>Ga0307471_100000006_pt1 | contig 106529 bp, 128 predicted proteins | sample atmos_gasesAM3C__2_FD_204566 | JGI IMG/M metagenome (GOLD analysis project Ga0307471, IMG submission 204566) | Hardwood forest soil microbial communities from Morgan-Monroe State Forest, Indiana, United States - atmos_gasesAM3C_515 | ecosystem: Environmental > Terrestrial > Soil > Temperate... | reverse complement strand
CCGATGCTGAGACCCTGCGAACGATCGCGGCTGGTTTGAGGTACTATCTTGTGCACGACTACATGAGGTCCGCCAGGTAGTGCAAGGGGGGGCAAGGTGAGGTATCCGTGGGACGCTAGCCTGGTGTAGGGAGGAGAGGCTGTCCTCATCGGGAATCGTGCGGGATCGGGGTATTGCCTTTCGTGGCTGGCGTGGTCTTGGGTGGCCTGTTCTTGCGGTTCTACGTCCGCGACGATCGAAACGGGTGGCGAAAGCTCGGTGGTTGACCTCGCGAGAACAGGTGGCGAGGCGAGCAGCGAGTAGCGAGCGTTGACCTGCGTAATTCGACGCGAGTTGAGGTGGAGTGTACGGCGGTGGCTGGCGGGTGATGCGGGCGTGCAGCAAAGCGGCGCTTGTGCCGCGATGCAGGATGGGCGAGGCTTGGGACGTATGGCGAGTAGAAGCGCGAAGACTGAGATCCGCGGCAACGCTAACGAGCTCCTCCTGTACGCGACGAACCTGGGTGATTTGTATCGGGAGTACACGCAGCCGATCCAGCGAGCACTCGTCTCCCAGAAGCGGCATGGGGCCTATCGCCGATCGGACGCGATCGCCAGGTTTCTGCCGATGGTGAGCAAAGCCGCGGCGCGCTGGAATCGCGAGTTTGGCAGTGATCCGGATTCCCGACGTACGTTCTCCTCGGCAGTTCAACGTGAGGTGGCGGGTGAGATGGTGGATCGCTTCGAGGTGGAGTACGGCCTGGGGAACATGGATTATTTGGTAGACGCGTCGGAGCTCGAGGCGGTCCCGTCGTCGAAGCAGATCGAACGCGACGTCCAACACGTGGTCAATGGTGGCGGTGCACAGGGCATTGACGATCTCATGGCCACGATGACGACGGGGCCGACTGACAAGGATCTCAAACTCAAGGATCGTCACAGCGGGAACTACGTTTACTTGACTGTGCGTGGTGGGGTCGTCGTCGGCGCCATGGGATCCGATCCGAAGCGTTTCGTGGGCTTGACCGTTGAGCGCGCGCGTCACATCGCACGCCACGGAGGAAAGCCAGAGAAGACTCCCGTACTCGACTGGAGTCTCGTCCCTGGCACCAAGCGCGAGCAGATCGCAGAGGCGCATCGTGTGCGCAGACCGATCAAGATCGAGAAGGCGGGCTCGAAGTGGGCGATGATCGTCCTCGGTGTCCAGATTGGCGTCCTTGACACGAAGGAGGCCGCCCGGAGTGCCGCGCATACGATTGGGCGTTACAAGCTCGACCTCGGCGACTTCGTCTCTGAGTACACCGAGGGATACCGATGAGGCGATATCGGCACCAGGCTTGAGAGCGTGAGGGCGTAGATCAACGGCGGGGTTGCCGTGCTAGGATGACCGGCGTGGCGAAGCACAGCTCCGATTTAGAGCGCGACATCTCGCAGGTGGTGAACGGTGGCGTGAGATCGGGTGATGGCTTCGAGATGTTTGCGAGCTGGCCTGACGTTTTGGCGGCTGCGCGTCGTGGCGATCGGTTGTGGTATCAAGCAGCATTAGACGTCAGGCCGCGCGCGATCGCCGTCGATCGCGTCTTCAAGAATGGAAAGATCAGGATCGACCCGCTGTCGAATCAAGCTGACAAGTTCACCGCGGACGTTGGCCATCTCGATCGTTTTCGTCGTCGGGTATTGGCGAACCTGAAACCTCGAGATCTGTTCTGAGCGCCCCATGCGACCTCGCGCCTCCGGTGGCTACGAGCCCGATGATCGAGATCAGCACGAGCTGAGCGAGCTATGGCACACGTCGAGGGTAGCCATCGCGCTCCCGGATCTCGAGCGCCGAGCGTTGCTCGAGCGTCACGGCGGGGAGCGCGGAGCACGCCTCCGCTGGGTCGTCGATCAGTTCTTGCGTGCCCACGCCGGGGAGCCCCACGTCGCCGAGAAGTGGGTGTACACGTGGTCGGAGGCGAACCTGGGTCGGATCGCGCCAGGATTGGCCGAGGCGCGCGCGGTGTCTCGTCGTTCGCCTGCGAGGCGCTCGCCGGGACGAGGTCGAGGCAGACGTTTGTCGTCGGTGATCCCGAAGGCGGATATGAGTTGGTTGGGCTCGGCTCCGCCTCCGTCGGCGGAGGATCCGCACTACCTGGTCCGGGATCTGTCCGCGCGGGACATGGAGCGAGACATCGCCCGCGTGTGCTCGTCGTCCTCCGCGGATCTTGCTGAGCGGGGTCGAGATCGGTTCCGTAAGGATCAGCGGGTCCAGATCGTGGGCGATCGCGACAACCCGGCGAGACCCCGGACGCTCGACCCGATCCCGGACGGCGAGGTGGTGTCGGTGTTCGAGGACTTCGGTCAGCCATATGTCAGCGTCATGCGCGACAACGGCCAGCTCCGCGCCGTCCTCCGTCGCAGCGTTCGGGTGGCGTAGGCCCATCTATCCGCAGCAAGGCGGCGCTTGTGTCCCCGGGGATGGTCTGGGAGGCTAGAGGGCGATGCTCCTGTTCTTCCTGGCTGCGCTCGGTGCGATCGGCGTCGGCTTTGCCTTCTCTTACGAGCTCTCCCCGGAGGTGCGTGCGTGGACCGGCAAGCTCCTGGAGGCGATCTCGGCGCATCAGGCAGCAGACGGGCACGTGGTCGCTGCGGACACGACGACCGATCCGGCCGTCGCCGTGCAGCACCTGCATGAGGCCGCGATCGCGAACCGAGAGGCCGCTCGCAAGACGTCCCAGGCGGTGAGGCTGGCGCAGACCGAGCCGCAGCGCCAGGCTACCGCGCAGAGCGTCGCGGTGGTCGCCGGCCGAGAGGATCGGATCGTCGCCGCGCTGGCCCGGCTGGGCGTCGGTCAGTGTGGCGTCCGATCGTACGCGCACGTGACGGCGCAGGCCAAGGACGCGATCCTGGCCAGGCTCCACAGCGAGGGCATGGCGGTCGCGGGAGACAACCCGTGGGACATCGACACGCACAGCTACGACGTGAAGCTCCGCGCGCTGTGGGATCCGTCGACGCTGGAGTTGAAGCTGATCGTGACCGCCGGCGAAGGTGGAGCCTTCGGGCTCGTGACGTGCTCTGCGATCTGGGGCAAGATCGAGCCCGTCCTCCAGGAGATCGTCGGCGATCCGCGGCTCGGTCGCGATCCGTCGAGTCAGGTGTAGTCGATGGCGTGGGGTGTGGAGCCGTCGACGAAGGCCATCTGGCGTCGGACCGTCCGGGCCTGTTGTCGAAATGCGTTCTCGGAATGGCTACCCAGTGACGATCGTCGCTTGCTGCGCCTCGCGGTGCCCCGGACTGATCGCTGGGGACGCTGTCAGGCGCCGGACTGGGTCGCGATAGCGCGTCAGCTGGGCCGGACGGTCATCGCGGTCCAGGGTCGCGTGACGATCTTGCGATCGGCCAGGCGTCTCGCACACCTCCCGCGGTGAGTCTGGCTGTTCTCCGGGGACTGGCCGTAGTAGGATCTTCCTTTGATGCGGAGATCATGGCACCCCCAGTTGACCTCGGGCGCGGACTACCTTGATTTTCATTCGCTGGACAAGCCAGAGCGCGAGAAGATCGACTGGGGCGTCGGCGGGCTGGCGATCGGGCTGTTCGTTGGCCTCCTGGCCGGGTCCAAGCTGACGTTCCACTCGCCGGTCCGGCGCCGGATCCGCTGAGCGGCCTCGATGGGCTTGGCCGGTGGATCCGTGCCCGGACAGCCGAACAGACGTCAAGATCTGCGAGATCGGCTGTGGTAGGATAGTCGTCATCATGGCGAGGCCTCGGAAGACGAAGCACCCCAAGGGTCGCAAGGCGAAGTCCAAGTCGAAGGCGAAGTCTCGCCGACCGAAGAAGAAGGCGAAGCGGGCGAGGGCTCGCAAGTCGTCCTCGTCGACGACGGCGCGCTCGACCAAGGCGAAGCGCGCCCGGGCCAAGTCGAAGTCGAGTCGTGGCGCCAGATCGCGCGCCGGATCCAGGTCGCGGCGGCCGAGCGCTCGCGCGCGTGCCGCGGCGCTGCGCCGGCAGACCTACGCGATCCAGGCCGGGCTCTCGGAGATGTCGTCGTACTTGCCGCCTCCGCCTGCCCCGTCGAGCAGCGCGGAGCTCGAGGCGGACATCCGACGCGTCGCGAGCCAAGGGTGATCTGGTAAGGCCTTGGCCAGTCCATGAGACGCCCGTACGGCAGCGACATCGACAACCCCGACGTCATCGATCAGCGCGGCGCGACCCCGTCGCCGGCGGACGCGCCTCCGGGCGGCTCGTCAGACGGGCTGAGCTGGGACGGGACCTCTCCCCTGGTCCGCAAGTCGGACGCGCAGCGCGCGGTCCACAACGCCCTGCTCATCGGCGCCGCGCTCGGGATCGGTGGCCTCCTCGTGGGTCGGGGCATCATGTCCAGGCGCCCTGCCCGGCCGTCGTTCGGCTCGGATCGGCGAGCTGCCGCGCGCGCTCGACTCGACAGTGGCCGTCGTCGCGTGCGCTCGCGCTGACGATCTTTAGGCTTAGCTCGGGCCCGGCTCAGATCGGCGTCATCTCGCGGATCGATTGTCCGTCGAACCAGTCGCGGTGCGCCGCGTGGGGATCGACGCCAGGGAAGCCTGCCCCGCCCTGCACTGCCGCACGGAGCGCGCGCAGGTCCGGGGTGAACTCGGTGCGGCTCCTCGACTCGAACCTCAGCCGGGCGGAGATCGACTTGCGCCGGCGGCCGTCGACCTTGTCGGCGGTCGCGAGGTGGTGCTCCCGCGCTCCGCCTCGTCGCTCCTTGCGGACGTACATCTCGGCGACGAAGTCGATCCGGCGCCCTCGCCGGGCAATCTGGTGGCCGAAGATGCAGTCCTCGCCCGCGAGTCCGTCCATGCCCTCCTCGAACCCGTTGACCTCGAGCGCCCAGGACAGCGGCAGGGCCATCGATCCGCCGTAGAGCCAGCCTCCGCCGCAGTTCTTCCTCCCGGCGGGGTAGAGGATCCGCCGGTGATCGACGATCGGCGCCGGATCGTCATCCTTGTCGTACGATCCGGCCAGGACGCTGGCGCGCTCTCGCTCGCCGCGGCGGATCGACGCGAGCCACGCAGGGCCGAGGTGACAGCGATCGTCGAGGAAGGCGAGGTAGTCCCGCGTGGCCAGGACGATCCCGGTGTTGCGGGCGTTCGAGGCGGCCCACCAGTCGCGCGAGGTCAGCCGCTGGGAGCCCTGCCAGACGCACGGCTTGGGGGCCGTCGCCACGAGCCGGGTGATGCAGGGGGTGGGACGGAAGCCGATCTGCTCGGCGGGCCGGTCGAGCGAGTCCACGACGACGAGCTCGAGATCGTCGTCGGGTTGCGCTTGTCTCTCGAGGCCGTCGATCAGCCAGTCGAGCCTCGGCTCGGCACGGGCGGTGACGTAGACGAGGGTGGCGGAGACGCCCCGCGTGTACCGGGCTTCGCTCGGCGCGGCGACGCTCCTGGGTCCGGGGCTGGCCTTGATCCTGATCTCGGTCACCGGGATGCCTCGGATCGTATCTCCTCCTCGCCTGGCCTGCCTACCGCGCGTCCCGGATCGGTCACCCGGATGCCGAAGATCGCTTCCTGGCCTAGAGAGAGCGCAGGAACGCGACGAGGTCGCGGTGCTCGGCCGGGGACAGATCGAGCTGGAAGCGGCCGTTGTAGAAGTCGACGACGGCGTCGAGGTCCGCGGCGGACCCGTCATGGAAGTAGGGCGCGCGTACGGAGAGGTCGCGCAGGATCGGACCCTTGAACCTCCCGACGTGCGCCCAGCGTCCATCGATCAGCGCGCGGCCGGGATCGGTGACCTGGACGATCTCGCCGGTCGCTTTGTTGCGCAGCGTGTAGAGCGGTACGTCGGGCGTGCGGCGCGACGCGTCGGCGATCCCGATGTCGAGCGGCGCGGACACCGAATGATTCCCGGCGCCCGGCGTGTCGTGGCAGGTCGTGCACGTCCCGGCGAGCTCCTCGGGGCTCCCGAACGCCGCCTCGTCGTTGATCCCGGACACGCCCCGGATCTGGATCGCCCGGTGGTCGAAGATCTCCTGGCCGCGCGCGGTCGACCGCCGGGCCTCGCCCTGCGCCCCGACGATCGTCGTCGAGGTCCAGCCGTCGTAGATCGAGAACACCTTCGGGTCGAACGGCGCCCCGGAGACGCGGTCGCCGAGGACGTCGTTGATGCCGAGGTAGAAGGGCTGTGCGAGGATCGCCGCGGGGCCGCCTCGCGCGCCCCCGTCGTCGAGCGCGCCGGAGAAGTGGTCGACGACCTGCGCGGTGGCGAGCGAGGTCTCGAACGCGACGATCGCGCGGCGCGTCGCCTCGGACAACGGCAGGCCCTGCGCGTGCAGCACTGTCGCGGTGCTCGCCTGGGCCGCCAGGCCGTCGGCGATCGGCGCGCCGGCGATGGTCTCCCGGCCGTCCCACATGATCGCGCTGTCGAACTTGAGGTTCGTCGTCGGCAGCGGACGGCGGAACAGCGAGAGGTGATCGGGGCCGGCGTAGTGGTAGGGGTCGTCGACGGCGGCGAGCTCGAACTCGGCGCCCGGCGGGATCGGCAGGTCGACGCGGATCACCCCGCGGCCGAGCAGCAGGCGGTACGCGGCGCGCCGATCTTCGAGCGTCCCCACGGCGGCGACCGGCGACGTCGCGCCGTCGTGGGGACGGAACACCGCGGCGAGGCCGCGCCCGTCGTCGCACGCGCCGCCGGCGGTGGCCTCGAACACCCGCTGGAGGTGCGCCGGCGTGATCGTCCACCCCTGGGACGGCACGTGGCAGCTGACGCAGCGGCGGCCGTTGGTCCCGAGATCGCGGAAGAACTCGTTGGCCGGATCGATGCGGCCCGAGGCGCTCCGCGTCGCGAGTGTCCCCGACTCGTCGGGGAACGCGTGATCTTGCAGGTCGCTCAGGTCGAGCGGGATCGCGCACGCGCTCTGTGGCGTCCGCTGGTGACACGCGAGCACGTCGAGGGTCGCGAGCGCGACGGCCAGGGTGCACACCAGGACGCTGCCGACACGAGATCGGGATCGGGTTCTCGGGGCGGTCTTCGGGGGATCCTTCATCGACGGGGTCATCGGGGTCATCGCACCACCGTACGGCCAGCCGGGGTCGGTCCGGACAGCCGCAAATGGCTGCACGTGAGGGCGGCGGGGGATGATAAGATCGGGTCAGCCTAGCCAGGCAGGAGCTGTGACGATGCGGAGCAAGCGAGTATGACCGAAGTCAGGACGATAGCCGGGGGGCCTCCGGTCCCCTCTCTCACCCTGGTCCAGGCCGATCAGCAGACGATCGTCGGAGACGGATCTCACGAGCATCCTCTCCACGCCGGCGCGAGCGGTGGGGTGGTGACCGACGGCGTCACGATCCTGGGCAACGGGACGGCGGGCAACCCCTTGCGCGCGAGCTCGTCCGACGGGACTTACCGGGCGGCGTTCCGCGGCGGATCGGTGACCGCCGCGCCCGGCATCCCGGTGTTCATCTCGTTCGTCGACGAGGCGGTGCTCCCCGGGGAGGTGACCACCGTCCAGCCGGTCGCCGTGGCCGCGAGTAGCAACGGGAACGGTGTCGCGGAGGCGTTCGCGACGGTCGCGGGCGTCGTGTCCCTGGTGAACGGGGACGGCTCCGTCCAGGTGTTCGGGGGTGGGCTCCTGACGTTGACCACGGCCCAGTGGGACGTGGTGACGGGAGGCGTGGGTGGCCTGGTGCTGGGCCACACGTACTACCCTTCGGTGACGGTCGACGGCGGCATCACGGACGTGGCGCCCTCCGGGCCCGGTCAATTCCTGACGAAGATCGGCACGGCGACGTCGGCGACGACGATGCTGGTCGAGCCCGCCCGGCCCGTGCAGAACCTCGCCGATCTGATCGTCTTCGCCGCGTTCGCCGCCTCGCCCCTGGCCCTCGGCTCGGCCGTGATCGTCACCAGCGACAATCACGTCAACGCGGCGGTGAGCAACAGCACCGTGGCGGCCGGTCAGGCGATCGGTATCATCGCTGCCTTCGACATCAACGGCGATCCGATCGTACAGGTCGCCGGCGTCGTGACGCTGACGACGGGACAGTGGGCCGCGATCACGAACACGGGCGGGATGGTGGCGGGGACCGCCTACTACGTCGACACGACTGCGGGCCACTTGACCTCGGTCGTGCCGGTGACTGGCAACAAGGCGCAGATCGGCGTCGGGCTGTCGACGACCAAGCTCGTGATCTCGGCGCCCTTCCTGGATCACCTGTGAGTAGTGGTCTGGCAGGGTAATTTCATCATCAGGAGAGAGAGACGGAAAACATGACGGATACGCGCACGATCGGTCTTCGTCGACTCGTTGGTCCGGGAACTCTGCGGACGCCGGCTGGACAGCCACGGCCTGACCGGCGTCGACCGGCCTCGCCGGGGCTGATCGCCAAGGCCGCTCGTAGACAAGATCTGTCTCCGGCGCGGCCGCCTGGCCGTCGTCCGGCTGTCAAGCGATCGCGATCGTCGGCTCCCTCGGTGACGAAGACCAGGGGTTAGCGGCGACGAGGATCCGGGCTCGCTCGCAGCCGGATCCGGATCGACGCCGCGCGGAGCCGCGAGATCGCGTCGAAGACGCGGGCGTGCTCTCGTTGCAGTTGCTCGATGGCCCAGTCGAGCTCGTCGGCCGGCCGCAGTCCTCTCGCTTGACGATCCGCTGCTGGACTCGGCTTGCGCATCACCGCCGTCGCAGTATATCGCTGACCTCGGGCGATCTCGAGCGGTTTGCATGACTCGTCATACGAGTGCTACGCTCCTTCCCGTATGTCGCCTCGCACGCCCTCCAGGCCACGCTCCGTCTCCGGTCGTGCGGGGTTCGCGGCCACGCACGAGGTGACGTTCTGCGATGCCAGGAGAGGGGAGCGTCGCATCGTCCTGGTGCGGGTCGAGGGAGGTGTCGCGTATGGCCTGGACGGCAGGCGAGGGCTCGTCGACACCGGGTGGCGCCTCGACGATCGCAGGGGCTGGATCTTCCCGGACATGCCGGGGCAGCGCAGCAGCGTCCGACGCCTGAATCCGGGGCCGACGTCTCGCGACGGGTCGCCGTCGCGTCCGCTCGCGATCCGGGTCAGCGATCGAGAGCGCCAGAGGTGGACGGAGGCGGCTCGCCGCGCCGGGCTCGATCTCAGCGCCTGGCTGCGCGCGGCGGCCGAGAAGATGGCGGAGGAGATGACCGAAGGTACGACCGAGCGGGTGGCCGAGGACAGGACGACGACGATGGACAGTGCTCGATCTTCGAGGAGCACGCGGAGCAAGCGGTGACGATGACCAAGCATGCAACGTCAGCGGGGGTGGTGAAGTGGCGCCTACCGAGCGACGCGCGCGAGATCTTGACGGCGTTCGCCTCCGAGGTCCGCCGCGCGCCTCACCTCGTGTCGCCAGAGGAGCGCCGCGTCGCCGACGCAGTCGAGCGCGCGCTGGAGAGCGGGCCCGGCGATCCGCTCCGTGAGTACGATCGGCTGGCGCTCCTGGGCTGCGTGGGCCTGGCCGGCTACGGATCCGGTCACGCGGTGAGTGGTTTCGGCCACGCGGTGACGATCCTCCTGTGCTGCGTCGACGCGCTTGAGCGGTTCGACGTCTCCGACGGGCCTCGTCCGGGCGCGCTCGCGCGACCGGCGTCGTCGGATCCCGGGGCGCCCGGGGCGCCTGGCGGCAGCAGCGCCGGCGTCGGCGCGGGCGACTGTCCTCGCTGCGGCTTCGAGATCGACGCGGACCTGGCCGGACTCGCCGAGGGCGACTGGATCGCGTGCTCGTTCTGCGGCCGTCGCTTGACCTCGGCTGACCTGATCCGTGCGCGCGTGGCGCGTGCGGATCGAGGGAGGCAGCGAGATCTGATGCTGTGGATCACCGATCCGACACGGTACCTGGTCTCGCTGTCGCTCGAGCGCGTCGAGATCCTCGGCAGGGCGGGGACGCCCCTGGAGCGCACGAACGACAGCAGCCGGCTCGAGGTGATCGACGAGCAGCTGACGCTCGCTCTGTCCGGAGAGCGGGCCGAGTACTTCCGCGGCGCGATCCGCGCCCTGGCGGCCGTGGTCGATCTGGCGCGATCCCAGATCGGGGCTGACTTGTGAGGCCCGCGGCGCGAGGCAGGCTGTTCGCGCTCGGCCTCACGACCGACGAGACCCGCTGGCTACTGGAGGTCTTCGAGATCGAGGACCGATCGCTCGCGTCGATTGCCGCGCGGCAGCGACACGCGGTGTGGCTGGCGCGGCGAGGCTCGTCGTGGCGCTGGTGGTGCTGCTGCGGTGATCGGTCGGAGGCCCGAGACGATCTGGTCGCCGTCCTGGTGGCGGCTCGGATGCATTTCGACTCGATGGCCTCGTCATCGCTGGCGCCGGTGTCGATCGATCACCCGATCGCAGCCTGGCGTTGGGTCGCCGGGGATCCCGCCGAGGACGATCGAGCCGTCGCGGAGCTGGCCGAGCAGATCGGCCGGGAGGTCGCGGAGCACACGGACATGCGCTCCCGCACTCCTCGCTGAATGTTCGCGTTAGCCTGTCGGCAGTCGTTCGATGCGCGCGACGGGATCGTCATGCACTTCTGCCGGTGGTTTCGTGATCTCCACCTTGAGGATGTCCTTGCTCAGGAAGTAGTGCTCTCTGTCGTCGTCTGTTGTCAACTTGAGAAGGCTCGAGTCGCCGTCAACTCGCCGCAGGGTGCCCCAAACGACAGCGCCGACGGTGCGAAGCGTCACCGAAGCGATGATGCTGCCCTCGTGATCCGTGCCCTTGGTCTCGTCGAACTTCTGATCGAGGAACAAGTCCCACTCGCAACTAGCCATCGCCTTCATTTGAGAGACAAGACCTTCGTAGTACTCCTTGGTCGCGCCGTTCACCATCTCGTTGAGCTTCGGGCCGCACATTGAGACAAGGATGCTGTAGAGCACGGTGACCGACCGAGCACCGACATTGGCAAGGCGAATATCCTCAGCTGGGGTCTCCTGCAGGTGGTGCTCTGTGTCATCCCAGAAACGCTGCTGAGCCACATCGGGTAGCGTCTCGACGTCGCGCATGATCTTCGTCAGACGCTTCAGGAGTTCCACCATGTCGACAGGCGTGGACAGGTGATCGGCGTCGGTCATGGTCATCTGCATCGTGAACCACCATATACCACGCTGCGCGCGGCGCGCTTCGCTGGTATGGCAGGACGGGGTCTACGATCTCGTCTCGCCCGGGGCCTCCGGGGCTCTCCGCGCGGTCTACGTCGCCCGCGTCGATCGATCGCCCGATCGCGATCTGGCGTCGCGTCGCCGGCGATCCCGCAGAGGACGATCGGGCCGTCGCGGAGCTGGCCGAACGGCTCGCGTGATCGGGTAAGCTAGGACTCATGAAGACTGCGAGGTTGCACTGGCGTTTTCCTCAGTGACGTCTGCCACGGTGGCCGACCACTGCCTCGATTTCACGTCTGAGCTGCGCCGGAGACTTCTTTGCAGAGGCCAAGACTGGCATGGGTGATCTTGCTCTGTGACCCGATCGCCTAGCAGCGTCTGTGTCAATGCGGTAGCCTAATGATGATAGCGTACGCTCTGCGAGGCTCGTCGCCGCCTCTCTCGGGTTGTCGACGCCATACTCGCCTGGCGTACGCATCGCGCGCACAAAAACGGACCCATCGCTATTCCTGCCCATCGATATCTGTAAAAACCGGCCGATTTCGTTGGGATGCAGACCCGTCGCCTGGGAGAACATCAAATCATTGCCCTGGCGAGACACACGAAAGCCAACCCCGCCAACATCAACGTAGTCACCTATTCGCTCGGCTTCCAACCGATGCAGAACTTCCTGGGCGAGGGGCAGGCGTCTCCCGTGGGACATTCACAATTCTACATCGACGAGGCAAGCGACGGCTAGAGGGTGCGGATCGTCGGCGTGGCAGGACGGGGACTATGACCTCGGCGGTACCCACGTCAAGAGCTGCGTGGTGTCGAGGCCGACGATCCCGTCGGTGACGATCTTCCTGGACGCCTGGAACGTCTTGACGGCCGCTTCCGTGGCAGGGCCGAAGATACCGTCGATGGCGAGGCCCGGCAGCCTCGCCTGCGCCCACTTCACGCTGGCGCCCTGATCGCCTCGCCGCTGCACGTGCAGTCGATCCATGTCGACCGTGGAGCGAAAGCCGGGGTAGCCGATCGCGTCGCCGGCGTACTGCTGGAGGATCCACTGCGAGTCCCAGGGAGGCGGCGCGGGCGGCGGCTCGAGCTGGTCGACGAGGATCGGATCGTAGACCGCGGGGGCGTGCACCGGGTAGGGCCAGAATTTCCACCACCCGGCGCAGCTCGCGAGCTCGGGTGCCGGCAGGTTGTCCAGGCCGTCCGGGTCGATCCAGTAGGTCCGCGAGCCGTAGAGGAGCGGCGGCACCCCGAGAGCCTCCTCGATGAGGCGCTTGGCGCGGACGATCCAGTCGAGCCACTGCGCGGCGGTGAGCCCGCGCCGCGGTCCCTCAACGTCGAGGGCGAGCGGGAAGTAGTGATCGTTGAGCGTCCCCACGATGTCGAGGGCATTCCCCGCCTGGGCCTCCGGCGTGTCGAGGTTCGCGGTCAAGAGCAGGTAGGGGAAGTTCGGCACGCCGATCGCGTCGAGCTGGCGGCGGTAGGTCGGATACCAGGGATCGGCCGTATTGCCCTCCGCCGCGCGCAGGCCCACGAACCGGAGGTGGCCCTGCTGGCGCGCCGCACTCCAGTCGGGGGTGCCGTTCTGATCCGTGCTCGCGATGTCGATTCCGATGGTCGCCATGAGTCCCGTCCTTTTCATTCGTGAGCTCGCTGGCCGTCCTCGCTGGCCGCGTCTCCTGTTGACACGATGTTATCACGATGCCATCATCACCGCTCATATGCCACGTGCGCCGAGCCAGATCCGCCGGATGATCGGTCTCCGTGCGGACGCCCGGACGGTCTCGCGCTGGATGCGCAAGGCGTCCAGGGCCGGGATGTCGTTCAATCGCTGGGCGTGCCTGATCCTGGATCACGCGCCGCCCGTGCGGCCCTGGCCGATCAGGGTCAGCGCGATCAGGTCGCCGGTCCGGACGAAGACACGTCGACAGGCGTCAGGGATCTCCGGGGCCGTGGAGCGACGGAGGACGCGGGCATGATCTGGTACCTCTCGAGCGACGTCGACCTGTGCGAGGTCGTCCGCGTGATCGCGTTCGTGGTCGCGCTTGCGATCAACGTGGAGATCGGCACGCGCATGTTTCGGCTTGTCCCGTGCTGGGACGTGTGGGGTCAGCTGTGGTCCTGCTTCGCGTTCCTCGCCGTGACGCTCATCCTCTGGATGGTGGTCGCGATCGTCGCGTTTCCCGGGGTGGTCCACCCGTGACGCGCGCGATCCGATCTGTGTCCCGGTCTGTGGCTCGGCGGGGTCGCCATGCCGGTTGAGGTCGAGGTCGCCTGGCACCGGAGCCTGCGCCAGTGCGAGCTCTACCTGCACCGAGAGTACGTCGACTGCCAGTCGATCGAGGAGGATCGGCACTACACGTGTCCCTGTGGCCGGGTCTTCGTCCACGTCCCCGGCGTGATCGTCGACGGGATCGTCAAGCGCGGGAGCTGCTACTGGAGGCTGGTCCGTCCGGCGCCGTCCAGCCTCTGGGATGCAGCAGAATGCGTCGCCGGACCGATCGAGGGCTCTGCCTATGATGACCGGCATGATGGATGACGCGAGACCCGGGTCGGATCCTCGCCTCGGCCTTCTCGGTCCCCTCGCCTTGGTGCCGGCGTCTGGAATAGGTCGGTCGACCGGGGCGTACCTCGGCAAGGAGGTTCGACAGGTGATGACCACAGGATATCCGGACTGCGATCTGGTGACGTCCGATCGTCGAGGCGATCTCGACTCGACGCCGGAGCGCCACGGCGACGTCATCTGCTACGCGGGGGCCCGCCGCAAGGCGACCGATCTGGCCCAGTCGGTGGCCGATCTCGAGCGGCGCCCCGCGTACGTCCTCAAGGGGTACCGGCGGAACAAGCGAGGGTTCCTGTCTCCGGCCTACTATGTGAGCCGGCACGCGGCGCCCCGGATCGTCGTGGAGGGCCTGCCGAGCGCGGAGGTGATCGGGCCGCCGTTCTCGTCGCCCCTGCTCATCCACACGGCGCTACCGACGGTCAGGTCGGCTCGTCGCGCCGATCGTGCGGGCGGTCGGCCCGGTCGGCTTGGTCGGACTCGAGGCAACCAGGGAGACGTCGCGCGATGAAGACCCGGCTCCTCGAGCCGCGGGGCCGGCTGACGGCCGATCTGGTGCTCGACACGGTCCGCCTCGTCGATGCCCCCTGGGTGTCTCGTGCCGCGCTCGATCGGCTGACCTTCCTGGAGCTCGGCATCGTGTACGACTGGGCGATGCGGGAGCACCTGCGCGCCGCGGGCAGCGAGGTCGAGCGCCGCCCTCGCCCGTCTTGCCTGGATCTGGCGGTGGTGGTCTCCTCGCTCATGGAGATCGCGTCGAGCCAGGAGTCCGATGCGGTCATCATGGCCCGCTTCCGCGAGCGGATCGCGGCGATCGCGCGTGAGCAGCGCGTGCCGTCGCCGAGCGCTTCCGGTTCCCCTGGCCTGGCCTCTGGATCTTCCGGATCTCCGGGCTCGCCTCCGGGTCGAGGGTCTAGATCAGCGGCGCTGGCGCACCCTGTCGCCGGTCACGCCACGTACCGGATTACGATCGAGTTCCTGCTGAAGCTGCCGCCGGGTGCCGATCCGCCCAACCCCACGCGGGAGGCAGTGGACGCCGCGGCGCTGGCGATGGCGGCCCCCACCTTCGAGATCCTCGGGTGTCCCGAGATCCGCTCCGTGGAGTCTCACGAGCTGTGGGAGGCCCTGGCGTCGGTCGCTCGCGCCTCTGGCGGATGGCTGCGCAGCTACGTCTTTCGCTCCCTGTCCCTCGCTCGGGTGACCACCGTGGAGGGACTCAGGAGCCTGTCGCTTGCCCAGCTCCGCGAGATCTCCGGGCTGGGCGAGGCGTCGATCCGGGCGCTCTCCCGTGCTCGCCTCCTCGGCGAGGGCGCGACGCGGGTGCTGCGTGGCGCGTCGCGGCGTCGCCGGAGTCGCCGCGCGAGGAGAGGTTGATGACGAGCAAGCCCAGACGACCGATCTCGATGGGAGCCGCCGAGCGGGTCGCCACCGGCACCGAGGCTCCCTGCCCGACCCTGCTCACGCAGTGCGTACTCGAGCGAGTCTCCGCCAGGCCGGTTGACCCGCAGGGGCTCGTGTCGATCATCCCGAGGTGCCACCGCGACGCGGGGATGACTGTCGGCTACTGCTGGAGCGACGGCTGCGCCGTGCTGGCCTGCGCGGTGTGTGGGGCCGGGGTCGCCCGGATGCTCCTCGCGGTGGAGGTGCCGTCGTGATCGCTGTGAGGAGGGGTCGATGACGGAGGTCCTGCTCGTCGGTCGTGGCGCGGCCCCGCCCGAGTTCTCCGTGCGTCAGGCCGAGCAGGCCGCGGCAGACGCGGGCTGCCACGTCAGCCGGCGCGGCGTCTCGGTCTACCTGTGCGCGCGGGACCTCGGCGGCGGCCGCGAGCTCGCGCGCGAGCTGCCCGGGGCGGAGGGTCACAACGGTCCGCCGTGGTACTGGCGTGGCATGGACCCGCTGGGGCCAGGCACCTGCGACGCTTCGGAGGCGTGCCAGCGCGACTGTGGACGGCGCTGCGTGCATGCCGAGATCCGGGCGTTCCTCGCAGCCTCGATCCATGGCGGGTTCGATCACCCCGATCTGCTCCGCATGGTCCACGTCAAGATCGGCGATGACGGTCGGGTCGTGCCGAGCAGGGGTCCGCGGTGCGTGCCATGCGCCACGTTCCTGCTGGATCAGGGCGTCGGAGGGATCTGGCTGTACGAGCAGACGGACCTCTGGCGTTACTACCCGATGGTCGATTTCTATAACGCGACCGCTCTGGCATGTCAGCTGTACGCACCGTCGCTCGGTCTCCGTGTTCCTGTGGACGCGCAGGATCCGCGGCCAGGCTGACGCGGTGGCGGTCCAGGTAGTCGTCCTTGCTCGGTTTCCTCGGAGGCACGAGACTGGCAATCGGTGGGATCCCATGAACCAGACCAAGAAGCCCGAGTACGCCGCCGTCACGGACGTCTCAGACGTCACAGACATCGCGATCCACCACGATCCGGCCGCGGTGGAGATGCATCGCGTCAACCATCCTGGCGTCGAGCGCGTGCACCATGCTTGCCCGGACGACGCGCCGATCGTCTCGCTCGCCTCGGTCGAGTTCCCCGCCGGACTGAGCGAGTCGACGAAGGTTCGGATCCGGCGCGGCTTCTCGCGTTTCCTGCGAGAGACTGGCGGCGAGTTCGTGCTGGGTGGCGAGCGCTTTCGTGTGGCACGTCTCGTCCTCGACGGTGAGGAGATCTGGCCGGGATCCGGCTCGACCTCCCGTGGCTTGCGGAAGACGTCGCGGCTCCGCGGGCTGCTCGCCGCCCAGGGTTTCCTGGCGGGAGATGACGGCCAGGAGGGCGAGTCGTGACGCGCAACCTCGACGTCACCGCGGTGAAGGCGGCCGTGCGCGCGAGCAAGCGATCGGGTCGGACGCGGCCGCCGATCGTCCGCGCCTCGTTCGAGGGCCCTGGGCTACTCGCGTCCGAGCTCATCATCGACAACTTTGCCGGGGGCGGCGGGGCGTCGCTCGGCAAGCTGTGGGCGACGGGTCGGTCGCCCGACATCGCGATCAACCACGATCCGATCGCGATCGCGATGCACCGCACCAACCACCCCGACACCAAGCACTACATCGAGGACGTGTGGGCGGTCGATCCGGCCGAGGCGTGTGCGGGCAGGCCCGTCGGCCTGGCGTGGTTCTCGCCGACCTGTACGTTCTTCTCCAAGGCCAAGGGGACGGCGCTCGACGCGTCGTCGATCAAGCTCCGCGGGCTCGCGTGGGTGGCGGTTCGCTGGGCGACGGCAGTCCGGCCGCGGATCATCTGCCTCGAGAACGTGGAGGAGTTCCGCGACTGGGGGCCCCAGCACCGCCAGCACAGCGAGGGCTGTCTTGGCGTGGCTTGCCAGAAGGACTGCTCGTTCGGCAAGTCCAGGGCGATCCGCGGTCGCCGCCACGCGGCCGGCTGTCCGGGCGTGGCCTGCTGTAAGGGCTGTCAGATCTACCGGCCGATCAAGAGTCGGCGCGGCGAGATCTTCCGGGCGTTCGTCGCGCGGCTGGTGAAGCTCGGCTACGAGGTCCAGCACTGGATCTTGCGCGCCTGTGACTACGGGGCCCCGACCACGCGCCGGCGGCTGTTCCTCGTCGCGCGGTGCGACGGCCGGCCGATCGTCAAGCCCGAGCCGACCCACGGGCCCGGTCGCGCTCACTCGCACGTCCCCGCGGCGGCGTGCATCGACTGGAGCGATCTCGGGACCTCGATCTTCGACCGGAAGCGGCCGCTCAAGGACAAGACGCTGCGGCGGATCGCCGCGGGCGTCCGGAAGTTCGTCCTCGAGCACGAGAGCCCGTTCATCGTGCCGGTCGGCTACGGGGCGAAGAACGAGAACGACGCGCGCGGCGCCGCGGTGGATCAGTCGCTCGGGACGATCTGCGGTCACCGGGGTAGCCACGCGGTGGTCAGCCCGGTCTTGCTCAAGGCCAAGACGCACGGCGGTGGTGGCAACGACGCGATGGCCGTGACCGATCCGCTGCGCACGGTGACGTGCTCGCCCCGCGGCGAGTTCGCCGCGGCGTCGGCCATCCTGGTCCGGACGGCGCACGGCGACGTGGACGCTTCAGGCAAGCGGCGCGGCGCAGGGTTCCACACGATGGAGGAGCCGCTCGGCGTCGTCTGCGCGAGCGGGACCGACTTTGCCGTGGCGACGGCGGTCCTCGGCGAGGCGATCGCTGACCCGGCGACTGTCGACGCGGTGGCGGCGCCCTACCTCGTGCACCGCTCCAACGGGGAGCGCTCGGGCCAGTCGCCGCGCGTTTACGACGCGCAGAAGCCTCTCGGGACGGTGATGGCCAAGGGCGAGAAGTTCGCGGCGTGCGCCGCGCTGCTCATCAAGCACAACGGCGGCCACAACGATGACTGCGGCGCCGCGGGCCAGGAGGTCACCGATCCGCTGCACACGGTGTCGACGCGCGACTCCAAGGCGATCGCCGCCGTCCACCTGCTCAAGCTCCGTGGCACGTCGAGCGCGCACCTCGCGTCGAGCGGATCCTCGGCGGCCGAGCCGGTCCCCACGATCTCGGCGCAGGGCGGCCACATCGCGCAGGTCGCCGCGTTCCTGGTCCGTTACCACGGGGTCGCCAGTGAGCACTCTCCGGCCGATCCGCCGGGGGGCCTGACGACCAAGGACAGGTACGGCCTGGTCACCGTCACGATCGACGGCAGCACGTACGTGGTGGTCGACATCCGCATGCGGATGCTCAAGCCCCGCGAGCTCTACCTCGCCCAGGGGTTCCCGGCGACGTATCAGATCGACACGGACGACACCGGGCGCCGGTTCACGCGGACGGCCCAGGTGCGGATGGTCGGCAACTCCGTGCCGCCGAAGATGGCCGAGGTCGTCGCCGGCGCGCAGCTCGCGAGCGGGCGGGCGCCCGAGACGAGGATCGCGGCGTGACGTCGGGGGAGCCGGTGGCGCCGGTGGCGTATGACGGGCGGTGCCCGTGCTGCGGATCGGACGTCGTCACCAGCGGCGGCTGCGCTCGATGCACGGCCGTCCGGACGTTCTGCCATTGCGGCGCGCTGCTGTCGTGTGGTTGCGGCCGGACGACGACGGATCACGCGTGTCCTTGTATCATCCCGATCGAGGCGACGATCATCGTCTCGACGGCCTCTGTCCTCATGGGCCCGGGATCGGGAGACGTCCCGGATCCGTTCGAGGACGGCCAGAGCAGGAGTTGACGATGGTGCATGAACATGAATCGAAGACCGAGGCGGATCTGGGCGCGAAGATCGACGACGCGGCGCTGCCCGGCGGGATCGTCCGCGCCCTGCGCGACGGATCGGCCTACGCCTGGCGTCCCGATCCGGACTACCCGGGCGTCGTCCAGCTCATCGTCCGTGCCCCAGACGGGGTCGCCGCCGTCCGGCTTGTCCGTGGCCAGCTGCGGGTCTTCCTCGCCGACGGCGCGAGCGTCGGCGGACTCCGGCAGACGTCGCCGGCGATCGAGCGCTCTGCCGTGGCAGCCATGCTCGCCGGCGCCATGCGCCGCAACCTGGAGCTCACCCGCGAGCTCTGGGTCCGGGATCCTGTGGCCGCGGAAGCCCTCATCAAGGCGCTCCTCGACGACATCAAGTCGTGGCAGCCGTCGCTGACCTCGGGGACGCTGGAGCTGTGACGGGTCTATGAGCTGGATCTTCGAGGACGACGTCCCGGGCCTCGTGCCCGGCGCCACGCTCTTGCGGGTCTTGGGTGACCACGTGTTCGCGATCACCGCGACCCACCAGGTCGGCTGCGACACCGGGCGGCGGCGGTACCGTGTCGAGTGTCGATCGTGCCGGCTGCTCGTCCACGAGGCGAGCACGAGCGCGGGGGCGCAGGTGAGGTATCACCTCCGGCATCCAGGCGACGGCCAGTCGCTCTCCGCGAGTGACGTCTCGGGAGGCAGCTCGTGACGATCGAGGTCGCCACGGCGTGCTGCGTCTGCGCGTCCACCGAGTGCAAGTGGCCGGGTGCCTGCTATGGCCGGTGCCAGTGGTGCGGCGAGCCGACGGAGCCGGCTCGGCTGCTCCGCAGCGGGGAGGCCATCCCCCGCGACGACGGACTCGGCCCCCTGCGGAAGATGCACTGCTCGCGGGTGTGCGGGGATGCGTATCGACGAGACGGCGAGGCGCGCGGGCTGGTGATCCACCTCAGTGACGTCACGCCAGAGCGCGCCGATGAGATCCTCCGCCGAGTCCTCGCCGGATCAGGCGACGCTTCGAAGAATTGACCCGGGATCCGTCCGAACGCCCGGGGAATAGTGTCCCGGGGTGGCGCGTCTCTCCGGGGTATGATGCCAGAGGCCTCCCACGCGATGATGACCTACCGAGATCTCCTGTCCGCGATCAACCGCGATCTGTGCGACCGCAGCGAGTCGCGCCTGGATCTGCCGGTCGTGCTGGCCGTGATCGATGATCGTGGCGTCGTCCACGCTGGCCAGCTCGTGGCGTTCTCCGTGGGCGAGATCCCTGGTGGCTCGCCGCCCTCACCGTCGGAGGAGATCCTCGGCGCGGCGGACCTGCTCGTCGTCCCGCGCGCGGCCTCGGCTTCGGCCTCGGCGATCTCGGCGTCCACGGACTCCGAAGCCGATCGGGACACGGAGGTGGTGGATCCCGAGGACACCTCGGTCTCGCGCGACGCGATCGCTGCTGCCGCGGCGGCCGACTTCGACGTCGGCGACACGACGCGCATCATCCACCTGCGCAATCTGCCCGCGGGTCCCGTGGGCCCTGCGAGCGTGGCCTCCGCCGCGCTCGCCGCCGCTCGTGTCGATGACGACGACACGCCGACGCAGAGGAGGGATCCCGCTCCGTGCGGGGCCGGACGGCACCCGCGATCCACCCTCGTGCGATCCTCGCCGTTCGATCCGCGGCCGTCGCGGCTCTGGTCTGCGACCGGAGGGTCTGGTCGATGAGCGCCCCGCGCGATCGGCGACAGGCCGACGTGTTCGCCTGGGCGAGGGCGGCGTTCACCGTCGAGCAGGCGACCAGCCTGCCGCAGCGCGGCCTGCGGCTCCTGGAGGAGGCCGCCGAGGCGTTCCAGGCCGCCGGCGGCGACGCCGAGATGGCCCACCGGCTCGTCGACTACGTGTTCGCGCGACCGGTCGGCGAGCTCCGGCAGGAGCTCGGCGGCGTCGGTATCGGCGTCCTGTGCCTCGCCGCCGCAGCGGGGATCTCGGCCGACGAGGCCGAGCGCACCGAGGTCGAGCGCGTGCTCGGCAAGCCGCTGGAGCATTTCAGGCGGCGGAACGCCGAGAAGAACGCCGCCGGCCTCCTGATGGGCCCCGGCGAGGCCCGATCGGAGTCCCTCGGTCGCCCGACGGAGACGATCGTGGTCGTGGTCGACTCGACGGGAAATAGGCCGCGCGCCGGAGAGGCGAACTGCGATCGCTTCCTTGCGGCTCGCAAGGCGATCTTCAAGCACGTTGGCTACGTCGAGGATTGGAGCGTGTTGCCGATCTACGACAGCCGCGACCAGTTCTGGGCGGTCGACAAGCTAGAACGCGAATGGGTGAAGTTCTCACCAAGTCGCGAAGCCCTCACGTACTGGCTTGCGGAGCACGATGACGAGTACGGTCCGCACGGCGACGTGCTCTACGAAAACGTCATCTACACGCAGCGCCACCTGCCGAAGTGGGTTTACCGCGGCGCCGAACTGACGCTGGTCGTTGCTGACACGCAGACCGACGGTAACAAGTATCTTCAGATCTTCCGCAACAAGAACGAGATACGTCCAAAATGAGCAACGTCACGCAGCGACGCCCGAATTGGACAGCCGTATGGAGATCTCGCCGGACCGCATCATCTGCTGGCGTGTGAGCGATCGCTTGCGGTCCACGCTTGGCTAGAGAGGAACTCTTCATGAAGATATTTTTACTGACTACCGAATTCGACCGATCGACAGATGTTCTGGGCTGCTACGACAGCCTCGACAGGGCCCAGGGCCCAGGAGGGCATCGCTGGGTGGGAGTCACACGGCGAGGGACACGACCTTCAGTGGCCGGTCAACAACGTCGTCTCCGTGGCCAAGATGTCACCGGATAACTCATATGAGCTCTACGTCATTCGCGAATTCTTGCTCAACGAACTCCGGCCTAGCCGAGTCCTGGCTCCGTGCGTCTTTGACGCTGATAGGCAATGAATGCTGAGCGACAGTGACATCACCCGCATCGCTGCGGCGGTCGATCACAGGGCGAGCCTGGAGTTGATCAAGGCGTTGACCACTGCGATCGGCAAGGCTGGCTGCGTCGGATCTTCGGTCGAGCGATATGGCCTCGTCCCGGCGCTCGAGGCGATCGTGGCCGAGCTGCATCGCGCGCAAGAGCAGTGCAGGCAGTTCCGGGACGGCACCGCGTTCCGGGATCTCCACGACGAGTGCGTCGCGCTTCGATCGCGCTCGCGAGAGCTTGCCGTTGCACTGGGGCAGGCGACGGACCTGCTCGAGGGCCGATCGGTCGACCTGGCCCAGATCGAGGCGTGGCGGAAGCTGATCCAGGGGCGATGAGGGTGCCCTTCATCGCGATCCGGCTCTGACGCGACGACGAGAGACTGCGTCGATCCCGGCCATTCCGACGACGAGGGCGCCCAGCCCGACGAAGATCGCCAGTGCGCCGCCGACGCCCCACAGGAGCGCGCTGTGCTCCAATGACGCGAGTGGCGGCCGCTCGTCCGTCGGATCCACTGCCGTCCCCGAGGTCCAGGATCTCCGCATCGTCGGCCCGCCGCTGCTCGCCTTTAGCCGTTGCCGTTGCGCGGCACCAGCTTGGGGCAGCAGATCAGGATCAGGAAGTCAGTGGCCGAGAGCGCGATCCCGACCCGGACGACGAAGTCCCCCGGGGTGGACGGCGGTGTCGTGGTCAGCTGGCCGTCGTCGGGTGCCGGGATCAGGTAGTACGGGACACCGCGGGTGAGCCCGCCGGTGTCCCCGGTGATCGCGTCCCACTCGGCCGTGGTCAGGGTGAGCACGCCGTTGGTCTGGACGTTGGCGTGATCCCCGACGATGCCCGGGGTGGAGGCGAGGCCGATCGCGAAGGTCGAGTCGAGCGAGCTGGCCGATCCGGGCCGGACGGTGCCGTCGGCGACGGTGGACGGCGAGACCGGCGTGCCGATGGGCCAGCTGAGCGGCTTGTTCGAGGTCGGCCCGGCGAGCGGGTTGTAGGTGGTGCCGGCCGGGATCCCCGTGGGAGGCCGGGCGCCGGTGATGGTGGTGGTGTCGGTCATGGGGCTCCTGGTGGTCGATGGGGGTGGCGGCGCGCTCTCGAGCGGGGACGCGCTGGCGCGGGTTCGATCAGTTCGCCTCGGGTGCGCAGATCTGGATCAGCATGTCGGTGGGGGATAGCGCGACGCCGACCTGCACGACGAAGGTCCCGCCGGCCGACGGGGGCGTCGTGGTCAGCTGGCCCTCCCGGAAGCCCGAGCTGAGGTAGTACGGCACACCCCGGGTGAGACCACCGGACCCGGAGGTGATCACGTCCCACTGGGCCGTGGTGAGCGTCAGGACGCCCTCGAACTGCACGAGGCCCTGACTGCCGACGACGCCGGTGATGGCCGCCAGGCCCACGACCGACGTCGTGGCGGAGTCGTCGGCCTTGCCGGGGATGACCGTGCGATCGACCACGAGCGACTGCACGACCGGGGTGCCCGGCGGAAACGCGGTCGGGTGGTGGGTGGTCCCGCCGATGGTCGGGTTGTAGGTGTTGCCTGCGAGCAGGTTGGACGGGGGGAGTCCGGCGGATCCGGTCCGGTGCGTGGTGTCGGTCATCTTCGTGTCCTCTTTCTTCGCGTCTGGTGGGGTTCGGGGTCGTCCGGCGATCGACGTCGACCCCGCCAAGCTGTCACGATAGCATCGACTCGGGGTCGAACTCTAGCCCGGACCCTCCGCCAGACCGCCGGCTGCGACCGTCGCAGCGCGGGCATCTCGAGGCGTACGTCCGGTCCTCGCTCGTCACGTACGCCCTGTACGTTCCTCGCTGCGCTTCCGGGCGTGCGCCTCGATCTGTCTCGCGTTGCCTTGGTCTCGCTCGGCGTTCTGGTGGAAGGTTCGGGCTAGTCGAGCTCGAGCAGCGCGAAGCGCGCCGCGGCGTCATCGCCCTGCCCGGGCTCGGACTGGGCTTCCGGTCCGGATCTCGGCCGTGGTGGCGCCAGTGGGTTCGGGTCGGGTATCGACGGCGTCGATGGCGCCGTCAACGCCCCCGAGGGCGCCCTCGGCGGTGCTGGCGCCGGCGAGGGCGGGGGTGCGGGCGGGCGCTTCACCGGGACGCTGCCGGCGAGGATGCGCTGCTGGGGCGATCGCGGCGGTGCGCCGGGACGCCGCGCCGGTGTCGTCGTCTGGCCGCCTCGCACCGGCGCGCCTGGCGACGCCTGCGCGGCGGCCGCCGCGCCGACCAGGAACCCCCGGTCCGATCGTGGCCGATCGAACAGCGGGACCCCGGACGGGACGTGCGTGATCCCGGGCCCGACGGGCAGCGCGAGGCGGGCCATCGGGCCGGGCAGCGCGGCGATCTCGGCCTCGGGTACCCGGTACCGGGTGCGCAAGATCTGCAGGTACACGGCATGGGTCCCGGGCGGGACGCCCCTCCGGATCGCCTGTAGGTACCCGCTCGCCTCCGCGAAGCCGACCGACCGCAGCTGGCCGCCGGCGATCGATCCGAGGGAGGCGATCTGGGCGTTCGCGGCGCTCTCCTGGGCGATGCCGGCGAGCGTGGCGAGCACGTCCCGCGCGTCACTCCCTTCGCCTCGATCGATCGCCGGGGCCTGCGCCCGCGTTCGCGTCGTCTCCCGAGCGCTCGTCTGGGCCAAGCTCGCCCGCAGCTGCTCGTTCTCGCGGATCAGGCGATCGTTGTCCTGCGTGAGCCTGGCGCAGAGGGTGCGGAGGACGGCGATCGCCATGGCGTCGTGATCGTCGGGCATTGCATTTCACTGCGAGTCAGCTGTCCTCGCCGAGGCTGTCGAGATCGAGGACCACGAGCGCCGGGAACGCGCGCGCTCCCAGCTCTCTGAGCGCGTCGAAGCGGTGGGCTCCCTCCAGGACGTAGGGACCTTCGGCATCTTCGACCACAATGAGGGGGTTGATCTCTCTGGACGTGCGGATCTGCGCGGCGAGATCTTTCGTCCGCCTCGCCTCGCTGACGGAATAGTAGCTGAGTGGACCCATCTGGTCGAACGCGGAGAATGGCACCTCGCGGACACCCGGCAGCACTTCGTAGCTGTCCAGGCTCGATCCGATGGACGATCGGTTCGGGATGGAGTCCCGGACGGTTCGGCCATCGACTGTCGCCTTGGCGCGTGGGTACTTGTCGCGGATCGATCCCGGATTGAGGACCTGGGCGATCTCGCGCTCGAGTTCGGCTCGCGTCACCACAGCTGCGCGCTCCGATCGAGGACGAAGTGGAAGGTGGCACCGTGGACGTCGATCTCCGATCGCCGGACCTGGTCCGGATCCATCGCGCCGACGAGATCGGCCCGGGCCAGGGTGAGATCGCCGGCTCGGTTCCTATCGACCAGCCACGCCTTGAACTGCTGGAGCGACATCCCGAGCCGGCCTCCCACGCGATCCCAGATCTCGGAGACGAACACCTTCTCGGGCCCGAACCGACCGGCGACCGGCATGCCGCGGACGGCGTCGAGCACGATCCCGATCGCGGCCTGGGGCGCCACGGCCGCGACGGGAGGACGGCGGACGCCTCCGGTGGTCTTCCGAGGGGCGGGCTGACTCGGCTCGGACAGCCTGGGCGCCTTCCGCCTGGGCTTCTCCTTGGCGGGCCCCCTGGCCTTCTTCTTCGGCCGCTTCTTCGATCGTCGGCCGGCCTTCGCGGTCCTCGCGGCCTTTGGGGCCCTGGGTGGCATCGGAGCTCCGCCACGGGCGTGGCGGAGGTGCTCTCGGGTCGTGTGGTACTTCGTGCACAGGCTGCACCGCGAGGAAGTGCGCGCGTGGGGCAGCACGACGGCGCCAGATCCGCCGCGCTTCTGGCGCCGGCCTCCCCCGCCATCGCCGCCCGGGTAGTACAACCTTGCGTCCGAGGCCGCGCCTCCGCGGAGGACGCGCTCGATGTCCTCCTCCATCTGTCGCTTCTCGGTCCGCCGGGGTGCTCGTGGCATTCGTGGCCTCGCCATGGATTTGACTCTCGGGTTGACTTAGGGACTGCTGTTATATCGCCTGCGTATTCTATGTCGGAGATCTCGGTCGAGCACGGTCATGGCCTTCGTCGCCCTCGTCACCCTCGTCGTCGATCACGAGGTGGTAGCTGGCGCCGCGATCCTCGACCTGCGAGGCACGGGCGCGCCTCGCGTCGCTCGCCTCGGCGCGATCGGCCCGGGCCAGGCGCAGGAGGCCGTCCCGGTGGCCGCGGGCCAGCGCGTGCTTGAACGCGGTCTCGGTCGTGTGGCGAAATCGCGGATCGCGTGACAGGCGGAGCCAGATCTCCGAGACGAACACCCGGCGCGGCCCCGCTTGCCTCGCCGGCGGTCGACCGGACCCGTCGGGCACGTCGGGGTCGGCGTCGATCTGGCGGATCGCCCGCTGGGTCGCCCGGGCGATCTCGGCGTCGCTCGGCGGCGTCGCCTCCTCGCGCCGGGCGGCTGCCTGATCGTGGACCGAGGCGAGGCGCTCGTGGCCCCGGGCTGCCTCCTCGTCGTAGATCTGGCGCGCCATCGCCGCGGCTGACAGGTTGGCGCGCGCCGCGCGGCGGTGATCGTCCGCGCTCGCCTCGAGCTTCCGGGTGGCCGCCGTGGCCAGGGCCGCGTCCTGCGCGGCTCGATCGTACGCGGCCCGGGTGGGCCTGCCGATCGCGCGATCGCCCGCGATCTGGGCGACGTCTCGCTCGATCTCGGCCGTGGTCGGAGGCCGACGCGGGGATGTGCCGGTCTTGCTCATCCCCGTCTCGCCCGATCCGCGAGGATCTTCTCGGCCACCCGGATGTCGGCCGCCGAGCTGGGTAGGCGTCCCTCCTCGGTGCGGTGGAGCCCGCGGAACGCTCGCCTGGGCCGCGCGAGGGTGTCGCCGGCGCGCTTCGTCGCCCGGCCGACGCGCACGTCTCGACCGATCACGATGTGATCGGCGCCGCCGTAGCGCGCCGTCTCGCGCGCGGCGTAGGCGTGCTCGATGTGCCAGGGGAACGGCAGGAGCTCCAGGAGGCGGCGGAGGTAGGCCTCCCTCCTGGCCGTCGCTCGCTCGAGCTCGCCTCGCAGGATCTGCTCCGAGTCGCCTGGCGCGGGGTGACTCCACATGGCGCGGAGCACGCGAGACGCGCGCTGGCGATCCGCCTCGAGCTGATCGTGGCGACCGACGGCGATCTCGGGCGGGACCCGCTCGCCCGCGCGCGCCGCGATGGCGGCGATGTCCGCCTCGATCCGACCGATCCGATCGCCGGGCATCTGGTGCATCATCCTCGCACGTCGAAGGCGACGGTGATGCGCGGCTCGTCGCCGTGGTACGCGGGGACCCGGTGGTAGAGATCGCCGGGGAACACGACGAGGCGGCCGGCGAGCGGCTCCACGTGGATCTCGGGGCCGTGCGGGGGCTCGAAGATCGTCGGCGGTGTCCGGTCGTCTCCGGCGCGGACGTAGTACACCCCGGCGAGGATCGCGCCGCGGTGGATGTGCCTCGGGTGTCGGCTGCCGCGCCAGTTCACCATCGCCCAGGCCTCGAGCTCGGTCGCCGAGGTCATCTCCTCGAGGGTGCAGAGCAGCGCGCGCACGGCGGGCCCGGTCCACCCGCGCAGGCTGTCCGATCGCCAGCCTCCCTCGTTGAGCGAGGGAGCGCTCCGCCCCCGATCGACGCGCTCGACGATCTCGTCGATCAGTGGATCGATCAGGTCGAGCCGCACGCAGTCGCGGACGATGGGTCGCCGCTCGACGACGACGCGGGACCTGTCGCTGCGCGTCGCGATCGTCACGGGTGGCTCTGCCGTCCTGGCCGTCCTGGCCGTCTCGGCCCGGGCGACGCCATCGGCAGACCCGCCAGGAGGCGGCAGATCCGCCGGGCGGCGTGGACCTGATCCGGTCGGAGTCCCCGGCACGACGCCCCGGCGGTCGCCTCGCACACCACGCAGGCGACCTGGAGATCGACGGCATGATCGAGGCTGGCGGCGAGGTGATCGCGGTGGATCTGGCGGATCTGCTGCCGCAGGGCTCGCCGCGGCCGTCCGATCGGGAGCACCGTCCCGCAGCTGCACCACCCGGCGGCCCGGCCCCGGATCCTCCGGATCGACAGCCGGTGATGATCGCGCGAGGCCGGATCGATCATCGAGATCCTCGGGGCGTCAGATCGAGCCGGTCGCCGATTCGGTCCCGCAGCCCGGGATCGATCTCGCCGCCGGCCTCGAGGATCCGGTAGACGAGCTCCTGGGCGACGGGGCCCAGATCGTCGTATTGCCCACCGCGCTCGCCGGATCCGTCTTCCCTGGCGGGCGGCGGCGGGATCGGGCGGAGCCCGTCGTTGCCCATCTCGAAGCACCCGGTCTCGAGCACGGATCCGAAGCGGTTCTTCTCGGACGACAGGAAGCGCAGGCTCGGAAACTCGTCACTGACCTCGATCGACAGGAGGACGTCGACCAGGTGCTTGAGCGTGTTGGGTCCGGCGTTCTGGCCGTCCTTGTTGACCTGACAGATCAGGACGGCGCAGGTCTCGGTCGTCTTCGCGAAGCGATCGATCCGGGTCGCGCACTCCTTGACCTGCTGGACCGATCCGGTGACGGATTCGAGGTCATCGGTCGAGACGGTCTGGATCGAGTCGACGACCAGGATCTCGGATCGGAGCTTGGCGGCGTGGGCCAGGATCCGATCGACGTTGGTCTCCCGGGTGACCCGGATCCGCTGGCTGGCCGCGCCGATCCGCCGGGCGCGCATCGCGACGTGGGCGGTGGTCTCCTCGGCCGTCGCCCACATGAGTCGCTCGCAAGGCGTCCCGTCGGGGCGCCTGGCGAGGTGGAGCATCTGGGACAGGAGGGTCGACTTGCCGGCGCCGGGCCCTCCGCTGATCAGGAAGCTGCCGCCCAGCACGAGCCCCCCTCCCAGGACGCGATCGAGGGGCTCGATCCCGGTGTGGTTCCGCAGCAACTCGGAGAGCTCGACCTCGGTGATCGGCACGAGATCGGACTCGGGCAGATCGAGCAGGTCGACGCCCGCGCCGGATCTTGCGACCGATCGGTGGCTCGCCGGCGTCGACGGTGACGGCGGTCGCTCGATCGCGCTCGCCGTGGGCGCGGGTGCGGCTGGCCTGTCGGCCCGGGCAGCGCCCGGACTGCTCGTCATCCTCTCGATGTACCTGTCGCACCGAGGGCAGCGTGCGGAGGCGAAGTCGGAGCTGTAGTCGCACGAGGGCGAGGTGCAGCGATACTTCAGCTGCGCGTGGGCCGCGGCGCTCATCGTGGACTGCCCCGGGTCGATTCGGTCGATTCGGTCACTGGGGTACCTCGCAGGCTCCTCCGCGAGAGGATATCACGCCGGACGACCGCACCTGGCGAGGCACGTACGGCAGTACGGTCCTCCCCGTCCGGCGCCGTGTCCGTCAGCTGTCGTCCTCGCCGGAAGATCCGGCCTGCGCCGTGTGGCTCGCCAGGAGTCCGCGGGCGATCTTGGTCCGGATCTTGGCGAGGGCGGCGCGCTGCTTGTCGTCGAGGCGCGCGTCGCGCTCGAGGATCTCCGCGGAGCGCCCGAGCCGCGCGGCGCAGGCCTGGATCTCGGCCAGGGCGATCTCCAGCTTGCCGACGCTGGCGGCGAGGTCTCGGGTCGACTCGGATCGCAGATCGGTTCGCTCGATGAGCAGACCGATCCGGGCCTCGAGCGTCGCGAGGCTCCGGGTGTTCTCGATCAGCGCGCTGATCGCCCGGTCGGTCGCCTGGTCGGGCGCCCGTGCGTCCTGTCGCTCGTCGCGGGCCCGATCTTCGGCCGCGATCTCGGGTCGACCCGATCGGCGGATCGCCCCGAGGATCGCCCCGGCGATCGTGCCGGCGACTCCTGCGATCGCTGCGACGACGGTCTGGCCATCGGTCACCTGGATCGTGATAGCAGATCTCGCCGTCCTCGGGAGCGCCGCAAGATGCGGCATGCGTCCTGTCCGGCCCCCGGACGGTTCCGTCGGATCGATCTCACCGAGCCGAGCGATCGCTCGCCCTGACTCAGCGATCTCGATCGATCTCGTGATCGAGGCCGCGCTCGAAGTCGGGATCGTGACGGACGTCCCGATCGACGTCGATCGCGTCCTCGTCGAATCGACCTTGCGCGGCGGCCGCCAGCGCTCTGGGCGATCCGTACAGATCTGCCGCGGACAGGGCCGCGGCGTGGTGGGCCTCGCCCTGCAAGATCGCGAGCTCGAGCTCGCGATCTCGCCGGGCCTCGAGCTCCTCGAGCCGGCGGGCCTTGGCCCGGTTGGCGTCGAGCCACGGCCGGGGCGGCCTGGTCGGGCGCAGTAGCCAGATCCCGAGGAGCCCCACCCCGGCGACGGTGGCGATCGTGCGCCACGGCGGTCGGTGCTCGGCGAGCCTCGGCGGCGTGGAGCGTCCGGTCGCGCGGGATGGGACCGGGGATCGAGGCGGCTGGGCGATCGCCGCGTTCCGTTGCTCGAGGGAGGCCAGCGCTCGGCCGAGGTTGACGGCGTCGATCAGCGACATCCGGCGCCACGGCGTCCTCACGGCGGGGGCTCCGTCTCGCGGAGGGGTCGGCCGTCGTACCAGTCGAGGTGCTCTCCGGCGGCGACGTCCGGGAAGCCGCGTCCCGCTAGGATCGCGTCGCGCAGCGCCCGCAGATCGGGGGTGAACTCGGTGACGGCGCGCCGGCTGAACCGCTCGATCGCGGCGTGGGACTTGTCGTGGGGCGAGACGCCCTTGTCGGTGCGCACGAGGCCGTGGCCGGTCCCGGCGGACCGCTCCTGCTCGACGCCGAGATCGGGGCTGAAGTCGATCCGCCGGCCGCGGGCGGACAGCATCAGGCCCAGGATGTAGTCCTCCCCGGACAGCCCGTCGCAGCCCTCCTCGAACCCGCCGACCTCGAGCAGCCACGCCAGCGGCATCGCCATCGAGCAGCCGTAGAGCCAGCTGCCGCCGCAGTCCCGCCGGCCCCCGGGGTACTCGATCAGCCGGTGATCGGTCGCGACCCGGCCGTCCTCGTGCTTGATGTACCCGCCGGCGAGGACGCTCGCGCGCTCGGACTCGGCCCTGCGGAGCGCGGCGAGCCAGCGCGGCCCCAGGTGGCAGCGATCGTCGAGGAACGCCAGGTAGTCCTTGGTGGCCAGCGCGATCCCGGTGTTCCTGGCGTTGGCGACCGCCCACCAGTCCTGGGCCATCACGCGCTGGGCGCCCTGCCACACGCAGGGCTTGGGCGCGATCTCGACGAGGCGGGTGACGCACGGGATCGGTCGGTGGCCGATCTGGCTGGCGGGTCGGCTCAGCCGATCGACCACGACGAGCTCGAGATCGTCGTCGGGGTGCGCCTGATCCGCCAGATCGTCGATCAGCCAGTCGAGCCGGGGCTCGGGGCGCCCGGTGATGTAGACGATCGTCGCGTGCACGGTGCTGATCTTACCCCGATCTCGGTCCGGGCGGGTGGTCATGAGGCGGCGATGGGGTGGCGATGGGGCGGGTCTGGCCGGTCTCGTGGTAGGCTCTCCGCGATATGTCCGAGTTCCAGCGGATCACTGGCGGCGTCCCGGTCCCGAGCTCGACCCTGGTCCAGACCGATCAGTCGACGATCCTGGGCGACGGATCGCACGATCACCCGCTCCACGCGGGCCCCGGCGTCCAGCCCAGCGCGTCGTCCCCGATCGTGTTCCGGCCCGGCGGCGTGTCGACGCAGAACGTGGTCGCGACCTGGCCGGAGGTGATGACGGCGCTCGGCAAGACCCAGGGTGACCGGATCCTGCAGTTCGACGACAGCGTCGTCTCGCCCGTGGTGATCCCGTTCCCGGCCAGCGGGTCCTACCCGATGGCAGGTGTCGTGTGGGCGAGCTTCCCCGGGCGGAGCGCCCAGATCTCGATCCCCGAGGGCGTCCTGTTCACCGAGCTGCGCACGCTCACCGACGGGGTCCGCGTGACGTTCACCGGGATCACGCCGCCGGTGTCTGACTTCGGGACTCCCGGATCGCCGTCCGATCTCGTGCGGATCGATCGGGCGGCGACCCTCACCTGCACCGGGCTCGGCCCGTTCTTCCGGCTGTTCGCCTCCGGATCGTTCGCGATCGGCGAGTCGAGCGGGATCCTCACCGGATCGCACCCGACGATCGACGTCCCGACGTCGTCGACCGCGACGATCCTGGCCGACGGCGCGTTCGCGGCCCTGGAGCCGTCCACGGTGTCTGGCGTCGCCGGGGCGACGCTGATCCTGGACGTCGTCGACAGCGCCGCGGGAGACAGCAACGGATCGCTCTCCGAGTCGCAGCCGGGGTTCTCCGGATCGATCCTCGCCCGGAACGCGACGGCGGATCGCGCCTACCCGACGGCCGTGGAGACCGGCAACACGGTGCTGTCCGCGGCGAGCGTGGTGGTCCGCGTCGATCCGACCGGGGCCGGGTTCGACGTCACGCTGCCGTCGGCGGCGCTGTTCCGCGGCCAGTCGGTCACGATCAAGAACGTGTCGGCGAGCGCCAACGTCGTGCGCGCGGTCGCCGGTGGCGGTGACAACGTCGACGGGGCGGCGAACCAGAGCCTGTCGGGAGCTCACTTCCACTGGCGGGCCACGAGCGACGGCGTGAGCCAGTGGATGGTCACTGGCTGATCGGGCGATACGTGGGCAGGCGATCGATCAGGACTTCTGTGGCTGCTCGAGACTCGTTCGAGCGCTGGCTGGCGCCTCGGCGTGGCCTGCCTCCGGCTAGCCTGCGACGAGCGCTGGAGCAGCTCGACGTCGATACGCTGGACAGGTGGGCGTTCGGCGTCGCGGGTGGCGAGGTCGTCCGCCTGGATCCCGGGGACCTCACGATCATCCACGCGGACGATCTCGCGAACGCGCGGCACCAGGCAGGTCGCTACCCCGGCGGCCCGAAGCGGTGGGCGCGGAGCGTATCGCTGGCCGAGCCGGTCGACGTCAATGTGACGCGGCCCGGCGAGTTCGTCCTCGAAGATGGGCACCATCGCTACCTGGCCGCGCAGCTGTCGGGGCGTAGGCTGTCGGCCGAGATCAAGATCAAGGGCCGGCCGATCGAGGTGCTGCTCGAGATCGCGGGCGCCTCGCAGGCGACGCCTGCGCAGCTCGAGCGCGAGATCGAGGCGATCCGCTAGAGCAGGACTCTTGTGGCTGCTCGGGGCCCGGGTGTTGCCTCAGGACCAGGGATCACCCCGACAGGCCCACAAGTTCCTTTGCGCGGCTCATCGGCTCGATGTCCAGATCGTGCTCTCGTCATCGCGCTGCGTCGCGTAGACGACATGGCCACGCGCTGTCACTTCCACGCGACCACGGATTGGCCCCTTTCGCACACGACGGCCTGCAGTGCGCTTGGCGGCAAGCAAGTTTTCGCCCGAATAGACACCCTCGGACAAGCGTCCACGAGCGTCGTAAATGCAAAGGAAGTAGCGCATGCGTCAAGTTTACCGCTCGTCGCGCGTCGGGACAGAACTGAAGTTTCGAGCGCATCCTGTCCCGGCCTACTTCGCAACCCCGAGCACGGCCTCGCGTGGCCCGTGATAGATTCTCAGATCGAGCCGACGTTGACGGTGATCGACGTGTCCGGCGAGTCCTTCACGTCGATGACGATGCCCGGTGACGTCTTGGCCTGTCCCAGGAGGGTCAGGTAGATCTCGAGCTCCTGGGTGGTCTCGTCGACCTTGGTGTTGGTGACCTCGATCTGGAAGGTCTCGGGGGTGTCGCCGGTCTTGTGGATCGTCGGCGGCAGGTTGGTGAACGGCCCCGTGCCTGCCGGCTCGATGTCGATCTTGACCAGCGCGCGGAGCGGGACGGGCTTGCCGTTGAACGAGGGGACCGGGATCGGGAGGACGAACGTGTCGGGGAGCCGGATGTCCGGGGTGCCCGTAGAGGCGGACGCCCCGATCGTGCCGGCCGTGTTGGCCGACAGGGTGACGCCGGTGATGCGGAGCTCGGTGGGCGAGATTTGCTCGAAGACGGGGGTGCCATTGAACATATCCGCCATGGTAACACGGCCGGGCGATCCCGATCGCCGCCGGACATGGCCAGCTCGCCCTGACGCTGGACGCGCTCGGCGACCGTCACCGTCCCCATCACCCTATAGGCTTCCAGGAGATCACCGATGAACGTCAGCAGACCCGATCTAGCCACCCGATCGTTCGGCACCCCGTTCCAGATCCCGACGCTCCGGAACCGCCCCGTGTACTGCTACTACGCGGTGCGGATCTCGTGTCCGGGAGCCGCGTCCGGATCCGTCGCGCTGCTCGTCGACGACGTCAACCCGCCGCTCGACGCGTCGGCCTTCGGCACGGCCGCGCTGAACAACGCCGCGGCGGACGAGGAGGACATCACCCTGGAGCTCTCCGGGATCGTCGGTCCCGGTCAGTGGGTGGAGCTCCGATCAGCGACGGCCAGCGGGGCGCCCGTGATCGAGCTCCTCAGCGCCGTTGAGGTCGAGGTCTAGATCGCAGATCGGGAGACGCGTTGCAAGACGACGCCGGTCCCCAGCGGGAACAGGCTCTGGAACCCCATCTGGGTCGCGCGATCGCGGGCCCGGACGACGTGGCCACCCGACCAGTCCAGATCGTCGAGCACGAGGATGCCGCCGATCTCGACCTGGGATCCGAACCGCTCGACGTCGCGCACCGCCTGCTCGCCGTGGTTGCCGTCGAGGTGGAGGATCCCGATCGCCGCCGGCACGGTGGCCGCGTCGGACGGCGCGCGCACGACCTGACAGATCCGTGCCAGATCGTGGCGCGCGAGGCGGGCCAGGAACGCGTCATGGGCGCCGTCGTGGGACTGCGCGCTCCACCAGGCCGCGTTCGCGGGTGTCTGGCCGGCGCAGCTCGCCTCGGCAGACCACGCGTCGATCGCCACCGCGCGGTGGCGATCGGCCGATCCGCGCGTCGCGATCTCGATCTCCTCGACGGCGCGCAGCGCGAGCAGCATCGGGATCATCGATCCGCCGAGCCAGACCCCCACCTCGCAGACCAGCGCCGGCCGGAGACCCACGATCAGCGTCGCGAGGGTCTGCGCCTTGACGTTGGAGCACCACTCGCCGCCCTCGTAGAGCACCCGCGAGATCTCGGTCATGAGCACGCCGCACCAGTCGCCGCCGGCCCGGATCGTCTGGCGCAACTCCAGCGAGAAGCGCTGGGCGTCCGGCGTCAGTGGCGCTGCCCCGGTGACCTCGGACGCCTCGCCGATCGTCACGGCGACACCTCCCGGGTCCGGAGGACCGCGGTCTCGCGCTCGAGATCGCCGGACGATCGGGCGCGATCTCGCCCGGCCCGGATCCGCTCGTCGTCGATCTCGACGCCGATCTTGTGCTCGCTCCGGTTCTGGCGCCACGCGCGGTTCCAGGCCGACGTCTCGATCTGGTGCCGCAGGGCCTGCTCGGGCGTGGGTCCGCGCTCGCCGCAGGGCCGGGCGATCGGCCGGGGCCGGGTCCTCATCAGGACGTCACCCTGATCGCCGAGGGCCTCGATCCTGGCGCGCAGTTGATCGGTCGACATCGACGACAGTTGCTCCCGGAGGCGCTTGCCGGTCATGCCGGCTATCTTGCCACGGCCCGTGTCCCGATCGCCACGTCTTGGTGGCGGGCTCTACCGACGGCCCTGGTTGTGTCGCTGCACCTCGAGCACGCGCTCGGCGCCCTCGGCGTACTCGGGCGTCGACACCCACGCCATCACGGCGGCCTCGCTCGCCGGCTCGATCCGATCGGGGGCGAGGTCGCGCGAGAGATCCTGCGCGAGCCGGGTGATCGTCTTGCGCGTGGTGTGGCCCTCGGGGCCGTCCGGTCCGAGCCGGGTCACGCGGTGCGCGCCCTCCTCGGGGTGGCTCATCTCGCCCGAGGAGATGAGCAGGGTCCTCCGGCCCCGGCGGTCGGTCACGATCACCGCGGGGTAGCGCAGGAGGGCCTGGTGGAGCCGCTTCTGGCGAGCCCTGGCGTCTCGTCCGACGCGCTCGGAGAACTCGATCAGCGACTCCGACGCGGCGATGGGGCCGCGCGAGATCGGCTGGCGCAAGATCTCGTCGATCTCGGCGTCGAGCTCGGCGCGCTTCTTCTTCGCGATCGGCCCCATCTGGGTCGTCGCGATCTTACCGTGGCAGCGGTCGCCTGGCGGGATCTTTCTCCCAGCCGCAACATGGGCACCACCAGCCCCGCCGGTAGAGCTTCGCCTGTATGGATCCGCAGTAGCACTGCGATCGCCAGGTCCACGTTTCGAGCGGGCCGGGCGCGGCGCGCAACCTGGCCAGGGCGGCCCAGCGCTCGTTCTGGCTGGCGTCCCTGCCGCCGATGCGCCTGGGCCGTCTGGGGCTCCCGTCCGATCGACTCAGCACGTCTTCCTCCTCGTTCATCCGCTGCCGTCACTGCCGCCGCGGTCTGCGATCGTGCGTCTGTGTCCCTTGGTCGGCTGGAGCTTGACGAGCTCGGCGGCCGTCCGCGTGACGTGGGTCCACCAGTGCACGCGCGACTCGGCGTACTCGCGCGACGACATCGTGACGCGCTCGGTCCACTCGCAGGGACCCTCGTGTACGGCGCCGCGCGCACAGCGGATCGCCGGGTACTGGCCGTCCTCGACGCGGGCGACGATCCGGAGCCGGCCGTCCCGGTGGGTGTCCGCCAGGATCGCGAACGCGAGCGATCGGTCCGGATCGCGGATGTAGATGCGCCTACCCGAGGCGGTGACGCCGGCGTAGTTGGTCATCGGTCCCTCGTCTTCGGTGCTCGATCGGCCCTCGATCGACTAGACGCGCCGCCGTCCAGGTTTGTTCCCGGATCACCGCGCCGGCGTCCTCGGGTCCGATCGCTTGCGGTACACGAGCCAGGCGGCGGTATCGAAGTGGTCCTGCAGCCAGGGCTCGAGATCGTGGGCCGCCGCGACGGCCGCGCCGTCCTCGGCCCGGATCTCGCTCCACCCCCACCACGCGTCCTGGCCCGCCACGTGGTAGTCGTGGGCCCCGATCACGTCGCCGGGCTTGCAGTAGCGGGCGAAGGTGGCGATCTCCCGTCGCTTGTCGCCGCCGTCGCAGAGGACGTAGCTCACCCCCGGTAGGGCGATCAGGCCGGCGATCTCGCGCTCGGCATCCCAGACGCTCTTGTTGCGGAAGTCGATCTTGAGGAACCTCGCCAGATCGGCGTAGCGCTCGTCGGGCGCCCGCGACACGTCGTAGGTGATCACGCGGGCGCCGATCCGGTGGGCGTGCACTCCCAGGGCGATGGTGAAGCCGCCGTTGTAGGTCCCGATTTCCACGATCCTCGCCGGCGGGTGTCGCTCCATCGCGTAGGACCAGGTCGGGACCGCGAAGCGGTTCTGGCACATCGGCATGCCCAGCGGCTGTGGCGCGCTCCCGCCGACCTCGTAGGCCGGGATGGTCCGGAAGCCCGAGCTCGACGTCTCGATCGTCGCCGGCGCCGGCCGATCGCCGGCGGCGGGCCTGGCGTCGAACGGTGTCGCGTAAGCCTCGGCGTTGGGCTCTCCGCCCCACTTCGCGAGGTAGCGCGCGCGGTTCTGAGCGACGCAGGCGTGGAACCACGCGAGCTTGTCGCCGCGCCAGCCCTGGTAGCCGTCCGGATCGTGCTTGCCGTGCTCGATCCCGGTCGGCGCGCGCTCGCGGCCGGTCCGGACGATCGCCTCGGCCGTCGTCGGCCACTCTTCGGCGACGATGCCGGCCAGGCGCAGGCGCCGGCGGTAGTCCGCGTCCTCGAGGTACACGGGGTAGAACGCCTCGTCGAACTCGCCGACGGATCGGGTGACCTCCTCGGCGATCCGGAAGCACCCGAACCCGTACGCGAGTACGACCGGCGAGGGCGACGCCATCATCCGCTCGAAGGTGTCCGGGGTCACCGCGCAGTCCGCGTTGAGTAGGACGATCGGCGACGGCCCGGCGAGCCGGTGGAGCAGGTTCCAGGATCCGGCGCAGCCGAGGTTACGCTCGGGCCGGACGACGTCGATCCGGGGCGCCTCGACCGGCGATCGGTACTCGGTGATCTCGTCGATCGGGAACTCCCCGGAGATCTTGCACTTCGGGAGCTCGGCGTCGCCGTTGTCGACGACGAGGATCCGGGAGGGCAGCCGCGTGCTCGCGAGGATCGCGCCAAGCGTCTCGGCCAGGACGCTCCGGGGCTCGTTGCAGCACGGGATCCCGACGAGGAAGGTGTCTGACATCACGTGGACAGGGTACGCCGGATCTGCAGGCGAGCGTCAGGCATGCTCTCCCGATCTCGCCGGGCTGGCCGGGCTTGCCGGTCTGGCGCCCCGCATCCAGTCGACCGTGTCCGAGACGATCTGGTCGAGGCCCGCGCTCGGGTGCCAGTCGAGCTCGCGATCGGCGAGATCTCCGTCGGGGAACTTGTCGCCGGCCTCTGCGAACAGCGGGCCGTGCAGGTCGCGGGGATCGACGTGCCGGATCGGGGACGCACTGCCGGTCACCCGCAGGACGCGGCGGGCGAGATCCAAGATCGTGGTCCGGTTGGCCGCGTTGCCCAGGTTGTACACCGGGGCGCTGGCCAGGGACCGATCGAATCGGCGGATCGCCCGGATCAGGCCGTCGGCGATGTCCTGGACGTGGGTGAACGCCCGGACGGCGGCGCCGTCGCCGTAGACCGTCAACGGCTGGCCCCAGAGCGCCTGGTGCACGAACCTCGGCAGGACGAACCCGCCGTCCCGGCTCTGCCCGGGGCCCGCCACGTTGAAGGGACGCACGATGACGGCGCCGAGGCCACTGGCGCGGGCGGCGTTGATCAGGGCGATCTCGCCGGCGAGCTTGGCGACGGCGTACTCGAGGCGGATCGTGACCTCGGCCGGGATCGTCTTGGGATCTGCCTCGGCGCAGGCGCCCCGGCGGCCGCCGCCGTAGACCTCGCTGGTCGATACGTCGCACAGCCGCGCGTCGTCGCTCCGGGCCCGCTCCATCACGCAGGACAGATCCTCGATCACGCGGCCGACGATCCGGCCGGCGTGCGGCAGGACGCCGACCGGGCCGACGATCGACGCCAGGTGGTAGATCTCGTCGAAGCGCCACGGACAGGAGCGCCTCGCCCAGCCGGCGATGGTGTCGACGTCGCAGGTGAGCGCGCCGGGCCTCCGGGCGATCGCGTCGGTGACCGACGGGGCGTCGTAGAGGCTCGTCGACAGGTCGTCGACGACGTGGACGTGTGTGTCGTCCTCCTGGACGAGGCGCGCGACGAGGTGGCTGCCGATGAACCCGAACCCGCCGGTGACCAGGACGTGTCGCATCATGGGCGACTCTACACCGGCCGGATCGATCGCGCGCGCCGCACCGGCCGCGCGGCCCGGAGCCGATCTCTGGGCGACGCGGCCGGGCCGGGCACGACAGACGATCTAGGCATGGTCGCGAGAGGGGCGCATCACCGCGACGACGGTTGACGCGCGATCGCCGCGATGGATATTGACTGGGGTGACCCTGCCGCGTCGGGTGGCGCGGCTGGAGGTGGCGAGGCGCATCGCACGTGGTGCGCCTCGCCCGAGTGATCAGACCAAGGAGGAAGAGATGAGGAGATCGAAGAGGAAGGCATACGTCATGGCGCTCATGGTCGTACTCGCGATGTTCACCACGCCGGCGGTCGCGTTGGCTGACACGTGGTGCGTGTCCGATCCGAGCGCGCCCGGAGGCGACGTCGACGGAGACGCGACCCAGCGCTGCCCCGGTCCGACCGAGCAGCAGGCCGAGGACGCGACCGTCAACTACGCGCGCGTGTCAGGCTACACGGTATCGATCGACAGCGGCGCGTACAGCCTGAGCTGCACCGGGGGCGTTGACGGCATCCTGTATAGCTGTCGGTTCGAGATCCCGGGCCTGGTCCTGATCGTCTGCGACTACGGCGATGGTCCGGACAGTATGGTCGTCTGCTACACGATGACGCCCTGATCGCCGAGGGCCTGTCCCCGGGTGCCTCGATTCGCGTCAGGCGAGGCGGCGGCGATCCGTGCATACGATCGCCGCATGCCCACCTCCGATCGCGGGCGTCGCGCCCCGTCCTACGAGATCCGGCCGCTCCGATCGTCGGCCGAGCTCGCGACGTCCTACCAGCTCCGCTACGAGGCGTATGCCCGGCTCGGCTACCTGCCCGGTAACGATCACCGATCGCGGCTCGACGTCGACGAGTACGACACGTCGTCGATCCCGCTGGGCGCCTTCGACGCGCGGACCGACGAGCTCGTCGGGACCCTGCGCGTCGTGGCGACCCAGCCGCGGCGCGACTACGAGGAGCTGATCCGGACGATCGTCGCGGGCGTGGGTGATCTCGAGCTGGTCCGGCGCGTGTGGCACCCCCGTCCCAGGGCGCTGCCGTCGATCGTGTCCGGGGCGATCGCGGGAGAGCTCGAGCGCTACAACCACGGTCACCTGCCCGTCTTCGAGATGAGCCGCTGCATCGTCCGGGACGATCGCCGGGGTGAGGGGATCTCGCGCGGCCTGGTCGAGCTCGGCATGGCGTACGCGATCCGGCCCGGGCCGGCGATCCTCCTGGGCGGGTGCCTGACCGAGCACCTGTCGATGTACGCCCGCTACGGGTTCCGGCCGCTGCGATCCGACGGCGCCGCGCGCGATCACTTCCCCATCGTCGGCCAGCCCGCCCACGCCGTGGTCTGCCGCGCGCCGGATGGCGTGCCCTACCCGACGCAGGCCAGCGTCCTGGCGATCGCGGAGGCGATGCGGGCCGGGGTCACGGAGCACGTGATCGATCTCGGGCGCGGGCGCGGCACGCTCGCCCGCCTCCGCCCCGTGGATCTGGACGACGCGGCCGAGTCCGCGGCGCCGGGGAGCCAGATCTCGTGACGGCCGGCACGATCGGATCGACCGGATCGACCCGCGCGAGCTCGACCCGCACGGCCGCGATCGGCTCGGCCGCGCTGACCACCGAGTACCTCCTGGGCGCGATCCACCTGGAGGCCCGACACCTGAGCGGCCTGCTCCTCGATCACCCCTACCCTCCCCTGCGCGCGCTGTTCGTGGCCGATCCGGTGCACGCGGATGGCCCGTTCCGGGATCTGGCGCGCGACGCGTACGTCCGGCTGCTCCGGCTGTCGGCCGACTACGTCCGCTTCACCGTCCTGGCGCTCGAGGCCGCCGGGAATGTTCTGCGCGGCCGATCGAGTTGCAGGGGTGATAGTGACGGCCAGGACGCCCTGTGGAGCGCGTGCCTCCTGCGCTACGCCCGCGACGAGATCGACGAGGGGACCGGCCACGAGGTGTGGGCGTGGGAGGACATGGCCGCGATCGGCGCCCCGGCCGAGCTTGCGGGCGCCGGGCCCCGGATCGCCGCCGTCGAGTACGGTCGATACTTCGTCGACGAGGCGGCACGCCACCCCTACGCAGTGCTGGGCGCCAAGGGGGTCCTCGAGAACCTGTCGATCCGCGCGGCGCGGCCGCTCCTGGCCGGCGTCGCCCGGCTGGGGATCGCGGCCGGGTCGGACGCGACCCGCTTCGCCCGCCACCACGGCGTGCTCGATGAGGGCCACGTCCGGGAGGCCGAGGCCGATCTGGCCTGGCTCGACGGGGACGATCGGCGGCGTCAGATCCTGGACGGCGCCTACGTCACCAGCGGGATGTACCGCCACCTGCTCCACCACTACTTCCCTCCGGCCCCGTGAAGGGACTGATCGCATGACAGATCACCAGAGGCTGACCGGCAAGCGCCCGGTCTCCGCGACGACGCTGGTCGAGGCCGATCAGATCACGATCCGGGGCGACGGATCGCACGAGGATCCGCTCCACGCCATCTTGCCCCGATCCCACCCGGGTACCCTGATCATCGAGGACGACGGGGTGCCGATCTCCGGGGCGCCCCACACGGTGATCGACTTCACCGGGCCCGGCGTCCGCGCGCGGGACGCGGGGAGCGGCGTCGTCGCCGTGGACGTCCCGGGCGCCGGAGGCGCCGTGCCGGTGGTCCTGCTCTGGGGGCTGGGGATCTTCACCGATACGCCCGCCTTCGTGCAGCCGGGCGGCGCCAGCGTCAGCACGGACTCGATCGACAGGTTCGGGTTCCCGGTGCCGTTCGCGTGCACGCTGCGCAACCTGTTCGCCCGGCACAACCTGGCCGGCGGGAGCGGCCCGGCGGTGACGTACACCCTGTTCGTCGACGGGATTGCCACGGCGCTCTCGGTCTCGATCCCGACGGGCGCTGTCGGGCAGGCGAGTAACCTCGTCGACACGGTGGCGGTCGCCGAGGGTGGCGTCGTGTCGCTGCGGCTCGACTCCGACTCCATCGGCCCCAACATCGTCGACGCCAAGATCAGCGTGCGGTGCGACTAGTCCTCCTGGGATCGAATCTGATCGACGTCGCGCTCGATCTCCGCGGTCGTGGGCGTGACGTCCCGATCTGGGGCTACCTCGGCCGCGGTGACCTCGGCCGCGGCGTGGTGGCAGTGGTACGGGAACGTCACCCGGTCCGCGGTCTCCGACGCGGTCACCGGGTAGCCTGGTGAAGCCGGGACCGCCTCCTTCGCTGCGGCGCGGCTCTCCGCGCATACGACCGCCGACGTCTTGCCGAACGGCCTGGGCGGCTCCATCCCTCGTCGCATGAACTTGACCCGCCAGTGCCGGAGGACGCCGGTCGCCTTGGTGCGCTTGGCCATGCTCGCGATTGTATCCCTTCCCCTTGAAGCTGCTCAGAACACCAGATCGAAGCCGTCGAAGTGCGCTACACCGATTGAGCCGCACGGGCTGGGCCCGGCGACGAACCAGGGGCAGTCAGGGCCAGCCCACGCGAGCGCGACCATGTAGCCGGCGTAGGTCGCATCGTCACCCAGCGTGTGCTCGCCCTCGGCGAGGGCTGCGCGAGGTCTTCCAGGGAGTCGGTCGTCTCGATTTGGATGGTCATCATGATCGCATCGTAGAGCAGCCGACGTGCCGACTTCCAACCCCGCGGAGACCCGTGGCCGTCCCGGCGGATCGTGTCTGTCAGTCCGCGACTCGCGTGGATCGGACAGAGCACACCGCGTCACGTCGTCGTGCGGGACGACCTGTCACGTCGCCGCGTGGAGCGGCATCAGCGATAGCGCCTGGCACGCTCGGCCTTTAAGCTCCTTCGCGAACCTCTTCACGTAGATCGAGTTGAACGCGCGCAGCCGAGCGAAGGCCTCGCGAAAGCGCGCGTTCGCGGCGCGAAATTCCGGCGTCGCCCTCACGTCGTCTGGGACTCCACCCGTCGGGCCCCGCGGGAAGGCTCTCAGCGCGACATCGGCAGCGTCGACTTCCTTCTCGAGCAATGCCCCCTGGGCCTTCGCTTCCTCGAACGGGCTCGGCGACCCCGAGCTTGCGGCGATCTCGTGGATCTCCTGCTCGATCTTGGTCCTGCTCGCCATGGTGTCGAATCCTAGCTCGCGATTCGCCGCTTACGGGTGCGTCGCGGATGTCGCCGGAACACATGCGTCGTGCGGACGTACACGCCGCAGGCGAGCGAGCGATGTCCCTCGGCCCTCAGCTCGTCGACGATCGACTGCGCGTGCTCGGGCGACTCGGCCAGGATCAGGCTCCCGCCGGGCGGGAAGTCTTCCGCTCGCTCGACGGCGTCGAGCTCTGCGATCCAGCGCTCCTGGTCCTCAGCGCTGCCGCGATCGGGGATATTTTTCATCAGGGATCCTTCGTCGTTCATCGTTCGCCAGACAGATCGCTCCGGTAGACACCACCGATGTTCGCTTTGCTGTCGTCGCCGCCGTCGCCGCCGTCGCTGTCGTCGTCGGCGCCGTCGCCGTATGCGCCGTCAGCGCCGTCAGCCCGGGCGGTGGCCGGGCGCAGGATCTGGAGTACGGCGTCGAGCGTCGTGGTGGCGATCCACGCCTCATGATCGTCGGTGCCGTACGACACGGCGAGCCGGCCCGCGCCGTCGATCGCCAGGCCGGCCGCGAACTCGATCCCATGATCGCCCGAGAGCCGCAGGGCCGGCGATCGCTCCAGCAGGCATCCGGCGTTGTCCACGGTGTAGAAGGTGTGCCAGTAGAACTTGCTCTGCCCGATCCGCGAGAACGTCATCTCGTGGGCGACGCCGAGCCACCGGCCGTCGGGGAGCGCCACGAGCTGGCTGCCGCCGCGGAGCTCGTCGTGGCGATCGACGACGTGCTTCGCCACCCGGGGCGGCGACACCATGGCGATCGTCCGGCTGGACAGCCGGACCTCGGTGTTGCCGCGGCCCGGGGGACGGATCTGGTGGTACGCCGGCGGTGGGACCCGGGCCAGGAGGGGCGGCGGCGATCCGGGCGCGGGACCGTCCTCGGCCATCACGATGCCGCGCTCGATCGAGTAGAGTAGCCGGACGCGCTCGGTGGCGTCGAACGGCACCCAGTTCTTCTGGGGCCGGAATCCCCAGTCGCCGCGGAGCAGATCGACCGAGAGGATCGGCACGACGGCGTCGCCCCGCCGCGTCCGGACCAGGGACGGCTGATCGCCGATCCGGCACAGGACGATCTCGGGGCGGTTGGGGTGATCGAGGTTGTGCTGCAGGGCGCAGCCGACGGCGACGAGGCCGTCCGCCCGGGTGCAGAACAGCCGGAGATCCTCCAGGCCCATCGACGTGCACAGGGCGCGCGGCGGAGCGCGCGAGGCGGCGGGCTCGACGAGCTCGGCCAGCGATCTCGGCGCGAGATCCTCGCCGAGGGTCAAGAGGACGTTGCGGGTCTGCGCGCGCCCGACCCGGGCGTCGGAGGACAGCTGCGGGATCCCGTCGGGCAGGGTGTAGTTCGCGCAGCGGACCAGGCACCGCCAAGTCCCGTCTCGCGGATCTACGTGGATCGACGGGTTGAACGGCCACCAGCCGGGGCCGAACGGGTACACCGAGATGTTGGTGACCGACCACGGGGACAGCAGATCGCGGGCCCGCGGCAGCGAGCGGAGCCCGACCAGGCGATCCCGGGCGCGATCCGTCATGTCTGCGCCCGTGGCCGATCTCGTACCTGTATCCCGAATCCGGTCCGCCCCGTCGGCCGACCTGACTCATTTTGCGGCAGGTCTAGCCAGGGTGGGCGTGTTCGCTCGTGTGGTAAGCCGTGGCTCGCCATGGCCAACAGTAACATCCTTGTCCTCTGCGGGGTATCCGCGGCGATCGTCGGGACGCTCGGAGCGTCGTCGTGCGCGTGCGCGATCCCGGATCGATCCGGTGGCGATGGCCACGGCGAGGCTGGCGATGTCGGGATCGGCCAGCTGAGCTCCACCGTGGTGGCCGGCAGTCGATCGGCCCCGCGCGTCGTCTCCGATCCGGGGCAGCGCGTCCTCGCCCACCGCGTCGCCGGCCAGGCGATCGCCGGCGATCGGTTGGCTGACGGCCGCTTCCCGATCGGCGCCGCGGGCGAGGACGCGGCCAGGACCGACGACGGCCGCGAGCTCCTGACGCTCCTGATCGGCTGCGCGCTGCCCGCCGACGTCACCCTGGTCGCGACGGGGTCCGGATCGCCGATCGAGTTCGCGGGAGGCGTCGGGCTCGCGCCGCGCTGGCTGGATCGGGCCCTCGATCGGGCCGGCCGCGCGTGGGTCACCGCGTGTGTCCTGTCCGAGCTGAGCGGCACGGCGCTGGGGATCCCGATCTCGATCCGGGGCGGACGGCGAGCGCTCGCCGCGTCTGCCGACGAGCAGGCCGCGTGGTCCCTCGAGGAGGGCGCGTTCTTCGGCGACGTGTTCGTCGATCCCGACCTGCCCTTGCCCTGGTTCGCGTGCCGCGGCGTCGGATCGATCGACGACGTGGCGCTCGCGGATCGGGTGTGCACCGAGGCCGACGCGGACCACCCCGGGCTGACCCGGTGCGGGATGATCTCCGCGGGATCGTGCCCGGAGGCGTGCGCCAGGCGACGCCACGGGGCCTACCGCGACTGCCACGCCCCGGCGCCCTGGCCCACGATCGAGACCGATCGCGTCGTCACGGCGTTCTTGATCCCGTAGGGACGGGGCCGAGCCTTCAGATCCGCCGTCGCCGCTTCGTCGTCCTCCTGGCGCGTGGGGCCTTCAGGCGATCCATCCAGCGGAGAGCGTGCTCCAGATCGCCCAGGGCGCGATCGGGGAGATCGGGGTTGCGCGTCTCGCCCTTGCCGAGCGCCAGCTCCCGTAGCCGCCGGAGGCCGCGGACGACTTTGCCGTCGAGGTCGAGGTGGTGATTCATGGTCGCCGATCCTACGGGGTCCCGTGCAGGATGCGATCGTTGATGGCCCGGGCGATGCGCGCTTTTGCCGCGAGGCGGAGGGCCTCGTTCAGGCAGCGCGTCGCGGTTAAGCAGTCGCGGCGGGCCCGGGATTCCGGCGCGAGCGGATCCTGGTGCAGGTCGCGCGCGTAGGCGGCGATCTGGTCGTCGGTCAGCTCGTACGGCGTGACGAGCAGCTCGGCGCCCTCGGCGTGCCGTAGATCGTCGACGCCGACCCCGGTGTACTTGTTGCCTCGGTTCACCGTGGCGTAGCGTCCGTCGATGGCGGTGACGGTGTGCACGCGACCCCGGCAGTACCACGGCCGTGCGAGCACGACGCGATCTCCGATCTGGAAGTCTTTCATGAATTTCTTTGGCGTTCCCATGAAGGTTCGTTCTGGCGACCACTCTGGCGACCACTCGGCAGGGAGCACGCGGTCGATCGACACGTCAGAAGACTTGATGCCCTCGCCGCTTCCGAGCGACTCGGTGATCGCCTCGAGTAGCTTGCGGTGCCTTGCGATCCGTGGCTCGCGGAGGGCCCTCGTCAGCGAGTCGGACATCCAGCGATCGACTGGCGGACCGCAGGGGATGAGCCTGCCGTCGTACTGCGCGGGTGCGTACGTCACCTCGCCTCGCCACTGCGAGGTGGCGCCGGACTCGTGCGTGAGCGTCAGCTCGGCGTCGTAGTCGACGCCGCCCTCGACGCCGGTCGTGGTCGGGCGGGGGTTCTCGACGCGCGTCGCGACGGTGATCGTGAACGTTCGGATCGTCATGGTTCACCGTCGATCATGCGCGGCGCGTGCCACGTCGCAAGTGCCCGGGATGCGTGTGCGTCGCGGCCTGGCCTCGTGTCAGCAAAGACGCAGATCGCGCGCGGCGAGACACGCGTGAGAAGGTCATGATGGACCGACCGGGGTCGGAGATCGTGAGGAGCCAGTGACTACCACCACCCAGAGATCGCTCGCCGCGGCGCTGCGCGACGCCACCGTCGACCTCCACGAGGTCGAGCGCGCCGTCGACGGTCTCCTCTTGGGATCGTTCCCGGGCTGGCGACCGCGGTTCCCGCACAAGCGCGGGTGGCTGTTCACGTCGCCCGACGTCATCGACGTGTACGGCGTCGCGGCGGGATCGTCGGGGGCGATCGGCGCCCTGCACCAGGCTGGCTTCCGGCGGGTGATGGCGCACGATCACCGCATCGGCGCGGCGTGTACCTGCCGGCCCCACGTCGACGATGGCCGGCCTCGGAGACCGTAGGGCCTCGTCCCGCAGATCCCCGCCTGATCGCCTGACCTCTACCGCTCGGTGAGGGGTGGTATCTTGAGCCCCAGGCGATCCATGGCGACCCGACGATCGAATCGGCAGCTCGAGCGAGACGTGGCGCAGATCGTCTCGTCTCCCCCGCCCGACGCCGATCCGCTGGCGGCGACGCTCTTGCCGCCCGGTCACCCGCGGCTCGGCGTGGGTCGCGAGTCGGGACGGCTGCGGCGAGACGGGATCAGCCGGCACGCGGATCCCCACGGCAGCACGCGGTACCTCTACTCCGTGGGCGGCGCGATCGTGTCCAGCCTGCAGGTCGTGAGTCGCGACGGCCGGGTCGCCGTCGTCGCCAACGTGTACACCGACCCAGGCCACCGCGGCCGCGGGTTGGCCCGCCACCTCCTCGAGCGCGCCCGGCGCGACTTCGCGCGCGTCGAGCACGCCCCCGAGGAGCACCTGTCCGACGCGGGGCGTCGCTGGCGGGACGCCGTGGAGCGGTAGGCGCGGCGACGACGCGGGCTCCGGGGATCTATGGCAAGATCGATCGCGCGATGCCCAAGACGAGACGCGAGATCGAGCACGAGGTGGACGAGATCCTCAGATCGGGATCAGGATCGGTCGGCAGGACGGCAATTCCCAGTACCGATCCTGCTTTGTGGACGACTCGTCCCGTCTTTGGAGTTGCTGGTGGTCCCATCGAGGTCGTGCTCACCGACGAAGGGCGCTCCCGTGCTTTCTCGGTCGGCGCTCAGGTTCGGCGCGGCAGTCCGGCCGAGGCGCTGGAGGCGCTCTGGATCGCGGGTGGCGAAGGCCGCCTGGCTGCGCCTGGTGATGGCGCTCGCCTTGAACGCACCGAGCTGGGTCGTTTTGACCAGATCGCATGGGGTCATCTGAGGTCGCTAGGACTTGTCGTGTCCTTCCAGGATCTCCTCGGGGATGGCGTTCGCCTCACGGATGCCGGTCGCCGCGCTGCACGGGGTGGCGACGAGGAGCGTACGCGTTTGCTCGCTCGTTGCCGGATCGCCTCCGCCAGAGAGGCCGCGCCGCGGTAGCGCGGCGACGCGGGGCCTGGAGATCTGTGGCAAGATCGATCGCGCGATGCCCAGGACGAGACGCGAGATCGAGCACGAGGTGGACGAGATCCTGGTGGCCACCCAGGCGAAGGCTCCGCTCGCGGGGACGCGCGACGTCACCGCGAGCCTCCTCCGCGAGTCTGCCTCGCCTGGTGGCGACGGCGCGCCCCGCGAAGGACGTCGCCGGGACGCCCTCCCTCGCGGCTGCGCTGTCGAGCCTCGGCTCACGTCACGATCGCAGCATGGGCTTCATCTCGAAGCCGCTGGCCTACAGCCGCGCGATGCCCCACGGCAAGCGCGAGCACGCGAACCTGATCCGGCTCATCAAGGGTGGCTACGTCCGCGTCTGCGAGGTGGCCACCGCACCGCCGCACCGCCGCCAGACAGTGTCGCGCGTCGAGAGGCTCCCTACGGCGATCGGCACTACGTGCTCTATGCGGGTCCCTGCGGAGTCAAGGATTGACATGGGTCACTCAGCGAAGAGGCGCACCTCGACGAGCTTCGCCAGCGAGGCCAAGTGGACGCCCGGATCGCACCCGGCGCTGTTCGTGGACTCGACCGCCGGGACCTGGAAGGCGATGGTCGACACCGACGAGGCGACGTGGAGCGTGCGCGGTCCGGATCCGGACGACGAGGCGCACTACGCCAGCGGTGGGGCCACGAACGCTGACGTCGCCGATGGATCCACGCTCGATCAGAAGGGGCGGATCGCGGCGGCCAAGCGGGCGGCGCGCGCCTACATCATGGGCCAGATCGCCGCCAGCGGGACGAAGAAGACCAAGGCGATCCTGGAGGCCGAGATCGCCGCCACGCGGGCGGAGTTCAACGCCGGCATCGCCGCCGACGCCGCGGCTCGATTCGTCCGGCCTGGTGACAGGTTCCGCTACGCCGGCGACGTCTGGCGCGTGACGCACGTCAGACGAGGCCCGCGGGGCGCGGTCACGATGGCCCGCGAGGTCCCAGCTCTCGACGGACGACCCGGGGAGGTCGCCCTCGTCGACAATCGCGAGTTCCCACGACACGCCCTGCGCGAGGACATGACGAAGATCTAGCCCTTGATAAGCTACGCGTGCGTCCTCGCGATCACGACGAGCGAGACGTTGTCGCCGCCGCCGCCCTCGAGCGCGAGCTCGACGAGCGCCTGGGCCGCGCGCGCGGGGTCCGGGTGCGCGGCGAGGACCTGGGCGATCGCCGCCTCCTCGGCGTAATTCGTGAGCCCGTCGGAGCACAGGAGCAGGCGATCCTTGGCTGCCAGGTCGACGGTGAGGCTGTCGGGCCGGACCTCGGCGCACGGGCCCAGACTGCGGAGCAAGACGCCCCGGCCGATCGCGTGATCGCGGGTCAACACGTAGAGGGCGTCGCCGCGGACGAGGTAGGCCCGGCTGTCGCCGACGTGGGCGACGTGGGCCGATCTCGGATCCCGCAGCGAGCACACGACCGCGGTGGTGCCCATGCCCTGCCAGGCCGGATCCTTGGCCCCCGCGGCCCGCACCACCCGCCCGGCGTGGACGATCGCGGCGCAGATCAGCGCGAGATCGTCGGCGAGCTTCGCGGCGCGCCGCCCGTCTTGCCGCGCCTGGTGACGGCGGACGAAGCCCGAGACCGTCGCCGCCGCGATCTGGGCCGCGACCTCGCCCGCGTTGAGGCCGCCCATGCCGTCGAACACGCCGTAGAGCGCGAGGCCCGGATCGTCGATCACGACGTCCTCGTTGGACGATCGGACGTGGCCGACGTGGCTCGCGTGCGCGCTGACGATCCGGTTGGGCCCGACGGGGGCAGCGCGCGGCTCGTCACGCGTCATGGGCTTGGGTCCGGGCCCGGGCCTGGTCGCCTGGCGCCTCACGCCACGCTCTGCTCGGAGAACGCGCGCGCACACTTCTCGGCGTTGTCGAAGATCTTCGGGAACTCCGCGCGGTACTTCTCGGTGCCGGGGTCGAGGGTCACGCCCGCGATCGCATCGCGGAACTCTCGCCAGCTCGCGGGCGGGCGCCCGAGCTTCTGGGTGACCCTGGGCAGGCCGGACGAGCTGAGGCCCGGCAGGCCGTGCTGGAGCTTGACCAGCGTCCAGAAGTCGCGCCGACCCCGGCTCCACGCGGGTCCGGCGTGGATCGCGATCAGGTCCCGGGTCGCGCTCTGGACGCAGTGCGAGACCAGGCCGATCGTCATCTGGGCCTGCTCGGCCATCTCGGACGCCGAGATCGGGCGGGCCAGCGCGCGGGAGAACCCGCGGACGATCCGGCCCCGGTACATGACCTGGTGCTGGTTCCCCGGGACGCAGCAGGCGCGGAGGGCCGCGCCGGTGACGTGGGCGCGCTGCAGATCGTCGGGGTTGTAGAACTGGGCGATCCCCATCTCCCGGGGGCAGCCGTCGGGCCCCAGCTGGCGCGGATCGCCGACGTCGCACGGGTTGCCGCCGGACTCGAGGCCGATCCACGACAGCACGTACGGCAGCTGGAGATCGGCCTGCACGCACAGCGGCGCGAGCAGGACGGACCAGGCCCCCAGGCTAGGCGGGGCGACGCCGGCGCTGGTCACGTCGTCCGAGACCTCGTGCTCGCGCGCCACGCCGATCCCGTCCGATCCGGGATCGCCCGGATCGGGCCCGGGCCTGGTCAGCGGCCGCGGCGACGTCGGTCGACTCCGATCGGTCCGATCGGTCAACGACCAGCCCACCGCGGCGAGGACGCCGAGCAGGCCCAGGGCGAGGAAGGTCTCCACGCGCTACTCCCGGCTCTCTCCCGGGAGCCTACGGCGTGGTCGAGCCGGTCGGCGCGCTCGAGTCGGCCGGCGAGGGATGCGCGGTCGGATCTGCCGCGGCCTGCGCGGCGGTCTGGACGGGTGCCTGGGCCGGCGCCGCGGTCGCCGGCCTGGGCGGCCACGAGAACACGCCCGGCGTCGGCAGGGCCTGACCCTGGCCCATGCCCGGTGGCCACGCCGGGACCACGACGGGCTGGACCTGGCCGACCTGACCGCTGGGCGCGCCGAGCTGGCTCGCGCCCCAGACCGGGGCGGCCTGCGTCTGCGCGTACGGCGGCGGCGGCTGCGGCGCGACCCAGGCGCCCTCATGTTGCCCGGGCTGCCCGGGCTGCGCGATCGATCCCGGGGAGCCCTGCCAGCCCTGCCACGCCTGGGGCGCGACGGGCGCCGGGGCCGCGGGCGGCGCGATCTGGTTCGGCAGGATCTGCACGTTGGGCTGCTGGCCGATGATCGCCACGGCGCCCGCGCCGGGACCGGGACCGCCGCCGATCGCCGGCTGCGGCGGGCTCGTGGGGTGGGCGGGGACCTGGACCCGCGTCGGCGTCAGGGCCGGCGGGGCGGGCGCGTGCTGCACCTGCTGCATCTGGATCGACTGCTGGGCCTGGACGGCCTGCGCCTGCGCCATCATCTCCATCAGGAGCTGGACGTTCGCCGACACCTTGCCGAGCGCGGACGATCCGAGCTGGGCGTTCTGGTGATCCTTGGCGTCGGCGCTCGCCTCGATGAACTGGTGGAGCAGCTGGCCGACCAGCATCGCCTCGTCGAGGGCGAACGGCACGCCACCGCCCGGTGGGATCTGCGCCTGGACGGCGCTCGGTCCGACCTTCGGGATGATCTGGACCGTCGGGCGCTGGTTGGTCGCGAGCAGCGCGCCGCCGTGGGCCGGCGCGGCGCCGCTGCCCGGGCGCGGGAAGACCTCGACGCGGGCGTCCTGGGGGCGCGATCCGGGCGGCCGGCCTCCCGGCGGGGCCGTCGCTGCCTGGCGCGCGGCCGCCACCTGGGCGTGGACTTGACCGCCGGCGGCCGGCGACGCCGAGATGTAGGATCCGGCGACGTTGCCAGGGTTGTTGGCGATCTGGGCCCGAGGCAGCGTCGTCGTGCGGGGCTGGTGCTGGGCGAGGAGTCTGGTCTCGGGCATGGGGGTCTTCCTGGGGGATGTGTGGGAGTCGTGGAGCGTCTCAGTGAGTGATGAGTGATGCAATTCGTGATCGAGATCTGCAACCCTTCGCGCAGATCGCTAGATGGACAGATTGTAGACGATCCCGAACCGGGCAGCCACGCCCATCCCCGACAGGACGGACGCGAACATGGCGCCGTTGGGCACGTCGAACGGCAGCGGCTGGCCGCCGCTGAACACGAAGTTGCCGACGCAGCTGGTCTTGGCGTTGTCCTGCCAGAACCGGAGCGTCGCGCTCGTGGCGGCCGGCACGGCCGCCGGATCCGCGCCCACGACGTAGGCTCGCCGGGCGAACCGGGGGACCGGGAACGCGGCGCTCTCGATCCCTGCCGCGAGGTTGCCGACCCAGACCGTCTTCTGGGCCGCGCCGACCCCGGGCCCGGGACCGACGAAGGCGTAGAGCACGTAGGCCGCGCTCGTCCCGGTGACCGGGGTGTCCCGGGGGATGACGGCGTGGACCCGGATCCACGACGCGGCCAGGTTGGGCACGCAGGCGCCGTTGACGAAGTCGAACGAGGCCCGCGATCCGGCGCCGCCGACCCCCCACTCGACGACCGCCTCGAAGGGCGGCCACAAAGGTGGCGCGGGGGTCCCGGGGAAGTTGCCGGTGCTCTCGAGGTTGTTCTGCTCGCCGGTCAGGTTCTGCGTTCCGCCGGTGAACAGGCTCGGCGCGAACGGCAGGTTGATGATCAGCGGCGGCAGGAGGGTCACCATCACCTGCTGCGCGTCCATGTCGTCGCCCTCGACCTTGAGGATCGGGACCAGCGCGGACTGCCGGGCGGTGTCCCTGGCGTTGTAGACCAGCACCGTCTTCTTGCCGAGCGGCTGACCCCGGCAGAGCCGACCCCAGGGCGAGAGCCCCGGCCGATCCTCGCCGCGCCGGGGCGGGAGCCCGTGGGCCGGGTACACCATCTGGCCGGGGAGCGGGCCGGGGTTGGGGAAGTCGTACTCCGGGGGCGGGGCGTACCACTGCCCCCGGGACAGCATGCCGGGGTAGAGGTCGCCGACGGCGGGGACGGCGCTGTCGTACTGGATCTGGCGCCAGGCCCGCTGCCCGGGGTACTCCATCACGGACCTCCCCGGTACCCGCGGTAGCCCCGGTACGATCCGCCCGGCAGGGCCGGCTCGCGCGTGCCGTACGACGAGCCAGACCCAGACGAAGACGAGGACGCCGACGCGATCAGCGCCAGGCCGGCGATCGCGGCCCCCGCGATCAGGATCGGCACCACGGGGCTCGTGCCCGGCGCCCCGCCAGTGGGGGCAAGGCCCGGGCCCGGGACCGGGCTAGCCACGGCGCGCGCGGGCTGGGTCTGGACCTGGACGCGGACCGGGATCTCCTCCCTGGATCCGAGGGTCTCCTCGACGGGGGCGGGCCAGGTCGCGCCGTCCGACTTGTCGTAGTACGCGGCGTACTGGTACGCCGACGGATCGTTGGTGAAGTCGCCGTACCACGCCGCGGCGGCCCCCGGGGTGGGGAACGTGGAGACCGCCCACGCGCCGGACGGCGATCGCGTGACGCCGACGAAGTCTCCCGGCGCCTGGCGCGCGGTGTCCTGGGCACCGCCGCGCAGCGACGCCAGCGCCTTCGGTGGCGTGGTCCCCGCCAGGGCCGGCCGGCGACCCTGGCGCGCCCGCTTGTGGGCGTCCTCGTGCACGGCGACGGCGACCGCGGGTGCCGCGCGCGCCCGCGCCTCCGCGAGGACGTTCCGGGGCGGGCTGGGCACGATCGCAGCCGGGGCGATCTGGTGAGGGGACGGCGTGCCCTCCGGCAGCGGATCGACGATCGCCCGCACGGGCAGCTCGGGGCGCGCCGCGGGCGAGGCCACCGCCGGGTGATCGGCCGGCAGATCGTAGACCACGGGTGGCGGAGGCGGCTGGCCCAGGGCGCGGGCCGACTCGGCCGCGGCCGCCTGGACGACGATCGGCGACACGGTCGGCGGCTGCCGCGCGGAGGCGTCACGCGCGGCGGCCGACGAGGCGGCACTGGTCTGGGTCGCGGCCTGGACGTGGGTGTCGGCGATCGCCGGATCGGGGGCGGTCGCGGCGGCGTCGAGGTGGCCCTGGGTGGCCAGGTTCGCGATCGTCGCGTCGGCCAGGGAGGCCTGGACCGCCGGATCGTTGAACGTCACGTGGAGGCGACCCGCGCGATCCTCCTTCTGGACGGCGAGGTAGATGTCCTGCCAGACCTTGGCCATCGCCTTGTCGGTGGGGTCGTTCATGTTCAGGGGCTGACCGATCTTGTAGTGGGTCTGGGCCCAGAACCTGGCGTCGGTCTCCTGGTTCAGGAGCGCCCGCGACACGGCTTTGGTGGAGGTGGCCATGGGTCGTGACGCCTAGTTTCCCACGATCGGGGGCGGACGGAGGGGTTTGTTTGCGAGCGGGTCGCCGGTGAGCTCGCGCTCGAGCTCCCAGGTGAACGCGTCGCACTGGGTGGTCACGCCGATCACGCGGATCTGCGTGGGCGCCGGGTTGACGACGGCGTCGCCGGAGTCGGGATCGCCCGACAGCAGCAGATCGGCGTAGGCGATCGCGTGCTCGCTGCGGCGCGCGCCGCACAGGCAGCGGAGGTCCATGTACTCGGCGACGGTCATCACGGGGCCTTCGCGCTGGCGCCCGCGTTGCCTGCGTTGCCGCTGGCGCCGCCCGCGTTGCCGGCGTTGCCGGCGCCTGCACCGGCACCCTCGCCGCCGGGTGCCTCCTTGGTCTGCTCCGCCGTGTCCATCTCCTGGACGATCTTGATCGCCTCCATGAACAGGATCCGCTGCTCCATCGAGAACGTCGAGGCGAGCTTGGTGAGCTGATCCTCCTTGAGCGTCTTGACGAGCTCGAGGACGACGGGCCCCAGCGCGGAGACGCCGGCCCCCGGCGTCCCTCCCTTGCTGACGAACCGCGACAGCGCGACCGGGGCCAGCGGGAGGAGCTTGTTCAGGACCTTGTCCTTGCGATCGTCGGCGCGCTCGGCCAGGACCATGGCCATCGTGCGCTCGTCCTGCTCGGCGCGCGAGGCCTCGACGGCGGCCACCATGCGCGTCCGCTCCGCGGCCAGCCGGTGGTTCTCCTCGGACAGGTAGCGGATCTGCTGCTGGAACGAGCTCGTGTTGGTGTGGACCATGCTGAGCATGGCCTTGATCGCCCACTCGCTGTGGCGCATCTGCTGCGCGACCTGACCCTGGATGTTGGTCTGCTCGTCGATCGACAGGAGCTCCTCGTCCGGATCGACGATCAGCCGGAAGGAGTGCTTGGCCACGCCGCGGAGGTGCTGTACGGTGCGGACCTCGAAGCGGTGGCGACCCGTGCCGCGGGTCTGCGCCTCGCGCTGCGCGATGTCGAGCATGAGCGACGCGAGCTGCTCGATCGTGCCGAGCTTCTCGAACGCGTCGGGAGTCTCCGTCCGGTGCCACGTGCGGAGCTCCTGGCCGCGCGCGCCGGGCTCGGCCTGGTACAGGCCCACGGACTCGCAGAGCCGCTCCTGGGTGCGGCCGAACTCTCTGGCGAGGAACGCGACCAGCTCGCGGTGATCGCCCTCGATCGTGTTGGTGTTGACCTGCCCCGAGACCCTGCCCTCGTCGTAGCGATCGTGCTCCGTCATCGTCATCGTCATGGAGATCCGCCTCGGCCGGATTGTCCGGAGTTCGTCTCGGGCAGTGTACAGGGCGATCCCTCGCGCCGTCCACCGGGCGGCCCGATCCGGTCTGCCGCTAGACGCGGCACGCCCGGCTGGCGACCCCCGGATCGCCGGGCGTCCCGGGCGCGGGCGGCGCGAGCGCGCCCGGCGAGCCCCTCGGCGTGGAGCTCGAGCGCCTCGTGCCAGACGCGCCTGGCGCGCTGGCCGATCGCGAGGACGCGCCGGATCCGATCCTCGATGCTGCTGCCACTGCCGCCGTTGCTGCCGCCGGGGCTGCGGTCGGGCGGCGGCGATCGCATGATCGTCAGGCGTCCTTGCGCGCCGAGGCCAGCAGCTTGAGCGCGAACAGGCCGCCGATCGCGACGGCGGCGTAGGCGGCCACCTTGACCGCGCCCTCGACGGTCTTGGGCAGGTCGAGATCCCGTCGGGGCGCGAGCGGCTCGGGGGTGAGGATCTGGAATTGCGCCGCCTTGGCGCTGTCCCGGACGCGGAGGAACCGCTGGCGGAAGTCCTGGATCCGATCCCAGGCCCCGGAGAACGGGAGGTTCTGCCAGAAGCTGTGGCTGTGGACGTCGTGGAACTCGAGCCACTCGTTCATGAGCGGACGCCAGATCTTGCGGTACAGATCGATCTTGGCCTCGGGGACGCCGGGCCTCGCGACGTCGTTCTGCAGGAACAGCTGATCGTGGAGTTCCTGCCCGAACTGCATCATGTCGTTGTGCAGCGTCGCCGTCTCCTCCTCGACGTCGTTGATCGAGTGCAGGCCGATCCCGACGCGGGCGGATCCCCGGGCGGTGGCCCAGGGTCGCCTCCCGGAGGTCGCCTCTGGCGAGGGCGCCCCGATCGTGATCCACGGCTGGCGCATGGTGGTCTCGTCCCCCTACGAGAAGGAGGATCCTCGATCGCGCTCCCCGCGGTGGATCGTCGACATCGGGACGTAGGCCGGGATCTGGAGCCCGAGCCCGCGCGAGGCGCTCCACGCCGCGTGTGGCGGCTCGTGGGCCAGGATCGGGCCCGGCCACCGCGCGCTGGTGGCGTCGAACAGCGCCACGAACTCGTAGCCGGCCGGATCGGCGGTGACCTGCCGGTACCAGTCCCACATCTCCGCCGCGGTCGAGAACGCCTGCGCATTGGCGCTGTCGAGGACCTGCGCGCGACCGGGCGCGGCGTCGGCGACGCGCGTCTTGGCGTAGCCGAAGTAGATGACGCCGCTCTGGCCGACGATGCCCCACAGGCCCTGGATCGCGGCGATCGCGTCGGCCCGGGTGTGCTCGATCTCGCCCGACGTGGTGGTGGCGGTGGCGGACGGCGGGCGGGGCGGCGCCGGCGGAGGTCCGGCAGCGGCCTCGGCGGCGCGCTGAGCCTCCGCGCGCGCCTTCTGGCGATGCCACCACCAGTACGCCCCCGCGGCTCCCGCGCCGAGCCCGAGCAGCGGCAGGAGGAGGCCGCCCCTGACCTCGGCGCGCGGCGCCGCGGCCGGGGTCGTGCCGGCGCCGTCCGCCATGGCCTGCAGGGCCAGCGTGACCAGCTCGAGCGCGCGCTGCGCGGCCGGATCGCCAGTCCCCGCGTCCTGCCGGAGCTGATCGACCTTGCGCATGGCGACGGGGTTGCCGCGGAGGGCGTCGATCGCGGTCGACGTCACGTGGTACGCCGCGGCGGTCTGCGCCGCGGCGGTCTGCGCCGCGGACAGCGCCGCGGCGATCTGGGGCTGGCTCTGGGCCGCCTCCTGGGCGATGGCGACGACGCGCTCGGCCTGCTCCTTCTTGGTGCCCTTGCCCGCGGCCGCGTCGATGATCGGGCCGGTGAGCTTGCCGGCGAGCTGCCCGCTCTCCTGGCCGCCGTACGCCGTGGCGACGGCCGTCGCCGCGACGGTGATCGGCCCCGTGTACTTCTGGATCGTGTCGGCCACGGCGTGGTACGCGCCGGAGAACGCGTCGCCGATCGAGTCGAGCCAGCCGGACGCCACCTCCTGGCAGTGCTGGTGGTACAGGGCGCCGATCAGGAGCTCGCCCGAGGCCTTGACGGCCTGCTGCTGGGCCGACGCCGCGGCCTCCTCGGGCGCGGCCGGACGCCAGTCGCCACCGTGGTGGCCGCGGTGATCGACGACGAGCGGCGGCTGTGCGCCGGGCGGCGACGCCGCGGGTGGAGCGATCGGCTGCGCGACGGGCTGCGCGATGGGCTGGATGACCGGCTGGACGACCGGCTGCGGCAGGTACGGCGGTGGGTACGGGGCCACGTAGGGCGGGGCCACGTAGGGCGGCGCCACGTATTGCGGCGGGTACTGCGGGTACCGCGGCGGCCCACCGCGGCCGTCGTCGTCTCGATCCTGGTCCTGGTCCTGGTCCTGGTCCTGATCGAAGTCGTGGCGTCGCCGATGGTGATGGTGATGATGATGGCGGTGGTACGGGTTCCAGCCCCAGCCCACGACCTCCTGGGTCACGTCCCAGCCGTGCAGGCGGGCGTGGATGCTCGCGATCAGGCCGGACAGATCGGCCGCGCCCTGGTAGCACTTGCCGTCGACGCAGATCGATCCGCGGAGGATCATGTCGGCGCCGAGGTTCATCTGGACGGTGAGCCCGCGGGCCCCCGGCGCGAGCATGTCGGCCGCGCCGCGCAGATCGTCGCGGGTGTCGAGCAGCGTTTGGCCGGGGCGTCGCAGGTAGTCACCCGCGGTCAGGTCGACGTCGTAGCCGTCCCCGTAGTCCTCGCCGTAGCGGGCCCCGTAGTCGATCTCGACCGGAGTGCCGGGCTGGATCCCGTAGGCGGGCCATGGGTACACGGCCGGGTAGACGTCGTACGGCCAGTCCCAGCCGTCCCAGCCGTCCCAGCCGCCGCCGCCGAAGAACCGGCGCCCCGGGTGTCCGTGGTGGCCCGGGGGTGCCGGGGGCGCCGGCGGTGCGGGCGGTAGGTGTCCAGGATGACCGCCGCCACCGCGACCGCCGCCACCACCTCTGCCGATCAGGGGATAACTCATGCGCTCTCCTCGGTCCGCGGCGTCGTACCGCGGGTCAGCTGCTCTCGTGTACGGTCCACCCGGGTACGTCCACCCGCCGGCGATCGTGCTCGGACTCTGCCCGAGCCTCTCCCAGACGAGGATCGGGCGCTGCGGATCGGAGACGTCGAACGTCGCCGCGTACTCGTAGTCGATGCCGATCGCCCGCGCCTGGTCGAAGTATGCCCTGGCGCGGGCGAGGCTCGCGAACGGGGTGACCCACGTCTGGCCGGCCCACTGGAGGAACCCGACGGCCGAGACGCCGCTGTACTCCTGGCCTAGCGCGCGCGGCGCGGTCACGGCCCGCCGCGCCTGTCGCCGGAGATCGTCGATCTCGCCGGAGCTCACGACGGGGGCCGGACCCACGACGAAGCCGCGCCGGCCGCTGCCGATGTCGGGCACCGGCAGGCCCCGGACAGACGCATCTGCGCGGAGGCCCGACAGGCCCTGCGCGGCCTCGGTGAGGACCAGCGCCCGGAGCTCCCGATCGAGCAGCTGTCCCGACGTGTACAGCAAGTGCCAGCGCGCGCTCCACGGCCGCCAGTACGTCTCGATCCAGGCCCGCTGATCGGCCGTCAGGGTCGGCCAGTGCTGGTACAGCCAGTGCCAGTCGTGCCGATCGACCAGGTCCGCGAGGTGGTGCAACCGGGCCAGTCCGGCGGTGTCACCCCCGGGAGGTCCGCCGTCGGCGCCGACGACGAACCACGGCGTCGGACGCGCCCAGCTGGTGAGCAGCTGATCGCCGGCGAGAGACCGGGTCCGGTACGTGCCGTCGAGCTCGTACGGCGCGGGCCGGTACACCAGGTCCCCGTCTTCCCACGCCGGCGTCCGCATCAGAACACCCCGTTGGCCCGGGAGAACACGGCGGTCGTCCCGGCGAAGCGCCGGCGATCCTCCGGCGATCGGAACCACCCCGACGCGCCGTCGACGCCGGCGGCCTGGACGACGGCGAGGACGCCCGAGGTCGTGACCTGGGCGATCTGCGGCGGGCCGTCCTGGGTCGGCACCTCGACGGGGTGGCCCACGCACGCGAGGAGCCCGGCGTGGTGGGCTCGCCGGTAGGCCTCCGCCATGTCGCGGTCGAACGCCGCCCGCTGGCCTTCCGGCGAGGTCACGACGGTCTCCGGATCGATGCCGAGCTCGAGCAGCCGGCCGCGGCGCTGCCGGAACTGGCCGACGTGGTGCACCGAGGTGTACGTCGGCAGCTCGCGCGACATCCGATCGCAGAACCGGGACCACTCGTTCGTCCCGATGCCCTCGATGGGCGACGATCGACCCGACACCGTGATCGTCCCGTTGCCCGTCGACGAGGGCGGACCCTCGAGCGGGGCCGTCGGGGAGAACGGCGATCCCTGCGGCGCCTGTGCCTGCATCTGCGCTGCCTGCATCTGCGCTGCCTGTGCCTGTGCTTGGGCCTGGGCCTGCGCCTGGGGCGACGAGATCTGGGCGATCATGCGGAGGATGTCGTCGTCCGACGCGCCGGGAGCGATCGGGACGATCGAGTTACCGGCGGGGCCGGGAGCCCAGGTCGGATCCGGCTGCCCTTGCGACGGCGCCTGCGCCCAGGACGGCGCCGCGGGATCCGGCATGGCCTGGGCCGGGGGCGCGTCGAACGCGGTCGGGTAGGCCGGGTAGACCGGGTAGGCCGGCGGCGGCGCGACGCTCGGGGCGTACCCCGGCGGGTACGCCTGGCCGTACGCCGGATCGACGTAGGCCTGGCCGTAGGTCGGATCGTACGCCGGCAGTGCCGGCGGGTAGACCTGGGACGCGCGCTCGGCGATCTCGGCGGCCTCGACGACCGGGCGGACGTACGCGTCGACGATCGCCCGGACGAGCTCGGCGTGTCCCGCGCGCTGCGCCTCGGCGAGCGCGGCCGAGATCAAGACCGGGGGCGGGCGCCGGCCCAGGCGCGCGAACTCCACGAGGAGGGCGGAGGCCGACAGGCGAGGCCGGCGGTAGCGGCGCCGGCCGGCGACGACGTCGCCGAGGTGAGGCGACGGCCGGCTGCTCCCGGCCAGGCAGGCAAGCGCGCCGACGACGATGAGCACGGGCAAGATCATGGCCTAGATCCTCTCCGTGAAGTTACCACCCATGCCGAGGATCTTCGACGGGTCTTCGATCGTGCCGTCGGGGTAGCGCACGCAGCAGTGGACGAGCCACACGCCGCGCGACGGCAGCTTGTCCGCCGGGTAGCCCTGCTGGATCATCACGGCCCGGGGGATCCACTGCCACTTGATCACGGGCTCGACGTCGACGCCGTCCGCGCGGAGCTCGGCGCACCGCCAGGCGGCGAGGTCCTCGCAGTCGGCGAAGCCCTGCGCGAGGACGCCCGGCGCGTCGATCCAGTCCTCGTGGCCCGGCGCCTCCTCCTTGTAGTAGACGCCCGACTCGTAGAGGGGCGGCAGCGCGCTGGGCGCCCGGCCCTCGCGGGCGAGCCGCCGCGCGCGCATGATCTGCCAGGTGTCGAGATCGGTCAGGCCCTCGAGCGCGATCTGCAGCGGGGCGAAGTGCGCCGCGTCGTTGGTGTCGGGCAGGGACAGGTGGAGGAGCGGCCGGGTCGGGGCGGGGCGATCGGGGAACCCCCGGCGCCCCAGCTTCTCGGACGGGTCTTCGATCGTGCCGTCGGGCAGGCGGACGCAGCTGTGGACGATCCAGCGCCCGCTGCCGCCGCTCGGGGATCGCCCCGACGATCGCGTGGGCGACCACTGCCAGCCCACGACCGGCTCGGCGTCGACGCCGTGGACGCGCAGCTCTGCGGCCCGCCAGGCAGCCAGATCCTCGCTGTCGCCGGACCTCCGCTGCAGCACCGCGCGCATGTCGAGCCAGTCCGACTGGCCCGGATCGCGGGGCCGGTACTTGACGCCGGACACGTAGATCGGCGGGACGAACGTCTGGGCCAGGCCCTTCTCGAACCGGCGGAGCGATCGCCGGATGTGCCACTGGTTGACCCGCGTCAGCCATTCGAGCACGATCTGCAGCGGCGCGAGGTAGGACTCGTCGTCCGCGGGCGGCAGGGTCGGGTGGAAGAGGGGCGTGGTCACAGCGTCGTCGTTCTCGGGGGTCGTCGCCTCGATCAGGCCGGCGTCACGCTGCCCGGGTCGCCCAGGCCGTCCAGGCTACCCAGATCGCCGTGCCGGAGCGGCCAGGACGAGCCGACGTCGACGACGCGGCCGAGCATGCCGCAGACGAACGTCGCCCCGGAGGCACTGGATCCGACGTGGGTCACGATCATCGTCACGTCGATCTCGAGCCGGGCCGGATCGAGACACAAGAGGCCATCTGGCACGTCAGCGGCAAACGCCGCCGCGGGGATGTCGCCCGACTGCGCGAACTGCGACAGGTTGCCGATCTTGACGTCGTCGATGACCCAGTCGTCGGCGTCGGCGACGACGATCCGCTCGATCAGGAAGGCCTGTCCCGGCAGTAGGCCGTCTGTCCACTGCGGCCGCGAGGTGATCTGCGCCGACGTGCGGGGCAAGATGTTCACGCCCGAGCTCATCGGCAGGAACCGCGAGCTCGACGCCGACAGGCCGGACGGCCGATCGTGGCCGAGCAGCTCGTACTCGAGCTGGGCTCCGTGGTCTCGATCTCCGAGGTAGGTCGCCACGATCGCGAACTCGTCGTTCGGCGCCAGGGCACCCATGCGGAACAGGCAAGGGTTGCCGTCCTCGGCGAACATCGCGCCGGGGAGGTCGCCGGGTCGCAGGCACAGGGATCGTCCCCGGATCAAGATGTCATTGACGACCCAGTCGCGGGCATCTTTGATCGCCAGACGCTCGGGCCAGAACTCGAAGTCCCGGGGATCGATCGCCATGCGGATAGACGCGTTCGGCAGGACGGCGACGCCTGACGAGTCTGCTACTCGCCTCGACGGGGCGACGGGGCGAGTTGGCGGCGATCTGGGGATCATGCCCTCGGTCCCGATCACGCAACACTCGAACGGCGCCCCTTCGAGGCGGGGCCCATCGTACACGACCTCGATGGCGACCTCGCCACCGGGAGGCACCGGAGCCAGCGGCGGCAGGATCCCGGCGGCGACGCCGTCACCGCGATAGGGCCGCTGGATCTTTCGCTCGCCGATCCTGATCTCATTTACGCGCCAGTGACGAGCGTCCTTGATCACGATCCGCTCGGGACAGAAGGCGTGGAGCTGGGATCGCGCGGTGATCAGCGCCGACGTGCCCGGCAAGATGGACACGCCGGAGCTCAGCGGCAGTGGGATTCGCCGGGGTCCGCAGGTGACCGGCTGGTTCGCCGGTCCGGGCGTCGGTGGCGCTATCGACTCATCCTGGGTCATCTTCCTGGGTCTCCCTCGACGGGTTGCGCTGTCCTCGTGACTGCCGCCGTGCCCGATCCCGAGCACGGCGGCGGACGACCAAGACAGCCTGGTGGATCCGGCGGTCAGTTCACCGCCGCGGTGCCGAGCACACCGCAGACGAACGGCGCGCCCGACTCGGAGGCCCCGACGAACGTCGTGACGATCACGAAGTCCATCGCGGTCTGGCAGGTCGTGAACTTCACGAACCCGTCGATCGTCGTCGCGCCGAACATCTCGCCCGGGACGTCGCCCGACTGCGAGAACTGCGACATGTTGCCGACCTTGATGTCGTTGATCACCCACTCGCCGGAGTTCGAGATGATCACGCGCTCGGGCCGGAACGCGTAGTTCTGCGGCCGCGAGGTGATCTGCGCCGACGTGTTGGGCAGGATGTTCACGCCCGAGCTCATCGGCAGGATCACGCGATCCGCGCCGATCGGGCCCGGCCGGTCGACCAGGAGGTTGCGCGGCGGGATGATGTACGGCCACGCGGCCGCCTCGGCAGGTCCCCAGCCGCCCTGGAACACGGCCGGTGCCCAGCCGGTCGCGAGGTAGCGCCGGTGGTGCGGGTGGCGCGGGTGGCCGGGGTGGTGCGGGTGCTGCGGGGTCAGGTGGTGATCGGGGTGGGCCGGGTGCTCGGGCGGCACCTCGGGCGTCGTCACCGCGGGCGGCGCGACCGTCACCGGGACCGCGGGCGGCGCCGTCGGGTGCGGGATCGGCGGCGCCATGGGCGGCGCGACGACGACGGGCGGCACCGGCGGTGGCAGCGCGGGGAGGGCTCCCGGCGCGGCCGCCGCGGCCGCTGCCTCGGCGCCCATGAGCGCGAGCGCCCCCGCGGCGACCGGGTCGCCCATCACGTAGGCGCGGTGCTCGAGCTCGGCCGTCCGGTGATCCCGGACCTGGTACGGGTTCTGGTACGACGGCTGGTACGACGGCTGGTACGACGGCTGGTACTGGCCGGCCTGGTTGCCGAACAGGCTGGCGAAGCCGCCGTACGCGCCGTACCCGCTACCGTTGTACGGCTGCTCGCGCTCGCGCTCCCACCAGGGGCGCCGGTGGTGATGGTGGTGGTACGGCTGGGCCTGCGGCTGCCACCACGGGTTGGTGTACTGGGTCTCGGCCCCCGTGATCGTCTGCCACGGGACCCCACCCACGATGCTCTGCCACGGGACGGCGCCGACGACGCTCTGCCACTTGCCGACGAGCTGGTTGACCTCGCTGGCGCCGATGTAGGCCTCGCGTCGCATGGTCAGTTCACCGCCGCGGTGCCGAGCACACCGCAGACGAACGGCGCACCCGACTCGCTGGCCCCGACGAACGTCGTGACGATCACGAAGTCCATCGCGGTCTGGCAGGTCGTGAACTTCACGAACCCGTCGATCGTCGTCGCGCCGAACATCTCGCCCGGCACGTCGCCCGACTGCGAGAACTGCGACATGTTGCCGACCTTGATGTCGTTGATCACCCACTCGCCGGAGTTCGAGATGATCACGCGCTCGGGACGGAACGCGTAGTTCTGCGGCCGCGAGGTGATCTGCGCCGACGTGTTGGGCAGGATGTTCACGCCCGAGCTCATCGGCAGGATCACGCGATCCGCGCCGATCGGGCCCGGCCGGTCGACCAGGAGGTTGCGCGGCGGGATGATGTACGGCCACGCGTCGGGCTGCGGGCCCCAGTACGCCGGCTGCGGCGGGCCGTAGGCGACCTGCGGCATCGGCATCGGCGGGGGCGGCGGTGGCATCGGCATGGGCAGCGGTGGACCGGCATCGGCGCCGATCAGCGGCATGCCGGGGCCGTAGCCCCAGTGCCCGCCGTAGCGCGGCGCCCACGCCGGGCCGCCGTAGCCGCCGAAGTTGGCGTGGAAGGCGCGCTCACGGTGGCCGCCGTAGGGACCGTGGTAGAGGTGGGTCGGCTGACCGGAGTTCTGCCAGCCGACGATGTCGTGCCATTGCCCCAGTGCGGTGGCCTGGCCAGATGGGTTGGGTAGACGGTACATGATCGCGTGTGCCTCGTGGTTGGTGGTGGGGGCCATGCCGGCGGCGGCCTGCGTGCTCTACGCGCACTCGCGTCAGCACTCGCCGTTCAAGGGCGAGCCCTGCGGTACCCTGTGGTACCCTGCGACAGAAGGTCAGAGACTCTCGACGGGTGAGCGCCGGCACCCCGCGCAGTCGCGGCGTGACGACCCCACGATCGAGCCCCCAGGCGCTGCTCGAGGATGTCCAGGGCGAGCAGTGACTCGGGGCCGGATCGCGGCGCTACGATTCGGGAGGAAGGATCAGCCCGCCGCCTGGACCTGGCGGACCAGGTTGGCCATCTGGTGCGGGGTAAGATCGGCGCCGGTGTGGGCACCGCCGGGGGGCAGCGCGCCGGCGTCGCCCTTGCCGAACAGGCCGAAGTGGCCGGTCTGGTGCCAGCGCTGGCCGACTCCGTAGCCCCAGTTGCCCGCGAACTCGGCCAGGAAGCCGGTGCCGGCGTTGATCAGGTGATCGCTCCAGTCGCCGGCCTGGAACACGCCGCCCGCGACCAGGAGGCCGCCGACGACCAGCGACGCCGGCATGCGGAGGATGTGGGCGCCGCCCTCGCCGGCGCGGCCCTGGATCACGCCGGCCACCGCGGCGCCGGCGGCGATCTCGGCGATCGCGATCGCCTGCTTCTTGTGCCGGTGGCGGTTGGCCTGGATGCGGCCCATCCGCTCGCGGAGGGCCTCGCGCTGCTTGGCGAGGTAGCTGACGTGGGGCCGCAGATCGGTTCCTTCGTATGCCATGATGTCGTCCTCTCTTGACTTCCTGGGCCCCGGACGCGGTCCTCGCGGCGGGGGCTCCGGTCGCTGATCGCGACCGCTTTTATGGTTTCTGGGCAGGTGGGTGACGGACTAGATAGCGCTCTTGATCTCGGTCTTCTTGCGATCGGCCTCGTCGAGCTGGGCGCAGACGCGGCGGCCGGCGTCGGTCAGGATGACGAACGTCGGGCCGCTGGCCTGGTCGGGGCTCGTCACGTACTCCACGTACCTGACGAGCTGCTTCTGCTGGAGATCGGCGACCAGCCCCCGGACGTCCTCGCGGGCGCGCTCCCAGGCGAACCGCATCCCGTCGCCGCCGCGGCGGGCGATCTCGCGGAGGAAGATCACCTGCGCGTGGTGGAGCGCCATGCTCTGGAGGATGGGGATGTCAGCCAAGGCAGTCCCTCACGCGCTCGGCGAACGCCAGGGAGGAGCACGCCGCGCTGTCGCCGCGCGCGTTGCGGACGAGGTACACCGGGCGCCCGGTGTCACCGTCGATCGCGTCGATGATCGAGAACTCGCTCGCCCGGGTCTGCCGGATCCGCGGGCCGGCGCCCGCCGTCGCCGACGACGCCGACGATGCCGGCGCGCGAGGCGCCGAGCGCGCCGCGCGGGCCGGTCGCCGGGGCTGGGCGACCTGCGAGATCCGCTCGATCGTGCCCAGTGCGTCCTCGACGAAGTCCATGATACCGCCGGTGCTCATGTGCCCTTGGGATTCGTTGTACGCCAGAACGTCGACGACTCCATGGCGAAACGCGCTGCAGGTGACATCCGGAAGTTTTGGTTGTATGGTTTGAAATCAAGCGATGGGCGCAGCGAAGCCTGGCAAGGAGGTCGTGGACACGTCGGGTTGGCTCACCCGATCGCAGTCCGCCGACCTCCTCGGCGTCAGCGGCACGACCATCAAGAACTGGGGCTACGCAGGTCTCCTGCACCCGCAGAAGGAGACGCGGGCGCTGCCCAACGGCGGATCGCGCGAGATCTGGGTCTACGATCCGGGGGAACTGTCCCGGATCCCGATCGCGCGACGACAGCGCGTCCAGATGGTGCCCGGCGACCCTGGCGAGATCGCGGCGCGCGCGTTCGAGCTGTTCGACGACGGCGTGCCGCTGCGCGAGGTGGTGACGCGTCTCCGCGAGACCCCGGAGACCGTCACCGTGCTCCACGATCAGTGGGATCGGCTCGGCGGCTGCGACGTCGTGATCAACCCGGTCGCGCGCGACGAGCTCACCCGCCTGGTCGGGCCGTTCGACGGCGTGGCCGGGCTCGTCGCCCGACTGCGCGAGATCCTGCCGCGCCCGGTCCAGGACGCGACAGACGTCGCCCGCGCCGCGGCGGACGGCGTCGAGCGTCGCGGATGACCTACCGCGCTCCATTACGGCCATTGCAAAGGAAGCCATGACTGGATCGTCCACGATACGAAAGACTGTCTTCCGGATCGTCGACTGGGTTGGCGGTCGGTCGCGATGGGGGATCCCCTTCGGGCATGCCATCTACGCTCGACGCGTGAGCTGGCTTCGCGACTCCTACGGCAACCAGCTGTGCGTTCGGGTCGACTGCGGCCTCTGTGAATATCAGGCACGCTTCCCTTTCGCGATCTCGAAGATCGATCGGCACCTTCGATCGCGACACCCGTAGCCATGACCCACACCGAAGACTTGCTCGCCAAGGCGCGCTGGCGACGAGCGTTCAACGAGCGCGGCTACGAAGGAAGGTCACCCGTGGCATCTGGACACCTCGCAGAAGCACTCCGCGCGGAGCTCCGCGCGATCCTCGACAACGACGGCAGACCGTTCGACCTCCTGGTCGCACGGCACGTGTACGACTTCGCGATCGCCGCGAAGGATCTGCTCACGGTGTCCGCGAAGAACGTCGAAGACGCGATGCAGGTGATCGCGGACAACGGCGGCGCGATGGAGTCGCTCACCGGCCCTGGCGATCCGCAGCCGCCCGAGCAGGTCAGCGAGACGTTCGGCGCCCGCATGCTGCGCGAGCTGCTCGCCACGCTGCCGGCGATGCTTCGCAAGAACAACGAAGATCTGCACGCGCTGGTCGGCGCGATCGCGGACGCGCGCGATCGCGGGATGCCCGACCTCGCCGCCAGGCTGGAGCAGCGGCTGCTCGGGACACCGCTGGAGCCGCCCAGGATCACGCACGCGGAGGTCGTGCACGACAGCTTCGAGCACGGCTTCATCGACGGCTCGATGCGGGATAGCTTCGATCGGGGCACCATCAACGGTCACGTGTCCCGCGATCCGGGATCGTGGTCGCCCGCGTACCGCGAGGGCTACGCGGCCGGACAGGCGCGCCGAAGGGGCAAGGAAGCATCGGTCGACGAACAAGTGCCACCACGCTGGGCCCAACCGGGTCTCTCTCCGAGCGAGGTCCGCGACGCGATCATCGCAGAGGTCGGCATGATGGCAGACGCTCGTACGCCCGAGATGCAAGCCGCCTACGATGCCGCGCTCGCACGCGAGGGCAAAGTCGATTCGCCAGCAGGTCCGACCACTCCGCTCGAGATATCGGCCGCGAACGGAGTCGAGTCGTGAGGGCGTGGTACGTGCCGTCCTGGAACGGCGACTTCCGGCTCACGCCCGGAGACGACGGGGCGACGTCCAAGCTCCTCGTCATGGCGCCGACGCCACACGAGAGGCAGCTCCTCGCGGCGTTCATGGCGATCGCCCGCAAGAAGAAGTGGACAAAAGAGGAGCTGGCCGAGGACGACGCGATCGACACCCGGACGATCGCGCTCGATGCGCCGCTGGCGAAGGTTGGGCCCGCGCTCGTCAAGATCGTCAAGCCGGCCGATCGCACGCTGACGGCGGTCTCCTTCCAGGGCGGCAAGCTCGAGGTCGCCGAGGCCGGCGCGATCGAGACCGTGGTCGCCAGGGCGGAGCCTGAATCGAAGGCCGTCAGCGTCGCGCGGCCCACGCCGTGCTGCCCGTCGTGCGTGCCCGGCTCCGTCGAGCCTGCCAGCGACGTGCTGCTGTCGTTCCTGGGTCCGCAAGAGCACGCAGACTGGGCGAGGCATCGCGCGATCATGGTAACCGGCGGTCGATCGGGTCACCGCTACCTGATCGCGCACCGCCACTCGCGGACCGCGGTGCTCAACAGGAAGATCTGCTACGACGTCGACGACCACTGCGTGCTGCACTTCCATGACTGGACGGTGCCGCCGGAGGAGGAGGTCCTCGCGACCAAGCTCATCCTGGAGCACCGCGAGGCGTGGCTGCGCAACGAGGCAACTGTCTTGCAGCAGGACAGCGAGGGAGGCTGGCACGACCTCGGCTTCATGCGCTACAAGAACCCGTTCGGCGACGCGAGCGACGGCCGCGCCGACGCTGTGCTGACAGCGGCCTTCGGGGTGGTCCTGGCGGCGGTGCTCCGCGGAGGCAGTGCTCCCGCAGGGACGCCATCACGAGCGCACGATCGATCGGCGCCTCCGATCGCAACCTCCGTGGCTGACGGTGCGTCCAGGCCGTAATACGCGGCAGGCGAGATCTCTGCCATCGGTGATAGAGTATCCGGTTGCCGGGAGATCTCGTCCCGGCGTGGGAACAACAACGGCAAAAAGGGAGATCCATGTCCACGTCCACGTCCATGAGTCCGCGTCCTGGGATGTCGCGCAGCGTCGAGCCGTGCGTCGATCATCGCTGCCCGATCCATGCCCGCGGCGCGGACCCGACGCGGGCCTCCGCGCTCACGTGCGCCCGCCAGATCCTCCGCGCCTACGACCGCGCCGACGCGATCGCGCTCCTCGAGCAGGCGTCGCCCCCGCCCGACGCCGGAAGCAATCGCGTCCTCCTGCAGCTCCGCTCGCTCCCGATCGCCGTGGGCGCCTCGGGGCGGCTCGAGCTAATCGGCCACGCGGAGACCGTCCACGGGGAGACTCGGACAGATCGCCGGCTGATGCACCACTTCCGGGCCGAGCGGATCTTCCTCCCCGACGACGCGCAGTCCTGGCGAGTCGACGACGTCGTCATGGGTGGCAAGTCGCAGATCGCGCCTCACGGTCGGTTGCCCGCGGAGCTGTTCGGTCATCGCGTTGCCGACACCGTCCGCGCGTTCGATCGGATCGCCCGGCCGATCGGCATCGAGATCGCGGTGACGCGCGTGGGTGAGTCCAGGTTCGACTCCCTGCACGGCGCCGTCCTCGGGTCGGCGACCTACGAGCCGCGCGTGCTCGGGGTGCACAGCGGCTCACGCGTGCTCGGGCACACGCGCGAGTCGGCAGAGATCGCTCAGGACTGCGTACATTCGATCGAGGCCCATCGGTTCGTGATCGAGGACAGCGGCGACTGGCTCATCCACGACATCCGGGTCGACGACCGCTCGCTGTTCAAGCAGCCGGGGGACGTCCCGGGCGAGATGTTCGGCGCGGCGGTGGCTGACAACTTCGTCCAGTTCGGCGTGATCCGCGCGGGGAGCCGGGTCCGGATCCACGTGAGCTACCTCGGAGACGATCCGGAGGGGCGCCCGTTCGTCGGCGAGTTCCGCGGCCAAGAGCCGGATCTGACGTCGGTCGGATAGCCGGCGGCTCGTGCTCCACGGCGCCCGCGATCTGCGCACGGGGTGCGAGCTCGGTCGCGCCGCGCTCGAGGCGGCCGCGCGCGCGGCGCGCTCGGAGATCGTCCGCGAGTTCCCGATCGGCTCGATCGCGGACTGCCTCGCCGCGGCCGAGGCCCTCGATCCGCTGCAGCAGGAGGGCTTCGTGGTCGTCGACGGCGCGTTCCGCCGCGTCAAGATCAAGTCGCCGCGCTACGTGATCCTGCACCACCTGAAGGGCGAGGCGACGCCGCGCCGTGCGATCGAGCTGTGGCAGACCGGCGAGACCGGCGAGCTCCTGGCGACGTTCCCCGAGATGACCCAGGCGATCTCGCCGATCCAGGACCGACTCGAGGATCTCGCCGCGCAGGCGGTGGCGGACTTCCGCCGGCACAGAGGCCTCCCGGATCGCAAGGCGTTCGCCCTCGCCGTCCGGGATCTGCCGTGGTCCTCCGTCCTGTTCCGCCTGCTCGGTCAAGCCGACCCGACCGTCGACGACGCCCGGGCGATCATGCGGCGCCAGAGCCTCGCGGCGCTCGAGCGGATGCTCGACGCTCAGTCGTCGGGGTGATGCGAGATCGCCAGCCTCGTCCCAGGGGAAGGGGGCGAAGCGGCGGGCTCACAGTAGGTCGCGCCCCCGGAGCCACGCGCGACCCGCCTCGTCGAGCTGCCACACCGCGCCGCGCGCTTTGATCCCGAGGCAGGCCAGGCCGCGCCGGTGCAGGTCGACGAGCAGTCTGTGGGTACTCAGGCACGAGGCGTCGCCGATCGCCGCACATACCTCGTCCGCGCTCCTGGCCCCGCCGCAGCGCCAGGAGGGCGGCCTCGGCGCGGGGCGGCAAACGGGCCGCCGCTTCCTCGTCGATCCAGATCCAGGACCCTGGGTCGGAGAGCCAGGACTCGTAGCCCCAATACCACGATTGGATGGCGACGCCTGGCCCACTCACACTCGCCGTCATGATGGTCTCGTGACGGCTTGGATCTCCGTCGAGGAGGACGTAGGTCTTCTCCTCGCGTTGATCTTGCGCGGCGAAGGTGATCGTCCGGGGCGTCCCCTGTATGGCGTTAGTCTTCACGGCTGTGTCCTTCCTCTAGAGCTCGACGCTCAGTCGCGATCGCGATCGCGATCGCGGTTCACCGCGGTCCGCCGGCCCTGCACGGACAGGGCGTGGGCCAGGCGGTAGGCGACGTTCCGGAGTTCCGGATCGTGGCGCAAGAACCTGACCTGGCGACCGAGACCTGACGTCCGCGTCCGGCGGCAGCCCTGCAGTCGCCGCACCACGAACAGCGCGTCGCTGTAGATCAGGGCGTCCGGGGCCCAGAGGTGGGCGCGCGCGATCGCCTGGTATTCGGCGCCCTGCGATCCGCCGTGGCACCGGAAGCCGCAGTAGCGCTGGCCGACGATCTCCCCGGCCGGGCCGCCGTCCACCAGCACGATGCCGGCGCCACCGATCGCGGGGCGATCGGGGCCCCACGATCCGTCGACCACCAGGACCATGCGATCGGTGAACCTGTGGCGCCGGATCGCCTCGCAGTCGAGGCACGTGCTCGACTCCGCGATCCCGAGCCCGCAGATCTCGCACGGCTGCCACGCCGCCCGGGCGGGCCCCATCAGCCGCCCCTCGGCCCGCGCCCGGATCGAGGGCGCCGGTCGATCGCGCGGGCGACGCGCGCCGATCGAGCTCCCACCTCGCCGACCTCGGCGCGCGGACGCGCGCCTGCTGCGAGCAGCGCCTGGGCGATGGTCTCGGCTTCCTCGAGTCGGCGGACGCGCGCGACGAGCCCGAGGATCGCCTGCGGGCTCGCCGCCGCGATGTGGTCGGCATAGACCGGACGGATGTTGAGCCGATCCAGTCGCCCGGCGGTGAACCACCTGTCCGGGTTGAACGCGAGGACGGCGCGCGCGGCGCGCTCGATATCGTCGAGATCCAGCTGCGGCAGCTCCGGGTCGCCCGGTTGGTCGATCATGCGTCACCGCCGCGATCGGCGACCGCGGCGACCGCCCGACGCTCGACGCTCGCCGCCAGCCTCTCGAGATCACGGGCGGCCTCGCGCAGGTGATCGGCCACCTCGCCGGTGGTGTAGGTCTCCCCGTCGTCGTCGATCTCGCCCGTGTAGCGCTGGTGCTTCCGCCAGTCGAGGACGGCGGCGTGGACGTCGGTGTCCGCGCCGTCGTACCTGCCGGCGTCGTGATCGGCCTCGGCGGCGGTGACCACCCGGCGCATCGCCGCGGACTCCTCGATCAGGTGACGGATCTCACCCACGAGCAGCCACGTCGCCGGTGGCCGCGGGCCGAAGTCCACGCGGCCCGCCCGGTCGACCTCCGGCGGATCCTGCCGTAGATCGCCGGCGAGGATCCGCTCGGAGACGCACTCGTCGCAGACCGGATCTGTCGGAGCGGACGGCGGGTGGGCAACGAACACGTAGCGCCGCAGGTCGTGCTCGTCGCTCCCGTATCCGCCGCGCACGATCCATTGCTCGCCCACGCGCACGACGTCGGAGGCGCAGTGGCTGCCCTGCCGCCCGCGGTCGAGATCGCCGGGGACGGCGCTCCGGTATCGGTTGCCGCACCAGGCGCACGTCACGGTCCTCGCGGGGGCATCTGGGCTGTCCTTGAGATCTTCCATCGTCTCTGCTCTCCTCGGGCGTCTCCTGTGTGGTTCATCCAGGTATCATCGGCGCAGGAGCCGGGGCGGATCACGCGCCCGACTCGCCACCGAGATCGATCGGCCAGGACACGTCAGCGTCCGAGGTGATCGACGCGGTGCGCTCGCGAGCGTAGCGGACGCGGTACTTTTGCTGACGTGCGCGATGGATGCCCGGCGGGGAGATCAGCCGGGCGAACCGGATCCGTTCGTCGCCCGAGCTCATGGTCCGGTCTCCTCGTAGCCCTGGATCGTCCTGACCTTCGCCAGGCGATCTGCCACCTCGTCGTCGATGCGATCCATGTCGCCCCACAGCGACGCGAGATCGTCCACCAGGGACACCGCCTCGCGCAGCTTGGCGATCAGGGCGAGCAAGACCTCGGGCCCGACGGCGTGCCCGGGCTCGCCGCGGTGGGCGGCCGTGGCCTTCGCCTCGAGCTCGCGGAGGTAGGCCGCGAGGGGGCGAGCCTCGTCCGGGCCGCCGACCGGAGCGTCCCGTCGATCGCCGGGCGTGAGCGCGATCGGGGTCGAGGTCGGGGTCGCCGATCTCTCCGGGGGCCGCGATCGGCTCCCTGGCGGACGATCGACTCGCCACAGGGTGCCGCGCCTCCCCGGGCGGGACAGGTCGAACGACGGATCGATCCGCGAGCCGATCGCGACGGCGCCCGCCCAGGGATCGCCCGCGAGCTGGAAGCGTGGGGCCCACCGATCGCCGAGGGCCTCGACGGTCATCTCGAGGACGACGCCCTGGTGGATCCGGACGATCTCGCCCTGGGCCCAGCGGTACCCCAGCGGCCCGTCGGGGGAGAACTCCACGTAGTCGCCGACCGCGAGGCGACACTGCGCGATCGGGGGGAGTCCCCTCCTCGCCCGGCACGCGTCGCAGTGCATCGTGACGTCCAGGAGGTCCTCGGTCGCCACGATCTCGCCGCACCCCTGGCACGTCCGAGCGATCTCGCCGCACCCCTGGCACGTCCGAGCGATCAGGTGATCGCCTGGCGTGAGTTCGATCGAGGTCGGTGTCGCCAAACTCGGCGGTGGTCGCGATCCCTCCTTCGGCGAGGCAACCGTCCGATGTTTGACAACCTCCGCCAGGTGGCTCGCCGCAGAGCCGTACGTGGCCGTGACAACCTCCGCCAGGTGGGCTGCCATTTTCTTGCGCATCTCGTCGATCAGGACGAGCAGGACCTCGGGATCGACGGCGCACCTAGACTCGCCACAGAGCCGTACGTAGTCGATGATCGCCAGGGCGGCGCCGATCGGGAAGACGCTCGGCTGATCTTCACCTCGGATCGCGCCGCCCGGCTCGGTCAGGACGCCCCGCGCGGCAGTGGCGATCTCCCGGGCGATCGCGAGGGCGTCGTTGTAGCCGTCGACGTAGTCCGACGACTCGCCCTCCCTGGCCTGCTCGCCTCGATCGTACCTCTCGGCGTCCCACGTGAGCTCGTCCGGGAACTCGTCGCAGAGCTGCCGGAGCCGCTGCCGGGCTTCGTCGGAGTCGCGCGGCCCTGGGTCGCCCTGGGTCGCCGTCGCCGTCGTCGCCGCTGTCCTGGTCACCGCCTCGAGATCCTGGGCGAGCTGGACCAGCCGGGCCCCGAGCGAGGCGTCGTCGGACGACGCGAACCGCAGCGCCCGGCGGATCAGGAGGGACGCACCGCGCGGCCCGTACTTCTGGGCCAGCTCGCCGATCGAGGACACCGGCGACTCGTCGAGCACGGACACCGCGGGCGCGGCGCCGCTCACGTCGACCGGCTCGAGGTCGGCCGTCCACTTGCGGAACAGATCCCCCAGGGCGGACCAGAACGCCGGCGTCTGCTCGACGCCGTGTGGATTGCCGTGATCGCGGTATAAATCTGCGGCGACCGAGGCGCTGCATGCCAGGAATTGGCGAGGGCCGTCGTCGTCTCGCCGCGGGTGCAGCCAGCGACTGGGGACGCCGGCCGGATCCTCGACGTGGAGATCGACGAACCTGGCCATGGGCGGGCGAGGCGGGATCAAGAGGACCGAGAGCGCGACCGCCGCGTGGCGACCGTCGGGCAACGCGCCGATCACGGCGTACCAGGTTGTGTCATCCACTGTCTCGCAGCGGCGCTCGAGGGAGGCCTCCGGCGGTGTGTGCCGACCCTCGCCGAGTGCGTCGACCAGCTGGCGTAGCGCCTGATCGAGGGTACCGAGGCTACCGCCCCGGACGAACTCGCATGCGATGAACACGTCGATCAGCCGGCCCCGGGCCTGGTCGAGGGTGCCACCCCGGACGAGCTCGTACTCCGCCTGGGACGCCTCCCGGCGCACGTCGTCGGCCTCGCGCCCGCGCCACGCGTGCGCGTCGATCCCGCGGGCGGCGGCCGCGCACGCCACGGCGGCCTTGCCCCGCCGCTCGCTGAGGTAGTCGGCGATCCCGGTCTGCTCGTCCGTCGCGTCGAGGATCATGCGGATCGCCCGCTGCTCCTCGCGCGGCAGGGCCACCCAGTCGGGGTGGGCCACGGGAGGGTGATCCGGATCGGTCCCGGGTCCCGCGTACATCCGGGCACCGTCCGAGATCCGGACGATGCAGCGGCGGTAGCCGCGCTCGCCGGGACCCAGCCGGCGGTGCTCCTGCCGGTACCCCATCGCCTCGGTCGTCGTGATGATCATGATGGCTCTCCTGTCTCGATCGCCTCTGCGATCAGCGTGCACCGGAACCACAGGCTCGCGTCGTGTCCGCGGTCCTCGGGGGTGCGCCGGAATGTCAGCCAGATGCGAGTCCCTCGCTCGATCGTTCTCGACGGCAAGATCTGGATCGACGAGGGGCCTGTCCTGGACACGGAGATCCCCGGTGAGGACTCGGCGGGATCGGCGCCGGCCTCGAAGATCAGATCCTCCAGCCGGATCGTACGGCGGTCCTCGATCGGCTTCCCGTCCTGGTTCGTGGCCACGACTCGCACGCAGACCTCGCGGAACGCGACGGGCGTCACCGCGGACACCGTCGATCGGATCTGCCTCGGCAGGAACTCGCCTGGGATGTGGACCAGGCGTCGCCACACGATCGTGGTGAAGTGACAGCGCGGGCACTCTGACGCGTCGTCCTCGGCCTGCACGTCGACGCCACACTTGACGCAGAACGCGATCCTGTCGTGTGTCATCGCGCGCCCGCCTCGCTCGACTCGCCGGCCTCGGCCGCGGCGCACTGTCGGAGGATCTGCATGCACCGGGCCCGCGCCCGGAGCCGCTCGGCCTGAGCCTTGACCTCGACTTCCGACACCCCGCCGCGCAGCAGGGCGTCGTGGACCACCAGCGAGGACAGGAGGCCCGCCTGGAGGCCGGCCCGGATCTCGTCGTCGGTGACGGCCACCAGGCCGTCGAGCTCGGCGAGGTACGCCTCGATCGCGATCCACCCGTGTCGATCGCCCCGCCCGCTCGCGAGGCGGAGGCCGTGCAGATCGGCAAAGGCACAGGCGCGGCGCTCCGCGTCTGGCCCGGAGAAGTGGCGATACCGGCCGTTCGGGATCGCCCAGTGGTCGGGCGCGCCGGCGGGGACCGACACGCTCCACGTCGGGATCATCGCGAGGAGGATGTCGAGCCTCGATCGCCGAGGTGTGGGCCGTGGGCTCTTGCGTGGGCTCGCGTGCGGAGTCGTCATGATGATGGAGTAGTATGGCATGGGTGGCTCGCAGTTGGATGTTCGTCGTACCTACGGTGGACATCTCTTTAAGTTATCGGCGAGAGCGCCTGGGCGAGCAGCGCACGCAGTCGTTCTTCGACGATGGCCTGGTTGCGCGCCGGGCTCGGCTCCGTCCCGGGCTTCAGCACGAGACGTTCATCACGGCCCACAGACCGAACGACGCCGGGTTCCACAGGCCGAACCTCTCGAGCTCGGCCCTGACGGCGTCAAAGGCCATCACCGGATCCGGGATCGAAAGCAAGCTTGCGTCGCCGTTCATGGTGACACACGCGCGAAGGCCGGCGAACGCGCGCTTCTTGTCGTTCGCGAACGTGACCATCAGGCCACCGATGACCGACGCGTCCTCGTCGAAGTACGGCCTGGGCGTTCGCTCGCTCCGTGGCGCGGCGAGGCTACCGCACTCCGGACAGTATTTTGAGCTGACGGGTGCGGGCGTACACTGGCATCGACGTACCTCGATCTCGTCGTACAGCTTGCCGGTGACCTCGCAACCGATGACCGCGTACGCGTAATAGTAAACTCCCATAACTCATGATCTCCTTGGCTTCCTAGGTGACCGCTTGCGCGAGATACAGCGCGCGGTGGCGCGCGGCGAACTGGTCCTGGGTCTCGACATTGCCACCGACGCGTCAAGCGTCCGCCCTGGGCGATATTGCGAGCGCGATGTCAGTCACGATCGCGGGCGGTCCCGCGGACTTCGCGGTCAGGGTGTCGGATCGAACACGAGGCCCGCGTCCGCCCGGACGCGGGCGACATGGACAGCGTGGCGATCCGGGAGGATCTGCCCCAGGATAGGAGGCGGATCTCGGGCCGATCTATGGTCGCTCTGCGGACACACGCCGCGTGTCCGATCCGCCGCATCTCTCCGATCCATCATTGCGGTCCAGGCACTTGGACGCTGGCACGTCAGCCGCATGAAGACGGACCATGATCAAGACCAGGAAGCAGGGCCAGGGCGGTACGAGGAGCAGCGGCCAGGGCGAGCGACGCGGGGCCCGGGGCCGGCGCCGGCGCGCCGCGCGCGAGCGGATCGTCGACGTGATCTCGCAGCTCGAGTGCGCGACGCGCCACCCGCGCGCCGCGATCCTCGGCGGCGTCCTGGGCGGCGCGATCCCGTGGTTCGCCCGGGCGCTCGCCCACGGCGAGATCCCCGAGGCGTGGACAGCCGGCCACGCGGGGCTCGCGGCGATCATGATCGTCGTCGTGCTCGGGTGCGCGGCGTTCTCGATGTTGACCGTCTACAAGTTCGGCAAGGCGGCGTTCGGCGACGCGCGCAAGGCGGCAGGGTTCGTCGCCGCCCTCGAGGGCGTCATGCTCGTGTCCCACGGCACGACCAGCCTGGTCGCGCTCGCCCTGCTCGTCATCATCAACGCGATCGCGAACGGGTGCGTGATCGCCCTCGCCCGCGAGGCGACGGCGCGTCGCCAGGAAGCGGACGGCCGGCGGAGCGCGACCCGGGCCCAGAACCGCGCCCGCACCCGCGGCGTGGGCACCGGCGCGACCAGCACGCGCACCCCGGCGGAGACTCCGGTATCGGTCCCCGTGCAGGCGTCCGCGGCGAGCGCCCGGCCCACGGCCCGGCACCCGCGCCCGATCCGCGTCCCGGTGGTCTCCGGTCGCGCCTCAGGCCGCACCTCGGCGCAGCCCCAGGCCGCGCTCGTCACCCGCGGCCGCTGGATCTCGGACGCGGCGGACACCGGCGACGAGGAGATGTACTCCTGATCTCGCGCGGTCCCGCCGTCCCGCCGCATCCATCGCTTGCACCCATCGCCTACATCCAACGAGAGAGGAGACTGCCGTCATGGTGACCAGGTCCACCGAGTCGATCGAGCGCGACGAGTACATCCAGGTCTGGGCACTCACCGCCGAGCACGCGCTCGCGTGCTTCGGCCTCACGCCCGAGACGCACCACGCGATCGTCCTGCTCGATCGCCCGATCACTGATGATCAGAAGCGCCGGCGCCGCCCCGACGCGAGGCTGTACGGTATCTGCGAGGGTGCCGCGCCGGAGCCGCTCGAGATCGGCAGGCAGCGCCGGTATTGGCACCCGCAGGCTGGCGACTTCTACGTGCGGCGCCTCGCGGAGCCGATCTCGCGTTACGATCCCGACCGGGCGCCGGTAGAACTGCCGTTCTTTTGCTGCGGCCGCTACTATGCGACCGAGGCGGAGGCCGTGGTCGGGTTCTACACCCAGGCGGCGATGCCGAGCCCGCCCGAGACGCTGGGCACTGGCGCCGATCGCATCGACGGGTACGATCGCGACGACTTCTAGTCCCGGCAGACGGTTCGGACGAGACGCGCGACCCGCGTCTCCCCGGACACGGACCGACCGCACGTGCGCGAGAGATCAGGCAACTAGAACTAGGCATGAGCAGTGCATCTGCAGACAACCATGACGACGACAGACCGCACCGACGAAGATCGCACGGACGCAGACCTCGCGGCGCTCGCCGCGCACGCCGAGGCCGTCCGCGCCCCGCACCAGCTCGCCTGGGCCGGCCCCATCGTCCACGACTACGAGCCCGGCGCGCCCGTGTGGGCGTGGGACCACTACAACACCGGGGTCGTGGTCGGCCCCGGCGCCCGGCGCGGCACGTGGGCCGTGTCCACGGTCGACGCCGACGGCACGGAGTCCACGCGCGACTACGCCGCGCAGGGGCTGCGGCCGGCGCTGCAGCCGACGATCTTCACGTGGACGGCGCCGCCGCGGACCGCCGTCGATCCCGAGCATCCCGAGCCGATCGGGGGGAGGTAGCTCCGTGACGATCTACGGACGGTTCGGTAACCCGATCACGATCGTGCGGATGGGGACGCTCGACGACGTCGAGCAACTCGACAAGCGCAAGCCCGACGAGGTCGATCGCGCCTCGATCGCGAACGGCTCCTACCTCGTCTGCCGCGACGACGATAATGCAGAGTGGCTCCAGCACCTGGGGTACCTGCGCGCCGACGGTGGCATCGCGGAGATCTACGACGCGATCCGGATCGCGACGGGCGAGGATCCGCGCGATGCGCGGGTGCCCGGGCCCGGAGGACCCGGCAGGAAACCGTCGAGCGGGAAACCGTCGAGCAGGAAGGGCAGGAAACCGTCGCGATGACGCCGATCGCTGGGGTCCCGGATCGTCGGCGCGGCGTCCGCGGCTCGATCGAGTCCGCGCTCCTGGGGATCGCCGCGCGCTGGCAGCTGTCCTGGGAAAACGTCGCCGACTACCGGCGACTCGGCATCATCGAGGCCATCGCCCACGAGCTGGCCCACGCCCTCGATCTCGGCTCCGGCTTCGAGGCCGAGATCCGGACCATGGGCGATGCCCGGGCCGACGATCACGAAGCCCGCGCGATCCGCATCGAGCTGGCGGCGCTGGATGCCCTCGGCGTCCACCTGTCGGCGCGCCGGCTCTGGGTGACCGCGAACTGGCGCGATCCGGGGATCCCGATCGTCCGGCTGCGAGCGGCGCTGGATCGCCGCGAGCAGAGCTGCGTGGCTCGCTTCGTCGCCCTGGTCCGGCGCGAGATCGAGAGCGAGATCGAGGCCGACCAGCCCCGCGGCGCCCAGGTCCACACGCGACGCGTCCGCGCTGACACGTAGGCGCGTCATCTATAGGGTTATACTGCGGTTACGCAGTGGCACACGACATGTAATGACCCTGGACCATGACGACGAACCACGAATGCAAGGTCTGCGGGTGCCGCAAGTCCGGGTCGACTGACTACTGTCGCACGCACAAGTTCGCGGTCCGCGCCGGCGCCCGGCGCGTCCACATGGAGTCACTGATCGTCGACCAGGCGGGCGGCGCGTGGTGGGTGTGGGACGCCAAGGGCACGGTCCTGGTCATCGGTCAGGACGATAAGGCCAGGGCACTCGCGATCCTCGCGGCCGGCGGCAATGTCGACGAGCTGGATCGCCACCTCGCGGGCGAGGCGTCGTCGTGACGACCGCGACCGACTTCTCGGCGATCCTGCCCTGGTACGAGAGCCCGCGCCGGCCGGGCACGGGCAAGGCCCTCGAGCGCGCCCGGCAGATCCTACCGGAGATCGCCCAGGCCGAGCGCGCCGAGGCCTGGCCCCCGGGGCTGTCGCGCACCGCCCGCGCGGTCCTGTCCAGGCAGCCCGCCGCGGAGGCGTTCGCGCGCGCGAACGAGCGCCCGCGATCGAGCGTCGGGTACCGCGCGTCGGACGTGGGTCTCCTGGAAGACGTGAGCGACGTCCGCGGAGAACTTCGTCACGAGGCCAAGCTCCGCGGCTGGCGGCTCGTCCACGCGATGATGTTCGGCCGCTTCTGGGACGCGCCCGAGCTCGTCGATCTCGCCGATCGGCTCGCGCCTCACGCGCAGGGCGACGCCGAGCGCGCGGCCCTGGCCCGGGCCCGGCAGTGGGCGATCGACTTCACGCCGCTGGCCCGCCTCGTCGCCCAGCTCGACGCGACGCGGCCCAGGCCGCACTACGAGTTCGGCGAGATCTCCGCGGCCGTCCGCGCCAACGTCGGGGACACGATGGGCCTGGCGTTCTCGACCGTCCGGGTCCCCGAGATCGAGTGGCGCAAGGTCGAGATCGAGGTGGAGGGGCAGATCGCCTGGACCTGGGTCGGCGAGATCCTCTGGCCGGACGGGTGTCGGCACGGGGCCTCGAAGTTCTCGGTCAGCGCGGCCGGCGCCAGCCAGTGCCAGGCATGCGGCCACGCGATCCGCAGCGACAACTGGGTGCCGCTCGTCCTGGACGGCCCCGCCGGACCTGCCTCGCTCTGGGTCGGGCGCGACTGCGCCCGGCACCTGTTCGGGTGCCGGGTCAGCGGCGAGGGGGCGTTCCCGCGGCCCTGAGCGGATCGTCGCAGACCACGACGAGGTCGAGCGCGCCGAGGATCGGGATCGGGATCGGGATCGAGCAAGACGGATACCGGCGCAGCGTCGCGATCGATCGATCGAAGAAGCCGGCGGCGAAGAAGCTGGCGACGAGGAGGTCGGCGACGAGGAGGTCGGCGACGAGGAGGTCGGCGGCGATGGATCCGAGCGGGCCGACGAGTCCGGCGGGCTCGACGACGAGATCCGGGATGATCGCGGCGATCGCCGCGAGCGAGGCGACTCGAGCGACTCGAGGATCCGGGCCAGACCTCGCCCGACGCGGCGCGGTCAACCCATGCCGCGTGATCGTCGTCGTGCTCGCCATGACGACCAGGTTATGCGCGATGCGTGCCATGGGCCAGGATCGCGAGATCTGCAGACGACGCCCGCGGTGTATACGCAGGATCTGCGCGGGCCGCGCCTCGCGTCCGCGTCCGCGCACGGCGTGCGTGCTCTCGCCGGCCCCGGGCTCGAGGAGCGCGGAGGCGATGGCAGCCGTTGCTGCCCGCGGGGCGATCGCCACGCGACCCACGGGTGCTACGATCGCCTGCTGTTCGGCAGCGCCTCGCTTCCTCGCGAGGCGACCGCCGCGCGGCAAAGAGAAGGACAGGTCACCCATGATCCGCATCATCTCCGCGCTCCTCGCCACCCTCGCCCTCGCGTGCGCCTCGCCGGTAGATCCGGCGGGCGCGACGAGCCCGGCGAAGATCGGGGTCCACGCGTCCGCGCTCTCCGGCGCCTACCCGGTCGCCCTCGGGCCGCCGGGGACCCGCTACCTCGTGGACGCCACCGGGGCCCCCTTCCTGTGGGTCGGGGACTCGGCCTGGAGCCTGATCGCGCAGCCGAGCCAGGCCGACGCGGTGAGCTACCTCGCCGATCGCCAGGCCCGGGGCTTCTCGGTGATCCTGGCGAGCCTGATCGAGCACAAGTTCGCAGATCACGCGCCGGCGGACTTCGCCGGCGACGCGCCGTTCACCGGGCGGCCGTTCGCGACGCCGAACGAGGCCTACTTCGCCCACGCCGACGCCGTGATCCAGGCCGCGGCCGATCGCGGGATGGTCGTCCTGCTCGATCCGCTGTACCTGGGGTTCCAGTGCGGCAACGAGGGCTGGTGCGCCGAGGTCCAGGCGGCCACCGACGCCGAGCTCACGTCGTGGGGCCAGTACGTCGGCAGCCGCTACGCGCACTTCGACAACCTCGTGTGGCTGATCGGCGGCGACGTCGATCCGACGATGGTCGCGGCGAAGGTGCTCGACGTCGTCCACGGGATCGTCGCGACCGACACCCGCCACCTCTTCACCGCGCACAATAACCAGGAGCAGTACGCGATCACGCCCTGGCCGGGCCAGCCCTGGCTGGGCGTGAACGACATCTACTCGTACTCGGGCACGCTCTACCAGCAGGCTCAGACGGCCTACCAGGCCGACGCGCGCCCGTTCTTCCTCGTCGAGACCGCCTACGAGAACACGCACTCGGTGACCACGCAGGCCCTCCGGGCCCAGGCCTGGTGGACGGTGATCGGCGGCGGCATGGGCTGGATGTTCGGCGCCTGCCCGATGTGGCACTTCGGATCGGACGCGTCGTGGTGCGGCACCAACGACTGGCAGAGCACGCTCGGCTCGCCTGGCGCGACGTCGACGACGATCACCGCGCAGCTGCTCCGCGCCCGGCCCTGGCACACGCTGGTCCCGGACACCTCGCACCTGACCCTGACGGCGGGCGCCGGCACCAGCGGGAGCGCGAGCTACGCCACCTGCGCGCGCGCCGCCGACGGGGCGTTCGCGATCGCGTACCTGCCGACGTCCCGCCAGGTCACGATCAACCTGGCCAGGATCTCGGGCACGTCGGCGAGCGTCTACTGGTACTCGCCCCGGATCGGGACCGCGGATCTGGCCGGCACGTTCCCGACCACCGGATCGCGGAGCTTCACGCCGCCGTCGTCTGCCGGCGACTGGGTCCTGGTGATCGACGACGCGGGCCGCGGCTACCCCGCGCCGGGTCCACCGTCGGCCGCCGTCGACACCGACGTCGACTTCGAGGATCTGTCCGACGGCTCGGCGCTGCCGTCGGGCTACGGCGGCATCACGTGGGGGACCGGCGGCGGTGGCTGGCGGGCCTGGGACGGCGGCGCCACGTACACCAAGACCGCGTACGTCGACTCGACGTCGCAGAGCGAGGTCACCACCACGTTCACCCTGCCGGCGGGCAAGGTGCTCAAGAGTGTCAAGCTCGCCGTCGGATCGGGCAGCACCGCGACGATCAAGTTTTCGTCCGCGGGCAACCCGGAGCGCGACTACGCCGTCACCGGGGGCGCGTACCAGACCGAGATCCTCGGGTGGCCGGTCGCCGCCGGCACCGTGACGGTCAAGATCACGTGCACGGCCCCCGACGGCGCCAGCGATCCGGCCCTCGACGACTTCGTGTACGGGTCGCCGTGATCACGCGGGCGATCTGACGCTCTGGCCTCGGGCGCCGCGAGGGAGCGCCGGGGAGCACCGGAAGCGCCGGGCCGCCTGACTCGATCGCGTCGTCGGCGTCCCGCGCGCCCGTGATAGGATGCACCGGGGCGAGGCCCTCGCGAATGTCCGAGACCAAACTCATCGGCGCCGGTCCTGCGGTCCCCGAGACCACGCTGGTGCAGGCGGATCAGACGACGATCCTGGGCGACGGATCGCACAAGCACCCCCTCCACGCCTCGGGCGTGGGCGCGACGGGAGCCACCGGCGCCACCGGCGCGACCGGCGCCACGGGCGCGACGGGGCCTGCTGGATCCGGGACAGCCGGACCCACGGGCGCGACCGGCGCGACCGGCTCGACGGGATCGGCGGGGGCCACCGGACCGGCAAGCCCAGGGTCGACGGGACCGACCGGCGCGACAGGCGCCACCGGGTCCGCTGGTCTTGCTGGCGCGACCGGGCCGACCGGCGCCACCGGCGCCACGGGTGCTACGGGCTCGACGGGTTCCGCAGGATCGACGGGCCCCACCGGGCCGACCGGGGCCACGGGCGCGACCGGCGATACGGGCTCGACGGGTTCCGCAGGATCGACGGGCCCCACCGGGCCGACCGGGGCCACGGGCGCGACCGGCGATACGGGTGCCACGGGATCGACAGGTGCCACGGGCCCCACCGGGCCGACCGGACCCACCGGCGCGACCGGCGATACGGGTGCCACGGGTGCTACGGGCTCGACGGGCCCCACTGGACCTACTGGGCCTACTGGGCCTACTGGTGCTACCGGAGCGACCGGCGCTACGGGGTCGACTGGCTCGACCGGCTCGACTGGCTCGACTGGCCCCACCGGGCCGACCGGGGCCACGGGCGCTACCGGAGCGACCGGCGCCACAGGTGCCACGGGGTCGACCGGCTCAACTGGATCGACGGGGCCCACCGGACCCACCGGAGCGACGGGACCTACCGGGGCTACGGGCGCAACCGGGGCCACGGGATCCACGGGTGCCACCGGATCTGCTGGATCGCCAGGACCCACGGGGCCGACGGGTGCCACGGGATCGACGGGCGCGACCGGCGCCACGGGGTCGACCGGCTCGACCGGATCGACGGGGCCCACCGGACCCACCGGAGCGACGGGACCCACCGGCGCCACGGGATCGACGGGTGCGACCGGCGCCACGGGACCGACCGGGCCGACGGGGCCGACCGGGCCGGTCGGCTCCGTGGGACCCACGATCCCGGGCCAGATCGCGTTCGCCGGCGTCATCACGCCACCGGCGACGGGGGGCGCCTCGATCAACGACTACAACCCGACGGGGCTGTCCACGGCGGCGTGGATCCGGCTCAACGTCGATCTGCTGACCAACATCTCCGGGATCGTCGCCCAGCCCGCCGGCACGCTGCTGGCGTTCACCAACATCGGCGTCAACCAGCTCGTGTTCGCCCACGACTCCGGGTCGTCGGCGGCCAATCGGTTCTTCTTGCCCGGCCAGGTCACCTGGTACCTGCCGCCGGACGGGACGTTCGTCCTGATCTACGACGGGACGACCTCGCGGTGGCGCATCTGGTCGTTCTCGACCCAGTCGTTCCCCCAGGTCGACGCCGCGGGGACGGGGCCCGCGTTCTTCATCGGCAACCCCAACAACAAGTTCGGGCTCGCCCAGATCAGCGGAGACCTGACGCTGCTCCGATCGGGCGTCCAGCTGATCATCGGCAACGGCGTGGTGACCGTGCAGAACGCGCTCTCGCTCTCGGGTGACTTCGAGATCGCCTCGGTCGTGTCGACGACCCTGTCGGCGGATCAGAACGACTGGGCGATCTTCGGGGTCGCGCCCTCCGCCAAGAACGTCGTCCGCGTGGATCAGAACGCGCCCGGGTTCAACGTGACCGGGCTGTCGGACGGGTCGAACGGGCTGACTCGCAAGATCATGAACATCTCCGCGTTCCCGCTCACCCTGGTCGACTCCAGCGCGTCGTCGGCCGCGATCAACCGCTTCCTCTTGCCCACCGCGACCGTGGTGATCGCGTCCAAGGACACGTTCAAGGTCTGGTACGACAGCACGAGCTCGCGCTGGCGGCCGTACTGAGCAGCTGACAGATCCGGGCCGCCCATGGCGACTATTTCCGGATCGGAAGACCGGGAACGGGATCCGACGGGGAGCTCGGGATCTCGCCGCCCATCGCCCGCCACCAGCTCTCGCGCGTCCTGGCCATCTCGGGGAACACCTCCGAGAGCATCGATCTTGCCCGTGCTTGACACGCGACGCAGAGATCCATCGTCACGACGTTGTCGCCAAAGAGGAGGAGGAGCTGGCGCTTCACCCCGTCGCCCGGCTGGCCGAGCGACGCCGTCCGAGGTCGCTCCAGGTCCAATCTGACGAACATCTCGTAGTGGGTGTCCTCGCCGCAGCCGTCACAGATGGTTCGTTGACTCATGGGATCCCGACGATGCCACGATGTCCTCGCGGACGCCACGGACCCAGCGCGCGACCACGGTCGACTTGCGCGTCGCGTAGTCCCAGCGCTCGATCTGGATCTCGACCGGCGACACGCCGAACTCGTACGCGCACTCGATCCACCCGTCCCAGCGGTTGACGCCCGAGGCGCGCTGGCGCTCGAGATCGAGGATCTGCTCGACGCGGGCGACCTCGTCGGCGAGGGTGCCGTAGCGGACCGTGCTCCACGCGGCCCCACGGCGGGTGATCTGGTAGTGGTCGCGCTCGGCGGTCTCGCTCTCGGTCGTGGTCTGCATCATGGTCCACTCCTGATTCATCTACCGTGCCTGGTCGCAAGTGGGCGGCGCCACGCAGTCCTGGCGAGGCCTGCGTGCTCGGAGACACGGCCTGCGTGGCCGGGGGTCGAGTGGCCCGCTCACGGCCTCGCGCCTCGGGTGCGCCCGTATTTGTCGCGGTTGCGCAGGTGCCGCGCGCGGCTCGCCCGCGCCCGGCGCAGGCCCGCGCGCGCCGCGGCCTCGTCCCGGTACAGCCAGCCCCCGGACAGCGCCTCGATCTCGGCCAGGAGCTGCCGCCCTCGCTCGTGCCCGGGCCGCCCGGGCTGCTCTGCGGGCAGATCGGGGTAGAGCTCCCAGACGTCGACCTCGCAGTACGCCGACAGGTCGGCGACGTCCTGCGGCGAGTAGCCGGCCGTGGCCGCGACGTCGCGGTGGTACAGGATCAAGTCCAGGAGCTGCATGTGCTCGATCTCGAAGCTCCCGTCCCGGGACAGTCGCGATCGGCGGTACCACCCGCGCTGGATCGAGCGTTCGGCCCACGCGATGGCCACCTCGTCCTCGGCGAGCGCCCGGTCGTAGTCGATCGCGAACCCCCAGCCTCGGTCTCGCATCCTGGCCATGGCCTCCCCTGGTAGCCAGCTTCATGCCACCTGGCAACTACCTCGATCTCCCGCCGCGAGCGAATCGCGGTGTCCACCTGGACACGGCCCCGGCGTGTCCCCTCGCGTCGCCCCGGTATTGCCGGGCGGGCCGCGAGCCCCGGCGGGATGCGGGATGTACGATCTGCGGGTGCGCCGGGCATGCCCCGGGAATACCTCGCCTCGCGTCAGCGTCTCGATCTGGGCCATGACCCGCGCCTACACCTACGGACTCCTGCCGCCGACCCAGGGCGCCGATCTGGTGGCCACCCAGATGCGCCTCGGCCACGCCTACCGGAACCGGCTCGTCGAGATCGAGCGGGCCCGGCGCGCCCAGGTGTCCGAGATCCTCGAGCGCGGCGAGCCCGCCGAGCTGCGGACCCGCCTCGCCACGCTGGTCACCGCGCACGACGAGGCGCGCGCCGAGATCCTGCGATCGCGCGCGGCGACGCGGCGCCGTCGCGGCGATCCCGGCCAGGCGGCGCTGCGCGATCGCGCCCGCGATCTGGCCGCGCAGATCAGGCCCCTGCGCGCCGCGCTGCGCGCGCACCGGGCCCACCCCAGCGAGTCGGCCCAGATCGGGATCGCCTGGGTGCAGCTGATCGCCTACCACCTCGTGCGGGAGGCCCGGAAGGCGAGCGGGCTCTACTGGGGCACCTACCTGCTGCACGAGCAGGCAATGCGCGCCGCGGCGACGGCCGCGAGCCCGCCGGAGCCGATCCCGTGGCGCGGCGAGGGCCGAGTCTCGGTGCAGATCCAGGGCGGCATGTCACCGGACGACCTCGAGGACGGGACCAAGATCCAGATCTTGCCCGGACGCCACCTGTCGGCCCCCGCCGGGACCCAGAGCCACGCGATCCCGCTCGCGGGGAACGGCGACCAGGTCGGCCTCGGGGCCCGGTCCGCCCGCGTGCTCCGGATCCGCGTCGGATCGGGTCCGGGGCAACGCCCGATCTGGGCCGAGTGGCCGATGCACGTGCACCGTCCCCTGCCCGACGGCTGCCCCATCAAGGTCGCGACGGTGTCGCTCCGCCGCCGCGGCACGCGGTGGGACTGGTCGGTGCAGATCGTCGTCGACGACGGCGACGGCCGCGACGGAGGCGCCGCCCGCGGTGGCGCCGTGGCGCTCAACCTCGGGTACGCGATCCGGCCTGGCGACCAGATCCGGGCCGGCTACGTCGCCGGATCGGACGGGATGCGGCGCGAGATCCTGGTCCCGGCGCGGGTGATCGGGGCGCTCGACAAGGCGGACGCGATCCGGGCCCAGCGCGACCGCGACCTCAACGCCGCGCGCGCCCAGCTGGCGGCCTGGATCGCCGGGCAGGACGAGGCCAGCCTCCCCGACTGGTTCCGGGAGCGCACGCAGCATGTCGGATCCTGGCGATCGCCCGGGAGGCTGGCCGCGCTCGCCCGCGACTGGCAGCGCGGCTGGTGGGACGACGGCGACGCCGGGTACGATCTGCTGGAGCGCTGGCGGCTGCGCGATCTGCACCTCGAGCGTTACGAGACCGGGATGCGATCGACGGCGCTGCGGCGGCGACGCGACGGCTACCGCGTCCTGGCCCGCGAGCTCGCCGATCGCTACCAGACCCTGATCATCGACGACACCGATCTGCGGGACCTGCAGGAGATCCCGGCGCCGGAGTCCGACGACGATCCGGCCTGGCCGGCCGCGCGTCGCCAGCGCACCGTGGCCTCCCCGCACGAGCTCCGCGCCGCGTTCATGAACGCGTTCGGGGTCGATCGCGTCGTCCGGCGATCGGCCGTCTACGTCACCCGCGACCACGTCGACTGCGGACACCGCAACGAGCCCTGCCGGGACTCCCGCGAGGTCACGTGCGGCGGCTGCGGCGCCGTGTACGATCAGGACGACAACGCGTGCCAGAACTTGCTCCGCGAGCCGCCCCGTGCGACAGGAGACGGGCAGACCGCTCGCGCTCCCACGCGCACGACGAGACGAGGTTATCGAATCCGCAAGGGCAGTCTGGCGACGCGATCGGGCGAGTGAGATCCCCAGCGCTCGCATCTGGGCGGGTAAGCATCTGTGACAATTGAATAGATAGATGTAGCCGTGACGATGGCAGCGCAGCGCCTGATAGACTGCGACTCCATGTAAGTGATCTCCTAAAGTCAGGCAGCTGTTCCGTGACGATGGCAGCGCAGCGCCTGATAGACTGCGACACGCGGGAATCTCGCAGTGTTCACCGGGTCAGCGTAACGTGACGATGGCAGCGCAGCGCCCGATAGACTGCGACTGGTTGACCAGCGCGACCACTGCCATCGCCCATCCCGGTGACGATGGCAGCGCAGCGCCTGATAGACTGCGACCATGCTCATCGTGGCTGAGCCGGCCTGTATCGCTATGTGACGATGGCAGCGCAGCGCCTAATAGACTGCGACGGAAGGCTCGCCGTCGCCGTCACCGTCGGCGCTGGCCGGTGACGATGGCAGCGCAGCGCCTGATAGACTGCGACTCTCTGACGCCGTCTTCGGCGAGCGAAAGCCCCTCTGTGACGATGGCAGCGCAGCGCCTGATAGACTGCGACGCCGGACTCGCGCTCTCTGACGGCAGCCGCGTTAGCCTGTTTGGCAATGGCAGCGCAGCGCCCGATAGACTGCGACATGACAACTTCCGACTTGCCGTACATCGAGCCGACGTGACGACGGCAGCGCAGCGCCTGACAGACTGCGACGCGGGTGGAGGGCGGCCCCAACTACCCCAGGCTAGATCCGGATAACGATAGCAGCGCAGTGCTCGACAAACTGCGACGAATGAGGACAGCGAAAGGTGCTGTTGCACCAGTAATGACGTGACGACGGCAGCGCAGCGCCCGATAGACTGCGACCACGCTCGCATGGCGGAACCGCAGAGTTCGCGGCCGCGCGTGACAATGGCAGCGCGACGCCAGATAGATCGCGACTGCAAGGTCGTCACCTTGCCTGGCGGATTGAGTATCGATGTGAGAATGGCAGCGCAGCGCCCGATAGACTGCGACTCAGCAGGCCGACAGACGAATACAAGTCTGCGTGACGATGGCAGCGTAGCGCCTGATAGACTACGACAGGTAGGAGACCGTTCGACAGTTGCCCTCCACAACGAGTGACGATGGCAGCGCAGCGCCAGATGGACTGCGACGGGAGCCTAGAGCTGATTGATGACGAATGGCAGCGCAGCGCCCGATAGACTGCGACACTACAGGTGGTCACGCCTACGGCAGCAAGGACGATGTGACGATAGCAGCGCAGCGCTTGATAGACTGCGACGGACGACAATGATTTTACCCGTCCGCTGACGCGAATGCGACGATGGCAGCGCAGCGCCCGATAGACTGCGACAAGGCCGGGGTCCCGATCGCCGAGACGAGTAGCCCCTGGATGGCGACGGCAGCGCAGCGCCCGACAGACTTCGACTAGAGAGAGTAGTCCTCGGAGAGGATATAGTGTATGGGCGATGGCAGCGCAGCGCCCGATAGACTGCGACGAGGTGAACAGTCGTGGATCTGCGATCATCCAACGCGTGACAATGGCAGCGCAGCGCCCGATAGACTGCGACTTTGAGAGCGCCGAAAGCTGGGCCGATTTCAACACGTGACGACGGCAGCGCAGCGCCTGATAGACTGCGACGACTACCTGCTCAACTATCACGGCGACCTGGCGTCAGGTGACGATGTAACGATGGCAGCGCAGCGCCCGATAGACTGCGACTGTGCGGGACCGCTCTATGACCGGCGAGGATTGTAATGGTTGTACATGCGTCGGTATCAATGTAACGATGGCAGCGCAGCGCCTGATAGACTGCGACCGGGTCTGACAATCTGACAAGCTGCGCAGCGACGCTTTATCGACGATGACGATGGCAGCGCAGCGCCCGACAGACTGCGACTAGAGCGAGTAGTCCTCGGACGCGACGTAGCGCATGACGACGGCAGCGCAGCGCCTGATAGACTGCGACGTAGGCCATGGGCACGCACGATTGTTCTCGACCCGGGCCAGGTGACAATGGCAGCGCAGCGCCTGATAGACTGCGACGTTTGTTCTCAGATCGACCGCCTTCCTGCGTCGCCAGCGCGCTTGACGATGGCAGCGCAGCGCCCGATAGACTGCGACCACCAAGGAGATCCTGGCGATGGCAGCGCAGCGCCCGACAGACTGCGGCATCCAGCGGAACTCGACTTCTTGGCCTCCTCCCCCGGCGCGAGCGGCTCCGGCCGCCCCGATCCTTCCCCCAGAATGAGTTGACCCCCACGGAATACGACGTCGTCGTCGTGCCGTTCGAGCCTCCATGAAGACGGCTGGCCCACGCGGGCCCCAGGAGGCGACGACGTGAGATTCGTGAGATTCCTACGAGAACACCTGAGCGTGAAGATCTCCCTGCGGCTGATCGCCCTGGCGATCCCGGTCCTGGCGATCGGCGTGTGGCGGGCGGTGGAGGACGAGCGTGCCCAGGTCAAGGAGGTGCTCCTCGACCGCGGCCGCACCGCGGCGCTCGCGGGGGCCGCGGCGTACGGTGCGATCCTCGAGGCCGGGCTCGACGCCGGGGCGTTCACCTTGCCCGAGCTCCTCGATCCGACCTACCGGCCGATCGCCTACGACGTCCAGCCGGAGTTCCCGCGCTACCACACCCAGTACGACGGCTACACCGACACGCACGGGATCCAGCGGATCGAGGACGCGATCTTGAACTCGCTGGGCGACCTCGGCGTCTACGCCTCGGGGGTGGACGCCCACACCTACGTCCCGACTCCGCACGAGAGATATAACAAGAAGCCGACGGGCAACTTCATCCTCGATCGTGCCGTGTCGCGCGGCAAGCGGAAGTACGACGAGCCCGAGCTGATCGCCGCTGCCGGCTACATCGGCAAGGAGCCCACCGTCGTGATCGACTACCTCCGCGACAAGCGGCAGCCGGTCTGGGACGTCGTCGCCCCGATCTACGTCCGGGGCGAGCACTTCGGCGCGTTCCGGGTCGGCATCCCACAGGATCGGGTCGACGTCGAAGCCTTCGATCTGGCGATCGCGATCAGCCGCGGGCTCGCGATCGGCGTGATCCTGTTCGGGCTCACGATCTTCTGGGCGACGCGGCGGGCGATGCGGCCGCTCACCGATCTCGCCTGCGCGGCGACGCGGCTGTCGACGGCGGACAGCGGCACGGAGCTCGCCCAGCCGATCCACGTGACGTCGATCGACGAGATCGGTCGGATCAGCAAGGCCCTCGATCGGATGCGCCGGAGCCTCCAGGTCGCGTTCCACAGGCACTGAGGGGCCCCGGCCGGGCATCGAGCGGGGTATCATGGGTGCCATGGGTGCCATGGGTGCCGCAGGTCATCGCCGATCAGGCCGGCGCGAACTCGAGGCGGCGATCGAGGACTGCCAGATCCGCGACCGCGTCGATCGCCACGTGGCCGACTACATGGCGATCTTGGAGATCGTCGGCGAGCCGCCCGTCGTCAAGCTGCGCGACCAGATCGGCGCGGCGTGGCTGGGCCGATCGACGTGGTCGCCGCGCCGCCCCGAGACGACGCTCCTCGAGCTCCAGCGCTCGATCCTGGGGGACCCAAGGACGCTCGATCGCGTCGTCGCCCACGAGATGATCCACCACCGGGACGCGCTCGCGATCTCGGCCGATCAGGTGGCACTGCTCCGCGCCGGGATCCGGCCCGTGTCACACGGGGCGAGCTTCCGCGAGGGCGCCGCGCGGATCAACGCGATCAAGGGCCCCGACTTCGTCACCGAGGCCTCGGATCAGAGCTACGCGCGCGCAGCCCTCTCGCGGCCGATCCTCGTCCTGATCACGCCGCTGCCCAACGGCCGGCTCGGCTGGACGTGGGCCGCCCGGCTCGGCCCGAAGTCGGCCGCGTGGGTCGACGAGCTCGTCGGACGCGGATCGCGCCTGGTGGAGACGACCGACGATCGGTGGACCCGCGGCCAGAAAATCGAGCGCTACGCTGGCCACTCGATCCCGAAGGACGATCAGGATCGGGCGCTGCTCCAGGAGCTGTATGATCGCGGCGCTGCGCCCTGAATACCGAGGAGACCCAGAGATGCCGACCAAGCCGCGGGATCATGCGCTCGAACGGGAGATCGACGAGGTGCTGCGCGCCTCCGATCGTGAGAGCCACGGCTACGACGCCGAGCGCCCCTCCGATCGTGACTTCGAGCAGGCCGCTCGCTTCGAGGGCAAGAAGTACGGACTCACGCGCGAGGAGGCGCTCCGCTTCGTGAGGCACCCGCGCTACCTCTCGATCCGCCGCGACGTCGAGAGCTGGCGCGAGCGTCACGGGTTCCCGGCGGCCAACGCGGCCTTGACGCGCGGGTACCTGCGCTCGCTCGTCGATCGTGGCGCGGCGACCTGACGGCCGGGCCACCGAGTCCGCCGTCGTCCTCGCGCCCCCGCGTCTGCCCGGACACGCGCGAGCGCGCGTCCGGGGACACACGATCGGGCCGCGATCCGGGCAACCGACGCCGCCGATGACGGTGCGCGGGGCGCTCGGCCCTGTGGCACGATACCGGCAAGGACGAGTAGACACCGTGCGCCCCGCCCCCTCGAGCACCCCGTCCATCGTCCGGATCCTCGCCGTCCACGACACCCGCGACTGGATCGAGGACGGCGACGATCGCTGGGTCGCCGTGCCCGGATCCGGCCAGGCCCGGCCGTGCGATCGCTGCGGCCGCGATCACGAGATCCACGTCGAGGTCCTCCTGTCCGACGGCGCGACGGCGCTGATCGGGCAGGGCTGCGCGCGCGGCGACTCGATGGAAGCGGACGTCAAGAGCGCCGTGAGCGCCGAGAAGACCCGCGCGCGGCTGGCGCGCGAGCTCGCCGCCGTCCGCGCCCGACGCGCGGCGGCCCAGGCTGCCTGGGCCCGGGTCGAGTGGCTCTCGCCACCGGCGCCCGTGCTGGTCGAGGAGCGCCCCGGCGATCGTGGGCGCTCTCCGCTGCAGATCTGGGGCATGGGCAGCGCGACGGTGTACTGCCATTCCGGGTTCGACGCCGAGCGGCGCCGCTGCCTGCTCGACGCCTGGCGCCACGATCGGTACGCCGAGCAGGCCGACATCCCCCGCGGTCGCGGCGGCTACCCGGAGCTGCCGTGGTCGTTCGATGGCCCGATCGCCGATCTGGAGCGGCGGCTCGCGAAGATCCTGAAGAAGCTACCGCCACCGCCGGCGGCCTAGATCTTGGGTCGCGACGTCACCTTGGCGCGCAGGCTAGAGCGCGGGCCCTGCATCGCGGCCGCGTACGCCTCCGCCCTGGCACGCGATCCGAAGTCGATCGCGATGTCCGGGCTCATCGTGCTACCGCTGCCCGTCGACGCGACGTAGGCCCGCTGGCTGCCGGGCATCTGGAACGTCACGAGCCAGCGCTGGCTCGCCTCGAGCGCCTCGGCGCGCGCGCGTTCGCGTTCGGTCTTCGACACGCGCGGCGACCGCCGGGCCACCGCCGGGATCGCGTAGAGCTTGTCGCGCGCGATGCCATGGCAGGTGGCCGCGTGATCGACGGCGCCCTGCTCGGAGGACGCCTCGACCTCCGCGAGCGGACTACCCGGTAGAGCGGCGTCAAAGACGGTCCAGATCTTCCTGTTCGCCATCCTCGGCATCCTCGGTGGTCCGAGTCTACTCCGTCGCGAGGCGCGCGAGGCGTGCGCCTGACACGCCCGGCGTGTCCGCCGGGACGCAGGCGTCGCCAGGTCGGCCGAGTTCTGCCGAGCCTTCGCCGATCTGCGGGGTCGCGAAAGCTGGCACGACGATGGCAAGCTCGCCCGGGACATGAAGGAATCGTCGCCCGCCTCGACTCGCCCCTTCGTCAACTCCAGCTACTTGATCGGCCTCGACGCCTGGATCACCGCGATCCTCTGCTCGATCCGCGCCGAACCTGACGGTCGGCACGACGTGTCTGGCCTGCCGACGACGGCGGCGAAGGACTCGTGGGTCCGGGTCCGATCGGCCCTCGCCGCCTGCGATCAGGCATTCCTCGGGAGCTGCCAGATCGAGATCTCGCCGACGCCGACCATGTCGGCACAGCTGGATCTGGCGATCGCCCTCGCCGTCGTCGTCGCCGCTGGCGCCGTGGCCCCGTCCGCGTCGCCCGGGCTCGGCGAGCTGCTCGTGCTCGGCGAGCTGGGCCTCGATGGCTCGGTCCGCGCGGTGCGCGGCGTGCTCGCGGCCGCGCTGCGGGCCAAGGAGATCGGGCTCCGCGGCGTGATCGTCCCGGCGGCCTCCGCCTGGGAGGCGGTCCTGGTGGACGGGATCGCCGTCTACGCCGTCTCGCACCTCTCCGAGGCGATCGCCGTCGTGCGTGGCGACGGCCGGGCATACCAGGCGACCCGGGACACGCACCCCCGGCCGTGCCCGGAGACCGCCACGAGGGCGCCGGACATGGCCGACGTGCGTGGCCAGGACGCCGCGATCGAGGCGATCGCCCGAGCCGTGTCGCGGGGAGACGACGTGCTCCTGTCGGGCCCCCCGGGCACCGGCAAGACCTTGCTGGCCCGGTGCGTCTCGTCGCTCCTCCCGGAGGTGGGCGCCGACGAGCTCCTCGCCCAGACCCTCGCGTACTCGGCCGTCGGCCTGGCCTGGGCGCCCCTGGGTGGCAGCCACCGCCCGTTCCGGGCGCCGCACCACACGACCTCGTCGGCCGCGCTGGTCGGCGGGGCCGGGCGGACGAGGCGCCCGGGCGAGCTCGGCCTCGCCGCCCACGGCGTGCTCTACCTCGACGAGCTCACCGAGTTCGCCGAGGGCACGATCGAGGACCTCGCCCGGGAGATGGCCCGGATGGATCCCCCGGCGCGGCCCCGGATCGTCGCGAGCGCCAACCCGTGCCCGTGTGGCTGGCGCGGCTCGGCCGGGCGCACCTGCAGCTGCAGCGACCTCGCGATCGGGCGCCACGAGGCGCGCCTCCAGCGGCTCACCCACGCCCTGGGGATCCGGACGACGATCGCGATCCCGGTGCTGTCGATCGACGCCCTGCGGGGCGGGGCGCCGGGACCCTCGTCGGCGGACCTCCGCGCGCGCTTCGCCGACGAGGGCTCGAGGTGATCGGCCAGACGCTCCTCGTCAGCCCGCCGCTCTCGGGCTACGGCGCCTCGCACGTCGAGCCGCCCTCGCACACGCCCTGGCCGGGCGGGGCCCGGCGCACGTTCTCGCGCGGGCAGGTCGTCGCGCTGGGCAAGCTGCGGCGCCGCGGCGACAGCGTCTGCCGGTTCGTGGTCCGGCTGACCGACGGCGCCGAGGTCCTGGTGATCGGCACGGATCAGCCAGAGCCCGATCGCGCGTGGCTCGGCGCGCTGGGCGATCTCGTGCCGCTCGCGCTGACCTCGCGGCAGGTGCCGTGGACGATCGCGTGGACCCCGCTGCGCGTGCGCTGCCCGATCGCCGGGACAGACTTCCGCCGCGAGCTGTTCAGCGGCAACCCGCCGCACGCACCGCATGCCTACGGCTGGGTGGTGCGCCTCGGAGGATCCTCCACCCTGGAGCAGCGTGCGTGGCTCCGGGCCCACGGCTACCGCGCGAGCGGCAAGAAGTGGTGTCGGGCGGACAGGACGGACTCCCACGAGTCCCGTGTCCAGCGAGACGCGTCATCGGCTATATTGTTAGTTTTGCAAGAGTTTTACAGGCGTGCCTTTCTGGCATGCCCATCGCATAAAGCAGGGGGCATGGTGACCGCGAAGACGACCGTCGAGACGCTGACAGAGGAGATGATCCGCGAGGAGCATGCGTGGCGCTCCGAGTTTGGCTCGACAGACGAAGTCGTCGATTGCTATCGAGCGCGAAACGGCGACGAACGCGCACGCCAGCGCATCTGCGATGCGATCAACGCTCGCAACAGAGCCAAGCCATGAAGACCCCAATACCTATAAAACCGCGTCATCGCGAGGGTGGGATGGGACAAGACAGGCCCGCCGCTCTTGGACGACTTTACTGCCCCCCGTGCGGCGCCGCGCTCGTCTCGAGCCGGTCGAGGGCACCGCTGCACTGTACACGCTGCGACTGGCGTCTACTCTCGCGCGACGAGTGGCGGAAGCTCTCACCGTTCTGTCAGGGCTACGTCTTCTACATGCAGGCCGAGTGGCCGACCAGCGAGCTGAGGGGTGAGCAGAACCCGCACGCGCGGGATACCTCGGCGTGGGAGGAGTTTGGTCGTGGAGAGCAGAGCGCGATGCTCGACGTGCAGGATGGCGAAGAATGAGCGACATATGACGGCCGCCGAGAAGACGACCGCCATCCTCGTACTTGCCGAAGCGCTGCAGGCCGCGACGCTCTGACGCCGGCTTCTACCGATTCGCCGACCGAGCGCGTCATCCGTGACGAACAGGCGCACGCGGAGCGCGCCTCGGGGACCGTCGTCCCGCCGTGCAAGTGTGGCGGCGTCGGGTGCTTCCGGTGTTCGTGCGACGAGTGCGGTCGCCCAAACGATCGGCGCGAGGCCGGCAACCGATGCACGGATTGCGGCGCCGCGTATCAGGTGCGTATCGCGCAGGACCCGGAGCAGCGGCCGATCGGCGCGCCAGATCCGCGCAGGACGGTGCGGTCATGAGGGTCACACCGGAGACGCTGACAGACGAGACGATTCAGGCGGAGCGCAATGGCGTCCACGGTCTCGAGGACGAATCGTATCGCGATCTCTGCATAGTTGCCTTGCAGGTCGGCGAGCCCACTGGCGAACGTCCGTGGTGCCGCGTCTGCGGCTGGCGCAAGGGCGGCGTCGACTCGTGGGACGGCGTACGCTGCAAGTGCAAGCTCAGCGCGCCAGAGTACCACCGCTGCACGCGCTGCGCTGGACTCGGTCGCGTGCCGTACGATCTCGGCACGCAGCCGTGCCCGTCATGCGACGGCTCCGGGCTCGTCGATCCGAATGAACGACTGGCGGCACGCCAGCGCATCTGCGACGCCATCAACGCCCGCAACTGGCAGGCCGCCGGAGCCAAGTCGTGAAGGTCACGCCGGAGCAGCTCACGGACGCCGATCGCGCGCTGGCCGAGATCCGGATCGAGCTCGACCGAGACCTCCACCTCGCGAAGTGCGGTCTGGCCAAGAGTGGCGGGCCAGACGCCACGCTCGCGTGCGCAGAGTGTGGACGCGCCCAGTGGATGCACGGCACGCGTCACGATACCTGCAGTCAGTTCTGCTACGTCACGTCGTACACCATCACCAGCGAAATGCTTCAGGTCCTGCGATTCGCGCACATCACGCCCCACGAAGTCCGGGTCTCCTGCTCTCGCGCCCTCAACGACTTCGGACTGAACGACGCCATGGTACGCGAGGCGAAGCGCACGTGCGCGGCAGCGTTCAACCGGCAACGTCGGGCCGTGGTCGACGCCCTCCACGCCCGCAGAGGAGACGACACGTGATCCAGGCCGGAGACTCCCTGTTCGCGGTCACGCCCGACGACGTGTCGGACGCGGGCGACCCGTACCTGACCCTCGTTGAGTACACCGTCGAGCGCGTCACCCCCACGACCGTGAGCGTGCGCGTCTCGCGGCGCTGGGGCGCCGAGGTGCGTCACAAGATCCAGCAGCGATGGAGCATCAGGTGCGTTGGCCAGTCGGTGTTCACGACCGCGGAGCGCGCGCTGGCGGCGTTCGCCGATCGAGAGGAGCGCTCGGCGATCCTCCGTCGCCGTGAAGCCGACGGGCACGATCAGCGGGCGCGGTGGGCGCGAGACGAGCTCGCCCGTACCGGAGCCAGGCCGCGTGGGGGCGAGTCGTGAGGACCATGCCGGACACCCTCACCGTGGCGCAGCTGATCGCCTACTTCGAGCAGCACTGCGAGTGCAGGCCGACCGACGTCAGCCGCGACAGTCACTCGCACGACTGCGACGAGGACTGCTGTGACGACGTCTGGCTGGCGCTCGGCGGCATGCCGTACGGCGCCGACTACCGCAGCGCCTCCGAGTCGGAGCGCCAGATCGCCGGCGCCCGACAGCGCATCTGCGACGACATCAACACCCGCGCCGGAGCCTCGCCGTGAGCTTCGTCGGGCGGCTCGCGAGCGGCAAGCGCGTGTACGTGCGCCGGACCCAGGGCGACGAGTCGAACGCGCCGATCGCGTTCGCGGTGTTCGTCGATCACGACCGAGACGGCCGCTGGCAGCTCGTCGGTCGCTTCCACGATCCGCCGCAGGGCACAGACGCGTGGAGCATCTGCGCGCACGGCTGGGAGCACGGCCGGAGCGCGTGTTGCTGGACATCTGCCACCGAGCGGATGTCAGCCTGGGACGTGGCGCGCTGGCACGCACACTGGTGGACGCACGTCGCCGACACGCCAGCCGAGGTCGTCGCACTCCGTTCCACGATCCGCAGCGGAGCCGAGCCGTGAAGCTCATCAATATAGGCAACCGCGGCTATCGCGAGTACAGGACCGAAGGCGGACGCTTCCATGCCAAGTGGACCGAACGACAGGGTGTGCGTTCCTCCTATACCGTGACGGACACCTGGACCGGAAAGTCGCTGCGCGCGGGTACTGTCGTGGAGGTCCGCGAGACAATTCGTGAGATGCTCATTCGCGAAGAAACTGGCACCGATCGGCCACCGCAGATTGGCGATACGCTGTACATCTGTCGCAGCTGCGTTCCCGCGCAAGGGTCCGATGGATCATGCACGTGGGAAGTGCGGGCGAGGCGGGTCATCGGGGTACGGATCGACGGGGTAGAGCTCGCTGGCCTTGGTCGGATCGGCTGGGGTAACCTCAAAAACTATCACCGCACACAGGAAGACGCGATCGCTGCCTTCGTCGCCGAACGACGCCACACGATCGAGACCCTGAAAGAGAATATCACCGAGGCAGAACGCGCAATCGCGTGGGCGAATAGCCTGGCCAACGAGGTCGTTCATGGATCGAAAGAGAATGACGACTAGAGTCAAGCCACAGGTGCAGACCAAGATCTGCGACGCTTGCCTCAAGGAGGCCCGGCGACACACGCGTGTCGCCCGGTTCTTCCCGCGGTGGGCGTGCCGAGGATGCGGGGCGATCTGCTGCGAGCATCGCTGCTCCTTCAAGGAAGGCCATGCGGCCAGCTGCGGCAACTGTCAGATCGCCAGGACGCGAGTCAAGCCAGGAGGAGCCAGGCCATGACGACCAACACCATGATGCCGTCTCCGTTCCATGATCGCTCGCGGTGGGTTGCCCAGAACGAGCATGCTTTCGCGACTCGGGACACCTTTCCTGTCTCGGCTGGTCACACGCTCATCATCCCGAAACGCGAAGTAGTTTCAATCTTTGAGTTGTCGACGGAAGAGACTGCGGCGTGCTGGTTGCTCGTTGCAGAGCAGCGCAACGTTCTCATGAACACGCTGGACCCTGCACCGGACGCATTCAACGTCGGAATCAACGATGGTGCCGTGGCGGGACAGACGATCGGACACGCGCACATTCACCTGATTCCACGGTATCGAGGCGACCATCCCAGCCCTCGCGGCGGTGTGCGCGCCATAATTCCCGGCAAGGGTCCTCGAACCTGACACTTCTTCACACATCTGGCGCCGCAGAGCGCGAGCCGCCAGGAGCCGAGCCAGGAGCTGAGCCATGACGACCGACACCGCGACCAGCACCGCACCCGATCAGACCCGGGAGGCCAACCTCGACGGCACGCTCCACGTGACCGGGGCGTGCTGCGACGAAGAGGACTCCATCCTGGGTCGGACCTGCACGGTGCCCGGCTGCGGGGGCCGCGTCCACGTCCAGCCCGTGTACGGCGGGCTCCTGGACGTCTGCGAGCGCTGCGAGCGCGACCAGTGGGCCTGGTCGCCGCGCGGTCACTTCCTGACCGATCGCATGATCGACGGCGCCGGTGTCGAGGAGTCCGGGGTCCTCGGGGCCCTCGGCGGCGCCCGGGAGATCGTCGACGTCCTGGAGCGCCTGACGGGATCAGCTCGCTACGGCAGCCTGCGCGAGGCGCGCGCGGAGGACGTCCTCCGGGCTCAGGCCTGGGAGGCGAGCCACGCGGCCGATCCGGGCACCCACGCCGTGCACGGCCTGCTCCACGCGGTCGATCGCGAGCGGGATCGCCGGGCGCGGACGCGGCGCGTGGCGCCCACGTCGTCGCCGCCGCCATCGCCATCGCCATCGCCATCGCCATCGCCGCGATCGACGGGAGGGGCGACCGCGGGGAGCGTAGGCCAGCCCCGGCCGCCGACGCGCGACCCTGCCGTCTTCGACGTCGCACCGCGGAACCCCTGCGCCCTCTGCGGGGAGGCCCTGTCCCGGGCGGAGGGTCGGACCCACCAGATCGAAGACGAGACCGGACGGCCGCGCCAGATCGCGCTCCACGACGATCTCCCGCACTGCGCGCTCCTCGGGGTCCTCCGAGCCCTGCGAGCGTGGGCGGCCGAGCACCGCTTCGACGACGATCAGGATCCCGCCCAGGACACGCCAGAACAGCGGCTCGCGCGCGCCTACCACCGGCTCGCGGCGCTGACCGGCTAGCGATCGATCGGCCGACCGCGGGCGTGGATCGCGGCGCCGATCGGCCGGCCCCGTGGTAGACTCCCGAGCATGATCGCTATCGTACCGCTGCTGGTGGCCGTCATCGGGCTCCTCGTGTACGTGCTCGCGAGCAACGCCAAGGTGATCGAGGTCGGCAAGGCCCTGATGTGGTGCGGGATCCTCGTGACGCTGTTCGCCCTGGCGAGCCACGTCATCAAGGTGTTCTGATCCCGCGGCCCTCACTCCGCGTCGTCTCGCACGATCTTCAGGTGTGATCTCCGGCGCCGCTGCTCGCAGATGCCCTCGATCTCGTCGAGGGCGTTCCGCGCCTCGCGGATGCCCGCGAGGAGACGCTGCCGATCGTCGCTCTCCTCCTCGCCGAGCGGCGGATCGACGAGGTTGGCGATCTGGCGAAACTTGCGGATCGCCTCCTCGTCAAGCTCTCTGCGCTCGCCCGCGACCACGTCGATGAGGTCCACGAAGATCTCGGCCAGATCCATGAATGACTGGACTCCCAGGGAGAGTCCGTCCAGGGCCCAAATTCGAGTCGGCTCGTCCATCGTCGTATCAATTTATCACGCCCGCCTCCGCGGCCCGCCCTGGCACGCGCGGCGTCCCCGGCGCCCGGGCACCTGGCGTATAACGAGAGGGCATGAAGCAGCTCGGCCTCGTCACGTGCCTCTACGACCTGACCCGGCGCGGCGCCCTCGGGCACCGCAGCGTCGCCTGGCTCCTCGAGCACGGCGGCTTCGCGATCGACTTCCCGGGCGACCTCTTCGTGTTCACCGAGTCCGAGCTGGCTCCCGTGATCGCCGATCGGCGCGGCCCGCGGCCCACGGTGATCTCGACCGACCGATTCGAGGACGCCCTGGGCGCCGATCGCTGCCGGGCGATCGCGGCCGGGCGGATCCAGGGCAACGCGCGGCGCGACAAGGTGTCGGCCGTCTACGTCCAGCTGATGCACGCCAAGTACGATCTCGTCGCCCGCGTGGTCGCCCAGGCCCCCGATCGGATCACCCACCTGGGCTGGATCGATCTCGCCGTGACCCACGTCGCCCACCCGCCGCCCGCCGGCGTCGACGTCTTCGCGGATCCGCCCGATCTGCCCCGGGTCCACATGCTCCGGTACTTCGACCGATCCGACACGGCCGCCCCGGAGTACCACCACGAGGTCCGCGGTCACCTGGCCGGCGGGCTCGTCGTCGGAGAGCGGGCGCGGATCGGCAGGCTGTGCCGGGCCTTCCGCGACACGGCGGGCCGCGCCCTCGCCCGCGGCCTCGCGCCCCTGGACGAGGGGATCCTCACCGAGGTGGTGTCGCGCGATCCCGACGGCTACTCGTACAGCTACGGCGACTATTGCGACCTCCTGGCCAACCACGACCAGATCCGGGGCGGCGACGCCCACCTGGCCTGGGAGGCCAAGGACGCGATCGCCCGCGGCGGGGCCGCGATCGGCCACGCCGATCGGATCGCGAGCGCGCTCCGGGCCTCGGGGCGCGAGATCGATCCGGAGATCGGCGATCGCCGGCCCCTGCTCGGCCTCTGCATGATCGTGCGAGACGAGGCCCACGGCATCGCCGAGACGCTGCGCTCGTTCGGTCCCCACGTCGATCGCTGGACGATCCTCGACACCGGATCGACCGACGGCACCCAGGACGTTATCCGCCAGACGCTCGACGATCTCGCGGTCCCCGGGATCCTCCACGAGGAGCCGTTCGTCGACTTCGCGACGTCGCGGAACCGGGCGCTCGCCCTGCACGGCGACGCCACGCGGTTCACGATCATGCCCGACTCCGACGATCGGCTGATCGGCGGCGAGCTCCTGCGCGGCTTCCTCGCCGCGCGCGAGCGGAGCGGCGCGCCGGCCGAGCCGGCCTACCTCGCCAACCTCCGCCGCGGCGACCTGTCGTACTTCCTGCCGCTCATCCTCCGCACGGCCGCCGGCTGGCGCTACCACGGCCGGGTCCACGAGCACGTGGGGCCCCCGACCGGGGAGGCCTTCGCCCAGGTCCAGATCCCCGGCGTCACGATCGCCCAGGAGGTCCGGCCCCAGAGCCGGGAGGCGTCGCGCCGGCGCTGGATCCGCGATCTGGGCCTGCTCCAGGCCGAGATCGCCGCCCGGCCCGACGATCCGCGCGCGCTGTTCTACCTGGCCCAGACTTACGAATGTCTGGGCGATCCCCAGGAGGCCCTCGGGGTCTACGAGCGGCGGATCGCGATCGGCGGCTGGCCCGAGGAGACCTTCGAGGCCCACCTGCGCCGCGCGAAGATCCTGATCGCGCTGGGCCGGCCGTGGCCCGAGGTCCAGGAGGCCTACCTCGACGCCCACCGCTTCGATCCCGAGCGCGCCGAGCCGCTGTTCCTGATCGCCGAGCACTGGTACGCCCTGGACGCCCACGCGCTGACCTACCTGTTCGCCGAGCGCGCCGCCCAGCTCCCGCGCCCGCCCCGGACCCTGTTCGTCGACGAGGACGTCTACGCGTGGAAGGCGGCCGATCTGGTGGCGATCAGCGGCTACTACCTGGGCGGCGGGGCGAAGATCGAGGCGGCGCGGCGGGCCCGGCAGTGCGTGCGCGCCCGGCCCGGCGACGAGCGGATCCGCGCGAACTGGGCGTTCCACGCCCCGCCGGCGGCCCAGGTGTTCCCGGGTTACCGCGCCCGGCGGATCGACTTCGCGATCGAGGAGCCGTACGTCGCCAATAACCCGTCCGTCTACCACGACGACGACGGCTGGCGCTGCGTGGTGCGGACCACGAACTACCGGATCGCCGAGGGCCAGTACCTGACCCCGGGCGACGGCATCATCAACACCCGCAACTTCCTGGTCGAGCTCGACGACGGCCTGGACATCACGCGGGTCACCGAGATGATCGATCGCGCCGACGTCCGGCGCTCGGCCTTCGCGATCCACGGCTTCGAGGACTGCCGGCTGTTCCGGCACCGCGGCCGGTTCTGCTGCACCGCCACGGTGTGCGACTTCGATCTCGAGCGATCCGACGGCCCGCGCGAGATCGTGCTCGTCGAGCTCGCCGACGACTGGAGCATCGCCTCGGCGACGGCCCTGCGCGGGGCGTGGTCGACTCGCGATCAGAAGAACTGGATGCCCCGGATCGAGGCCGGTAGCGACGATCGCGGCGGCGAGACGCTGCTGGTCTACGCCGCGTCGCCCGACGGCGGCCGCCGGGCCACCGCGTTCGGGCTCTCGGGTGATCCGCGGCGCGGCGACGTGGCGATCGACACCCGCGGCCAGACGTTCTTCGGCCACGGCCGCCTGCGCGGCGGATCGCAGCTCGTCCGGGTCCCGGGCGGCTGGCTCGCGATCGTCCACGACGTCGCGTGGCCGGGCGGCAACAGCCGGATCTACCTGCACCGCTTCGTCCTGTTCTCCGACGCTCTCGAGATCGTCTCTCTGTCCGACCCGTTCCACTTCGAGCGCCTGGGCGTCGAGTTTTGCGCCGGGCTCGCCCGCGACGGCGATCGCCTGGTCGCGAGCTTCGGGATCGAGGACTGCCGGGCGTACCTGGGGACCTTCGATCTCGCGACCGTGATGGGCCAGCTGCGCGACGACCTGACGATCTGACCGAACGGCGTCCCCGAGGCTGGCTTTCAGGCTAGCTCGCGACGACCTTCAGGCACACCACGATGTCCTGGTTGCCGTTGCCGATGTTGCCGTTACTCACCGCCCGCAGGGCCACGGTGTCACCCGCGTTGAACGCCGCGGTGTGCACCGTGTCGCTGCCCTGGACGACCGCGTTGGTCACCAGCGTCGCCGTGATCGCCGAGGCGACGTTGTTGATCATCACCGTGTAGGTGACCGTGACGCCGGTGCCGATCGCCGTGTTGTGCCGGACGAACATGGCGGTCACCGTGCCCGCGAACGCCATCGGGACCTGGCTGGTGCTGGTCGGATCCGCGGTGATGCCCTTGCCGGGCTGCAGGAACACCGTCGCGGGCCCCGTGCCGATGTCCTCGGATCCGAACACCAGGGAGCTCACCGCCGAGCTCGCTAGCCCGATGGGGCCCGTCGGTCCCGTGGGGCCCGTCGCGCCGAGTCCGCCGGCCGATCCGGCGTGGCCCGTGGGCCCGGTGGGGCCCGTGGCGCCCTTGGAGCCCGTCGATCCCGTCGAGCCGGTAGCGCCCGTCGGTCCCGTGGCGCCCGTCGGCCCCGTGGGACCCGTGGGGCCCGTCGATCCGGTCGAACCCGTGGCACCTGTCGCTCCGGTAGCACCCGTCGGTCCCGTCGGTCCGGTCGGGCCCGTCGGTCCTGTTGGGCCCGTCGATCCAGTCGAGCCCGTGGCACCTGTCGCTCCGGTCGGCCCGGTAGGCCCGGTCGGCCCGGTGGGGCCCGTGGAACCTGTCGATCCTGTCGAGCCGGTGGCGCCAGTCGCTCCGGTGGCACCCGTCGGTCCTGTCGGTCCGGTGGGGCCCGTGGCACCTGTCGATCCGGTCGAGCCCGTAGCACCCGTGGCGCCCGTATCGCCGGTCGCGCCGGTGGGTCCCGTTGGCCCGGTGGGGCCCGTGGAACCTGTCGATCCCGTCGAGCCGGTAGCGCCGGTCGCGCCGGTAGCGCCCGTTGGCCCCGTGGGTCCGGCGGGGCCCGTGGTACCTGTCGATCCGGTCGAGCCCGTAGCGCCCGTGGCACCCGTATCGCCGGTCGCGCCGGTCGGCCCGGTCGAGCCCGTCGAACCTGTCGAACCCGTCGATCCGGTGGCGCCAGTCGCTCCGGTAGCACCCGTTGGTCCCGTGGGTCCGGTGGGGCCCGTGGCACCTGTCGATCCGGTCGAGCCCGTGGCACCCGTGGCACCCGTATCGCCGGTCGCGCCGGTCGGCCCGGTCGGCCCGGTCGAGCCCGTCGAACCAGTCGAACCAGAACTG
>Ga0307471_100000005_pt1 | contig 117568 bp, 116 predicted proteins | sample atmos_gasesAM3C__2_FD_204566 | JGI IMG/M metagenome (GOLD analysis project Ga0307471, IMG submission 204566) | Hardwood forest soil microbial communities from Morgan-Monroe State Forest, Indiana, United States - atmos_gasesAM3C_515 | ecosystem: Environmental > Terrestrial > Soil > Temperate... | reverse complement strand
CCCAGACCCGGGGGACGAATATTTTGCAGACGGGATGACCGAAGAACTGATTTCGACCATGTCCAAGATAGAACAGTTCGAAATTATTTCCCGAACCTCGGTGATGCTGTTCAAGAAGAATCCTAAACCGATAAGAGAGGTGTCCAGGGAACTAGATGCCGGGACCGTTCTCGAAGGGAGCGTTCGCAAGGCCGGGAACAAGCTAAGAGTCACAGTCCAGATGATCGACGCCGCGAAGGATCGACACACCTGGTCAGAGAGTTATGACAGGGAGCTCAAGGACGTGTTCTCTATTCAGAGCGAAATCTCGAAGGCGGTAGCTGAAGAGCTCAAGGTCCGTATCGTTCCGAGGGAACGCGCGCGGCTGGAAAAGGAGCCTACTGCCAATACAGAAGCATACAAGCTCTTCCTCAAGGGCAGATACCACTGGAACATGAGAACGAAGGATGAGATGCAGAAAGCAGTCCAGTTTTTCACCGATGCAATAAGGATAGACCCGAGCTATGCACGCGCCTATTATGGTCTGGCCGACTGCTACATTATTCTGGAAAACTGGGGATTCATGAAGCCAGAAGAGGCGTTTGCGAAATATCGGATCTATGCTGCCAAAGCGCTTGAACTGGACCCGATGCTGGCCGAGGCTCACGTAATGTTGGCAGCAATAAAGACAAGCAAAGAATGGGACATTGAAGGAGCGGAGAGAGAACTCAAACGTGCGATCGAGCTCGATCCAAACTCTTCGCTCGCTCATCAAAGATACGGTCTCAGTCTTCTGGGTCCGCAAGGCAGACACAAAGAGGCGCTTTCCGAACTGCGAGATGCAGCGAGACTCGATCCTCTCTCCCCAATGATTGCATCAAACGTTGGAGATGAGCTTCTCTTGGAGGATCGGTATGAGGAGGCCGAGAAACAATACAGGCGCATTCTGGAAACCAGGCCGGACTTCCCATACGCCCACTCTCGACTCGGCCTCTCACTCTTGAAAGAATCGCGATATGATGAAGGAACCGCTGAGATAGAGAAAGCGAGAAACTTATCCAAAGACCCTTGGGGCATCGTATCAGACCTCATCCTTGCTTATGCCGTTGCCGGGCGCCGAGATGACTCTGAAAGATTACTGGCCGACCTCGAGCAAAGGTCAAAACAGGAATACATCTCAAACGTTATCCTTGCTATGGCAAACGCGGCAGCCGGCAAAGACGACCGGGCCATCGAACTGCTGCGCAAGGCCGAGGCCGAAAAATCTAACCAGTTACTAATAAACCTCGGCGAGCCACACTTCGACAAACTCCGTCCCGACTCACGTTTTCAAACCTTGATGAAAACCGTAGGCATCAAGAAGACAGGTTAGCTCTCTAAGAAGCGCTTGGCGCGCTGGAAAGCTCTAAAGGCAACTGAGTTTTAGCCGATCAGCGTGATTTCTACAAGGGATCTGGGAGAACAGCTCGCAAAGATAGCCCTTGAAACAGCCAGTCGGGACAATGCAAACTACGCGGATATCCGCCTAGTGAATACAGTCATAGAGACGGTCAGCATGATCAACGAAAATCCCGCTTCTGAGGAGTCTAACGATCTAGGTGCCGGAATTAGAGTACTCTACCAGAATGGATGGGGATTCGCAAGCACAGACGATCTAGAGCCGGAAAATATTCGGGAAACTACGAGAAAGGCCTTCGCATTGGCGCGAGGCGCGGCGAAGATCGGCTCGAAGCTCACGCGCGCAAAGGAGCCTGTTCATGTCGCCAATTGGGAATCGCCGAGAAAGAAGGATCCTTTCGCAGTCTCAACAGAGAAGAAGTTCGAGGTTCTCAAAGACGTGACTGGTGAGATGAAGGCAGAGGGCGTTGTCGCGAGAAGGGGCCAGATAATTTCGACGAAGATTGAGAAGTACTTCGCTAACTCGGAAGGATCAAAGATCTATCAGAACCTGATCCAGACCGGCGCCCAGATCGTTGTCGCCGTAAAGGGACCGTCGGGCATACAGAGAAGATCAGATCAACAATACGCGTTGGAGGGATACGAGCTCATCGACGAACTCGATCTTCCCGGAAAAGCTCCAGTACTTACAAAGGAGGCGATCGAGTTGACTACGGCTCCCGGATGCCAGGAAGGCCGGTCCGACGTGGTCATCTCCGGGGACCAGGTGGGCTTACAGGTCCACGAGTCATGCGGCCATCCAATCGAGCTGGATCGAGTCCTGGGATACGAGGCGAATTTTGCTGGACGAAGCTTCCTATCGCCTGACCAGTTGGGAAAGCTACAGTATGGTAGCGAGCACGTGAACATCGTCATGGATGCAACCTTGTCCCACGGGCAGGGTCTCGGAACATTCGCCTATGATGACGAGGGCGTCGAGTCTCAAAGAAAATATGCGATACGAAAGGGCAAATTTGTAGGGTATCTAATGTCGCGTAGCACAGCCGAAAGCGTCGGCGAACTGCGAAGCAACGGCTGCATGCGAGCAGACACGTACCAGCTTCCAATAATCAGAATGACCAACGTGAGCCTGGAGCCTGGAGACTGGGACTATGACGAGTTGATCGAGGACACGAAAGATGGAATTTTGATGGACACAAACTATGGATGGAGCATAGACCAGAAACGATACAACTTCCAATTCAACTGTGAAAAGGGATACGCGATAAAGAACGGCAGCGTCGAAGGCATGATCCGCGGACCAGGCTATTCAGGAATCACGCCCGAGTTCTGGAACGCCTGCGATGCCGTTTGCAACAAGAAAAGCTGGGTACTCTGGGGAACACCAAACTGTGGAAAGGGCCAGCCACAACAGGTTATGGGAACAGGCCATGGGGCGTCGCCTTCAAGGTTCAGAAACATACGGGTCTTCGGAGCCTAATCATGTCCCAAGCTAGTGTGCAGAAGCATGGTACTCTCCAAGAGAGAGGACATCGCATCTTCGATACTGTCCGAAAGTATGCCCATGGCGCGCAGGAGATCGAGATCAGCCTGGTCGCGTCAACTGGAGAATATCTACGGTTTGGGAACAATGAGCTGGGACAGTCACAGTATGTAAAAGGTCGGACTCTCTCGGTTAGAGTTGCCTCGGGCAAGAAGCAGGCCCGCACGACAACGAGCCGTCTGGACGAGAGCTTCATCCAGAAAACCGTTGAAAAGGCTGTAGCCGAGTTGAAGACAGCCCCGGAAGACCCGGATTATCTGCCGATGCTCGGACATCAAAAGTATCAAACAGTAAACCGCTATCACAACAGAACCGTGGAGGAGTCTGCTGAGACCAAGGCCGGCTACGTCGCGCATGCGATAGAACTGGCCCGGAACAACAAACTGCTTGCCTCAGGGGTTCTGGGAACCAACATGGACGAAGGACTGATGCTCAATACAGCAGGACTCGAGTCGTACTACAGAGGAACCGGGGGTAACTTCTCGCTCACCATGGACGCTGACAATGGCAACCAGACCGGATTCGCACTCTCCACCTTCGCAGACATCTCCGAGCTGGACCCGAAGAAACTTTCGGAGACGGCTCTCGAACGAGCCAAACTGAACAAGTCTCAGACAGAAGTCTCGCCAGGAAAGTATGACGTTGTAATCGACCCATACGCCTGGAGCGAGATGCTGTTCTTCTTCATCGTCTCAGCCAGCGCAGGCTTCACACCGGATTTCGGAACGCGACAGTACAAGGAGGGACGCAGCTATCTCTCAGGCAGACTCGGCGAGAAGATACTTGGAGACAATGTTAGTCTCGAAGATGATGTCATGCATCCTTTGCAGATGGGTCCGACCTTTGACGGGGAAGGCTATCCGAAGAGCAAGCTCACCCTTGTCGAAAACGGCGTCCTCCGTGCCTTGGCTTCGAGTCGAATCTCCGCACACAGATACCCTGACGCTCATCCCACAGGACATGAGCTTCCACTGCCGAATCCACTCGGCGAGACCCCGGTAAACCTGGTCTTTCATGGAAAGGGTCCGACGAGAACAACTGAAGAGCTTGTTGGAGAACTGGACAAGGGACTATTGTTGACCCGGCTCTGGTACATCAGAGAAGTCGACTCGCGTACGAAGACTCTGACTGGGATGACTCGGGACGGGACCTTTCTGGTGGAGAACGGAGAAATCAAGAGACCAGTAAGGAATCTGAGGTTCAATCAGAGCCTGCTAGATCTCTTCAGCAACATCGAAAAGTTCACAGACCCCGTCAGAAACACTACATTCGGCGGTCCCTCGATGCTACAGCCGGGGATTCTGGCCAAGGACTTCAACTTCAGCAGCGTCTCGCCCTTCTAGAACTGCCAAGCGTTAGGACCCTCTAGGGTCCGGCGCCATCCCCGGAGTCAACAAAGAGAAAGAGGGAAGAGCGGAAAAACCGCCCTCGGTCGACGGGGTCCTACCTACACAGCTTGGCTGTGTTGCTGAAGGTCCCGCATCATCTGGTCGTATTGGTCCTTAGTGACCTCTCCGCGGGCATATCGTTCTCTGAGTATGTAGTAAGCGCGGTCTCCGTAGCCCGATCCTCCCCAGTAGTGGCGTGAGTAGCCCCATCTCCAAGGGAAGAAAAGCCACCGGACGACCCAGAAAGCGGCGAAGAGGAAGAACAGTGGGAAAAGGAATCCGAACGGGAAGAACCCGTAGCCTACAGGATAGTACCCGACTGCTGCTGGTCTGAAGAAGATGAAACCAAGCGCGGCAATTGTTCCGATGACCGCGATGAATGCGACGAAACCCCAGAGAAAGAATCGACCAGAATGCTTCCATTGATATTCACTCGTTCTCGTTACACCTCCTTTCTCAAGTGGACTTGCCTATTTTAGCGATATCGGTAATCCGATATCGGATAATTTGGCTATAAACCTTCTCTATGAACAATGGAAAACCAGAACTGTTCAGAGAGGTCGATTGGCCGTTTTAGGCCAACTTCCGCTTCTGCTACCATTTCCGCCCAAACTGGTACCATTCTAGTTTTCCAGCTTTAGTTCCGGTTACCGGTTCCGGTTACCAGGCCTGCTACCCGGCAAAATTCCAGGATTGCAGTTGGTCATGGTGACGGGGACCCGGTGATCTGTTTCACATTCTTGCGGAACAAGCCTGCACACCTGCTCGCTGGAATGCTGATTCGAGATCCGGAAAACACGCATCAGAATCGGGTATTGAAAAACAGGCTCGGAAAACGGTATTCAAAACGGGTTTCTGAAACAGTATTGTGAATTTTCTGGGACCCCGATGCCTACTCAAGTCTCCCGAGACGCGACAAAAGTCTAGGAGTCTACACTTGCTTGAGCCCGCGCTCCAGATCTGCCACAAGGTCCTCTGCATCCTCTATTCCTACGCTGACCCGGATCAGCTTGTCTGAGATGCCAAGCTTCAATCTTCTCTCCCTAGGAACGCTTGCGTGAGTCATGCTGGCCGGATGCTCGATTAGACTCTCGACGCCGCCGAGACTCTCGGCCACCGTGAATACTCGAAGCTGTTTCAGGAACCGCTTGATCTTTTCGAACCCACCATTCAGCTGGAAGCTGAGCATTCCACCACTCCCCCGCATCTGACGCTTAACAACGTCCTTCTGGGGATGATCCAAGAGTCCCGGATACAAGACCCGCTCGACCTTCGAGCTCTTCGCAAGATATTCGCTGACAATCTTCGCGTTCTGGTTGTGACGCTCCATCCGGACCGCCAACGTCTTCAGGCCTCGGAGGACGAGAAAACAGTCCATCGGACCCGGAACAGCACCCACAGCATTCTGGAGAAACTTGAGCCGATCCTGAACGTTCCGATCGTCCGTGACTGTCGCGCCACCCACCAGATCACTGTGACCTCCAATGTATTTGGTCGTGCTATGGACGACGATGTCCGCACCGTGACGTATAGGATTCTGCAAGTACGGACTCATGAAAGTATTATCGACCACCAGCAACGCCTTGGCTCGTCTGCTGATTCTGCTGATCTTCCTAATGTCAACAATGCGCATCAAAGGATTAGTCGGAGTCTCAATCCAAACCAGTCGAGTATTCTTGCGGACCGCTTTCTCGACATTACTCGGCTCTTGAGGATCGACAAAACTGAACTGTAGTCCATAATTCCGAAGCACGTGTTCGAAGAGTCGATAGGTACCACCGTAGATGTCGTCGCCGGCGATCACGTGATCGCCCTTCCGCAACAACATCAGCACTGTGGTCGTCGCGGCCAAGCCGCTGCTAAACGCCAACCCAAAACGCCCCTCCTCCAACGAGGCTAAACACTCCTCGAGCGCAGTCCGAGTCGGATTCGCCGTACGAGAATAGACGTATCTTCCTTCTTTACCCGGTCCCGGTTGCTGGAACGTGCTGGTAAGATAGACCGGCGTAGTGACGCTGCCCGTGGCGGGATCCGGTTCTTGACCCGCGTGAATCGCTCGTGTCGAAAAGCGCATGAAATGGCCGTATCGAGTCTGGATTTAACCTGTACAATTGACCCTCGAGAATCATCCATCAACGGGATCGATTTAGAAAATTGGGGAATGACGGGAGGACCGGGGTCCTCTGACAAGACTACCTTTTCTTCTTCTTTTCCGGATTATGCTTGGCGCAGGTATCACACAATAGGATGCTCGCCTCCCGGAGTCAGACCAGGCTAGCCAAGCAACACACCCATCTTAAAAGAATCTGGACCGTGCAGTGACAAACCACGGTTCAGTGATTAAAGACCTGAACTACGCCAGAGAAGCTTCTGCGACAAAGTTTTCTTTTTATCCCACCAGGACCCTTCGCCATCTCGGTCCCGAGCAAAAATGAAAGACAAGATCCTATGCTTCGCCTGTGCCGTCAAGAACATCGAGACCACCTTCAACACCTACTATGAGCTACAGGACCATCTCTACAGAGACCATGACATGAAAAAGGACCCCGCGATGGATATCTTCAACAAGTACAAGACTAGCACCAGCCAGGAGCCTGTGGCGGCCTCAAAATCCTAGACCCGCGACAAAAAGTGGCTGCTGCATATACACTCTAAATCGAGGTTGCCAGTCCGTAACCGACGAGAAGAATAAACGCGACAATAATGAATGTTAGGAAGCTCTTCTGGTACTCGAACCCTATAGCGTTCTTGATTGCATACACGTTCAAGACCGCGACCCAGACCAGACCTACATCATAGATAATGCTCGCAATATCCGATCCCGCAATCAGCATCAACAGCAAGAGTAGTGCAGGGGAAGACGCGAAGAATATTGGGCGACCAAGACTCCAGTACGACGATGTGCTCTTGAAGAGTCTCGTCACGACAACATAAGTAAGCGAGAGCCAGAGAAAGCCCACTATCAACCCGAGACCGATCCCCACCGCACCCCCCAAGAGAACCCCGTAGAGGTTGGCTCCGATCGAGGCCGAGAATCCGAGACCGACACTCAAACCAGCAAGAGCCAATGCCACAACCGATTGCATAGTCGCGCCACTATCTTCTCTGAGCGACCTGAACAGTGCACCGTCAAACCTTGCAGATCTCACCAATCGATACGCGAACAGGCGAAAGCCCCGAGGCGAAGAAGAATTGTCCGCTGAGATCATCAGGCCAATGACTGGGAACAAGAATCCGTTATCAACTTATCCGGAATCATCCGAACTGCAAATAGATGAACAGAAGGATCATGAAGCCGACAGTGAGGGTCAAAATCGTCCGGCGGAAATCAAATCCCATCACTTGCTTCAGAACAAACCCCTGCAGAACGACAACCCATGTAGCTGCAACGATCGCGACAGAGCTGTCGAAGTAACGCACCGGGATGGAGATGAGTATGAAGAGCAATGCAGGACTCGATGCGAAGAACATGGGACGAGCTAGTTCCCAGAAACCAGTTTTTCCCTGAAACAACTTGGTCCCGATTAGGAATAATGTCCCACACCAGACAAGCGCTGCAAAGCAGCCGGTGATTATGCCCTGTAGCGCTCCAACAGTAATGCCGTAGGGAGAAACACTGTCATGTTGGAATTCAAACAGCACGGTGCTTCCGATCCCAATGGCAAGAGCGGCAAATACAAGCACAGCGATTGATTGTCCAGTAGCTGTCTTGTTATCCTTCAGCTCCAGAACACCCTCTCGATTAAGCGTGGAAATCTTCTTGATTCGAGACCACATTAGGCGGAATTGGAATCTCGACGAGAGTGATCTGTTCTGAACCGTCATGATGTTCCCGAGAGCCAAAACGTGTTCCTCTAGTCGATCCTTATGAACAAATAGTCAATCAAATCCTCATCGGGGTATCCTTGCCACCAAGAGATCCGGAAGCAATTGTCAAGATGAAGGAAACATTGCGCAGCGCCAGGCCTCGCTTCACGGCTGTTGTAATGCCCGACTTCTTCCTTGACTACGTTCTGGCCTACCCGGGAAAGCTTGAGGACCTGACCGCTTCGTTTCAGGAGGTTGCGCAGAGAGGAGGGGGAAATCTCCTCGGTTGGCGACACACCGTGGGACGTGGTGGGAATGCTTCGAATGTGGTCGCGCAGCTCTCGAAGCTTGGTTGCCAGGTCACCCCAATAATCGAGACTGATGAACTCGGTCGCACTATTCTCGAGCATTTTCTCAAAGGCTTGGATTTGTCTCACGTGAGAACGACGGGGACCATGTCCCGCACGGTTTCAGTCGAAACCGAGCACTCCGGCAGACGCGTCAATATCATGGTGAGTGATCCAGGATCGCTTTCCGAGTTTGGCCCAGAAAAACTGACCCAGAACGATAAACAGCTGATTTCGGAGTCTGACTTTGTCTGCGTCCTCAACTGGAACCAGAACACGAAGGGAACGGATCTTGCTGAGAAAGTCTTCACTCTTGCAAAGAACGAAGGAAAAGCTGTCACATTCTTCGATCCGGGGGATCCTGCTCTTAGATCAGGCGAGCTTCATGGCTTGAACGAACGAGTGCTCACAAACGGCTTGGTTGATGTTCTGAGCGTAAACGAGAACGAGCTGATGCATCTCGCGAAGGGAGTAGTCGAGGACTCGTCGGAGATAGAGGGCGCTGATGATCCTCTATTCGAAGCTGCCAGTGTATACAGCATGCTGATCCCGCGGGTTGATCTGCACACTCCAGAGTTTTCGGCAACGTTCGTGGATGGGCAGAGGATCCGCGTCCCATGCGCAAAGATCAGTCCTGTGAAAGTGACCGGTGCGGGCGATGTCTGGAACGCCGCCGACATTTACGCACAGGGAATAGGCCTTGAACATAAGGAACGACTGATCTTCGCCAACGCTGCAGGCGCAGCGTACCTGGAGACACATGGATTTGAGCCTCCCTCACTCGACGAGGTTATCGGAAGAATCGATAGTGTCACCGCGGCTCGCAAGCCCTAGGGTTTCACGAGTCTTAAATCGGCAAAGGCACTCGTTCCGATAGGTCAACCGGACAGGAGTTTTGGCGCCGCTCTGAGAACTGGGAGGACGAGCTGAGACTTGGACGAAATAGCGGCTGGAGTTTACAGGGTACCGGCGCGGCACGCGAACAGCTACCTTGTTGAGGCTGACAACGGGCTAGTGCTTGTCGACACAGGGCTTCCCGGAAGCGAGAAAAAGATCCTGGATGCCATCGGGAGCCTCGGCAAAAAGCCCAGCGACGTCAAACTGATTCTACTAACTCACAGACACTTGGACCATATTGGAAGCGTGGCCGCTCTTAAGAGGGAGACTTCGGCGGTCTTGGTTGCTCATCCGTTCGAGAAGCCCTATGTTGCCGGGTCTCTCGTCATTATCACTCCTAGGGCGTGGAGCCTGTATGGTAGGATTGCAAGACGTGCCCTCGCGGTTGCATCCTCGACGATGAAACTCCTCCGGCTGATCAAGTATCATCCAACACACGTTGACGAGTCGGCCGACGAAGAGTCGCTATTGGACCCAGTAGGTCTTGACGGGTCGATTCTCTGGACTCCCGGCCATACGAAAGGTTCGGTCTCGCTCTTTCTAAACAAGAGCAAGGTCGCAATAGTCGGCGACTTGTTGACCAGTAAGCGTGGCAGGCTGGTCGAGCCGATCTTTATGGAAAACCCTACACAGACAAAAGCGAGCGTTCAACGTGTCATGGACCTGCATCCAGCAACCATCTGCGTAGGACACGGCAAACCCTTGCCTGCATCTAAGGTCAAGCTGAGAGCTAAGATTGGGAAGTTGGCAAGAGTCGAGCCGAAGAGAGAGGAGGAAGATGTTAACCTTGAAAGTCTTGCAAAGGATCTCTCAGCAGAAGCTTCCTAGCTCTAGGTCAATATCGGGCCGGCTCGATGCTGAGGTCCAGTCACAGAAAAGAAAAGAATAGTGGGAGTTTGATTGCTACTTTCGGATCTTGTCGAAGCGAGCAGCAACGTCGTCCCAGTTGACAACGTTCCACCATGCATCGACATACTTGGCCCGGTCGTTGACATAGTCGAGATAGTACGCGTGCTCCCAGACATCTAGGACGAGCAGTGGAGTCATGCCTTGGACTGCGAGGTCCATATGCTTCTCTGCTTGAACTGTGAGTAGCTGGTCCGAGACCGGTTCGTAGGCGAGTATTCCCCAGCCTGATCCCTCAACCTGTTTTGCGGCGTTGCTGAACTGTTCCTTGAAAGAGTCGAGCTTTCCAAAGTCCTTGTTGATCTGGTCGCCCAAGTGTCCCCCCGGCGTTCCTCCCCCGCCTTGTTTCATGTTGGGCCAGAAGATGCTGTGCATTGTGTGGCCTGATGCGTTGAAGGCTAAGTCGCGGGATATTCCTCTGACGTCGATTCCGGTGAATCCTGTCTGTCTCGCCTTCTCCAGCTTGTCGAGCGCAGCGTTGGCCCCGTTTACATATGCGAGGTGATGCTTGTCATGGTGCAGAGTCATTATCTTCTCGGAAACGGTCGGTTCGAGCGCGTTGTACTTGTATGGAAGAGTCGGTAGCGAGTATCTTTTGCCTGGCATGAAGAGTGGCTCGTCCGAGCCCTTCACATAAAACTTGGCTCAAACCAATCTGTTCGAATTATGCAACCAATGGGTCCGAAGACGAGACGATAATTTGATCAGGTCTCGAGATTGCAAAATAGCCCTATGGAAAACATTCCCATGAACTCGCCAGAATTAGCCCTGATCAGGAATCGGGGCAGGCGATTTGACCTCTACGACTCTGCACGTTCACCTGGACGCTGACCTGCACGATAGAAAAAGCGGTACTCGTTTATCCTGTGGGAAAAGCCAGATTCTAAGCCCGAATTGATATCAACTGGCTGGACCCCCCTCCAAAAATTCGTGGAGCGTGTCTCCTCGCGACACAAAGTAGCTCTATGGAAAACATTTCCTATGTACTCGCCAAGAACAAGCCCGGCCAGTAATCCAGGAAGGCAGGCCCATAACGCCCTTCGTTAGCCCGTTTCCTAAGCGTGAAAGGGCCCTACCGACGATAGGAAACAAGCGTGGATCGACTCAAACAAAATTATTCCTGCGACACAAACCGTTCTCCTCTTATTCCCGGCCCGTATCTGCGCCCGTCAAAACGGTTCTTCCAACTCAGACCTCCGTAATCCGGTAACTCCCAGACCCTAGGTCAGTATCACGGGACGGAACCCGTAAATACATATAGGAGCTGAATAAGACCGTATAACATACGTCATAATGGAGAAGATGCAGGTGTCTAACAAGAGCATTCTGGACCTGGACTACGCCAAGTACGATTTCAAGGATCCAGAGAAGTACGTTTTCAAGTCCGAGAAGGGACTCTCACGACAGACCGTCGAACAGATCTCTGACATGAAGAAAGAACCTGAATGGATGAAGAAATTCAGGCTACGAGCATACGAGCATTTCGTCAAACGGCCAATGCCCCAGTGGGGAGGCGATCTTGCTCACATCGACTTTAACGACATCTACTACTACCTTCGACCCACCGACAAGGTTGAGAACAAGTGGGAAGATGTTCCCGATAAGATCAAGAAGACCTTCGACCGATTGGGAATCCCAGAAGCTGAAAAGAAATTCTTGTCCGGAGTAGGTGCCCAATACGAGTCTGAGGTCGTCTACCACAGCCTCCTCAAACATCTCGAAGATAAGGGAGTCATATTCTGCGACACTGATACAGCAGTCAAACTTCACCCGGAGCTCGTAAAGAAATACTTCGGAACAATTATCCCACCTGAAGATAACAAGCTGGCCGCGCTCAACAGCGCAGTCTGGAGCGGTGGCAGCTTCATCTATATTCCCGAAGGCGTCAAAGTCGACCTTCCCTTACAAGCCTACTTCAGAATCAACGCCGCGAACATGGGACAGTTCGAGAGAACCCTAATCATCGCAGACAACTATGCAGACGTCCAATACATTGAGGGCTGCACAGCCCCAGTCTACTCCAAAGACGCGCTACATTCTGCAGTGGTCGAGATTATCGCGAAGAAGGGCGCCAAGGTCCGTTACACAACGCTCCAGAACTGGAGCTCAGACGTCTACAATCTAGTGACTAAGCGCGCCTATGCTTACGAGGACGCGACCGTTGAATGGATTGATGCTAACGTCGGCAGCAAGCTTACGATGAAGTATCCATCAGTCTACTTGGTCGGTCCCAGAGCCAAGGCCGAGATTGTATCCGTAGCCTTCGCAGGCAAGGACAGACATCAGGACACGGGAGCCAAGGCGGTCCATCTTGCACCCTACACCAGCTCGCGTATCACAGCAAAATCAGTCAGCAAGGACGGAGGACTAACAACCTACAGAGGACTGGTGCACGTAGCCAAGGGAGCTGTCGGGGTGAAGTCCAGCGTCCGTTGCGACGCACTACTGATGGACGACCGTTCAAAGACAACCACCTATCCATACATGGAAGTCAACGAAGACGACGCAACCATAACACACGAAGCAACTGTCGGAAGAATCAACGAGGACCAGCTGTTCTATCTAATGTCGCGAGGCTTGTCGGAGACCCAGGCTCTCAGCATGATTGTCACGGGATTCATGGAGCCCTTCACCCGGGTGCTTCCGATGGAGTACGCGGTAGAGTTCAACCGGCTAATTGAGATGGAAATGGAAGGCGCAGTAGGCTAAGCCTTCACTAGCCCAAAACTTCTAAACATATTCCAGCCCTTAACCGGCCATGGCCAATTCTCTCGCCAGCCCAACCGAAAGCATGGTAAGAGAGGTCTCTGGCCGCTTCTCCGAACCCGAAGAAATCAGCCGAGAACGAGCAGTAGCGCTCGACTACTTCAACAAGCTACCGGTCGAGAAATCCCAGCTGTACACAAAATACGTCGACATTCTCTCCGGCCTCAGTCTTGACTCTATCACACCTGGAATTCCGTCGAATAGTCGAACCATTCCAGGTGAAATAGCTCACCTTGTGAGAGAGAAAGACGAGCCGACACTTGCTCTCCAGGTGGATTCGCAGATGGTCCGAACCGAAGTGCACGGTGCATTGGAGAAGGAGGGCATCGTATTCTCAGACATGGCCTCGTCCCTTGTCAAGTTTCCAGAACTCGCCGGAACCAAGTTCACCAAAGCGATAGCTCCTGGAGACGACAAGTTCGCAGCACTCAACGATGCATTCTTCACAGCCGGAACATTCCTCTTCGTTCCCAAGGGTCTGAGCGTTAAGATCCCGTTCCGGAACATCATTCTGTTGAAGACTCACGGACAGGCCTCATTCACTCACAACATTATAGTGGCCGAGGAGAACACCAAAGTCAGCTTCCTCCAAGAAGCCTACTCTCGACTCGGCAAGGACAGTCAGGGTCCGGCGCTCTACAGTGAGGTTACCGAAGTTTATCTCGGCGAGGGGGCAGAGGTCAACTTTGCAAGTATTCAAGATTTTGAGGGAGACGTTCATTCAACTGTTAATCGAAGATCAATTGGCAACAAAGATTCTCGAATCAACTGGACTGTTGGACACATGGGTGGCGGGACGACGCGTTCTAGGATGGACAGTGTTCTAGATGGTCCCGGAGCTACTGCTGAGGATGTCGAAGTCGTTTTCGGTTCGGAGTCGCAACGGTTCGATGTGGTAACAGATCTAACGCACCAGTCTACGCACACGACTGGGCATGTTCTGGCTCGCGGGGTTCTGAGGGATAGTGCTCGCGCAATTTTCAAGGGAATGATCAGGATTAGCGAGGGAGCGAAGAATTCCAATTCGTATCTTGCTGAGCATGCGATGATTCTAAGCAAAAAAGCGAGAGCTGATGCGATCCCCGGCTTGGAGATCTTCACAAACGAAGTGAAGGCAACCCACTCTGGGTCCGTAAGCCAGGTCGACGAAGAACAAATTTTCTATCTAATGTCAAGAGGCCTGACTCATAGTGAGGCGCAGAGGATGGTTATCCTAGGATTCCTCCATCCAGCAGTCAAACGTATTCCGCTCAGATCGGTCAGAGCAACGATCCAGTTTCTCATTGACGAGAAATGGGCTGGAAGAGGGGGGCAGATTCCTCCAAGGGTCGAACAGCTTCCCGAGTTTGAGGAAGAGCCGGAAAAGGAGGCCGTGGAAGCTGATCTTTTCGAGAGGCATTACAAGTACCGGTAGGAAACAGCTCTGGGAACGCTCATCGGCGCTGGCTCACTTTCCGAGCTCCCACCGGGAACAATGAAGGGAATCGAGCACGACGGAAGACGGATCTTGATTGCTAATTTAGAAGGAAAACTTCACGCTTGGGACGGAACTTGCACTCATGAGGAAGCGGATCTTTCGACCGGATTCCTTAACGGAGAAGAAGTCACTTGTCCGCTTCATCTGTCCCGATTCAACTTGTTGACTGGAGAGGCGGTCAATCCTCCAGCTGAGAAATCTCTGACCAAGTACAACGTGAAGGTCGAGAATGGCGAGATATTTGTTGAGCTTGACCAATAGTTGAAATGGCAAGAGCACTAAATAATGCACCACAGAACCCAAGTGACTGTTTCGCCCTTTGCAAGAGAAGCTTAATGCTGAACTGGTCAAGTTAGCGGCAGAATCTGCCCAGGACGAGTATGCAGACCGTTCGGTCTATCTTGCACTTGCCCGTCGCGAGAAAAATCCGGCTTTCAAGAAAGCACTCGAGGATATAGGGAACGGTGAGCAGTCTCACTACGAATTCTGGAAGGCCTACGCTCCTGACGTGAGGGTTTCGGCAAAGCGCTTGAGGATGTACGTCATAGTCTTTCTGCGACTCATTCTCGGACTGACTTTCACACTGAAACTCTTGGAGAAGCATGAGGGTAAACTTCACGTACGATACAGGAAGCTCGCCGAGTATATTCCTCCACCGGATATGGCGCGTTTTCAGGCGATGATGGATGGTGAGGAGCGTCAGGAGGATCTCTTGATTGGAGAGATCAAGGAGAACCGGGTGAAGTATATGTCATTCATCGTGCTCGGTCTGGCCGACGCAGTGGTTGAGATATCTGGCATCCACGCGGGGTCTTTGGGAATCTATGGCCGAACCGAGCTTGCCGGGCTTGCCGGGATTATTGCGGGAATGGCTGCGTCCATAGCTATGGCTTCCGCTGCCTATGCGCAAGCCAAGCAGGGGTTCGAGGGTTCTGCTAAATGGTCGGCTATCTACACGGGGGTCTCTTACATGTTCACGGCTGTCTTGCTCGCGGCTCCATACTTTCTCACTAAGAGCATGGAGGGTGCGCTCGGAATCTCGCTGGTGATCGGGGTAGTACTTGTGGCGGCGATGACTTACTATGACACGGTGATCTCGGCGCGGCCGTTCAAACGCCAGTTCTTTGAGATCGCTGGAATAATTCTGGCCGCGAGCTTCGCGCTCTTTATAGTTGGAACGGTGGTCGGACAATACTTAGGCATACGGATAGGCTAGATACAGTCAAGGCTAAGTGGACAGTTCTTTCAGTCGAGGTAGCAATAAGCTCCCACGGTCTAACTTGCCAAATTCGCCTTTGACGGCGTCTGTTTCTGTGAAACGGCTGGACCCGTCCGGTTTGAGGGATCCGCTCGCGACAAGGACTGGGACGGGGTCGTCGCTGTGTCCCTTGTCTTTCCACGGAGTGGAGTGGTCACAGGTGACGCAGAGTAAGGTACGCTGTAGCCTGGCTGCTCCTCGGAGGTGTGAGAAGAATCCGGTGTCGATCTCTTCGATCCTCTGCTTTTTCAGATTGTAGAGTCCATCGTGGCCCGGCTCGTCAGGTCCCTTGAGATGGACGTATACGAAGTCGTATTCGCCGGCCAGCCTCAGCACTAGTTCTGCACGTTTGCGATAATCTTCGAGGGATGTACCGGGCGGAATCTGTCTGACCTCCATTCCCAGAAGGCGTCCGATGCCTAGCTCGGCGGGGAGATCAGCTATCATCGCGGCCTTTAGACCCCATTTGTCGAGGAAGCTTTCTACTTCGGGTTTGGCTGTTCCCGCGTCTCGCATTAGCAGGAAGTTGGCAGGTTTCTTGTCTTGTTTTCTTCTGAGCTGGTTGACTGGATGAGTATCCAATGCCTGGCGGGTCTTGAAGCCGAACTCGTTGACTAGCGCGGCAGACTTTGCGGCCTCGGGCGACTCGTCGAGCGGGACGCATTGTGGAATCTCATACTCTCTCGCTCCGGGCTGGGCTATGCTGATGTTTCCAGTACGCACGTAGGCCGGGTCGAAGTTCGAGATCTCTGACGAATACTTGTGTGAGTCGGCTTTGAACACGACCACTGCACGGTGTCCCACAGTCGCTAAGAACTGGAATCGCGTGCCGTTCTTCAACCGGATCTCATTGTTGACCGCGGTCGCCAGTTGTCGGGCCTCATCGGTCGACAGGTTTCGTCCGGCCCTCCGATCAACCAGCTTGTCACCCTCCACCGTCGCGAAGCCTGCGCGAAGAGCGAGATCTCCATTACGATAGTCGAATCCGGCGCCGATCGACTCGACCACTCCCCGGGAGAGATGTGTCTGAAGAGGATCATATCCGAGAAGAGAGAAGACACCCGCGTCACTCTCCGGAGCAATTCCCTTGCCGACCGTATACATGGAGCCGAGACCGCCTCTCCGGACCAGAGCGTCTAGGTTCGGGGTTGCTGCGGATTCGAGCGGGGTCTTCTGTCCAGTCTCAGGTCGATCGCTTGCGCCGTCTAGGACTACCATGATTATGGGTTTCAGTTCTTGGGACCTGCCTGCTACTGCGAGGGCCGGAGGTGTCGGTCCAAGAAAAAATTTGGTATGGTCGGCAGTCTATGGCACAGAACAGTTTCCTGCGGCCGGTTCGTTTGAACTAGAATAGGAAGAAGAAAAGGGGGTAAAGGGGTCCGAGATTGTCTCGGGCTCTAGTCTTTCTCTCTATCACTATCGCGGGCGTCGTTGTCTTCTGTGTGGTGGGCGGCAGTATTCCAGTGCATTGTGTAGTTCACGCCTGAACCAGACTCTCCCGTGGTAATCGCGCCCCGGAAGTGTCCCTCGCCGTGAACATCAGCCATTTGGCTTGTGTCGCCTTTGAAGACGAAGTTGCCTCTAGTGTACGTGCTGTTCCTGACTCCCTCGTAACGGATGTGGAGCATGACCGAGGTTCCATTGACTGTGCCGGTGAAGTTGCCCCAGCCGTGGAAAGTTGTGAAAATGATCCTCTGGCCCTCGTCTGTATTGTTGTGCATCACGTTCCTTTCGATGGTCAAGGCAGTGCCTGTCATGTTGCCCGTGAAACTGAGAGTCTCTTTGACCGTTGCAACTGTAGCGTCGTCATCCTTCACGGTAGGTCCTGAGATGGTAGCAGTCTGTGTGAACGTGATCGTTCCTTTACCGAGGTGTGAGAGGGTTCCGTGATTGTCGTTGTCATGGTCCGAGTTCGCTGCAGCTACTGTTGCCAAGGGTATGAGGAATGCGAGCAGTATTAGTGCGGCCCAAATTCTCATGTTAATCTCATCTCCGGACCAGCGGGTACTATTTGACTGATTCCCTGTGACGGTAGTACAAATCGTCCGGTGGATGGCGCCAGCTACTCGTGTATATCTCGGACAAGGGACGATGGATGGACTCTACCGTCGTTTCTTCGAATATTCGCTGATTCTGTTCTCGAGTCCTGTCTTGACCTTTGGCCAGTCAGTCGTGGTTATCGAGTACACCATTGTGTCGCGGATGGTTCCGTCGGGTCTTATCGCGTGGCTCCTTAGCGTGCCTTCGTATGTGGCTCCGAGCTTGAGTATTGCCTTCTGCGAATGGAGGTTCTTGATGTCGGTCGAGATCTGTATCCTGTTCGCATGCCAGTCTTCGAACGCGTGACGTAGAAGGAGGTACTTCGATTCCGGGTTCACAACGCCGCCCCAGAGGCTCTGCTCATACCAGGTGTATCCGATCTCGGCCCGCTTGTGCTGTGGGACGATTCCAAAATAGGAGGTGCTGCCTACGACTCGCTTCTCAGGCTTGTAGAAGACGGCATAGGCGTATCCCTCGTTCCTCTTCTCCAGCTCAAGAGTATGCTCGATCCGTTTCTCAACATCTCTTCTTGTCCGGAGCGGGGTCATGGCCCAGCCGAAGTCGAGCTTTCCCCCAGCGACCGTTAGGGCGCTTGTGTGACTCCTTCTCAACGGGTCGAGCCGGACGAACCTACCGTCCAGCACGAGAGGACCGAGCTTGTCACGCTTCAAAATCGCGAGCCACTGACCATGGGTTCTGAGAGAATAGTTCTAAAACAATGTGCTCGGAGCGGGACACGGAATGTCAACCGTCGCTGAACTGGGCCCGTCGTCTCGTCTCAAGCGGACACATCTCACGTCAGAGCTCAACGAGAGTCTGAACAAAGAGGTAGTTCTTGCCGGCTGGGTCCACGACGTCCGGGTCCTCGGCGGCATATCGTTTCTGCTGCTGCGAGACATGACGGGTATTGTCCAGGTGACAGCGCCCAAGGCGAAAGCGCCGGCCGAGGTCTTGAAAGAGATCGCGGGCTTGCACCAAGAAGATGTATTGTTTGTCCGGGGGACGGTTGTTTCGAGCAAGATTGCGAAGCGAGGGATTGAGGTTATTCCGAGCATGGTCGAGGTTGTGAGCCGGGCCGAGACGCCGCTGCCACTAGACCCGCGCGGGGTCCAGAATACACTGCTTGAGACGAGGTTGAACTGGCGAGTGCTAGACTTCCGCTCGGAAGAGTCGAATGCCATATTCAAAATACAGTCGAGGATTCTACAGTCGTTTCGAGAGTTCTTTTCTCGACGGCATTATGTGGAGATTCAGCCGCCGGTGATTATTGCTTCAGCTAGCGAAGGCGGCGCGGAACTGTTTTCATTGAAGTATTTCGAGAAGGAGGCGTATCTTGCCCAGTCTCCTCAGCTGTACAAGCAGATGTGCGCTATCTCCTTCGAGAAGGTCTATTGTGTGCTGCCGGTTTTCCGGGCTGAAAAGTTCGAGCAGCCTACCCACCTGAACGAGGTGCGACAAATGGACATTGAAGAATCATTCGCGACAGATGCTGATGTGATGAAGGTGCTTGAAGAGTATCTTGCCTACAGTGTCAACACTGTCCGGGATGAGTGTAGCGACTTGTTGAAGCGGCTCGGACGAGAACTAGAACCGGTGGCTCTTCCGCTAGAAAGGATCACGTACTCCAAGGCGGTCGAGATGCTTAGGAAGAATGGTGAAGAGATCGAGTATGGCATGGACTTTTCCAAGACGCAAGAAAAGAAGCTTACCGGGCTGGTCGGTAAGAAGGCGTTCTTCATGGTCGACTGGCCGATGGAACTGAAAGCGTTCTATGCTATGCCAAACAAGGATGGTAAGACGTGTCGGGCGTTCGATCTGATCTATGACGGGATAGAGGTCTCGTCCGGGACACAGCGCATCCATATTCCCAGCCTATTGATCGAGCGGCTGAAGAGTAAGGGGTTGAACCCGAACAATTTCCGGTCGTATATTGACGCGTTCCGCTACGGGGCGCCGTATCATGCCGGATGGTCTATCGGGTTGGAACGGTTGACGATGAAGATGACGGGAAGAGAAAATATTCGCGAGGCGACAATGTTTCCACGAGACCGGACCCGGCTCACACCATAAAACGGAAGACTCGCTCTCACGTCGCGGGAATAATTTTGTTTTGAGTCGATCCGCGCTTGTTTCCTATCGTCGGTAGGGCCCTTTGACGCTTAGGAAACGGGCTAACGAAGGGCGTTATGGGCCCGCCTTCCCGGATTACTGGCCGGGCTTGTTCTTGGCGAGTTCATAGGAATGTTTCCATAGAGCTGCTTTGTGTCGCGAGGATCAACTGCAACGAGAGATCTCGAACGAGAAATATTCGCTGAGTAACGCCGCTTTCGGGCGCGCCTGCATCATCGGGGTTCAGAATGGGCGGATCACGCATTCCAGAAAGCGCAAGAAAACCGCTAATGAAGTGCTTGAAACTGATTCTGTCCGGACAGATCACGAATCAGGTTCCATTCCAGGCTATTTGCCACTGAAATTTTTCGGAAAACCCGGTTTTGTGTCGCGAGTAAACGAGCTCTGGGAAATTTAGACTAGGGTCTCTTGGGTTGAAGATGTTTCGGGCAATTTTTTCGGGATAAGCCGTAGATCGGGCTGTTCAAGTGGTTTGGAGATCGCGATGGTCAGCGTGCCGGTGAACGTGCAGAGTGCGTCTTGGTCAAAACACGTGCTCCGATTATTGATCAGGGCTTGTTTCTGGACGATTTTCATGAATGGAAGCTATGGGAAATGTGGCTATCTCGAGCGAGCGTCGTATCGCTGGACTGGATTGTTCAAATCTGTTGTATTATGGGTCGGAACCGTGTCGTGGAGGCCAGCAACGTTTGGGGAGGTGAGTGGCCTCGAAGAAGATAGTTCTCATCGCGTTGATCGCCGCCGCAGTGCTTCTTCCTACGGTTATGATTCTGCATGCAACGACTACTACAAGTGCGACTGCAAACCATACCAGTGAGCATGAGCATGATGATCAGAACCATCAGGACCAGGAGCACGACGATAACGAGACCTCAGACGACAATGGCGGCATGATCAGCCACGTCGACGACGCAAACGAGAACGAGACAGAAACAGACTAGAAGAACCACCCGGCATCCAATGACTGGGTCCCACTCTTCTTTTCATTTCATCCAATCAGGGATTAATTGAAAAAAAAGGGAGATAGTTCTTGGGTTGATGGAGCTGCTAGGTTATCGTGTAGCTTGTCAGCTGGAACGTCGCTGATCCGGTGGTTCCGTCTACGCCGACTCCGTTCTCGAAGAAGAATCCGCTGCCGAAGCTCAGCCCAACGTCCTTGATGTTTGAAATCGAGGCCATGAATGCAGGAACGTTGACGCTTCCCACGGTTCCGCAAAGGTCAGACCACATTCCAGGGTCCAGACTGACGCCGAGCGTGATTACGGGACCTGAGCTACTGCCGCCAGGTGAGAATTGGTAGTAGCTGCCAGGGGTGCCTGCATCAGTTGCTTGCAAAGGCGTATTTGACCACCAGTAGTCGAATTCGTTAGCCACAATAGTATGTTGGCTGTTGCCGTTGGTGCCAAGGCAAGAAGACATGCCCGCCTGCGGAAGATTCGATGTGAAGTATAGCCGTACTGTTCCTGGGCAGTTTGTTGGTCCTGATACTGGACAGCTGCCGTCAGGATTACCAACGTATCTGTTTCCAGACGACGCGACAACCTGTATCTTCGCGGTTAGAGTATTGCTAGTTGCCAAGCTCGCTGTGAACCCGTTTGTCAATAGATTGACAAAGCTGGGCGGTGATCCGGTAGCGTCAGGAAGCGAGAACTGCACGCCGCCACTCGGTATTGTATCCGCGTGGGTCGTCTTGATCTTCGAGTCGACCAATTCCAGGATTGCCCATTGCGAGCCTGTCATTGGCAATGCCGTGTCTGCATAGACGCTGACGACAGGGACCAGTAGGAGCGATGAGATGGCTAGAATCGCGATTGTTGCTATGATTAGCTTCAAGACTTTTCAAACGCGTCTTCGAGATATCTGCGTATTTATTGGGCAGGTACACAATTGAGGACAACTGAAAACGTATCGAACCTCGACAATTACGAAAATGGATAATTTCGAGGCTAGAAAATATTCTACGGCGGAACATTTCCTATAAGGCCAACATCGTCCCCAGAGTATCTCATGAAAATAACACCTCTACTGAACAATTCTCAACACGGAATTCTGAACGTAACAAAACTCTCAGTAACTTTCGTGGTCCTTGTTCTTGCCCTAAGCGTTTTTGGTATCGCAGCCCACACTGTGCACGGCGCATCCGCTCCAGCGTTTACGTTTACAAACTATGAGGTGGCACGGTCTTGGAACCAGTCGTTTGCGGGCGTAACGTGTCCGAACTCTGGGTCTAATTGCTGGAACTTTAACGCCGAGCCTAACATCGCTACCGCTCCTGACGGAACCATCTACATAGTATCCGAGAATACAGCGTTCAATCATCCTAGTGAGTGCAAGGATCCGGTAGGCGGGACCCTCGCTTCTCTCCTGTACATTTGCGGCGGGACTGGTGCCTGGAAGTCTACTGATCATGGAGAACACTTCACTACGCTAACATCTCCCAACGTCAACTTTGAGGGCGGAACTCCAGTAACTCTTTGGGGAGGCGACACGCATGTCGCGGTTGCTCCTGCTAAGAATCTCAACGGACAATACAACGTCTATGTCGTAAGTCTGGAAGCAGCAGGCTCTGGCTTGATCGGTATTGGTGAGTCGACCAGTCAGGATGGTGGAGCTACCTGGTCAGGACCGACTTCGGTCCCGTTCCCGCTCGTCAACCCCGCCGCCGCCCCGGGAGTCCAGGACAGGCCCTGGGTCGCTGCATACGGTGCTAGCACGGTGTGTGTAGAATCGCACACTGGAGCCACTATACCGGGAGTCTTCTGCAGTACTAACGCGGGCCTAACGTTTCCACAGTCTGCGGCCGCGTTTGACGCGGCTCACAGCTGGCTTACCGCGGAAACGAGCATCCCAGGTGTTCTACGGATCGATCCCAACAATGGATACATGTACCTGCCATTCTCAGGCGTAGCTAACGTTGTTGAGGCGGCGCAGGATTCTGATTGTGGATCATCTCCACTACCGCCTTGTCCGATCGGCTTCCATGCAATGTACGTCGCGGTCTCCACCGATGGCGGCTTGACCTTCTCCGACTATCCAGTCTACGTTAACCCAAGCACTACTGTCAACTATGGGGAACAATTCACAAACTTGTCTGTCGACAGCTCGGGCAACCTTTACGAAGTGTTCTCAGACGGCGTGTCACTATTCTACAGCTATTCGACCACTCATGGACAGACTTGGAGCCAGCCCTATCAAGTGAACCAGGCACCATCGGCTTGGGCGGTAATGCCATGGTCGACGGCGGGTGATGCTGGCAAGTTGGACATCGTCTGGTATGGGACAAACGGCTGCGGCGCAGGAGTGACCGACGTTGATAATTGCAATGCAGCCGCGACGTGGCAGGTCTTCTTTGCCCAGAATCTCAACGTCTTCTCTAATCCCAGCCAATTCGTACAACAGGCGGTGACTGGAACTATCCATCTTGGCCAGGTCTGCCTCAACGGTAGCGGCTGCCAGTCGTACAGGGGACTTTTCGACGATTTCGGAGTGACCACAGACCCGATCTCAGGGCTGGCGACGATCGTCTATGACAACGACATGTACACACCCGCTGACAGTCACAACCGTCCAAACCCTGACTGTTCGGGTCAATACACACCGCCGAACGATCCAAGGGAGCAGAACTGTGTTCACACAAACATAGCCCACCAGACCTCGGGACAGACAATCTCTACTCCACCATGTCGAGAGTCTGACGGTGAAGGAGACTTCCACGGAACAAACGGCAACGGCCACTTCTCCTTTGACCGCGATGGCTGCAGGGATGGCGATCATGACAGCATTGACTCGAGCGACCGTGGAGATGGAAAGGACTTTCACTCCACAGAGATCGACAGCGTCCAGTACGATGACACGGCCCACACGATGACAGTAGTTGGACTCGGAACAGTCAACGGACTGCCAGTAGCCTTCACGTTCGTAGCGACAGAGACTGGGCTCGGAAATCCAGGCGCGGTCGCCCTTGTCTTCAGCGACGGCTACGCAAACGCTGGACCCCTGACAACCGGCAGTATCATACTACACTGAGAAACTCGTGGCAGTTAGTGAAACCCCCCTTTTTTTCGATCAACATTATCGTTGTCCGAGGAATTTTTCGTAGACGATAATTTTCGCGGTCTTCTCGAACCCTGAACGTTCCAGTGATCGTACTAGCGATGATCTGGATGGAAGTATGACTCGCAGCCTTTCACGTTTCTTCCGGAACATCAAGAACCGAAGCATTCGTACTACCTTCACAACGTCTCCACGTTGACCAGCGACATATCCCATCGTCAAGAATTTCTCTTCATCTATGAAGATACAGCATGAGCCTGGCTGCCCGTTCTTGGATGTGACTAGAACATGGCCCTGAATCACATGCTGTCTGAAGGTCCTAGCGGTCAGCGGGTACCAGGTCCAGCCATCAGAATACATCGCATGGTTTTCGACAAAATTGGGACGGGCCCTCAGCCAGTTCCATAGACTGTTTGAGGGGCGTCGTGGAGTTCTGATCCCCGTCGGCTTGGCACGAAGTCCCTGGGTGATGTCGAGTCGCTGGAACGTCTGCAACACCGGGAACCCTATCTTCTGAAGATGCTTTCTAGACGCTAGGTTCGAGCTGCCCGTGCAGAGTCGTGCGACCCTTGCACCACGGCTTCTACTCCATTCTACGAGTGAGCTGTTGAGCTTTCCAGCGATGCCAAACCCGCGATATTCCTCATGGACCCGCACGCCCTCGAGCCAGGCAACGTAGTTGGCTTGCATGCTAGCGTGGGCAACGCCGACCGTTCTTCCATTCACAGTCGCTACAATGAGTCTGCCTCTCTTGTCAGCAAGCCAATCATCCCAGACCACTGGAAGATAGTCGTGGCCGCCCCAGATCTTCTTGGAGATCTCTAGAATCGGAGCCTTATCGGCCGGTTTGGCCTTCCGAATCCTAACCCCGGTCGTTTTCCGAGTCCTAAGCGACTTTCTGGGATGCGTCAAACGGTCGACCGGCCAAACGGCAAGACTCATCTTAGTTGTATGTATCTTTCAACCATGATCTGGAGTCAGAGTGATAGGATCTGTCGCCACGGTGGCTAGGCTAGTTCTCGGTTCCTATCTACTGCTCTGTGTGTCACTCGTTTCGGATTCCGCTCTTACGATGCCAGTGTTGCCTCGTGGGCTGTCCTATGGATCATGGCCCATCAGCATCGAAATGGATCTGCTGCTCATCGGACTCGTTCTGGTCGCTGCCGTAAGAATGGAGAGGATACGAGTCTGGGAAATACTTGTAACCATTGGGTTCGCCACTGCGCTGTTTTCTATCCTCCACATGGTTGGCACTAGTCCTCCAGTGAACACTTGCGGATTCTACTTCTCCAACTACGGTTTCCCATTCTCATGGTATGATATTCCCAAGTATCCTCCGCCTCTTGCGGGTCCACGCTGCCTACCTCCTCTCTTGGTTGGTCCCAGGCTCATTGGAACGTCGCTCCTTCTGGACACGTTCTTCTTCACAGGCGCGCTGCTTGGCGCTCTAGAAGTCTTTCGAGGTCTAAACCTACTCTACCATCGGTTCAGATCTCTATCTCGCCCTTAGCTCGGCCATGCGTTCTTCATAGTAGGCCGCCTTAGTTGCTTGGTGAGCTACCCTGTTCTGGGCCCTTGTAACCCTCCTCAATTCGAAGAAGGGGAAACCGTTGATGAGCGCTTTGGCTTTCTCGAACAAACCGAGGAGTTCGGAACCCACTTTCCAATGCTCCTTGAGCTCATTCCGGAGTCTTTCGCTGTCGGTGTATACGACTATCTTATCCTGATCCCAGCCGAAATGCTTGATCCGCTTCAGCACATTGATGAGTGCTTCGTATACTGCGACACTGCTCGCATCTGGCGAAGTCTCTGCATCTGCGAGACCTCCCCGAGTATCGACTGGAGTATTGTCCCGGAGGAGCAAGAAACCCCAAACCGGTACGCCACCAGGAGTCTTCGGAAAACATTCGCCGTCGACATAAGCTTCAACCAGATGATCCATCGACAAGAACTATCGATCCTCGGTCTTTCCTCTCGGCCTTTTCCACTGATGAATGGTTGCAATCTCGTTTCTCAGCAATAGCCCAAACGTAACCTACCATTACAGGTGTCGAGTAATTTTGCTGACCGAACACCGTTAACTAAGTGGAAGGCGAGGCGGTTACGTCATGTTGAAGCGTCGTGATATGGAAAAATTTAGACTGGCAAGAGTTGAGCGAGATAGTTCGCGACCTCGTTCGCCAGATGCTTAGACTACACTTCGACGATGCCACGATAGTTTTTCATCTCAAATCGGCCAAGATCCGCAACGCGCAGAAGATCCTGGACAGTGTGTTGAACGAGGCCAAACAGGAAGCAATAGCTCGGTTAGACCTCTACATGCCACAGTAGCCCGATCTAGGAGCCTTCAGCTTGCCCGAAAAGGGCCAATCCATATAGTTCCAGTGCAAGCGACGACGCATGAGCTCTGGCAAGGCCGGATTGCGCCTGCATCAAGTGTTGCTGCAAGTGAGAGACGTAGAGCGATCTAAAGAGTTCTATACGAAGAAACTGGGTTTCAAAGTGCTCTATGACTTCTCCCCCGAGTATGTTGCCGTTGTTACTCCAAACAAGCTCCAGATCGGCCTACACACGGTTCAAGAAGGCCGCAGTCGGAAGAGGTCTAAGAGTCAGCCCGTTGGCATAGAGTTTGGAGTAGACAACGTTGATTCTTGGTACAAACGGCTCAAGGTGCGGGGAGTCAGGTTCCGCGAGAAACCGAAGGATTCTTGGGGAGAGAGGGAAGCCCGTTTCACAGACCCGGATGGATACCGCCTAGCAATATCGAGCCCGGCCAAAAAATCTTCAAAATGAAACCGACAGTGACCGCGTTCTAGGCTAGCCAGACAGGGAGCGGTAAGTGCTCTCTCCGGCTCAGTGGACATATTCTAACTTGATTCTATCGGGGTCCTCGAAATAGACAGCGTAGTAGCCCTTCCGATACTCAGGATACTCCTTCGGCCCACCATAGAGAACCTTGATCCTCCTCGGAACAAGAAACCCGCTGTGAAACCTGTCCACATCTGCTCTCGATTCTGCCTGGAATGCAATGTGGTTCAATCCCACCCGATGCCGGTGATATCCTATCTCCTTGTAGCGCCCCAGATAGGTCACAAAAATCCCGGCTTCACCATTCTCCCATCCAGCAAAATCCTTTCCGCCAACAGTCTGCTTGTAGCCCAGCCATTCCAGAAAATCCTGGTAGAACATCTTCGACCTCTCGAAGTCTGAGACATTGATCTCTATATGCCGAATACTGCCCCGCTTCGACGTCATCGATTATCGTCGCCTGTCGCTGAAAAGTTGGTGTTAAGACGTTTTGGCGAAATACCTGGACGCGACATGTGTGAAGCTCGAAACTTGGATTCTCGACTGCGGCCGACCAATGAATTTGTCGACTAGCTTAGGGTCCCATGTGGCAGGTTGTTCACAACCCGAACATCATGACTATTGTTCACTTCGTAGAGTTCGCCATGGTCAAACTTGACGTTGAACCGGACCCGGAGGATGCTTGTCTTGATACAATGCTTCCGGGCAAGATCCAAAGCTCTATTCTGTAACGGGATCAGTCGAGAGTCTGCGGATTTCACTTCGACCAATAACAGCTCCTCGCCTTTCTTAGCGATCAGATCAATCAACCCGCCCAGATCCGAACCGTCCTTCAGAGTCTTCTTGTAGCTAATCATGTCATCGACAAACGCTTTGACACGAGGATCCGCGAACAACGGACCATGCTCCTCAAGCAACTCCTCCCACAACTCCTGACGCCTCGATCCGCTCATACCACCAGCATAACGGACCCCAGCAATGTACCGGGAGACGTTGAAACTGAAATCCTTGACAATAAAACCCTCAGCCATCAACAACCGCTTAGCCAAGCTCTCCGCAACATTCCCTAACCCCTGCTGCAGTATAGTGTTGAATCGCTTGTCTCGCAAATGACCCCTCAGAGCTGTCTTCTTGACGAACGCCAGCCTCCCCCGGAACCGGCGCTGGAACACCCGGATAGAGATAGCATGGAGAGAACAGCGAATTGGGAGAAACGAGTTTTGCGTCGCGAGACGTGCTAGGATACCTATAATTTTTCGAGACTCGCCTGGTGGCTGGATCTTAACGGGGACGTATCAACAATCCCGTTCGCAACTATTCAAGGTCCACCCGATTTTATCATTAAACTGGATCCCTAGGCGTTTTCCAGGCGATTCCTAGGCGATTTCAGGGAGCCCGAGTTTCTTTGTCCCACACTCTCCGAGATATACCGGACACCTATTCACGCCGGGCATATTTGTCCCATCAAGCCGACCAGGTCAAAGGGTCCCAGGAGTTCTATCGGATCTACCAGGCGCTGAAGCACGGCTCGGCCGAGAAGAAGATTGTCGATTCAGCCCTGGATAAGCTGAAACGGAACAGGATGGTCGGAGAAAAGATCCAACGACCGCATTGGCCGCCGTCCTACGTCAAGAGATACGGGATAAACAATCTCTGGAAATACAACTTGTCAAAAGCTGCACGACTGATCTACACTATTCTGTCAGAGAATGGCCGATGGATCGCTATTGTCCTAGAGATGTTCCTGACGCACAAAGAATACGAGAAGAGATTCGGATACCGCTAGATACCTAGCGTAGCCTGACACTGTCGCTCAGCAGTCTGCGCAGCTTTGGATTGCTAGGAAAGGTCCAGACGATCCCACCCTTGTCCAGGAGAATCTTGTTAGAACCCTCCAGATACTCGAGAATACGATTGAACGTCTGATACTGAAGCTTCCGCGGAAGACTCTGCCAGAGCTCCTTCTTCGTAGGATACGACTTCGCCCTCTGAATCTCCCGCTCAACCATCAAAATAGTGTCCAATCGAGGCTCATGAAGGATCGTGGTCGTCGCCATACAATGAGGATCGTCAGGCGATTATATAAGTTTGTATAATCGTTTAACCAGCCGCGCTGGAAACGATCTCCTTGGCTCCCTCAGACGCATCAGCCTCGACAGTCTCAGAACTCTCCGGATCCCGAGCTTTTCCCGTATTCTCCGCATCCTCCTCTTTCCTATCCTCTTGCGCGCTAAAACCAATCATCGGAGAATCTCTGGTCCGACTATCACGCTCCCTCTGCCTATCCGATTCTACAATCATCTTCTTGAGCTCCATCATCTGAATCGTCAAAGCCTCCAGACTGAAACTCTTCAAAATCTGATCCTTATACCAGATCAACTGACCAGCCAACTTCGTCCACCTCACCCGCTGCGCACTAGGAGTATACTGAGACTTCGCATACTTGTGCGACGTCTGAATCAGATCCTGAACCGTATCAATCATAACCTTCCGCTCAGACTGCCGCCAAGCATTGATACTCTTCTCCACCTCAGACGGCTGATCATTCCCATCCTTGATCATTGCAACCTACGAACGACTACAGAGCAAGTTCGATATGTCCAAGAGAGCAGAAGTAAAAGTGTCCCAGAAGCCGCCTCGGAACGAGGTTCAACGGACTCTGCCTTTCGTCCGTAATTGTGCAAAGTGTTTGAGTTGTCTCTTGACCCTAGCCCAGTGGATTTTCAATCCGAGCCTGGCTAGACCGTCTAGTAGCTCATCGAGATCTTCAATGGATAGTTGAAACATAAAGTCGACTTCTAGGGTTGTTCGTGGTCGGCCGTATTAGCTGGCTGCCATCGCGCCTGTGATAGCACAGTCGTAGCCGGCGTTATTGAGAAGAGAGGCTAGAGACTTGAAGAACTCGGCGAAGGTGCGGATCTTAGGCGGGTACGTCCCGACCCGAACCGTCTTCTCGCCAGCTCCAATAACTTAGCCCGGGATATGCCAGGATGCTGGTCGCGGATAGAGTCGATGACTAGACCCATCGCTATGGAGCTCATTTCAACCGCCAATTTTACCTTGGCTTCGCCGCTCAACCGGTGTCCGCGACTGTGTCTAGGTGGTCTTGTCGGTGACATTCTACGCTTGCCCATTCATCGACCCCTACCGGCTTTGCGTTTCTTCTCTATTTGTGCGGAGTATTGTAAAGATGGTGCGTCAAGCATGTCCTGCAATGAATCCACGCCCCACACTTCCAGCACCTCACCCACTGAGACTTACCCTCTTCCGGCAGCGGTTTTGATGATAACTTCTCCAATTGCTTAGGCATGGAGTGAATCTCCTGTCTCTATAGCGCCCGCTTAAAGCCGTCTTCTCGAGAAAACCCGGACTGTTTAAAAGACAGATATCCCCTGTCGCGATCGGGCTTGAATGAGTAATTCTCACAGGCTCGCCTACAACGTTCCATTCATCACACTGATTCTCGCAGCCGCCCTTTTAGCAGGAACATATCACGCAGCAGTCCACGGGACCCCTGCCCCAACAGTATGTCTCTCGATATCCGCAAATTCCTGTCCTTCTAGTCCGCCGACGTTTACCAGGCAAAGGGGCTCTTCTCTCACGGTCTTTGTCGTCGCGCAGAACGTAGGTTCTATCCAGACGTTCATAGTGTCGGTCCAAACTAACGCGTCAGTCCTCTACCCGGTCAGCGCCAGCGTGATCAACAGTGTGGTCTCACAAGGCATGCCAGTCGGCACCACCCAATGCATCAATGGTGGAGGCGGAAGCGAATACTGTGGAACACAGGATGGGCCAGGAGTTGTCTCGGTCAAAGGCTGGGGATACTATCCCTCGCCTTCACCGACGAACGGGATGCTCTTCAGCATAACCTACAATGTTACCGGCTCAGGTGCCAACATCCCGATATTCTTCCCCTCAGACTGTCCAGGAGGTCTCTGTGTGAGCCTCGGTTCAACGGTTTCCGTGCAGAACGCAGCATTCAGCAACATCCTGCCAGCGAGAGGAGACTTTACGATCAGTTCAAACTCGACTTCTCTCACCACCGGCAGAGGCATGATGGGTGCAATCAACATCAGTCTAGCCGGCAATTCAGGATTCTTCGGCACAATATTTCTCAACGTCACGATTTCCTCCTTCGCCATCTCGGGGTGGTTCTCTTCACCCGTCGTCACTCTCCAGGTTGATGGGACAGCGAGTTCAGATCTGGAGATGCTGCCTCTCGCATCCGTAGCCCCTGGCGCCTATAATGTTACAGTGGTCGGGACCGCTGGCAAGATTTCACACTCACTAATTCTCAAGTTGGTCATTATCTCACAGGAGGGGATAAACGCGATAGAGAACGGCGACTTTGGAAGCGGCCTCGCATACTGGACTACCGCCGCAACATATCCTGTCTCATTCGGGCTTCCCTACCCAACGAACTATCCGATCATCCAGACGACGAACGCCACTGGGTCTTGCACTCCTAGCGTTCTGCAGGGGTCACAATTTCTCGATATCTGGAACACGCTAGGGAGCGCAGGATACGCGGAACAGAGCTTCACAGTTCCCCGCGTCGGAGGGGCTGAGCTGGCGTTTCTAAGCTGGGGATGGATAACGAGGGGATCCGAATCAGCGACTGTCAGCATTGTCGCCAACGGGGGAGAAACGGTCCTGGACACTTTTGTCCCGCCACCAAGTCTCAACAGCACAAGCCAATGCACTAGAACTGTTCCAGAGATGAAGGTCTACGACATATCCGGGTTCGCGGGCCAAACCGTAGACTTGAGATTCTCTGCTGAAGCGTATACTTGTTGCAGGGCCGACAGTCTCTTCACTGATGCGATAGTGGTGCCAAAGGGAAGCGCTGGGCTCCGAGACTTCAGCATAGCCGCGAGTCCCGGGTCCCTGACTGTTCCCGATACCACGAACGGGACGTTCACAGTCACACTGGGTAGCCTGAACGGGTTCGATACCATGGTTCAACTCAGCGCGACGGTGACGCCGTCATCGCCAATGTGGCCGTACCAGATTCCAATAGTCGTGTTCAGCCAGAACCCTGTACAGGTTGATAGCGGCAAGAGCGTCAACATTAGTGCAATATTCGTGGCGACAAAGACTACCCCGGCAACATCCTATTCGATCGCATTGATCGGGACGAGCAGCCGCATGCAGGCCACCGCAACCGTAACAGTCAGTGTTCCCTCAGTCGCGTTATTGTATGAAGTCTATGGCTCCACGGCTGTCCAGGCTGGAGGGTCGGAGGTATTTGTTAACCATCTGACAAATGTGGGAGCGCGTCCTGCAAGAATAATCCTCGTCACAGTGACAACCGATTTTGGAGCCTTCACACTGTTAGACGATTCTCAATGCCCCGGAAACACGCCCACGATGCAGCTCGGCAACAGCGGCTGCGACCTGCCTAACGCACCTCTAATCCCGGCTGGAGACAATAGTACATTGACACTGAATTTTATGATTCCACGATCCGTGAATGCTGGCGTCCATGTTCTGACTGAGACAGTGGAGTGGCAATACCTGTATCCCTATGTGATCGTATGGGAGAACGGTAACAACATCGTCGCAGAGGTCCAAGTCGTAATCTCAGCAAGCCCGAGCCCAGGCCCTCAGCCGATTAATTGGCCAAGCCCTCAGGCTGTTTCAACACTAGCCAGTCGAATGATCAGCATGATAGAATCGTATGGTCCAATACTCCTCACTGCTACCCTCGCGATTCTCGCAGCTGGTCTCCTTCTCGCCCGACGAGCGCAGAAACCAGGCACGGACTCATCTAGGGTATCTCGCCACACGCTACCACTCGGTAGCAACTCGATCCCATGTACTCACTGCGGATCCCAGTTTCCAGTAACTGGCCTCTTCTGCCCCAACTGTGGAGTCCGCAGGACCAGTTAGCCTATCGTACCAGAACTTCGACCAGAGCCAGGTTTTGTATGTTATACTGCTGTGAACTCGATTTTCGCGTTCATTAAGACAGACAGGTCTGTCTTGCCCGTGTCGATGGTGATAATGCAATAGTCGCCGGCCGGTACCGGGAACCTGACGGTTGTCATCACGGATGATGTTGTGTTGCCGCTCTCGTACAGGACATTACTCGAGACGTGATACTGGACACTGTACGATTCTCGTACTACAGGCTTCGGAAACGACGGAAGACAGTAGCCGCTGTTGATGATGATCATGCTCATCGCTGCTGGCGCACTGCACGTCGGGGGAGGTCTTGGTCCAGTATTGTTCTGGAAGGACCACCTGGCGCAGGGAGCATAAGATACTGTCAGGTAGCTGTTCATCATTCTTGCCTGGACACTGAACGGTGCGGTCTGGTTTGACGGCGGGCCCAGGCTCGAATATGCTGCTGTGAACGTGGCGTTGTTTGTTGCTGTTCCAATGATCCACATCGTCTGGTAGCCGTTCGGGTCGTATAACGGATCTCCGGTGTATTGGAGGCTGTTCTGGACATGATAATAGTACCAGCCAAGCGAGACTGAGAGAACGATTATCAGGATACTTTCTGCGATGATTATTCCAGTTCGTACCTGAATTCGTAACATGGTCAATTCCGAGACGCTCAACGCCGATTTATCCGCTTATAGAAACCGGTTTCGCTCTCGCGTCTGAGCAATAACCGAACGAGATCTGAATCCGAAACATGTCGACTCACCGGAGGGCTGGCGCGAACGGCCTAAACGCAAACCCCTCACCAGCGGAAACAACCACTATGGGGAATACTCATATCGTTACAAGTCTAGGCAATGGACGAGTTTGCCAACACTCAAGCTTGCTCAGTTGGCAATTGCCATAATAGTCGTCTCGCTACCAGTAATCTTCAGCTACGAAGTAGAGCTGCTTGCGTCACAAGGTCAAGTGACAGGATATGGATCGGTCAATGGTTCATTCCGATGCTCCGACCTAACCGCAAGTTTCAGCCGGATGTCTCTGCAGGCTAACCAGCTCGCTTCTACGGTTGAGGGCAGGCCTTGTGGGGCAGGCTTCAAGCTGTCTCTGAGCCAGCATAATCTGAGTCTTGTCCAGGGCTCTAGCAGTTCGATTGGGGTTTTCGTGAGTGCCAGCTCTATCCGCTTGTCTTCTATAGCATTGTCCGCGCGATCCGTTCCTGCGGGGGTGCAGGTTTCTTTCAATCCCACCTCCGGAAGAGGCTCGTTTTCGTCTCTACTGACGATTAGTGCAAGCGCCGAAGCCGGTTTAGGATTGTCACAAGTTACTGTGCTGGCGAGGGGTGTGAATACTCAAGAGTCCGCCACTCTTTCAGTCCTGATTATTCCGGAGATTCACGACCTGGTCATCACATCCGCTTCTATCCCTCAGAGTGCTATAATCGGTAGCATGGTAGAAGTCAACGCAACTGTAGCGAACCATGGGTCTCTGCCAGAAACTTTCGACCTACGGGCGTACGCAAACGAGACACTGGCTGCAGAACAGAAAGCGATCGCACTCGCGCCCCTCGGACTAGAAAGTATCACGCTGTCATGGAACACCACAGGGTTTCCGAGCGGATCCTATGACGTTATCGTGAGAATTCAACCAGTAGTGCAAGAAACCAACCTGGGCAACGAAAGTTTCAAGGCCGGCCAAATCTTACTTGAAACGGGATCGAATCCGACGCCTACTCCCCCACCTATAGCCATGGGAAGTAACCTGCCGGTCGTGACTAATGCCGGAGAACTCGTCATCATCGCCGCAATAGCAGAAGCCATAGGAGCGGTTCTCCTATTCGTTCGAGCAAGACTGAGAAATCCGAACAGAACGCCGAAAACTACGGGAAGGAATATCCAAAGATCATAACCTGGGAGAACCAGACATCAATTCGACGTTAGAAATTTTGCTCGAATTCTTATCCACAAAACCAGGATAACAGCCGCTATTGCGGCGACAACCAAACCGATGATAATGTAGAGCAGCCAATTCGTAGAAGGTGGATTCAGGCTGGTGAGGGTGATCATGGCGATTGAGGTCGTCTCCGCGTTTTCATAGGTCATATTGTCATATCTTCCAGCTGCCAGATAGCCAGTGTAGAAGCCGAGACCCGGACCCTGAGTGAGCAACAAAGTGTCTATCGCGGTGAAGTTGTAAGTGTGGGAAATGTTGTAGAGTGCGTACAGGTACAGCGCTAGCTTGAAGGTCTGGTAGACGTGATATTCTGATGATGCGGTCGAATTATACGCCTCGTCAATGACTCCTCTCCCGTCGTACATTTTATTCAGGCAGTCCATCTCGTGCTGCGTCCCAGTCATGTTGTGGTCTCGGTTGAGCTGTAGAGCTGTGTAGACAGCTACGTCACCGTAGGCACAGTCAGGAAGAATGCCTGTGCCGTTGTGTCTCTCCCAGAGGACCGTATAGTTGCCCCCTGCGGCAGTGGCAGTGGTTCCGTGGAAGAGTTCGCCCGTAGTAGAGTTGGCTATTGTGGGAATGGTGGCGTTGTGTATTGGTAGCGGAATGTTGGTTCCTAGAAGAGACTCGTGCATCAGATCGTCGCCGTTACTACAGCACAGGCTGATGGTATGGGTGATGTTCTGGCCGATTGATTGCGCCTGTGCGGAAGAGCAGTCGAGAAGGAGCGCGCTTGCCGCAAGGAGGTTGTCGCTGGCAATATAGTAGACGTGGCTCTGTGCATAGCTCTCGACTAGACCTAGGGTCGAGTTGTAGAGGTTCTCGAGAAATGTACACGCCGCCTGAACCCGGTCGTAGATGACATAGGAGAATCCCGGCCGGTCTAACGCAGAGGTTGTCGTCATGCTAGCGAACAAGACTCCCAGGAGGAGACAGGCAGGGAAGGAGCGAAGCCGCATTGATCGCCACGGTAATTTGCGCTGGCTAGAAAGAACCTTTGGTGACAAGCTGAGACGACTTTGGCAAACAGTGGAACGGAGCCCGTTGAGTTCGTCGTTTAGGAAGTGCTAAATCCGATTTAGGATCTCTGGAAACAACTCGTTCCCTTAGCGAGATGCGGGAGGTGAATTCTTGATAACAAGAACAGTTGCGAAAGCGTTTGCCATCGGAGTCTTAGTGTTTGCCATACTAACGGGTACGGTGTCTAGTGCACCGAAAACTACTCTGACCACCACGGTTCATACGAGGGTCATCCCGCTCCAAGTCTATGACCTCGTCACAACCACACCTACCCGAGGATTCACGTGGAACTTTACTGTCGATCTAACAGGCAAAGACCCCGGAAGCGATAGATTCAATCTCGTGGTGGACGCGAGCGGGTCAACCGCCCAGCAGGTTCCACTCGTGGTCCTGTTCTCTGATTCTAATCTGACTCAGTGGCTTTCAGAACCCTTGACCACACACAGCACGCAAGAGCTAGCTTACTCCGCATACGTTCCCACAAGCTACAACTCCTTCATAACGGGGAGCCAAGTCATCGCGGGCGCCGAGACGATAACCTTCTACCCCTTAGCCTCCGGCCTTTACCACGTAATTACCCTCAACCCCAACGCATTCGAAAACTTGACACCCGGGGTGCAAGCCACGATCCATTTCGAGATACATGGCCAAGAGACCTGGACAACAACTACTGTAACCTAAATCGCGTCTGGTTGTTTCATTCCCAGATGTCCCCCTTTCTCACGCATTGGAGTTAGGCGTCGTTCAGAGAGCGGAAGATGTTTGTAGCGTTAGGTAGCTCTGTCTACATTTCTTAGCACATAGGCTCTTAAGCAGAGCAAGGTTGCAGTCATTTTGCCAGGCCTCTATTTGGGAACAAGAAAAGTAACCCTGTCACTAGTTCTTCTTGCGTTTCTCATTCCACTTAGTATTTTCAACATTCATGCCGCGCACGGAGTTGCGACACCGAATAACACGGCGTGTCCGCAATCAAGTCAGACGAATTGCGAATTCAATTATTCTGACTTCAGCTCTACAAACGGGATTACTTTGAACGGAAATGTGGCGATAACGAGTGGTAGCATACTTCGCCTAACGTCAAGCATCGCTAATCAGGCGGGCTCAGCTTGGTACAACATAAAGCAGAACGTGTCTGAAGGTTTTAGCACAATTTTCCGTTTCCAGATAATTCCATCCGGTGGAGGTGACGGATTCGCCTTTGTGATCCAGAACAATGGCACAGCCTCACTAGGAAATTCCGGCTTGGGTCTGGGCTATCAGGGTATTCCCAAGAGCGTAGCAGTCGAGTTCGATACTTATCAGAATGGAGCGCATCTATTCGAATTACCAAATCTTCACGACGTCAGCGATCATGAAATTGCCATCCACACAAAAGGTCTCAGTCCAAACTCTGCCGACGAAACCAACGCAATCCCTCCCGGTCCGGTTAGCACTTCAATAGATTTTCAGAAAGACCGGATCGACCACACCGTCAAGATCGTCTATACATTTGGGGTTCTCGAGGTCTTTCTAGACGACCTCAGCAATCCGGTCCTCGCAGCAGCCGTAAATCTGAAATCGGAACTAGCGGCTTCGGACGGAATGGCGCTTGTTGGTTTCACGGCGGGAACCGGTCAGAAGACCGAAAATCACGATATCTTGGACTGGATGTTCGTCACACAAGTCCCGAATTCTAACGTAGTTCAAAACGGAGATTTCTCAAATGACCTTCTAGACTGGACACCGGTCAGGACTGCGATCGTAAGTGGAACTAGGGGTGAATACCCAATTTTCCAGACACTGTCTGAGATGCCCGCGCCCAGCATCTGTACCCCGGTCGGTCGAAGAGGGACCACATTTCTCGCTATGGATACCGCATTCAACGCAAGCGGCTACGTTGAGCAGCGATTAGCAATCCCACCAAATGCTCATCTTAACCTTGTGAGTTGGGGCTGGGAGAACAGCGTTCCACAATCGCAAATAAGCGGCCTAACAAACGCAAACGTCGAAATCGTTGACCAGTCAGGCGTCCAACATATCCTAGATTCATTCACCCCACCACCCATGCTGAACGTCGACCCGAGCAACGCGGCCGCCGATACTTGCACTGGAAACAGTGCAGTCTCAAAGACCTACGATCTTTCAGCCTTTTCAGGTCAAAGTGTCACGTTGAGACTTGGTGCCCAATCCCACAACTGCTGCGGAACCTTGACCACTTTTGCAGATGTGGATATCGAAGCCCCGGGGGTTCCGGTTTTCCAATGCCCGCCTCTCGCGGGTTTCAAAGCTTCACCCGAATCATGCGCCTTACCGAACGCGAGCCCCAATCAACCCTACTCGTACACCCTGCGAGTAACTGGCGGAGCACCACCGTATGATTTCAAATTCACAGGAACTCTGCCGCCTGGACTCATCAACGAAATTGACGGGACCATTCACGGCACTCCAACCAGCCCTGGAGTCTTCTCATTCAATGTAACAATTCAGGATCAGGCAGTTACGACCGTAATTAATGTCCCTATTTCGGTCACTGTTATCCCAATCGTGACGGGTGTATCGCCAGCTGCGGGGCCAGTTGCTGGTGGCACGCGGCTGAACGTGACGGGGGTTGGATTCAGTGGCGCGTATACATCTTCATCCGTCGACTTCAACAAGACGACCACCTCAAGTTACCACGTGTTATCGGATAGCCTGATCCAAGTTGACTCGACGCCACCAAGCACCAAATCCTGCGGCGTCTTTTCACAATGTGATGTGTCGGGAAACGATAGTGTATCCGTTATCATCAACAACTCTCAAAGCAGCATATGGTGTCAACATCAAGGATGTGACTCGTTCACCTACCTTCCCAACGACATTCAGATCTGCAGTAGTTCCTTACCAGATGGATTAGTTTCGCTGCCTGGTATTCGGGACGAGAATGTTCGATTCCACGCTTCGTTGGATGCTTCTCCTGCGGTCGCTGATGCGGAACTGTCCGGTTCAATTGCAATCAATCCGCAAGCCGGCTATTGCCTGCACTCAGTGAATGGACAATTGCAGTCGTTCAACTTCACAACTGCTGTCAGTACGTCAGCAAGCCTGTCCGCTAGCGTCTCCTTGACTGCTCAATACGACAATCTTAACAATCCATACATCATAGCTGGGCCGTTTCAAGCAACGCCTCTGATAGCGGGCCCAATTATTATCGTTCCAACGATCACCCCGGTTCTGATGATCAGCGCCAGTCTCGGTGGGAAGATGACAGGCGGTTTCAGCTATAATTCTGAAAGGACATCTAGTCTAACCTTCAACAGCAGCACTTCGAAATGGAATGAGACCACAAGCACTCTTTGCTCACCGGATCCAACAACTGGAAAAACAGCAACACCTGCGACTTTGTGCCTTCAACCTACAACCGCATCAATGACCATTCAGGGCGACGTCAAGATTGCGCTTGGATTTGAATTCAGTCTTCTCTTCTACGATATTGCGGGCCCTGTAATAACCCCCAGTGTCTATCTACGATTAGACGGCGGTTTTTCGACTGCACCGTCAAGCGGGGGACCTACATGCGACGGACTTCTCGAAGGAACTCAACAGGGCTCTTGGGGAGCCCTTTGCGCAGGTCTCGAGGTAAGTGTCGGTGCGCAATTGAACCCATGGTTGGGTTATCTATTGCCATCTACTAATTGGACCGCAGCTACATTTGACTTGAAATCGGTTCTCGTCGCCGCGACGGTCTCCGCTTCTCTCGTAGATCAAAGCCTTGCAATGCAAACTGACGGAACGTTCAAGCTGAATCCGGGACAATCAACCTCAATCACCATCCAAGTGGCTGGTAGCGATCTGCCGTCCTCAACACCAACTTCCTCCTCATGGAACCTCGGATCATTCGCTCCCACATGCGGAACTTTAGTTGAAACAACCGCTGGGTCGTACCGCTATACTGCCCCGACTTCAGGGGGAGCCTGTAATGTTGAATTCAAGAAAGACTTCCTCGGCCTCAATCTGTTGCCGGGTGCGACGCTTTCCTTCCGGGTCGGCGCGCCCCCTTCAGCTCCTCAAAACCCGAGCGCAGCCTCTCAATCAGGTCGAATCCTTCTGCAATGGGCTGCTGCCTCATCTGACGGCGGTTTTGCGATCACTAATTACAAAGTGTATCGTGGAACGACCTCTGGAAGTGAGTCTCTGTTCCAAACTCTAGGACCAGTGCCATCACTTTCTGACAGCTCGGTTGTTTGCGGTACCACCTACTTCTACAAGATAAGTGCGGTGAACACCGCAGGTGAAGGTTCACAATCCATTGAAGTCGATGCCACAGCAGTTTGCGCGGCATCAGCACCACAAAATCTGGCCGCCGGTGAAGCGGGACAAGGGATTGCGTTATCCTGGCAGGCGCCTGCGTCTGATGGCGGGTCCTCTATTACAGGTTACAAGATCTATCGAGGAACATCACCTAACCAGGAGAGTTTTCTGACAAGTGTGGGCCTTGTAACATCATACACCGACTTGTCCGTCATGGGAGGAACGACTTACTACTACACCATCGAGGCTGTCAATGCAGCTGGGAGCAGTGTATCAAGTAATGAGGCTACTTCGGTTGGCCCTCAAGGTTCGTCACTTTTTCCCGGATCAACTCTATCCGGATACCTTCTCTACGGGTTGCTAGGGGGAGTTGTAGCTCTTGCGTTTATCGTCGCAGCCTTAGTGCTGACTAGACGGAAGGAAAGACGGTAACCTGCAAGAACGGCTCAAGACGGAGTAATGTTGATTCCGGACCGACACCAAGAAAATCAGACTAAGTTCTATCAATCGCTATGCACCGGTAGATTGTCTCGGATGGAAACAAACTAGACTAAATATCCTAACCAACTCTATTTCCTCGGTTTCCCTCAGTGCCCGCCTGTCCAAAATGCGGCTACTTTGTTCCAGATTATTCCCGGTTCTGCCCTTCATGTGGAACAACACTTCCTCTCCAGCAATACGGTCAATACTATCCAGGTACCGTTCCAGTGCCAAAGCAGGGACTTTCAGAGACTCAGAAGGTTGTCATAGTAGCAACGGTTGTCCTTGTAGCGGTTATCGTAGGAGCGATAGTTGCGTTAGCATATGTTCAAAGCGGGAGTACCGCGTCTACCACCACTACAACTGCGCCAATCGTGATCACCGGCGTGAATGCACAGGTCAATTATGCTAATCCGTCTGCCAACTACTTTGGAGCACAGTCTCAGTCCCTGGGAGGATCAGGGTTGCCTCTGAATCTGCAATACGGACAATCTTTCTACTACAGTTTTACCCTCAGAATGGGAGGATATTCGGAGACCCACTCAATCGACGCAGTTTCTTTGAGCACTCCGGGTTTCACTCTCCTATCCGTCAATCCAACAATCCCTTACACAATGTCTTCAGGGTCTTCCGTAACCCTCACAATAACTGGTCAAGCACCGAACACGAGCTACTATGGCGCAGTTACGATAACAGTTTCCACCCATTAGGGAAGGCTCTCTGAACAAGAGTTCTTCGTGATTTCGCCGCTTTCCCAGGTCGCCTGTGCGGGGTTCAGACGGGATAATGAAAGACCAAATTCTCCGCCAAGGACTTGGAGGATCTCAGAGCGGGACGATACCTACGGTTCCAGCTCCCCTCAGAAGACGAGTCACGCTACATGCTCAACCAATGGCGCGAAGGCAAGAGACGCGCGTAAGAGACCGCTCAGCGAGAGACCAGAACAGGAACAGAGGTGAGAGAATGACAAAAGACAAGACCCGAGAAGGACCCATCCCGAAAGCAGACAAAGGAATCAACGATGGAAGACCAGGGCTCCCAACACCTATCGTGCAGAAACCAGTCACCTGGGTCCAGCCAGAGCCAACAACCTCCGATGTCACACTTCCAAAACAGCTGAGCCCGGACAAGACATGGGCCGAGCCTAGCGTCACCAAGTCTAAACTAGCAAAAGGGGTCCCCAGGACTTTCAACAACCGGGGACCACACCCAAGAGTAGACGTCTAGCCGTGGTACGGACCAAGTACATCTACTGGTGTACGAGCCACCAACAATACGTCGACCCGGATGCCCGCAGAAAGCTGCGGAACCAGCGACATTGCAAGATCGTGAGGCTTAACATCACTCTTCTGCGACGAGTCGATTTTCATATGTTCTCAACTTGGGTTGACTCCACACATTCTACGAGAAACTGTCCCTAGACTGGCTCGACCGGCCGTTTCAGAACTGATGTGAATGGAGAGTTGGTGCGCCGCTACACATGCGCTACACGATGTGTAACGCTTTATCTATAAGTGTAGCGTCACGCTATACTATGTATGCCCATAACTTTGAAGCGAACGATTGTAAAGATAGGCAATTCACTAAGGCTTACAATCCCACCGGAGATAGCGGAGATCCTCAGGGTGAAAAGGGGCGACGAGATCGAGTTTGGGACGGACAACGGAAATGTTGTCTTGAGGAAAGCCAAACACTAAGAATGTGGATTTCCTCAAACGCGCCTAACGAGGAGAGAGTGCTGGTCCTAGGGGGTTAACACGAGATGGCATTAATTCAGACTGAGTTACCCCCAAAGGGAATTGGTCGCCGGCACAAGCAGCAGGTGTTGATTAAGAAACAAACTTGGCAGCTGATGGGCGAAGAACCTCCATACTATTCAACAGAGATGGGCGCCGCGTATTTGGGCGATTCGCGATCATTGCTTGACAGGGTTGAGAAAAAATCTGTCCATTTGGTCTTGACGTCTCCACCTTTTGCACTTAGGCGACAGAAGAACTATGGTAGTTGGTCGGACAAGATCGATCCCGATTCTTATGTTGAATGGTTCTTGGAATTTGCACGTCGCATTTATGATGTCTTGGTTCCTAATGGTAGCTTCGTCGTTCATCTAGGTGGAACCTGGATTCCGGGTTTGCCTTTTCGATCGCTATATCATCACAAGCTCGCATTTGAGCTCTGCGAGAAGATTCCCTTTCACTTGGCTCAAGATTTCTATTGGTATAATACTGCAAAACTTCCACTGCCCGCCCAGTGGGTTACCATTGAACGAATCCGAGTCAAGGACGCCGTCGACCCGATATGGTGGTTTTGCAAGAACAAATCGGGAACCACTTATGCAAACAACAGACGCGTCCTTCAGCCCTACAGCGAGAGTATGAAAAAATTGTTCAAACGGGGAAGCTACAACTTCGGGCATCGCCCAGGGGGTGCGGATATCGGAGAAAAAACATTTCTCAAGAGAAACCGAGGTTCTATCCCTCCAAACCTGCTTCGCATCTCTGGAACCGAATCGAACAGTTCATACCTTAGATTTTGTAGACAGTACAACATCGAAGTCAATCCGGCGAGGTATCCAGTTGCTGTTCCTGAATTTTTCGTAAAGTTACTAACCCGAAAGGGTGATGTTGTCCTAGATCCCTTTGCAGGAAGTAATGCAACTGGTGCCGCAGCTGAACGACTAGGGAGAAGATGGCTAGCTTTCGATATTCACGAGCCCTACTTGAAAGGCTCGCAGCTTCGTTTCCGTACCCCTCAGCAAATTGGTCTCGTAAATTAGCTTAGAACTGGCCAATTTGTTGCAACGGAAGGAGAGCAATCATGGTCGTCTCAGCAACTCGCTGGTATTCTTTTTGTATATCTGCACTATCAGTGTCGGCCAAACTGTGTTTGATTCGCTGATAAGAGTAGTAGGCCATTTGCATCTTGTAACGCTCTACATTGAGCAACGCCTCGCTTTCATTCACCCTCTCTCTCCGGAATTTCAAGAAATCCTTCAACCTAGAATTGTCCCGATTGACCCAGATCATTAGTTTCCCATCGGGCATCGATTCAGCCCTCGCGACATGGTCGGAAGTAAAACCAAGTCTATTCCAGGTTTCATCATTCTCATACACCCAGCGCGCATCGAAGTTAGCTGTCGTCTCATCTGAGGATGGTTCGCCATACCGTTTGGTTCTCTGCTTTGGTTCTTCAATCAGGCATTCTCTGGAATCCACCAGGTCAACACCTTTGGCGGTGATCTGGAACTTCAGGCTTCCAGAAGTGCCCACATCAATCGACTCAGGAACCTTCACGAACCTCGTGATTCGCCCATTGTGCGGAGTCAGGTCACCTGAAGAAGCGTCGACCCCCTCTATCGTGCATGTCGCGGACATTTCTCCTCTGCCAAGTTCACGTTCAAAAAAGTCATCCGGACCATCAAACTCAAGACTGACAGATGTAGTTCTTCCTCTCCTGAGTCGGATCGGATTACTCTGCGTGAGGATCGCCAATTTGGTCGGAGGATCCACCTGTTGAAATGCGGGCTCATCGACATGAACGGCTATTAGATTGAGGGGATCTGTTTCCAGATAAACTGGGTTCTCATCCCGGCGAATTCGCAGCCTTGCTTCGACAGTAGCCGTCGACCCGGGTGTGACATCGTGCGTGGACATCAAGCTAAGTGTTATGATACCATTGTAAGGTTTCGAAGAAACAACCGTTATCGGCGCATTGTCCGAAGTTATGATTTCGATCTCGCCGCGGTCTTTATCTCTGTCCAACATATCGTCAGGTGCATCTGTCAGAATCCTTACCATCTTCTTAGAGTCGATCGCAATCTGTAATGGATCGGGATATTCATCAAATTGGAACTTGGTCGGGATATAGTTCGGCCTGTACTCTTTGCTTCCGACATTGTCATTGGTAGGAATGGGGCCTGCGCCTGTCAGGTGCGGACCTTGGCCTATGCTTCTTGTTTCATAATTACGGATTATCTTTCTCAGATACTTGTCGATGCGAGAGTCCTCAATGGTCTGTGACAGGATTTTCTGAACCAAGAAATCGACGATGAACCAAAGTGATTGGTTGGACTTTCCCAGGGCATTGCCCAATTCCTCAATTAGCATGTCACGCAATTCTGGCTTAAGGTCGGTTCTCGTAGATGCAATCTGATTAAAAATATCCCTACGAGCCTTCCAATCCATTTCGTCCAAATCTATCTGAACTAGCAGATAATTCTCCAAGAGTTGAAGGCCGAATTGCCTGAATGTAGAGACCGGGAAAGAGTAATGTGTTTGTCCGTTGATCGTCAGTACGATAGGATCTGCTCTGCTTTTGTACCAGGTTCCCAAGTACCGCGAGATGTAGGGATTCGCTTGTTTACCCTTGGTGGCGCCGTTGGCTTGAACGTCATCATCGTCTCCGGCGTCTTTCCTGACATTGAACGTCCAGTATCTGATGACCAGGCCATCTTTGTTTCTATACTTACCATGGTCGAGGATTTGATCTCTTTCCTGAAGTTTTCTACCCTTGTCTTCATCCCACTTTTTGTTCAGAACTCGTAGATTTCCGGAAATAGTACGAGCTTGAGTAATTTTGAAGGGTTTGCCATCGGTATTAACTGCCTCTACCCATAATGGCAATACGGGGTTGAACAGCAGATACCTGAGACGCTGATACAACATATCGGGTCCAGTCACGAACAGTTCAGAAGTACCGACGACCTTTTGCAGATCGTACTCGATATGAGCTACGAAAGTTCCTGTTGGAAACATGTCCTGGGGAACGTCGGCCCCCTTCACCAATGGTGTTTCTGAGTCCGGTCGGGCCAAATACTCAAACTGGTCGCGCTTCTCGTTCCCTTGAGGGGCTCGGCGGCGAACTATTGTCCAACCGATGATGTCCCGTACGTCACGAGAAGGCCGTGGTCTTGATACAATTATTGTGTAGCTGCAATGCCAGAGAGTTGTAGAGCCACCGAAGCCAAAGAGTCCTGCTACATATTTTTTGGTAGCCTTGTTCCTATGCAACAGGCTCAGGATGGTCTTTTTCAGATCTAATTGGCCATTCTCATCAACGCATCCGGTAGCTGCGTCACGGAACCTCACAGTAGGGTACCCTTTCTTGCTCGTCGGAACAATCTCTACCCGAGTCTGTTTCCCCAAATCGCGAAGCGTATCGTCATCCTCCTTGGATAAGTCTCGAGAGACGCCCAACCATCTTACTGCAGCATCGCGGGGAGTCTCGGGCTCTTCATCGAGGACCCGACCTTTCTCGATCATCGCGTCATGCATGTTAACAATTCTCTCGATGAGGGCTTTCATCGGATCGGGTTGGGCTCCAATGAGACCCGCAGGGTCAACTTCTCCGCCAAGGGAAGCCCAACGATATGCGTTCTTGTCCATGATTCGTTCTAGAAATGCTTCAACTTGTTTTTGATTGGCGAGATGCAATAGTTCCGTGATTCGTGTGGATTGGTAGGCCGAAGGAGATGCTTTCTGAGTTGGCACATCTACTCTGGCCGATATCTTTAGTTTTGATGGCCCTCGCCGTGCCAATCTATGCAGACACTCCTTCGAGCGTTGAACCCGTCGAAAGCCTTTCTGCGATCTTGCGATTGTTCTTTTGGAGCCGGGACGCGATGATTGTAGTATGCTCTTTGCTCTTCCGGGCCGAATCTTCTGCGATGTCGGAAATCTTCTTACAATCTTCGAGTATCTTCATATTATCGTTTATGTGATAGGTCAGATCCCTGTCAGCCGACAGCGTTACAAGGTCTAAGGCCTTCTTCTGAAGTTTGTAACTTGCTGCGTGGATTTCGTAGAACATGGTTAGCGTTGGAGTCACTAGATCTGAAGTTGTCGTAATCACGAGTCCTTCTCCCGCGTCGACATGATACCCTCTTGTTCTTGCCGTTCGAGGAAGTTTATTGACTACGAGGATCGCGAATGCCGCATTGTACCTCTTCATGTCCGCACGGGTTTGGTCAAGGAAATCGTTGGACCAGTTTTTTCTGGATTTCACTTCGACGAGGCTGTGGCCGATCTCGACTCCACCGTGCCGGAATTTCACAAGTGCATCTGTAGCATCAGTGCCACCTAGTGGTTCAACTTTGATACAAGTCTGTCCGAGAAACGCGTCCTCAAGTTCTCGTAGAACACTCTTCTCGCCTTCATCTCCTTGGACGCCCGGCAGCTTCAATGATAAGACGTAGCTTTGCAACGCTCCTGCTGCCTGCCTAACGGAGGCCTCTATCTCCGAGGCTGACTTTCCCTGCTCCACCAGCGTGGTGATTTGGGCAACAATACCTTGCAGACCTTGACCGAGAGTATAACCAATATGTTTGACAGCCTCTTGATTGAGGCCGCTCATGTTGTCAAGTTTTTCCGTGATTGTCCGTTGCACCTTGTCCTCCATTCCGGCAAATTCAAGTGCAATCTGCTTCGTTGCTAGTTGAACTGCTGCCGTGACAGGGGCCCCTTGTCTCACCTGTCTATCAATGGCCATGTACACGGCGAGGGTCTCATTCAATCGCGATTCTGAGTCGAGTTCGTGAAACCACTCTTGAGTGCTTATCGAGATCTTGGAAAAGATACCCGATGGAGGAAGCAATCCGCCACAATTGCCGCAGGTTAGTGTATCGATCGAAAAGTGACATGAGCACGTCTTTAGTTCAACAAACGCTGTCATCTTCTAACTCATCTCTGTGAGTCTTCTGAGATAGTTCGTTCCGGATGGTGTCAATCGATAGGTGACTTTGACTCCGTTCTTATGTCTCTCCAGAAGTCCGAGTTCGTTCATTCGGCTAATGATGCCAACTCGCATCGCCAGGACCTGATTCTCGGTCCAGAGATGGTCGGAGTGTCGTCGCCGCCAAGACTCTACTTTTTGAGTCATCTCGTCAGGAGTTGCATCGCCTTCGTGCACGGACCTGAGAATGTCCGTCATTAGGCTCCTCTCTGCTTCGAGGGTTGTGGAAATATGGTTGAGTAGGAACTCAACTTCTTCTTCTGAAAACGGAATTGCGTAGTCGTGCTTGTCAAGAATAGGATTCGTGAGCGCAGAGAACTTTAGTCCAGCATCAGTGATACCAACGAGAGTAGAATTGCCGTCTCTAATTATGTCGATAAACCGAAGAGTTGGGGCAGCGCCCTCTAACTTGTCTTTTCCTATGAATCCTACGAACTGGTTCTCAAAGCGGGACTTGGCCTTATCTTCGCGTCCGACTGGCAATCCGGCGGAGATTATTGTACCACGCTTTCGACCCAACGTTCTGTCCTTTTTCTGAATCACTTTTCCCAGCTCGCGGGCGACCTCCGCGGACTCTTCGTTAAGCTCCGCCAGAGGGACATATTCAGAGCTTGATTGTTGGACAAGATTGCTCAGGACTCTAAGGATTAGCTTAACCGGAAATAGGCGGTTTGTGAATCCTGGCAAGTAATTGTGTCTCTGCCCGTTGGTTATCCGGACTGATCTAATCTGTGAACTACTTGCTGGTAAGGTGAGTCGAGCCTCTGCGGTCTTGGTTGTCACAGAGGTGGCCGAGAAGGGGGGCGCGACCGGCTGATGGGTCCCTAGAGAGTCCCCATCCATCTCTATAGTCTCAAGATAAGCCTGGTTCTGAACTGCCGCGAGCATGAAGTCCTGAGGGGTCTTGTATTTCCCTGACTTCACTTGTCGATTGATTTCGTCAGCCAACTCGGGGGGTATATCTATCACGTATCTCGTATTACGTTCACCTACCTCTGATTATATAGTACCCTTACACGCTCTTAAACATAGCGATACATCGGCGTATTATGAATGCTAAATGGTCCCAGCGATTTGAATAGACCACCTTCTCCGCTGTTCTCCCTGTAATACGTTAGTTGTTTTTATTAGGAGAACTTTCGAATGCCGCCGGTTCGTTATGATACAGGCCGAACCAAAGAAATCGGACATCACTTTCTAGGGAATGGGCGTATTCTGGATAAGTAGAGCTCTCTACCTTCTGCCCAATCCCTCAAGTATTTCCTGGTATAGTTGATCTCGCTTCGTGTCCGAATAGCCTCCATAGGATAATTCCAAAATTCTATACCCTTTCTTCCGTAGAAGAGTACGCAGCTCTTCATCTTTGATCATTTGCCCAGTCTTTAGGTGGACCCCACCGTCGACGAATACGATCAATGGTCTTGGTTCTATCGGGAAGTAGAAGTCTGCAGTCGTCACGGGTATCTCAATTTGTGTCTGATACGGTATTTGGTTGTCTTGTAGTTTGGTTGCTAGTTCTTGTTCCATTCGTGAGGGGTTGGCGTGTAGTCGTTCGCGCCAGTTGCTCCGCTGACCCGACATCTGTCATGTTGAGCCACGTTTCGGCTATTGCTTGGACACGAGGGCTAACTGTCGGTCGATGGACCGTGTTACTTACCCGCCTCCTGTTGATGGATCTATGTGATGCGGTCAGTTTGGAGAGTCGGCTGAGCTCTGGAGCTCAGCCAGTCAAAATTCACTCTAACTCGGTCTAGGCCCCGAGGATGTATGAGATCGCGAATGCAATCAATGAAATGACCACAAATCCAATGCTTAGCCACTTGCTTCGTCGCTTGTCTCTTTCAAATTTCAGGGATTGGGTGTACCACTTTTCTCGATATTCTGCTACTTCCTTGTCGGAAGGTTGTTGTTTGCCCAGAAGAGCTGCCGAGGTTGACAAGAGCATCTTGCTAAATTCAGTTGCGAGGCTTTCGTAGACGACAATGTCTGTTTCCCTTGAATCATACCTGCCCAAATAGAATCCTCCAACGAGGCCAGTTACTATTGAGACAAGTGTCCCCAAGAGCGCGATAAGTGACAAGATCCCTGTCAAGCCTTAATATATTTCAGTTTTTAGACTTTCGGCTTATGAGTTTAGCTGGGTCATCTCTCATCGATGCGGCAGCTCAAAGGCTGGCGGAGTATCCTCCCGATATGTTGTATAGTGTAATTTACCAATCGCTCTCCGAGCTCACGAATCGGCTGGATTGGAACGAGGACAGAAAGGAGAAGATCTATCAGAGCCTTGGTGAGGCGTTCAACGCCATCCGTTACATTCTTGAACAGATTTCAGCTTTCAAGTCTGGACCAAAACAGGCCGGACATTAGCCTAGCATAGGACTTGCTACGGCCGCCGTAATCTTCTTTTCTTCCCGGCTGGGTAAGCTTGCGATGCTTTGAAGAATGTCATAGCCTTTTCTTGTGATCGCATACTTCAGCACGAGTTTCTTTTTTGAATCATCGAACTGTGGTGTACTCATCACCATTCCAACCTCTTCAAGTTCTTTCAGACGAGCAAAAATTGTACCCCGAGATACCTTGAGCTCATCATCAAGTGCACCTAGGTACGCTTTTTCCTGCCCTTTTTCAATTGCGTGAAGAACCGCAAAAGCGCCCGGCCTGCCCAGAACAGTTATGATCCTCACAGCTTCTCCAGGCAAATTGCCATTGTCTTTCATTATGCTCGACCTCACTAATGACCTTGCCATCATACTAACCTCCTGATACCCTCTATATCTTCATCCTGGTGACAAAGTACGCATGTTTATACTGGATCATACTTCGCAATACTGGCGCACTCGCCACGATACTAAGATGCATGGCCTCATACTTAAGTATAATGCGTCGTTTGCTAAGCAATTGAATCGATTGGATGATGGTCGTGATGAATGCGAGTACTTCTTCGTTCCCGTAAAAACTGACCCTTAGTTTCGCTCACCATCAAAGTTTCATATCTTATGAAACCATTTGGCCTGCGATTTGCCGGTCTTCATCGAAGTCGAAAGGACTTGGACAGACGTTGAGGCGTCTTGGTTGGCTTGTGCCATCGATTCTGAGGGGTCGATCAACTTTCGACGAGACAATCGTCACACTGAATCGATGAATTTCTCTGTCTGGTTCTGTAATACGAATCGTGACTTTGCCCAACGATTTGTAGAACTTACTGGTGGGAAAATGATCTCAAGGCCACCCAGGGGTTTCGGGAACAAGGAACTATACGAGGTTTACATAACGTCAAAAAAACGGGTCGCAATGCTCCTCAAAGCAACTTTGCCCTACTTGATAGTTAAGCGGGAAAAAGCAGCACGGTTACTGACGTGGATACAACAGCACCCGAATACTCGAGAAGAGAACATGACGCATCTAAACAAGAATCTCCCGAGAGACGATCATGGATCAAATCTGAAGATCTCTCAATAGAAAGTGTCATGAAAGAGATATGAGCTTAGGCACAGGTCTCCCTCTCGTTCGGAGTTTCTTCTTCACTGTCATCATGCCCAACTTGTGGTTGCTCGAAGAATTCGTGTGAGGCATGTCGGATCCCCGTGGAGCGGCTTATGTGTGCTTCGTACTGCTACAGTAGTGCTCATCAGTCACGGAGAAGTGGGAGGATGTTTCGAATCCAGCAGGCCTTAGTGGATGTTAAGCAAGGAATTCTCTTGTCCTAGAAAATTCGATCGATTTGCGAAGAAGGCTTGGTGGACCCACCTAGTGTGTCAATTGTTTGGTATGGACGATGTGGGCGGGTTTGGAGTATTTGCGAAAGGCTGCGATGAGCGTGGCTATTGACAGTCCTAGTGCTAGGAGTGTGTAGAGGTCGACGTAGCTGGCTGCTTGGACGATAGTGCATTTGTAGGAGACGATGATCGGTGGGCATGTCTCTGCTGCATAGTTGTAGAATCCGTAGTAGAAGAACAGGCTAATCAAGGTCCCGACGACCGGCAACGCGCTGAATACGATCAACAGGATCAGCATGTCCTGAGTAACTTTCCCTTTTCTTACGAGCCCTAGAGTGGTCAGAACAGAACCTGCAACAAGGAGGGCTGCAGGGTAAACTGCTAGCCAGGAGAACCAGTCGCTGTAAGATCCGAGAAATAGGAAGATTGTAGGCCAGAATGCGACAAAGTTCTCAACTGCTATAGCAGGGTAGAGTAGGCGGTGGTCCGTGTCTGAGACCCGTTTCGAAGAGCCTTTGCTGTCAGGTATAGTTCTTGCGGGCCACAAAGCGCTAACCGGTCCGGGACCGGTAGGGTGTTCAGATGAAATATTGAATGCTGCAGGCCCTTTTTGGAATAGAAAAAAGGAGAGGGGTTGGACTGGTTCTTTCGTGGATGCTATTGTAGTACGATGAGGCCGCTGGTCAATAGACCAGCATTCGTGTAGCCGTCGCTGAAGCTGAAGCTGACCCAGCCTGGTGTTGTTGGACCTGTCGCTAGTGCGGTGAAGACGAACGTTACCGCCCTGCCCGCGCTGACGCCCACTCCTGTGATGGTAAGCATCTGAGCAACCGAGTCATACTGGACGGAGTTGATCTGTGTAGATTGGAAGTCTTTACCGTCGCCACGGTCAGTCGAGGACACTCCGTTCCGATCCCCATCCCTGCAACCATCATTGTCAAAAGCGAAATTACCGTGCGATTGACCCTTGAAGTCGCCGTTACCATCAGATTCTGTGCAAGGCGGCGGGGGAGGAGGATTGTTCGTCGTGAAGGTTATCTTGCCGATCCGTGTCTGCCAGCCCTGGAACAGTTCGATTGTCCGATAGTCGCCTGATATCCAGAACGTCGATGGGCTGCCTGGCTGTGTTGCTGCATAGAAGTAGTCTCCCCACCGGGTGGTGAGATCAGCTGCGCTGCCCGCTTGGACCAGTCGTGATCGTGCAAGAGTGTCAGGAGCAGCAGTTGCTAATTGTCCGGTAACGTACAGCGATGGATACTGTGTTGAGGATGATGTTTCGTACATGACGACCAGATTGTTGCTCGTGTCGGTGCTGACTGCCCCATAGTAGGTTGCTGCTCCACCGTTCGCGGTGAAGTCAAAGTCTTGCAGCAGTGAAGGTGTTGCCCCGGCAGTCGAGATCTTGTCGAGGCGAATACATGATGGAACCGTGCCGCACTGTCCGCCATTGGTTGAGTTACCATCGTTTAGTGCTGTCCAGAGCAGGTTATGGTTCCAGACGGCACTGACAATCCGGTTGTCGTTGGTGGCGAGGGTACCTGGGTGGCCTGGCTGGTCGGCGTTGGCTGGAAAGCCCGTGATCGTAATAGGAACAGTCGTGGATGTTACTGTAACCGTTCCCGGAGGTAGGCCTGTGACTGTGAATACAATGATGCCGCCAGCGGTTGTTGAGGGAGGGCAATTGTTGAAGATGAGAGCTCCAACGAGCATCACGCAGTTCTCGGCCATGTAGGCCGTTGTTGTTGCGCTGAGCGTTGGGACCGGGTCTATCCGATAGTCGGTACCGCTTGGAGTGTTCGTGACCGAGTCGATCGTGTAGGCCCCGGCCATCATCTCTAGCTTGTTCAGGACCCAATATTGTGCGCCCACGAAAGCGCCTGCACCAGTATTCGTGTCGTAGAGGAAGTCATTGGCTGCAATGAGGAACTTGTCATCAGAGTATCCTATCCACGGCTGGTCCGGCAGACAGTTCGGGTTTGGATTGGTGGGCGGCGAGGTGGCACAATTCAACGTTGGCGTATGGACTTGGTAGATGTACCAGATGCCGGTAGGATTGCTAGTCGCTGAGACTGCGAACCGTATATGGTCCACAATGTAGAGGATTGAGGCGAACCATCGCCCCGCTCGAGCATCGTAGAGTATCTGGGGATCGCTCATGCTCCTGACTGGTAGGAACCAGAAATCAGCCAGCGAGAACGTCGGCTTCACCACAGTGCCGCTTGTCGAATAGATTGTTCCCGCTAGGTTCACCATCTGAACAACATACTGGCTACTCGCAGCGAGGCCCATGTCGGATGGAGCGCAGAGGCACGGGTTCGGATTATACCCGGGAGTGCCCTCTATCGAGTTGGCGACATTAATGTAGGATGAGCCTTGCGACACGTCAATCTTCTGAAAAGCGGGTGCTGGTGCGGCGGCCGTTGGACTGTTAGGAAGCGTCGGCAGAAGCGACAGTATCGAGTTCGCCGTATCTGCCGGCCCGGGACTGTTTGGTAAACCAGATACGTCAACGGAGCCTATGAAATCGACAGGAGACGTACTGACCGCAACATTTCGAATGGCTAAGGGAGCCGTTGGAGATTGGCCAAAGTGTGTTAGAGCTGGTAGTGCGAGGAGTAGAAGCAGTGTTGAGATTGCTACAGTAGTTTTTTTCATTTGTAATCTTCGAAGGCAATCAGAGATGGCTGTCAAGCTAAAAGGAAAGTCTCGCGCGGCAATAATTTCGAAATCCAATAATTTTGTTTTCAGAAAATATCGGCAGCCGACAATATCGGCCATCGATACAACAAATGTGCCCGAGAATCTGCCTGCGGGCGTGTTGCTTGTCTAGTTTTCTTTGGCGTTCACTCTTGAACTATTTGCCAGTCTCGTATTCCTTCTCGGAGCGTTTGCGCTGACGAACTCCATCCAGTCAGGTACGACCACGGCTCTCAACAGCTCCTCCACCGGTATGCCATTCTCTTTCGCGACTATGTCCAGTGTGTTGTAGATGTCTGTGTCGAGGGTCTGCATGAACTTCTTGTTCAATACTCGAACCCTGTCTGGATCTGCGAAGCGAGGATAATAGTTGGATGTCCACACTTGCCGGCGAATGTGTTGGAGTGTAACCGTGAACTCTTAATTCTCAAACCGGCCACCAGTTCGATATTTGTCATTGTCTGATATATCAGAGTCTGAGAATCTCGAATCTAGAAATTCTCGCGCCGCTGAACATTCGTTATAACCAACACAGCAATCATTTCGATCACAGCAACGATCTAGCTATTGACCTTCTACCAGGCTCCTAGCTGCGCCTGTCGAAGAGCATCGAGGGTTGCAGTTCACTTAAACCCGGCTAGCTCCGGGCACTGAGCCGAGTCTGCCATATCCTTGACAAGTCGAATGGAATACAATACTGAGACAGCGTTCTTCCTAGTCCTAGGAGTCCTCTTCGCAGCCGTTGGAACCGCGGTCGGGCTTGGCAGAGTAGGAGACGCGCTGGTCATGAACAATCCGGACGCGGGGAATCTCTTCAATCCGGCGACCGTCTCCCTGACACTAACCTATGCGGGTCTCATCATAGGATTCTCCATCGCCGTAGGGTCAGCTCTCATAGGTCTCGCCATCCACAGATGGAAATAGGCTCACTCGAACCAGAATATCTGACAAAGTTTCACGTTGGACAATTCTTCAGAACCTGAAGCAAAGTCTAAGCGCGAACAGGCGAATACTTCTGGGACGAGGCGGGTCAAGTATGGCTGAGGCATTACTCCATTCGAAATGTGTCCCATGTCGAGGCGGAGAGCCCACTCTTTCTGACGAGGAGATCACTCAGCTTCGGCCGGCTGTCCCTCAATGGTCTATCGTGGAGAAGGATGGCATCAAGCGTCTCGAGAGAGTTTTCAAGTTCAAAGATTTCGCTGGGGCCCTAGCATTTACTGTCAAGCTTGGAGAACTAGCAGAGGCTCAAGGACATCATCCGGCGATTCTGACAGAGTGGGGAAGAGTAACGGTGTCATGGTGGACGCATGCCATTCGGGGTCTTCACAAGAACGACTTTATCATGGCAGCCAAGACAGACACGCTCCGTTAGCCTGTCATGTTCGTCGGACACTTCGCCATCGCCTTCCTCCTATGGCGGCTATTCCCGTCCGTCCCGCTGCCCATCCTACTCGTCAGCGTTAGCTTTCCCGACCTGCTCTGGTCATTGCTAGTGCCTGCGGGTGTGGAGAGGGTCCGTATCAATCCTGACAGTGCTCTACAGAAATTCATCGTCTTCGAGAAGTATCCGTATTCCCACAGCCTAGTCCTCACAAACGTCTGGTCGATCCTGGTCGGCGGGGCAATCGCCGTAGTCCTCAACAATCCACTAATCCTCCCGATCTTCGTCCTGGGATCAGCTTCTCACTGGATACTCGACACTGTGGTGCATCTCAAAGATCTCCCCATTCTAGGATTCAACGGGGATCGAAAAGTCGGCGCGGGCCTCTGGAACCGTGGCCCGTTAGCATTCGTGGTCGAGTATGCCTTCTACATAATCGTCACAGCACTCGTTCTTTCGGGCCTAGCCCTTGTCTTTGCGCTAGTCCTCGGTACAGTCTTTCAACTGATCAATCTGCCCTCTTTCATCAGTAGCAATCGGAAGAACATGGTGAAAACATCAAACGGCTCAGCGATGCTCGCACTAGCAGGCTTCGGCCTTTTCACAATAATCGCCTCAATACTCATCTAGGAACCAGCAGACCCTTTTCACTACGAGTAGGACCCGACTCCTGCTAGCGCTGAGAAGAACCTGCGCAGAGCCGCGAACTCCTAGAACATCATCCAGCGGGCTTCTGAGAAGGTTTCCTGTAACCGGCCTGGGCAACCTTAACTAAAGACGACCAAGTACCTGAATTATCCGGAGCGAATAATTCTGATGCTCTCGGTCCCACGGCACGATCTTCTCGGCAAGCTCATAATTGTGTCGGCAGTATTCGTGCTGCTCCTTTCGGCTGGAAGCCTGGTCTTTCCCTACTCGGGACTCCATGATGGCGCCGCTGCTGTCCCGAATGTGCCTGTTTCAAGTCCTGCCCAAGCCGCATCTATCAACAATGGAATCAGCTACTTTCCCGCGCGCCTATCCAGCAGCCAAGCCCGCAACAATCTGGGCCCCGCAACATCTGGCTGTGGAGCAAGCGGTGTCTGCGGTAATCTTACTTATCACAATGGCCCAGTAATGCATGATCCGTCGGAGTATCTCATCTTCTGGCTACCATCAGGCTACAGTTTCGACAATCCGACTATCGATCCCACCGCAACCAATCCTAGTGATAGTTCCTACGAGCAACTGATAACCCGATACTTTTCCGATGTCTGCAATTCGAACAGTTTCTACGGCATAATCCAGCAGTATCCGGACAGCCATGGCCCGGCAGGCCCATGCTCGTTGGCTGGCCAATGGGTCGACAGGTCCAATTATCCAGGCGGCAGAGGATCATCGAATCATCCTCTCACCGATCTAGACATCCAGAACGAAGTCCTGGCAGCACTCTCATCGAATACGGCGTGGAGTTCGAACAATGGGAACAGCGCGTTCTTCGTCTTTACCGGGTACGGCGTCTGTTCCTCTTCGACAGGATGCCCTGGCGACAGCTACTGCGCTTATCACTACTGGTTCACCTCCCTCACCGGTTCGCAGATCGTCTATGCGAACATGCCTGACATGGGAAATCTCTCCCCATGCCAGACAAGCACTAGTCCGAACAGTGATCTTTTCGCGGACTCTGAGATCAACCTCGCATCGCATGAACAGTTTGAAGCCTTCACAGACCCTACAGGCACTGGCTGGTTCTACCAAGACACCGCGCACGAGATAGGGGACGAGTGCGCCTGGATATTCGACTCGACGGGGACAACCCTGCTCATCGGCGCAGACGGATACAGGATCCAGAACGAATGGAGCAACCGGTCTAACGGCTGCACCTCCCAAGGCTTCGGCTGCGCCGCAACCCTGCCCGCAACTGACTCTCTAGGCTGTGATGGTCTCGGACCCACGACCATCGGATTAACGTGGGGTCAGAGCATCTTTGGCACCGTCTTCACAGACTACCGGGTCCAACAGTCGACGTTCGGACCCAATGGTCCATGGACCACGATGGATACGATCAGCTCGGTATCCAATACAACTGACTATTTCGCAAACTTATCGCCGAATACTACTTACTGGTGGCAGGTTGCCTATGACAATCAGATACTCTCGACAACAACCAATGTGGTGGATGTCACACAGCCGAGCGTCGCCCGACTCTCGTACGTTCAGAGCCCTGATACGACATACAAGTTCGCCTGGAACAATAATGCAAACTATGCTGGCTCGGAAAGTTTCGAATCATACCAGCTAGAAGAGTCAGTAAACGGTAGTAGTTACGCGGTCGACCAGACAATCTCCTCGCCCACAACACTCGACTACACCGTTATCCTGGCAACCACGACAGCCTATTCCTTCTACCTCGTCACAACTGACCAGTGCAGCACTTGCTCCAGCCCAGCAATATCCAGTACGAACTCCAACGTTGTCAACTTCACCTCTCCTGAATTACTCACAGCCGCTGCAAGTGTCAGCCCTGTTTCCGCTGACGCCCGTATCCCGGTCACCTTCAGCTGCAACGCGGCAGGCGGCGTCGGTCCATACAGCTATTCGTGGAGCATTGGAGACGGAACCACTGCAACGACCCAGATCGTCACGCACGCATACGCCATACCAGGAACAATGATCATCAACTGCACCGTGACAGACAGTCTACAATCTACAGCTCTAGGGATAACATCTGCAACCATTTTCGCTGATCCGACCGTGACCATCGCGAGTCGTGGCTCGGCAGACATTGGACAGAATGTCACGTTCATCGCACAGACCAGCGGAGGCTCGGGACTCCTAACCTATGACTGGACGTATCTGCCGGCCGGATGTACAGCTCGAAACTCACCCTCAATATCTTGCATGATGACAACAATTCGGACTTTCCCTGTCAGCGTGTCCGTGACTGACTCGGACGGGCTCTCAGCCATCAGCAACGTCCTCTTGTTCGTCGTCCATGCGGACCCGTCGATAACCGCGGCCTACGCTGTCCCGGCCAGTCTGGATCTCGGCCAGGAGACCAGCATCACGGTCACCGCCCAGGGAGGATACGCTCCACTATCCTACTCGTATACTGGACTTCCGCCTGGATGCACATCGAGGAATACTCCTCTCCTCACATGCACTTCTACAACAGCCGGAGCCTACGTGGTTAACGGAACCGTAACAGACCAGAACGGCTTCTCCCTCATGAGGCACGTGTTCATTGTCGTAAACCTCCCTCCTGCAGCCACGATCATGGCCTCGCCTCCCAACACTGATATCAACAAACCCGTCACGTTCCTGGTTTACGCGAGCCAGGGGACCGGCCACTACTCCTATAGCTACCAGGGACTCCCGCCCGGATGTTCAAACTCGAACTCGACCAGTCTGCCCTGCATCCCAACACGCACGGGAATCTACCAGATCAAGGTGACTGTAACCGACTCGACTGGAGTCATAGCCTCCTCCACTATTGCCTTCACGGTTAGCTCGGACCTCACAATAACTACGTTCACAAGTTTAGTTTCAAACGTCATCGCCGGCCAACCAACCACGTTCAAAATCTACACTACTGGAGGAGCTTCGCCGCTGTCTTACGTCTACTCGGGCCTTCCGCCCGGCTGCGCATCGGCAGATAGTGCCACAGTCTCTTGCACCCCGACCGTAATGGGAACTTATCGTGTCCGGGTGATTGTCACGGACCAAGCAGGCGAGAATGCAACATCATACACCACCATCACTGTTGCTCCATACACGGTCCTCGGCGTCTCTCCCATCCTGGCATACTCCGCGATCGGAGGAGTCATAGCCGCTGGTATCCTAGCCATCGTCGTTGCAGTTGTGCTGGTAAGAAGGAAGGGGTCGAATCCCGGCCGTTGAGACGGAAGAGCGTTTATCGACTCTCTTTTTGCTTGATGATCGTAAAGCTTGCCTACTTCTTTCAGGTTAAACTGGACTATTGCCTTTCGAAAAGTCCGCCGGCCTTTGCTAAATCGGTTGCTATGGTCTAGCCGCCGAAGGCTGTGAGCATGTGAATGATCGCGGCGACAAACAATACTCCAGTTATTGCTAGGTGGCTGGGTTTCCAGTAGCCGAAGACCCGTTTCATCGCGGGCAGCCTCTTGTAGACATAGCGTCCGAAGACTCCGCTGGCCGCGGACGCGACTAGTAGCCAGGTGGTTAATCCTGCTAGTCCGTGACTGAGAAGGTCAGAGTGAAAACCGTACGGGAATCCTGCGTGGATAAGAACTGCGAGTAGTCCGAGAAAGCTTAGTGTGATGTGTATTGATAGCCAGGGTCGGACGCCCCCCGCTTTCTTGATGAGTCCAATCCAGCCGCTCCTCTTGACCATCGTATAGAACTGGGCGCCGACGAGCAAGAAAGAGCCGGTGTAGGCCAAAAGCAGCCCGGCCTCGGTGCCGCCTTTCATGCCAGTGAAGAATCCTGAGAAGGCTCTTCTCGACTCGTAGAGAACTGCAATCGAGACCAGGCCTATTGTGAAGAAGATAGGCCAGGAATAGTCGGTCCATGACAGTCGTTTGGTCTGGCTCAGGAGATCTTCTGCTCCCGCGTCGCTCTCATTCGCATGTATTTCCGGGCCGCCAGTGCGCGGCTGATCACATCCCTCACCCCAAACCCGGTGATGAACGCGGACCCGCCCACAACCCCGAGCGTCACAAAAGTCCGGATATTGTCAGCGGCAAGGAAGCTGTCTTGGTTAGCGCCGCGCTGTCCAGCCTGGGACTGAGCCATGCTGAAGACAACATATCCGAAGACAACGATGATGCCCAATACGACTATTGTAGCAACCGCCTTTTTTACAATCGACACGAGATAGTCCCTCCAAGAAGGTCAGACGGAATCCCGTGTATTCACAATAGTCAACAAGAGCAGACTAGGATTAGGGTCGGGCGGGAAAAGAAACCAGTGTCACATGCGAGACGAGCGCGGGGTTACAGAGCCCAGACGAGAATCATGGACTCAGCCCTGTCCGATGCTTCTCTCTTGCAACCCACGGGCGTTTCAGGGTGTTAATCCAGAACGACAATAACGGGAGGCTCCAGATCAAGAGCCTGACCGGGACCCCCAGGACTAGCCAGGTCCATGGAACAAAGAGTGCCAGGAGCACCGCGATCGCCAAGAAGCCTTGCCTGTTTCGGGTTCTGCGGAATCTTAGCATTATCTCGCCGTCAACCAGATGCTCCTCTTCGCTGGCGATTATGCCTGCAAACGCGGCCATGATCAAGAGAGTACCAACCAAGTCGGCTGTGAAGAGTGTCGATGCGTAGTCTTGGACACTTTCAGAGTTGAATGTTGAAACCGCTTGGTCGAAGAGGTATGGAATGACCGCTACGAGGACCAGGAGGATGATATTGAGGAATGTTACTAGACGGGTCTCGACCGGGAGAACAGACATGTCGGTCGTATAGACAAGCCAGCTGGTAACGAGAATCAGAAAGACGAAAACGAACTCGAGAATGTTCGTATTGATGTCGCCCATGCTCGACGACTGACCGTTTCTTATGACCAAGCTGATCGCTCCGATCGATAGTGACAGTCCGTAGATCAGGTCGGAGAGAGTCTCAAGTCTCGGCCGTGGCCGCCGCGCTGCCACCTGCCCCCCTTGTGTCGACAACGCGATATGCGGCGGGTCAGCCTGCTTATGACGGTTTACAGGGAATGAGGGACAGTTAGACGAGGTATGGAACGAGCCGTTTCGTCCGTTTCATGTAGCTTGCATAGTCGTTGCCGAGTTGTGACAGTAGGGTCTTCTCTTCTATTCTCATACGGTAGCCGAATGAGAGTGTGTAGACGCCGAGTAGTACGAGCAGTGCGGCCCAGGACTGGACTGCCAGCCCGAGTCCGATAAACGTGATCAGGATACCGGTGTATGACGGGTGTCGGATTAGACGGTACGGACCCTTATCGATCACTTTGTGATCAGCAGCCACCTGGACGATCAGTGAGAAGAATCGTCCCAGAACCACTATTGCCCACTGACGGACAACTACGCCGAGGAACATGAGCAGGATTCCGAGGTAGAAGGCCCAGTCAGGCAATGGTCCGATACCAGCATAGCCGAAGGTGAACGCTAGTATGATTGAGACTAAGACGGTGAATATGATTAGGGGTCCGGAGCCGCGGTCCCTCCTGACCTTGGTTGCTCCTCGTTGACGGAGTTTTGGAACCAGTACTGCTCCGAAGAGTTCGCTTGCTATCCAGACGAAGTAGGCAGTGTCGAAGAGGATGAGCCCGAGACCTGAACCGAATACCGGCAGAGCTACCATGTCAAACACCAACATTCCATGTTAGTCTAGAAGATCACCAGTATATTCGGCGAGGATTGTAATACAACAAGTGTAACCGTACGCATATCGTCCCTCACGCTTGGGGACTGAAGAGATCGCTAGAAATTAGCTTGCCAAGATTAAGGACCTGTTTTCTCTTCGTTTGACAAGCCCCGTTTTGCATGTTCCAGATAAGACGGGCGCAGAATGAACCCTGATCAGAAATTGGGGCTTCTGATTTGACCTGGCCGCATTCTGCGTGTTCACCTTTGCGCATTTACCTACATGACGAAAACGGACGACTCGCCGCTTCTGCGCGAATAGCCGGATTCTAGGCCCGAATTGGTTTCAACTGGCTGGACCCCTCGCCAGAAATCTCTGGAGCGTGATCTCCCGCGACACAAACCAGTTCTTTGGAAACCCTTCCTATGAATTCGCTCCGAACAAGCCCAATCGTAAACGGTTAGGTCGGGCCGATAATCCCCTACGTTAGCCCGTTTGACAAGCGTGACAGGGCCCTACCAACGATAGGGATCACGCTTGGAATGATCGAAAACAAAAATTTTCCCGCGACACGAAACGCGTTCTTGGAACAAACTCTACTGGGAAGTCTTGACTCCCAAGTAGGGCTAGCGCGAGTCCTAAGGATCCAGGGCTAGTGATGTTCTATTTCTTTGCGGATTGTTTTGCGTAATCGACCATGCCTTGGAAGTCGACCACTACTACCGGTTCGTTTCCGACAACCCACGCGTCATGCCCAGCCGGGAGCAGTGATATCTCGCCGGGTCCCACATCCTTCTCCGTCCCATCGTCCATCACGACGTGTAGTATTCCGGAGACGTGGTATTGGAAGTGTGGAGCCTCACAGCTCTCGGTCTTCGCGATCGGCTTGACATGCTTGGACCATTTCCATCCGGGTTCGAATTTTCCCCGGCCTACCATGGCTCCGCCGATCTTTACAAGGTCGATCTTTCCCTTCTCGAACTTGCGAACTTCATCAGGAGTATTGAGATGTTTGACTTCCATCTTAGAAGATGACGGCATAGCGCGCGCATATTCAGCGGAGTATATGACCTGTTGTCTCAGGAAATCCAGAAACCGAAAAGCGGATGAGATCGCTGTCTATCGTAATAGTCGGACGTTGGTCCCGCGCGGATTTTCTCTGACCAGCATATCGAACGGGATACATCGGCCGCCCGCCTTCTTCACCTTGACAAGAGCGCTCGGTGAAAACTTGAACGCTGCAATAGTCAGCTTCTCCTTCGGCAACCCGGACCCCAGGACCTTGCCGGGCACCGCCACAACCTCGCCATCATTCACACTCCTCGACACTTGGCCCAGGTTCAACACGATCCGTGTCCGGTGAGACTTGCCGAGAAAACTAGCAATCGTGATCCACAACGGCGTCCGGTACTGGCGACCAGCCCTCATCAGATACCCTATAGCCTCTAGAAGCTCAGGGTTAGTCGGCTGACGCGTCTTCATTTCATGGACCACTATGCAGAGAAGCCCGTTTCACTCTGGCCTATCAATAAAGCCTTCCGAGCACTAGACAGTGCCGACCGTCTTGGTCTTGGCAATGGCCGCTTGTGCCGCGGCGATCCGGGCGATCGGCAGCCGATACGCTGAGCAGCTGACATAGTCGAGTCCGACCTCGTTGAAGAAAGCTACGCTCCGAGGGTCGCCGCCATGTTCTCCACAGATTCCGACCTCCAGGTGCGGGTTTGTTTTCCGTCCCTCCTCCTTCGCCATCCTTACCAGCCGACCGACCCCGGTCGTGTCGAGTGTCTCGAATGGGCTGTCAGTCAATATCTTGTCCTCTAGATATCGGGACATGAACTTGGCTTCTGCATCGTCCCGGCTGAACGCGTAGGTCGTCTGGGTCAGATCGTTCGTCCCGAACGAGAAAAAGTCAGCATGCTTCGCCAGCTCGCCCGCGGTCAAAGCGGCCCGTGGAGTCTCGACCATCGTCCCGACCTTATAGTCGATCTTCTCTCCCATGTCGGCGAACACATGTTCGGCTGCTTTCTCGACGTGTTTCCGGAGAAATATCATCTCGTTCACGTTCGTGATCAAAGGCAGCATTATCAGGACCCGAACCGTCTCACCCTTCTCCCTCCGCACTTCGATCGCGGCCCGGATAATCGCTTCCGTCTGGGTCTCGTATATCTCCGGATATGTTACTGCCAATCGACAGCCCCGGTGCCCGAGCATCGGATTGTGCTCGCTCAGCTGGCGGATCTTTGCTAGAAGCCGCGCCTCTCGCTCCATCGCCGAGGCCGACGCGTGCTTGCTCCTCTGGTCCTCCATGATCATCATAACCTCCTCCGCCGAAGGCAGAAACTCGTGCAATGGAAGATCCAGCAATCGGACCGTAACCGGCTTTCCAGCCATTGATCGGAAAATATCTTTGAAATCGCTGAGCTGGAACGGGAAGAGCCGTCTCAGAGCCGCCTTCCGGTGCTCCTCATCCTCGGACAATATCATCTCCCGGACAATTGGTAGCCGGTCTGACGCGTTGAACATCCTCTCAGTCCGACACAAGCCTATACCCTCCGCGCCGAACTCGCTCGCCTTGCGAGCCGCCTCTGGATTGTCTGCGTTAGCCCAGACTCCCAATCGTCGAGACTTGTCGGCCCAGCTCAACAACGTCCGAAAATCATCGGTCAACTCCGGCTCGATCATGGGAACATTTCCCAGCAATACCTCGCCGGTTGAGCCGTCGATAGTGATCAATTCTCCCCGTTTGACAATCAGCCCGTCGGCTGTTTTGAAGAAGCCGTTGTCCGGGTCCAGCTTGATCGAGCTACACCCAACAACTGCCGCTTTTCCCATTCCCCGAGCCACGACAGCGGCGTGACTCGTCATTCCCCCCCTAGCCGTGAGCAGTCCTTGGGCCCGTATGATGCCGTGAATATCTTCTGGCGTCGTCTCCGGTCTCACCAGAATCACCTTCTCACCCTTCTCCCCGAGCATCGCCGCCTCGTTAGTATCGAAGACAGCAATCCCGGACGCGGCTCCCGGCGAGGCGTTGAGACCCTTCGCTATCGCCTTCACGTTCGCCTTCGGGTCAAGGGTCCGGTGTAGAAGCTGGTCAATCTCCGCAGGGTTAATCCTCGAAATCGCTTCCTCCCGACCGATCAGTTTCTCGCCGACCATATCAACCGCGATCTTCACAGTCGCTTGCGCCGTCCTCTTACCATTCCGCGTCTGCAAAAGGTAGAATTTTCCATTCTCGACCGTGAACTCGAAATCCTGCATCTCTTTGAAGTGGGACTCTAGCTTTCCCGCCACGTCCATTATCTGCGACCGTAGACTCGCAGTCACAGTATCAAGACTGTCCGGCGTCCGAATGCCCGCGACAACATCCTCGCCTTGCGCGTTCCGCAGATACTCTCCATACAATCTCTTCTCGCCCGTTGACGGGTTGCGCGTGAACCCTACACCGGTCCCGGAGTCCTCGCCCATGTTACCAAACACCATCTGCTGGAGAGTCACAGCCGTTCCCAAGTCGTCTGCGATCTTGTAGTAGCGGCGATACTCGACCGCGCGCGGGTTACTCCATGATCGAAAGACAGCTTCGACGGCCATCTGAAGCTGTTCCCAAGGATCACGCGGCAGTTCATTGCCAGTATCGTGTTTGATCAGTTCTCTGAATTCTTGAATAATCAGTCTCAGTTCTGCAGGGCTGAGATCAGTATCCTGTTTCAAATGCAGCTTCTGTTTGTGGCTCTCTAGAATATCTTCGAACTTCTGCCCGTTGACGCCGAGCGCGATTTTTCCAAACATCTGAATGAACCGTCGATGCGCATCAAGCGCAAACCTCTCGTTACCAGTCTTGTTTGCAAGCGTCACTGCCGTCTCATCATTGAGTCCAAGGTTCAGAATAGTATCCATCATTCCAGGCATCGAATACGGCGCGCCGGATCTCACAGAAACAAACAATGGTTTATCGGGATTGCCCAGCCGTCTGCCGGTCAGGGTCTCGAGTCTGGCAAGCTTCTGCTTCAGCTCGTCAAACAGTCCAGCTGGAACACGGCCGCCTTGGGCATAGTATTTCTTGCACGCCTCAGTTGTAATGATCATTCCCGGGGGGACGGGCAGACCGATAGAACTCATTTCGACCAGCCCGTAGCCTTTGCCGCCGAGCTGGAACCTGTCTAGTCCGACTGCCTCGTCGAAGAGGCAAACAAGAGCCATAGTCGGAAAATTTGTTCTGGGCTGATATTAATCCCTCGGGCTAAGATAGCGAAATCTATCTTACTCTCTGAATCTTCAAAAGGTCAGTCCGTCCCATCGGACCCTTCGGGTCGCCGGACACGATAACTATGGTGTCGCCCTTATGCGCAAGCTTCAGCCTCGTCACCGTCTTCTCCGCCTCGGTGAAAATGGTCTCGGTAGATTCGACTTCGCTTCTCACAGTCTGCACCCCCCACGATAGTAGCAATTGTTTCTCAATCTCCCCCTTCGACGTCAACGCAACAATAGGTAAGGGCGGCCTATACTTTGAGACACGTCGTGCCGTCTTACCAGTCCGGGTGGGAGTCACAATCGCTGACGCATTGATCTGCAGTGCCGTCTCACAAGCAGCAAATGCGATGGCGTCCTCTTGGCTGTTCTCATGCCACGCTCGTCTTTGCTGAGTGATCTCTTTCGGGAGATATCGTTCTGTCTCGCTGGCGACTTTCTGGAGAACCTTCACTGCTTCAACCGGATATTTTCCGATGGCCGTCTCCTCGGACAGCATGAGCGCGTCTGAGCCGTCGATTATGGCGTTTGCAGTGTCGGTGACTTCTGCCCGAGTCGGTGTTGGCGAGGATATCATCGATTCTAGCATCTGGGTAGCGGTAATCACTGGCTTTGCGAGCCGGTTCGCTTCGAAAATGATCCTTTTCTGAACGATCGGAATACGCTCGAAACTCAGCTCCACCCCTAAGTCTCCCCGGGCAACCATGACACCGTCCGCCTCCTTCACAATCTCTTCAAGAGCCTCGACCGCTTCCCGTTTCTCGATCTTGGCAATTACGAAGATCTCTCGACCTTTCTCCATCGCTACTCGCCGGGCTGTTCGAATGTCGTCGGCGTTCTGGACAAAACTGACTGCGACGATGTCGACATTATTTTCGAGGCCGAAGTGTAGATGTTCTCGGTCTTCCCGGGTTATTGCTGGGACTCGGGTTCGGAGTCTCGGAAGATTCACGCCTTTTCCGGATGTCAGATCTCCGCCGACCAGGACCCGGCATTCCACCTCGTATCGTGTGGTGCGTAAAACCTCAAGCCGGATCGAGCCGTCCGCGAGATAGATCATGTCCCGCCGACGGACAGTCTTCGGCAGGTCCGAATAGGCGATGGGAATCTTGCCCTTGGCCTTCGACGGCTTAGTTGTCAGTGTCACTATGTCAAGCCTTCTCAGGTGAATAGGCTCAGTTGAGAGTTTTCCGACTCTGAGCTTGGGTCCCGGCAGATCTTGCAGGATAGCAATCGGACGATGAAGGTTCTGGCTAACCTTCCGAATTGTCTTGATGCTCTTCAGATGCTCGTCGTAGTTTCCGTGTGAGAAGTTGATCCGGGCAACATCCATGCCAGCGCGCATCAAATGGCCGAGGACGCTGGGCGAGCTTGAGGCGGGGCCGATGGTGCAGACAATCTTCGTCGCTATTCTCTGGGACACCATGGCAGTTCCGATCCGGCAGACTATCGATAGCGGGAATGGACTGCTGATAAGCCTAAAGATCGAGGAAAAATCGGTAGACGGTATGAGTCAAAAAGAAACCGGGAGTATGGCGTTCGGACGATAGTCCGTTGGTATGTCAACCGGCTAAGAGAACTCTGGGGTCTGATACGGTTTCCTTGAGATCTGGCACTGATTTGGCGAAGCTGTAGATCAGTTGGCATTCTTTCTCGTTGATCTTGAAGTTGACGCTGCAGATCTTGCTCGCCATTACTCGGAGGAGTTCAGCCACGTCTCTTGGAACCGGCAGAAAGGTCGAGTCCCGAATTCTAACCGGCTTCACTGATAGTCCCATAGTTTTTCACCAAACAATACAATATCATCGCCGACCCTTCGGCGTTGTGCGACCGTCGACCTGTTGAAGGTGGACGTTTTAAACAAAGAGCGTGGGTCTGTGCGTGTCAGTCTTTCAGAGAAATTGTCCGGACGCGGGGTGTGTGTATGTGTGTCATCACCCTAGAGTATTCCTGATGACCAAGTGTCGCCCGGTGAAAGTAACACTCGGTCTAAGATTTCCCGCAACAAGACCGTGTTAGTGCACCAGTATGAGTGTCGACCAGATAAGTCCTGAGAGTGAAGTCGAGTCGGAACATACGCTGTCCAGTCACGAGATTCTGAACGGTCCCTCCATGTTTGATCTCATCCTCGAATTCCTAAAAACCCCCGGCCAAGTCCTGCTGGTACAAGGGCCTCCCGGGTCTGGAAAGACAACTTTTGCACTTGAGATTCTGAACAGTATTCAAGAGACCCATAAGATATACGCGTCCAGCCGGGTCGCACCGGCTAGGCTTCGCCACCAATTTCCCTGGATAGACGAGGTCATCGACACAATGTCCGGCAGATCTGCCAGAGGCAGCTGGATAGACGAGCTCCATGATCTGCGCCGGGTCGAGCCGGACACGATATTCAACCAGATTCTCCGGTTGAAACACGCGAAGCAGCGAGCACTCCTCGTAGTGGACAGCTGGGAGGGCGCAATCCGGAACACCAATGACGAGGGACGAAAAATGCTCGAGTCAGCCGTCCTATCCGAACTGGACGAGAGCAAGGTCAGCGTCGTGATCGTGGTCGAAGACTCGAAACACGCCGGGGACCTAGGATATCTTGTCGATGGGATTGTCACGGTCGACCAGTCAGAGCTAGACGGTAGGAGGGTCCGGACTATTGCGATGAACAAGCTCCGAGGCTTCAGCGTTCCCACGAAACGCGGAATATTCTCTCTTGATAACGCACGATTCAACATTCTACCCAACGGGTTGAGACAACCCTCGCCCGACTCGACCCCCAAATGGTTGGAGCCTATTCCTAATCCTGCTGGAGCTTTCTCTCTCGGGAGCATGGACATGGACCGGATGCTCGGCGGTTCAATCCCGAGAGGCTCCTTCCTTCTCATTGATGTCGACAGTAGCGTCGCGCCGGTGGAGATCCGGACGATTCTGAACATGATGCGGGCCAACTTCATCAACCAGAACCTTCCATGCGTGATCGTTCCGACCGCAGCCTACAGCTCCGACACTGTCGCAGAATCTCTCAGCAAGTATGTCGGATGGGAGGCGATAGACGAGAGAGTGAGAATACTCGAATACAACCAGTCTCTAGCCCCGAAAAAATGGAGGCTTGTAATGAAAAGTCATCTGCAAGATGATGTGAAGACCTTTGCTCACGCCTGGGACGAGCTGGGCACCATTTCTCCTCATAGAATGCTCGACATCAATATGGACAAAGCAGTCCAAGTGTACGGTCGTGACGAGCTTTCAACGCCTGGCTTGACTGAGCTTGGGGCGAACATGCGAGACACTGAGGGCTTGAATATTGCAATAACCTCTACGGAGTCGAAGTTGAGAGATCAATGGCTGTCGGTTGTCGACTACCATCTCAAGATCAAGAATGCAGACGGGTCTTTGGTCATTTACGGCGTAAAACCATTCACACCACTCTACGGGGTCGATTTGAACTATGAAAAGGGCTATCCTGCTGTGAACCTGACCGAGATAGTCTGACAGCAAAAACAAGCTGTACGAACAGGTTGGATCCTTAGCATGTTTCAAACAATCACTGTGCGTCGCGGGAGATCCCGCTCCAGAGATTTTTGGCGAGGGGTCCGGCCAGTTGAAACCGATTCGGGCTTAGAATCCAGCTATTCCCGCAGAAGCGGCGAGTCGCACGTTTTCGTCATGTAGGTAAAAGCGCAGAGGTGAACACGCAGAATGCCGCTAGGTCAAATCAGAAGCCCCGATTTCTGATCAGGGTTCATTCTTCGCCTTTTTCTTATGGATTGCCCAAAGAGCGGTGAACTGGAGGAATCCTTCTCTGGAACAAACGTGCCATTTGGATGGTGCGGGAGGGGCGTGAGCCTTGAGTTCGCTTTTCGAGCTAGGCTTTGGTCAGGGCTCGTTTGACAGCTTCTCTATCCTTGAGTATGTAGCACGTGGCTTGGCGGGTTCGTAGGCTGATCCTACTGATCCCCTCAGTCACGAGCCGGATCAACTTAGTGGGATGAGTCTCCACGTCGTGCCACTGCCATCCTTGATAGTTGTGAGACTCTTTCCCGGATTCTTCGTGGACGACGGCCAGTTTCAGAGTTTTCTTGTATTCTGGAAATCTTCCTAGAAAATAGACTAGCTTGTTTTCGAGCGCTTCTAGCGGTTGGACTAGACCGTTCAAGAGATAATTTGCCAGCAATAGGTATTAGTCATGATTGGTAGTGAAAACATTGTGGTCTTTCCCATGGCACGGTCCCGGTAACAACCATGAGAAACTGGTACAGTACGTGGTGTCTGAGGGTTACGTCTCCTTTTTGGGCCGCCGTCTCAACAGTCGTTCTGTCTGATCCGTCCTGCTTGTATGGAGAGGCGACCTGGGATAGCCAGAATCATATCCGTCCAATCATTCAAAGGCGGAACCGGCAAGAGCACCATCACTGCAAACCTTGCAGTCACCCTCGCCCAGCTCGGTAAGCGAGTCGGGGTAATAGATCTCGACCTGGAAGGACCAGGTCTCCATGTTATCTTCGGTGTGTCGGACAACGATGTCACCGCCACCATTAACGACGTGCTCCAGCGCAATGTTCCCATCAGCCAAGCCGTCCTCGATCTGAGCCACCGCATGAAGCTTAGAAACGGCTGCCTACTCTTCTGTCCCGCCGGCCACAAGCTCGACGAGATTCTGAAAATCCTCACCCAGGACTTTAACCTGTCCACGTTCAAGAAGGTCGTAGAGGATTTCGGCCAGATCTATCGCCTCGACTATATTTTCATCGACAGTCATCCCGGCGTCGAACGGGACACTCTACTCGCAATGGCACTCTGCGACAACCTAGTACTGATCTCGCGTGTCGACCAGCAGGATCTATTCGGCAGCGGCGTCATGACCGAAGTGGCTGGACAGTTGAAAAAGCCTGTTGTCCTCATACTCAACATGGTGCCCAACTCTGTGAACGAGAGAGAGTCGAAGAAGATCACGACCCGGCTCGCCCAGCTTTTCGGCCTCGACGTTCTAACCGCTCTGCCTTTCAACTCGGACGTTCTAGAAAGCCTGAGCAAGGGAGTCTTTGTGCTGGAGAGGCCGAAGGATCCTCTAACGAAGAGGTTTACTGAGATAGCGGAGAAAATGCTTGAGGCTATCGAATCCGGCTCACACGAGGACTATTTATCGAACGGACCCGCATCTCAATCCCTAACCTAGCCACTCCTACCGCATCCACGGTCTCACACCGGATTGTTTGAAAGATGAAATAGTCTTCTTGCGAGCCCTCGTTCCGGGCCGGTAGTCCAGCCTGGTATGCAGTATGTGCACGGAACGGACGTCGCCCTCACACGGCGAAGGTCGTGGGTTCAAATCCCTCCCGGCCCACCAAGCGAAGATGATCAGAACATGGATCCAATAATCGATCTCGTCCGTGCTACAGTCGCGTTATTCATAATCGTCGACCCTATCGGACTCGTTCCAATCTTCTCAAACGTGACCAGCTCAATGAACGAGCCGGACCGGTCCAAAATGTATCGAGTCGTCATCTACACCGGCGCTGCACTGCTCACGCTGTTCGCCGTCGTCGGCCAAGAACTACTCGCCCTGTTCGGAATAAGCCTGCCCAGCTTTGAAATGGCTGGAGGACTCCTACTACTCCTGCTCTCTCTCGACATACTCTTCCGAGGCGAAAGATTCGCAAAGCCCGGACATACAGAAGACGTAGGAGTCGTTCCAATCGCTTTTCCACTTCTGGTAGGTCCCGGAGCAATTACTACTACAATGATAGCTCTGGGAGCCTACGGGATACTGGCAACACTAGGCTCGGTGGTGATCGTCATGTTTCTGAGCTGGGTCGTGATGAAACAGACTCAGAGAATCCACGCTCTACTCGGGAAGACCGGATCCTCGGTCGTTGCTCAGGTCATGGCAGTCTTCATCGCTGCAATAGCCATCCAGTTCATCATCACTGGAATACGAACATACCCGTGAAACGCGGCCGTGCGGCCGTCTCTACATCTTAGCTAAGCCCATACGTTTGAGCTGCTTGTACATGATGAAAACGACTAGCGCGATTATGACGAAGTAGATGATCTGTGAGATGAAGTCTCCATAGAGAAACACTGAAGGCTTGTTTGAGACGGGCGAGGTGACCGTTGCGTTGAGAGAGGATAGGTTCCCCGTTGGCAAGACCAGCCCAACTATTGGATTGATGAGGTCCTTGACCAGAGAGTTGACGACGGCCGATGAGGCGACTCCGATCACGAAACCGATCGCGAGGCCTACAACGCCGAAAGTCTGAAGAAAGTCCATGAATTCCTTGACGAAGCCCTTCTTCTTTTCCGAAGCCTTCTCCATCTTGTCCATGGCAGCGAGTTCAGAGTTTCTAGTACTTATAATAGCTAGAAAGATCCTGAAGTCTTGCGACTCTGAGTATCTGACGGTGGTCTAGTCTTGAGACTTCTGTTCTGGATCTTCCTTGCCTTTGGAAGATTTCTTTCGTTTCTGCTTCTTGTCGTTTGAAGCCTTTGTCTCCCAGCCTTCTTTGTCGACCGCTACATCTTCAGGTTTCAGCTCTTCCGGAAGACTTGGAGATCGCTGACGTAGTCTGATCGCGTAAACGGCGAAAGCTATAGCGCCAATGGCAACGACCAGATAGGCGAAAGAGGCTGAGACAGTACCGCAATTCAGGACCAGGTTCTCGTGACAGCCATAGTGTCCAGAGAGAGTGGGTCCGTTGCCGAAGTTTATCCTCGGGTTCCAAGCGTATAGCGAACTCCTGGCAACGATGGCACTCCCTGACCACGAACCCGTAAGCGACCTGAACAGTGAACTCTTCGCGATGGCATTTGAGGCGGGAGTCAATGAGCCGGTGAGGTTTCTGAACAACGAGTTCTTCCCAGAAATGGAGTGGGAGAAGCCAATTGATGCGCTGAGATTCTCGGTTCGGGTGTCGAAGAGTGAGCTCCCTAGGCCTATCAGGTTGTTGAACGATCTGAAGAGGGCACTTGTCTCGCTAACAGTTGAAAACATGCCTAGAGATCCACTGAGTATTTCAGCCATGCCCTTGTGCTGAATTCCAGTGAAGCCGATGGAGTTAGCCAGAGTTCTGGAGAAACTGGACTTCTCAGAAAGTCCTGTAGAAGAGCTGAATGAGTCGTTCATAGTCTTCGCATAGCCATTGTTCTCGGAACCAACAATAGACAATGTGTCCGTCACAGTTCTGAAGAATGAGTTCTTCTCAGCCATGGTTGACGTCGAACCGAACGAGGCACTAAGGTATAGTTCTCGACCGTTGAAGAAGATGCTCCCAAGACTCAACGAGTCGGAGAATGACCGGAACAACGAGTTCTTCTCGGCAAGACCCGATGCCGAGCCTAGAGATCCGCCTAGATTCTTTGCAAGTGCCTTGACCTGGGAGCTGGCGAGACCGAGAGAGCCGCTCAATGATCGGAACAGGATATTCCTCTCGGTGAAACTTGAGCCTGAACCAACCGAGTCGCTGAAGCTCCTCGTGAAGCCATTGATGTGAACGCTGGCAAGACCCAGAGAGCTACTGAAGGATCTGATCAGCGCATTTCTCTCAAAGAAGCTTGAGGCCGACGCAAACGAATCGCTCAGCATCCTGAATATCGACGTTTTCTCCGCAAAACCCGATGCCGAAGAGATCGAGCTAGTGAAAGATCGGAATAATGAGCTCTTCTCCGCAAAACCCGATGCCGAACCTATCGAATCGGTTAGAGACCTGAGGAATGAATCTTGTTTGGTGAGACTGGAGGCTGTTGCGAAGGACACGCCCAATGATCTGAACAGCGACGTTCTTTCAATAAACGCGGATACAAACGAGATTGAGTCTGTGAAAGACCGGTATAACGAACTCTTCTCTGCTAGACTCGTTGAGGATCCGATCGAAGAGCTCAAACTTACAGTGTGACCTCTCAACAGTGAGCTTGTGAAGCTTATCGAGTCGGTGAAGGACCGGAAGAGCGAGGATTTCTCAGCAAATCCGGACGATGATCCTACAGATGCGCTCAAGTAAACAGTATGTCCATTGAAGAATGAGCCGACAAAACTAATGGATCCAGTTAGCGATCGGAAGAATGAATTCTTCTCAGAAAGGCTGGAGGCTGAGCCTATTGAAGCGGTGAGGTTTACAATCCGGCCTCTGAGAAGGGAACTGGTGAAACCGACTGAGTCAGCGAGGGTTCGGGAGAACGAATTCTTTTCTGCAATAGTCGAACTTGAACCTATTGAATCGTTCACTAGCTTGGCAAAGCCCTTGGTCTCAGAACTTGTGAGGCTGAGAGAAGCAGTGAGTGATCTGAACAGAGTATTTCTCTCGAAGAAACTAGAGGCTATTGCCAGTGAACCACTCAGGGATCTGAACAGCATAGTCTTCTCTGCGAAGCCCGATGCTGGAGCCATGGAACCTGCGAAAGACCGGAAGAACGAACTCTTCTCAGAGAACCCTGAGACCAAAGTTAGCGAACTGGTCAAGGATCTAAAGAACGAGCTCCTCTCCGAGAGTCCTGTGGACGGGGCAAAAGAGCAGCCAAAGGATCTCAACGCTGACGTCCTCTCATTGAAACTGGAGCCAGAAAAGAGTGACCCTACGAAAGACCTGAATAGCGAATTCTTTTCTGCGGTGCCTGATACCGTAGAGATCAATCCGGTTAGGGACCTGAAGACCGAAGATTTCTCATTGAGGCTCGATGATGGTGTCAATGATCCAGCTAAAGATCTGATGTAGGACCCCTTCTCCGTGAAACCTGAGGCTGAACCAACTGAGTCAGAGAGAGACCTGAAAATCGAACTTTTACCTGCGAACATCGAAGCAGCTCCGACATTCGCACCGAGACTAATTGAACGGCCTCTCAACAACGAGCCTGCAATGTTGAGGGAGTCGGTGAGTGATCTGATGAATGAAGACTTCTTTGCGGATCCTGAAGACAGACCGACCGAAGCGCTGAGGTTGATGGTATGACCATTAAAGAAGGAGCTGGCAAAGCTAATGGATCCAGTTAGCGATCGATAGATCGAATTCTTCTCCGAGATGCTAGTGGCTGAGCCAAATGATGCGGCGAGGTTAACCACCCGGCCTCTCAGCATGGAACTTGCCAGTCCTAATGAGTCAGCGAGCGATCTGAAGAACGCATTCTTGCTGGCAACAGCAGATGAGGAACCTAGAGATGCACTGAGACTCTTTGCGAAGCTCTTAACTTGAGAGCCGACGAGACTGAGCGAACCTGTCAACGATCTAAAGTAGAGACCTCTCTCCGAAACGCTTGAGGCAGACGCTAGTGAACTGCTAAGGGACCTGAAGAAGGAATTCTTCTCCGCAAGACTGGAAGCTGGTGCAAGTGTTCCAGTAAACGATCTGAAATACGAATTCTTCTCGGAGAGAGTTGAGCTGGGGCCCAGCGAGCTGAATAGTGATCTGCGCAATGAGGATTTCTCTGCGAAGCTCGAAGCTGAAGCGAACGAGCTACTGAGTGACCTAAGATACGAGTTCTTTTCGGCAAGACCTGTCGAGTACGACAGAGAATCGCTTAGTGATCTGAATACCGAGTTCTTTTGCGCTGAGATCGAGGACGAGCCAATAGTCGCGCTCAGGCTAACGGTGCGCCCGTTGAAGAACGAGGTTGTAAGGCTCAGCGAGTCTGTTAGCGCCCGAAATAGCGAGGTTCTCTCAGTGAAGCTTGAAGCCGAGCCCATCGAAGCAGTTAGGCCGATTGTCCGAGCTTTGATTACGGAACTGGCTATGGTCAGTGAGTCGCTCAGGGATCTGAAGAACGAGTTCCTTCCGGCAACGCTTGACCCTGAACTAATCGATGCAACTAGGCTAACAGCGCGGCCTTTCGTCATAAAGCCTGAAGCGGTGAGCGAACCGGCGAATGAGCGAAAGAGCGAATTTTTCTCTGAAACGCTTGAGGACTGACCCAGCGAGTCGGTGATGGTCTTGACAAAGCCTTTGGTTTTGGAACCTGAGAGACCCATCATGTCGGAGAAGGATCTGAACAGTGAAGATTTCTCTACAAGACCCGAGCTGGGACCCAGAGAATCGGTCAAGGACTTCATTAGTCCCTTCGTCTGAGAAGACGCCAGACTCAACGAGCCGGTAAGTGACCTGAACAGTGAATTCTTCACAGTAAGGCTCGATGCAGACGCTAGGGAGCTGCTCAGGGAGCGGAAGAAGGAATTCTTCCCCGCAATGCTAGAGGCTGGAGCAAGTGTTCCTGTGAAGGATCGGAAGAACGAGTTCTTCTCTGCGAGACCGGAAGCTGAGGACAGCGAGCCTGTTAGGCTTCTGAAAAGAGAGTTCTTTTCGCTGACGCTTGTACTGAGAGATAAGGAAGAGCTCAGGGATCTGAAAAGAGAGTTCTTCTCACCAACGCTAGAAGACAGGGCTAGGGACCCGGATCCGGCTCTGAAGTATGAATTCTTCTCGCCAAGACCCGAGGCGACGGTCAAAGCCCCGGTGAGAGACCGGAGAAACGAGTTCTTCTCCGCAATGCTTGAGGCTGAACTCAGTGTCGCGCTCAAACCAATGGTCCGGGCCTTGAAGACCGCGCTAGCCAGGCCCAGCGAATCGGTGAAAGCTCTGAATACAGCTGCCTGCCGGGAAAAGGCCGAACTTTGGGTTAGTGAGCCGCTCAAGGATCTGAAGAGAGAATTCTTCTCCGTTAGGATTGAGGAAGAACCGATGGAGTCTGTTAGTGACCTGGCTAGGGCTTTCGTCTGGGAGCTTGTAATTGATAATGAACTGGCTAACGTTCTGAATAATGAGTTCTTTTCGGCTGGACTTGATGCTGAGGCTAGTGAGCCGGTCAAAGACCGAAACAGCGACGTCTTCTCACTAAACCCGGATGCTAGCGCGACTGAAACGCTGAGTGATCTGAAGAGAGAATTCTTCTCAGCGAGGCTTGATGCGGCGCCGATTGACCCTGCCAAGAACTTGCTAACGCCCTTGGCCTGAATCGAAGCAAGAGAGAGCGAGCCTGTCAAAGACCTAAACAGGGAATTCTTCTCAGAAAGACTAGACGCCTGAGCCAGTGATCCGCTGAGGGATCTGAAGAGAGAATGTTGTCCCGCGAGGCTCGAGCTCATCGACACGGAGCTTGTCAGGGTTCTGAACAGAGAGTTCTTCTCTGCGATATTCAAGGTTGAGGCAAGAGAGTCGGTCAGAGCTCTGACGAAGCCTTTCGACTGGGACGAAGCAGTGGACAGAGAACTGGCCACTGTCCTAAAGAGAGAGTTTTTCTCGGCAAGACCTGAGGTTAGAGTCAACGAACCAGTTAGCGATCGAAAGACTGAAGACTTTTCGGCGAACCCTGACGATAACGCGAGTGCACCACTTAGTGATCTGAAAAGTGTATTTTTCTCAGAGAGACCTGACGCCATACCTATAGAATCGGTCAGAAATTTACTCACACTCTTAGATTGTGAGGAAGAAAGAGAGAACGAACCTATCAGCGACCGGAACAGCGAGTTTTTCGCGGCCCGATTCGAGGCGGAGGTCAGCGACCCGCTTAGGGTCCTGAAAAGGGAGTTCTTTTCGGAAAGCCCTGAGCCTACCATTAATGTAGAACTGAAGGATCTGAATAGTGAGTTCTTCTCGGCCAGCCCCGTGGTGATTCCAAGCGAACTGCTCAGAAGCTTGCCAACGCCTCTACTCTGGGATGTGGTCAGTGAAATCGAATCTGATAGGGATCTGAACAAGGAGTTTTTCTCGGCAAGATTTGAGACCGTCGTCCAAGAGGCCGCCCGGGTTGTTGAACAGGAGCGCGGGCTAGAGTTGCAGGTCACCTGTCCTGAGTCCACATTGGCAACCATGTTGCCCATTGTGATTGAGATCGAATCGGACAGTGTTCTGAACAGAGAATTCTTGTCTGTCAGAGAGGACGCTAAGTTTAGCGAGCCCGTCAGTGCCCTGAAGAGAGAACCATGTTTGACTAAAGAGGACGCTAGACCCAGAGAGTCACTTAGGAATTTGAAGATAGAGTTCTTCTCCACAAGACCTGAACCTAGATTCAGAGTGTCGCTTAGGCCCTGAACAAGGTCCCATCCTGGAGTAATAACGTCAGACGCCGAGGAGACAGTGGTTTCAGTCTCTGTGCAACACCCTGAACTTCCAGCCCTTGTTACGATTATCCAGTATTCGACAGAGATGTAGTGGATGTTCGAGAAGGGACCCACGGTCCCAGTTGTGAAGGTGTATTTTGTCGCAGTGGTGCTAGCCATTATGTTTGTTGTATTGTCCCAGTTCTTGAACAGGAAAGTACAGGTGCCTAGACTACTGGTCGCGCAGCTCCAGACAGTAATCCAAGCATTTCCAATGGGGCCTCCGTTAGCGGCGTTCACGGCGGCTGTAAGGTCGAAGGTCCAGGTTCCCGATTGGATGGATGCTCCGGCTAGGTCTGTGCTGTAGACCCATGCGTATCCGGATTGAGAGGTTGTCGAGGGTGTTCCGGTGGTGGCAGTCGCGGCCAGATCGGGCTCGACCTGGAAATTTCCAGTATTGTGGCCAGGGTGCTGACTTGTTGTTATGTCAGCTGTCCCCGTGGTTGTTGCGAGGTTCTCACAACCCCCGCTGCAGGATCCGACGGGTGTGTTGCCCAGGTAGAAGGTGTGAACGTTATTGGTTGCGTGGCCAAGGGGTAGGCTGACCGCTGCAATAGTTGCAAGGATCATCATTGCAATGAGTGAGAATTTTCGCGCTTCGGTTTTCCTCCAAGGGAGAATGGACTGAAAGCTTCGCAGTATGGCCTGTGAGCTTAGGCTGGTCCTCCCGTGGCCGTGGAATCTGGCGTGGGGCTCGAATTAGCATGTTGTAACAGATGATGTTAGCACATCGGACCTTCTTGACAATGCAACGGCTATGTTTGTGGAGATCTCGATGGAGGATGATTGGGAATTTACTCGGAGATTGGAAACATCCGAGTATCGGGTTTGTCGTGCTATTGTAGTCTTGGGTCTTCTTAGCTCCAGGTCCAGGTTATGGTCCAGGTGATCTGTATCGTGTCTCCGATTTGGAGGGTTATGGCGGTGAAGGTTGCTGCTGCTAGGTCGACTCTGTTGGCGGAAGCGTTTGCTGCCTGGTTGACTAAGCAACTCTGCGCAACCGTGGTTGCGGCAGTAGCGTCAGTGAATGTCTTTACCACCGTAGAGCTCTGTGGGCTGTTGCCTGAAATGTCTGTCACAACGCCCGCTGCGGCTGAGAAGCCGTTGGTCGTCAATTCAGCGCCGTTCTGACCACCAGTACCGCCTGCCACACCGCAATCACCGCTCGTTGCTGCTGTGGTTGTGCCTGTTGAAGATTCACCGGCAGTCGGTGCAGTAACTGTGCTCGACATTGCGATGAAGTTGAAACTGCAAGATGCTGATACCGTGCAGAAGCCCTCGTTGTTCGACGTTACTAGCTTCTCAACGTACTGGGCTCCCGTGTTGAATAGCACGTTGTGCACTGACTGGCACTGTGGAGGACCACCACTAGCTGGCGTATAGCATTCCTGGAAGTTGGCGTTCAAGACCTGGTAGTAGTGTCTGTTCCCCCATGGGTTCCAGTTCCCGGTGGCTACGTAACCTCCAAGAATGAAACTTGTGACGATTAGACCGGTCGCCAAGAGAGCGATTGTGCCTCTCTTCTTTGTCAATTCAATTTTGAGGAAATTCATTCTTACTCGCTCACCTCCCTCACGTGCTCCTTTTACCGAGAATCCACGTGAGAACCGGTGCTCTCTTTTCTCGGCTGTGTTACCTTGTGATGCAGGAAGCGGTTACTGTCTCGTTGATCGGACTTGCTCTCAGATACGGTTACTTACTCGGCAGTAGTCGGTTTCTTGTCCTTGGATTGCCATAGTGCTTTGAGGATCTCATCGTCCGTAGCCTTGGTCTCAGTCTTTGTTGAAACCTGCTCCCACTCATCTTTTCTTTCAGGCTCGGAATTTGAGTTTGTGGGCAAAGACTCCCGTACAGCATTGGTGATGCGGTTGGACACGTTATGCAAGGAGCCGAATATGCTGAGGACGGCGCCGAATCCCAAGATTGCCGCAACGACTATCATTGCATAGACGATTCCTACTCCTGCTGAAGTCGAAGGGCCAAGCGCAGATTGGCCCGTGTTGCCGACCGCCAGAGGAAATTCGTAACTGATCCTATTGTAAGCAAGGAGACTCGTAATGATAATGATCCCGGTTGACACAAGCAAGACCCCGAAACGGACCTGCCTCTCGGACTCGAGACCCAGAATATGCTTGATGCTTTCCATTCTGTATCACTGATCTTCTTTCTTTGTGGGAGACTCTTCCCAGTCTTCTCCTTCTTCTGAGCTCCGATGTGACTTCAGACCTGGCCCAACATCCCCCGATACGGGCGCTGGTCCGATAGGGAACGAGATTAGCCCACCACTTCTGGTAGGGCCAAGCCTAGAGTATTCGCGTAGCAGTCCGAAAATGCTGAGGTTCGCGACGAGCACTGCTACGGCAATGGTCACTATGGAGGCTGTGGAGAAGACTAGTTCTCCACCGTTTTCTAGGAAGGAGGAGAGGAAGAGTGCCGAGATCATAACGATAGGCACTGTTATCATTTGCGAGAAGATCGAGGCTATGTTCGTCCCCCGGCGTACTATCGCAAGTCGGATGTTCATGCCAACCATGCTGGAGAGAGCAAACGCTAGATAGACAATCCCGGCCCAGACCCGCGTTGCGCCAGTGAGTCCTTGGCTAAGAAGGAGTTCAACTATCCCCGCACCTGCCGCACCTTGGAACAGGTACCGAAGGATCGATGGTAGATCGCGATCTAGCAGGGCGCTGATAATGCTCACGGCTAGGAAGATGTTGATTCCCAGCAATACGAAGAACTCGGGAGCCAGCGCCAGTTCTGCTCATCCTCACGATAACGCGTGATTAGTCTCCGACGTTGCTGCTAGATTTCTGTCGGATGGAATAGATCAGACGCTGGCCTTTTGCGGTATCCTCAACGGTCAGATTGAGCACGCTCTCGTCATCGATTTCTAGGAGTTGGACGAGGTCCTTGGGGATTAGGAGATACTTGGTTCCCTTGATTCTTGTTGGCGAGAGCTGTATTGGCACTTTCTACCATCTGACGATTGGATACGGCTATGTTCCTGCAATGCGATAATCGGCATGTAACCTCAACTCTAGTCTAGAGGTCACAATCTTCCTACCGATCCTCAGGATCGCGATAAATTGCAGAACGTTGCAGCTGTCTTGAGGAACGGGCGACTTATCAGCGGGAATCGTTCCTAAAGAAATGGGAAGCGTTCGACTTGGATGGAGAATCTTTCATCGGTGGTTTCGCGAGCGGTTTTCTTGCGAGAGGCTTCCACATCGGATACGGAGTCTACTTCACTACTCGTCGGCTTATCGGCGTTGATGTAGGTAAGAATGGAGGTGGGGCGTTGGGTGGGACGATGGCTGGGTTCATCGAGGGTCAATTGATGCCGATCCTTCCTACCACGGAGAATGAGAAGGTGATCGGGATGCTTGACGGCATGAAGGAGTTTGACATGCTGAAGGAGCGGATTCGTCGGATCGAGCTTCACAAAGTAGGGCTGCTAGGGTCGGGGCATCTGGTGATAGTCCCCAATAGTGGTGATTCTATCAAGATCAGTTTGAGGCACCGAATGGCCTATGACCGATTGGTGACCTTAACGCATGCCTTCGGTCCAGAACTGGTCAGCTCATCATAGAGCCAACCTACAATGGCCAGCTAGTGAGTCGTATTAAAGAGTGGACAATTCGTCTTTAGACGAGTCCATGGACCCGAGATATCCGTAGACTCCCGTCTTGAGGACCTTGAGAGAGAGTAGAGCGCATTTCAGTCTAACCGCGCTGAGCTGTCCGCCGATTAGGGAGAGGATGTCCTCCTTCGAAATCGCTCGAACCTCGTCGAGCTTCTTGCCTTTCACCAGCTCTGTCAACATTGATGCTGAGGCCTGGCTTATTGCGCAGCCCTGACCGTTGAACTTCACATCATCCACCTTCCCATCTCCATCCAGCTCCAGCTGCATTTCGATCATGTCTCCACAGAGAGGATTCGAGTCCCTCGCCTTGATCTGGGGATTGGAAAGCGTCCCCTTGTTCCTAGGGTGACGATAGTAGTCGAGTATGATCTCTGAATATACTGAGCTCAAATCTTGAACACTCTTCCTGCGCGTCCGATTGATTCTACGAGACGATCTATTTCCGCTTCGGTATTGTAGAGGTAGAGGCTGGCTCGTGTGGTTGACTCGATGCCGAGTCTTTCCATTAGTGGCTGGGCGCAATGGTGGCCGGATCTAACTGCTACACCGTCTTCATCGAGGAGCGACGCCATATCATGTGCATGGACGTCTGCAAGGTTGAAGCTGATTACTCCTCCTCTCATCGCAGACTCTTCCGGTCCAAAGATTTTCATGTGTTTGATTCTTTGAAGCTTGTCGAGCGTGTAGTTTGCTAGTTCTCTTTCATGGTTTCGGACATTTCTAAATCCAATCTTTGACAGATAATCGACTGCTGTTCCTAGCCCGATGGCTCCTGCAATATCGGTTGTTCCGGCTTCGAACTTGAAGGGAGGGTCCTTGTAAGTTGACTCGTAGAGATGGACTTCACGGATCATCTCTCCACCAGTCTGATATGGCTCCATTTTCTCCAGAAGTTCTCTCTTTCCATACAGTACTCCGATTCCAGTAGGGCCACACATCTTGTGGCCTGAGAAGGCTAGAAAGTCGCAGTCTAGATCTTGAACGTCGACCGGCATATGCGGTACTGACTGTGCAGCATCCACTACAACTCGACAATTGTGCATGTGAGCCTCTCTGGTCATTTCCTTGATTGGATTGATTGTCCCGAGAACATTCGAAACGTGTGTGACGGCAAACAGTTTGACTCCGCCGTTCTCGAGATGCCCATGGAAGTCTTCCTGGTCAAGACGGGCATCGTCTGTAACTCCGACATATTTCAGCTGGGCCGTTTTTTCACGGGTGAGTAGTTGCCATGGTACGATGTTGCTGTGGTGTTCCATCTCGGTGAGCATGATGCTCTCGCCGAGTCCGATATTCTGTCGGCCCCATGAGTGGGCTACTAGGTTGATCGCCTCGGTTGTGCCTCTGACGAAGATTATCTCGGAAGGATATTTCGCGTTGATGAGTTGGGCTATTTTTTTCCTAGCGTTTTCGTATGCTAGGGTTGCTTCTTCGCTTATTCGGTAGACTCCTCGGTAGACGTTCGCGTTGTACTCGTTGTAATAACGATCTAGCGACTCTATTACTTGAACGGGTTTCTGTGATGTTGCCGCATTGTCAAGGTAGGCAAGGGGCTTTCCATTCATCAGTCGTCCAAGGATTGGAAAATCGGCCCGTATCTTTTCTACATCGTAGGATGCGACTTTTGCACTGGAATAGACTGGTGCGTGGCGCTGCATGGAGTCTCCCATGACAGCGGCTTGACGGTCTGCTGAGAAATCGTTAGGGGTCTTATGCGTGGTGGTGCTCTTCGGGGCTTCGGGCGCCTGTTGCCTGCTCTTTCCCTTTAGGTACGAAGCTGTGTCCACAGCCGCATGTGAGGTAGCTTTCTGGGAAGTTGAACTTGAAGCCTCCGCCCATCTCGGTCTCAACATAGTCGATCTCGGCGTCTCCGAGTAGGTCAGCGCTCTTGGAATCAGCGACGATGTTGACCCCGTTCCTGTGCTCAACCACATCGGTCGGAGTTTCCTTGTCGAGTTTGAGGCCGAACTGGTAGCCAGCGCAGCCACCCGCTTTCACGAACACGCGGAGGGCGAGGTTCTGGTCGTTAACCTGCTTGAGGTAGTCGTGTACCTTCGTTGCTGCCTTATCGGTTATGCTTATTGCCATTTCTTCCCTAATCTCCTAGCTCATTATCCCCTTTTTAACCTTGAAGGTACCCTCAAGCACCACTATGCCCGTTTGGGCCGGCTTCGAACACTTCTTTCTTGACCCAATCGTAGCCTTTTGCTTCAAGCACATCGGCCAGCTCGGGACCGCCCGACTTGACCATTCTGCCATCAAGCAGAATATGGACATGGTCGGGCTTGATGTATCTGAGAATTCTCTGGTAATGGGTGATTATCATGACGCCCATTTCGGGTCCTACGAGCTTGTTTACCCCCTCCGCGACTATCTTGACCGAGTCAATGTCCAGCCCTGAGTCGGTCTCGTCAAGGACCGCAATTTTCGGCTGCACGATCGCTAGTTGTAATATTTCGCAGCGCTTCTTTTCGCCGCCGGAGAATCCTTCGTTCAGATAGCGGGTCGCGAACGACTCGTCCATGTCGAGAAGCTTCAGCTTCTCCTTGAGCATCTTACGAAAGTCGAGGACTGACAGCATCTCCTGTCCGAGGTCTCCTTTCTTTCCTCCCTGTTTCACTGCATTGTAGGCTGTCCGAAGAAACGTTGCCAATGGCACGCCGGGAACTTCGTAGGGGTACTGAAACGCTAGAAAGAGTCCCTTTCTCGCTCGAACATCGGGGGCAAGCTTGACAATGCTCTCGTTGTCAAAGAGAATATCTCCCTTGGTGACGACGTACTTCGGATGTCCCATAACGGTTGATGCTAGCGTGCTCTTTCCGGACCCGTTAGGACCCATGATGGCATGAATCTCGCCCTGTTTTACCTGGAAGTCTACGCCCTTGAGGATCTCCTTGCCATCAATAGTCGCATGAAGATCCTTGATGTCTAGCTGACTCATCTCTCCGATCTCTCTAACGCGTTTCTGATCGGCGTATGACCTACGTCATATTTAAGGGCGCCAGCACTATTCACGCTTTGTTCCGCGTTTGTCTGAAGAATTCTCTCTGAAGAGATTCTTTGTGTCGCTAGGTGTCACTCTCCAGAGACTTTCGGATAGAGGTCCTGGAAGTTGATTTCTGGCCGAGGGTCGTGTCAAGCTTCTCAGCTGAAAACAGAAAAGTTAGGGCTCTATCAACGGGGAGGTTTTCATGGTTGGAAGAGAATTATTGAGGCTTAGGTAGCTCTAGAGTCTTTGAGCTATCCGAACTCTGCGATACGCTTCCAGCCTGGAAATCGGCGTTCTATGTAGAAGTCCAGGGAATACTTGGCGGGGCCGGACATTGCATTTATCATTATGAGTGCGAGGAACACGAAACTATAGACGACTCCGGTTCCAATGTCAGTTGAGCCAGGGCCGTAGGGTCCGCCAAAGCCTTCGGGGACTGACCAGATCAAGAGGCTCAGCAGGAATCCGCCGATATATGCAACTTTTCGGAGGAGCCCCAGAACCAGCGCCACTCCTAGCAAGACCTCTAAAGTACCGGTCCCGTAAACGAAGGGCGCAGCGTTTGCAACAGTTACGTTATACCAGAAGTTGAACCAGGGCTGCAACCATCCGGGTTGCCCAGCAGACTTGATCAGGTTGGGGAATGAATCTACAAAACCAGGCTGAAACTTTAGAGAGCCATCGACAAGCCAAACCATGCCTACGATAATTCGGATGAGTGATTTTAGCCACTGGACGTTCCTAATAACCCACCCTCGATCGTTTTTCCCAACCACTTTCGATGAACCTTTGTCAATCATTTTAAGTGTCTCCAGACCATCCCTAGCAATTGTCTATCGCCATGTGATGAACTGATGACCCTTTGGTTCATAGATCTGTCTTTTGTCCGAGAATCTATTCACAAACTCAAGCTCCTTCGCCTTGCAAAGTTGTTAATCAAATTCCCGACTGACTCTAGGCACTAGCGATGGCTGCGCTAGTTTTCATTTGGTGACATGAACTTCAACTACTAGTCTTCCATGAATCACGCCAACTGGTTGCGAGTACACGTTGAGGAGCCTCCTTTCAGTCGCTGACGCGTCCAAGCCCGAACTCGACAAGATTCTCACCAGAGCGAAGAGCATCAAGGCTGCTATCAAAAGAGGGAGATCCCTAAACACGCTCAGAGGAAAAATTGCAGGGCTTCTGTTCGAGAAACCCTCGACGCGGACCCGGACGAGTTTCGAGGTGGCGGCTCTCAGGCTCGGCGGAGAATCGATCTATCTTTCAGCGAATGAGCTTCAGCTGAGCAGAGGCGAGCCGATCAAAGACACTGCGCGAATTCTGGGCGGATATCTTGACGGAATCGTCGCACGAGTCTATGCACACGACACCGTTGCCCAGCTCGCAAAACATTCCGGGGTGCCGGTCGCAAACGCCCTGAGCGATCTCGAACATCCGACTCAGATCATCTCAGACCTCTTTACAATTCAGGAGGCAAAGAGAAAACTCAAGGGTCTGAGCCTCGCCTATATTGGCGACGGAAACAATGTTTGCAACTCGTTGCTACTCGGTGCCGCCATTGGAGGAATGAGAATCAGCGTGGCTTGCCCAGAAGGCTACGAGCCTAACCAAACCGTTCTGAACAAGGCAGAACAGATTAGCAAGTCCACGGGTGGCACGATAGAGATTGTCCGCAAACCGTCAGAAGCCGCGAACGGGGCGGACGTATTGTATACAGACGTCTGGGTCAGCATGGGCGATGAGGCTTCGAAAGAAAAGAGAATGCGGGATTTTGCGGGGTACCAGATCAACGAGGATCTGCTCAAGGTCGCTAAGAGGGACGCGAGTGTAATGCACTGTCTCCCTGCGCATAGAGGCTTGGAAATAACTGATGACGTGATCGAGGGCAAGCAGTCGATCGTCTGGCAGCAGGGGGAGAACAAGCTGTACGGTGCCGCCGCCATTCTTGAATGGCTCATGCGACAGAATTAGGTCGAGGTGTAGTCTTCTTGGAGTCCAAGGTACGCGCAGAGTGGGACGCTCTACAGGATGTTGTGATTCATCGACCTGGAACTGAGATGTTCTTCGGGCTCATCGAGCCCTTCGCTTTTCTCTATGAACGAGCCTTCAACATGGACGAGGCGATCCACGAGCACAGAGAACTCGAGCACGCACTCGACCTGACTGGAGTTAGAGTTCACCGGCTAAAGCATCTCGCGATAAGACTCGCGAGAGAAGACCCTGAGCTTGTAGGAATGTTGACGAAATATGCGAAAGGGATTGTGAAGTTCGAGGGTCCCATCGCTGAAGTTAAGAGGGCACGACGCGAATTCGAGAGAAACCTCCCAGAGCTCGGCGTGGAGACCATTTTCAGCGTTCTAGTCTTCAGACCCAGCATCAGACTCGATCAGAAGAGGGGGGTCCGAATGATGTACCCCCGAGTGCAGCTTGACGTGCCTCTCGCGAACCTCTTCTTCATGCGCGACCAACAAGTTGCATCAGACCTTGGCCTGATTGTCGGCAGAATGTCCAAACCGCAACGGCGGATGGAGCCAGACATCACCAGCACCATCCTGGAAATGGCTGGGGCCAAATTAGTCAATCGTGTTAAGGCGCCTGGAACATTCGAGGGCGGCGACTTCATACCGGCAGGCAATCTGGCAATGATTGGAGTCGGCGACAGAACAAACCTGAATGGGGCAAGTCAAGTTCTCCGACGCGGGATCAATTTCGAAGAGGTTGCCGTTATCCACCAACCAGCACATCCTCTGATTCCCGGGGACGAGCCCGACCCAATGATCAACATGCACTTAGACACATACCTCAACTTTCCCGGAAAGAATATTGCTGTAGGATGCATTCCACTCTTAAAACGAGCTAAGGTAGAGGTCTACCAGCGATCATCCCAGGGACACTACAAGAGGATGACCAAGACTCCCAACCTGTACGAGTACTTGATGAGTCATAAGTTCACGATCGTTCCGATTACGACACTTGAACAGATGTGCTACGCGTCAAACTTTCTCTGCGTAAAAGACCACAGCATCCTCGCCATCGAAGTTGAGAAAGTAGTGAAGAAAGTCCTGAGAAACTTGGAGGCGAAGGCGCAAGCTGACCCCCACCGCTACAGCGCTTTGCTCGAAGAGGCGAAGAAAGACTTGATGAGGCTCAAACAGTCAGACCAGTTCTTTCCCCACAAACGCGAGTTCCAAGAACTTTCCATCGACGTGACATCCCTCCAGCTGCAAGAGATTACGGGAGGATACGGAGGCATTCGTTGCATGACCTGTGTCCTGAACCGCAAACCCGCGAACTAAGGCTCTTGCCAGATGAAGGTCCTTGTGAGTCTCGGGGGCAACGCTATTCTTCAGCGTGGCCAGAAAGGAACGGCTGATCAACAATTCTCCAATGTAGAAAATACGGCGAAGCATCTAGCACGCCTTCTCCGACGGGGCGATAGGATCACTATCACGCACGGGAACGGTCCACAAGTAGGAAACATTCTGCTCCAGAACGAGATCGCTAGAGACACTCTTCCACCCATGCCGCTCGACGTATGCGGAGCAGAGAGCCAAGGAATGATAGGCTACATGCTTCAAAGAGCGATGCGTACCGAGCTAGACGCTGGCGGACCAAACTTGCCAGTCACAACCGTGATATCCCAGACACTGGTCGATCCTGACGATCCTGCGTTCAAGAACCCTACGAAACCCGTGGGACCCTTCTACACCGCCCCAGAATCTTCAGAGCTGGAACGATTGAAAGGCTGGCATATGGTAAATGATAGCGGACGGGGCTACAGAAGAGTCGTCCCCTCCCCAACCCCCTTGGACATAATCGAAAAGGAGACGATCATTCGACTGTACGAAGCAGGTACTGTCGTGATTAGTGCAGGCGGGGGAGGAGTACCGGTTGTTAGGGACAAGAATGGCGGGCTAAGGGGTATTGAAGCAGTCCTTGACAAGGATCGAACCTCGGCCCTCCTCGCTAAGATTGTTGGAGTAGAGACCTTACTAATTCTCACCGACGTTGAGAAAGTATCCATCAACTATGGCAAGCCCGAACAGCGCGGTCTCGATCGAGTGACAGTGCAAGAGTGCAAGAAATACCTTGCCCAGGGCCAATTCCCACCCGGAAGCATGGGTCCCAAGATCGAGAGCGCCATCACTTTCCTATCTAGTCCCGCTGGAAAACGTGCGATCATAGCCCCACTCGAAAGCGCAGAAGAAGCACTTCTAGGAACGGCTGGAACTACGATTACGAACTAGTAACAAAAATTTCTTGATGAACTATCGATAACCGAGTCTTGACTGTTATAGTGACAAAGGTACCTTCAGGCGGTCAGAGAATCCGTTGACGCTAACTTTGGCCGACTCCAGGACCAATGCTGTTGATGATTCTTCTGGCTTCCATAAGATGCTGTCCCGACCCATGGACAATCTGCACTGGTCGAATCGGCTAGTTTGCAGATTCGGTTGGTATGTGGGAAAGCTGAATCTTCTGGTAGGAATCGCCGCCCTGGGCTTGGCCGGCGCGATTCTCGCCGTCTCCGGGAGGAACAGATCCGAGAATCATTATTCTAAAAGCAACTACGAGCGAGACTCAAGGAAAACCAGCGCCTAGCTTACTGCATCTTCTGCGCAAGGGTCAAACCGGGTAGCTAGCTATGATCCATATCATCTGCCCGTTCTGTGTAAGCCTATACATTGTCAACTATTTTCTCACAGGCATAGTCTTCGTTGATCTGTTCAAATCCGGTCCTGATCTCGGCGAGACAACTAGGGTCGAACCGGAAAAGGAATCTAGTATGCCGAGTGGGAGTCTAAGCCCCACCTAGCGTGACTATCAGATCAGTAAGGAATCCCACTACAACTCCGATGAAGATTCCTATCATTATGAGATCATTGCTGGATTGCCGTCGTGCAGAGTTGTACATCAGAAGCGTGACATAGATCAGAGCACCTCCCGCAAGCGAAAGAAACAGGACGTAGGTCAGTTCTGAAACCCAGAGGCTTCCAATAATCGTGCCAATGAATGTAGGGCCGCCTCCTATCAGTCCGAGCTTTGCAAGAAACGAAATCTTGGGTTTGTCAAGAATCCCTGTTAGGGGGCCAGCGATCCCGAATCCTTCAGTTGCGTTATGCGCTCCGAAACCAACGATCAACACGACAGCGAGAGCGATTGAGCCTGAGGCATATGATTGGCCTATGGCCAGGCCTTCGCTGAAATTGTGGAGCCCTATGCTCAGAGCGATCATCGTGGCGAGATTGTAAGGGCTGCCAAACTGAGTTGTCGAGTGCTGTTCTTGCGGGCTCGTTTGGGTTCGCGTTACAGTGCCGTTCAGTTCATTCCTGTTGTCTTCTCCGGACCGGGCAGACGATTTGAGAGCCAATGCGATTTTCTTGATGTATCGCTGCTCATAAGACGCAAGTCCCAGTAGCCCCAGACCCAAACCTGAGAAGAGCGCGAGAAGGTTCAGCCCCGCGTTGCTCATCGACCCGACGCCCATGTAGGCATTGGTCGCTGCGAGCTTCGTTGGTGTCCACGCGCTTCCTAGGACATCAACTACTAGGAAAACTAGTATTCCCATCGACAGTGCGTTCAGGAAGCCCTTCTTGCGAGGGCTAACGCTCTGGAGCAGGGCCATGGGCAGGCCGAGAAAGATGGTGAGCCCTGCGATTGCTCCTAGTGCTAGGAGCTCTGGGTAGTTTATCATGGCTGGCGCATCAAGCGATATGACATACGTAATATAAGCCAATCTCACAAACGGCCGACTTCAGCAGACACCTCAAATTACAGCTTTCATTTCTAAGACTCGCCAGTCCGATGCGGATTCCACCGTGAGAACTTAACAGGCTAAAGCGTAAACCCTAGCGCATTCTTTGTTCTGGTTGGAAGTGGTACAGTTGAAAACAGAGACTGTCAACCGAACAAGCAAACCTTCAGCGGAGACGCCGCAAGCTTTGTTCAAGAAGATTCTAGTCGCCATCGACGGGTCGGAGAGTTCGAACAGAGCGGCTGCCGTTGCGATCGGATTAGCTGAGAAACTTGGGGCAGAGCTCATCATATTTCACGCGGTCAGCCCTCCCACGTCCTATTACAGGTCAAGCTATGCGGCGCCAGTCGGTATGGCCCCGCCACCACCCCCTCAGAAGGAGATAGACGCGTACTATGCCTATGCAAGGAGAGTTGCGATGGGAATCGTAGGCGACTCGCTCTCCGAGGCAAAGAAAAGGGGCATCAAAGTCAAGACAGAACTTCCCGAAGGAGTGATCTCCGTGGTCGAGGCCATAATCAACCACGCGAACAAACAAGACGTTGACCTTATCGTCGTCGGGACACGAGGCCTGGGCGGATTCAAGAAAATGCTCATGGGAAGCGTTTCAAGCGGAGTAATCTCCCACGCTGACTATCCAGTCCTAGTGGTCCGATAACAGGGGGGTTAGCAGCATGGATGAGCAGGATCTCCCGGAAATACCGATAGAAGTTCACGGCCTCGTAAAGGACGATATCGACTCGAGAAAGGCAGAACTGAAGTTCCAGAAATCAGTACAAGGCCTCGCAAGAATACATCGAGACATGCTAGAGGCTAGAGCAATAGTAAAGACATCGACTCTTGAGAAGGATAGAAAGCGTTACGAGGTCCAGGTCCTCATCAGTCTTCCAAAGGAACGATTCGACTTCTCGGACGAAGGCTGGTCACTCGATGAAGTGTTCGAGAAAATAGGCGAGAAAATAAAGCGGCTCACAACAAAACCTCGGGACAAACCCTCGCACCAGAAACACCCGTCGAGGATGCAGGCTGAATCCGACAGGTACGCTGACTAACCGCTGACCGAATCTGGACTCGGAAGACAAGTAAATCTCCATCGAATCTATCCAGCTAGGCCAAGAAACGCGCGCAAGGGAGACTATGGACGCGTACTCGTCGCAGGGGGAAGTGACAGGTACGCTGGCTGCTTAGCGCTCAATGCTCTAGCCGCTCTGAGAGCGGGAGCAGATCTCTCAATCATCGTAGCGCCCCGGCGCGCCGCAGACATCGTAGCAGGATACTCACCGGACCTCATAACTGTCCCTTGCGCCTCAGTTTTTCCTGATCCCAGAATCGTGAGAGAGTTCAGATCAAATGCTGATGCGCTTGTCGTTGGATGCGGAGTAGAACGGACCCGAGAAGCGCACAAAGCTCTTCTCGAGATCCTTGAAGAGTCTAACTGTCCCACAGTGGCCGACGCCGAAGCATTACACGCTATCGCCTCCAGGCCCAGCATATGTCGTGGAAAGAAAATTCTGCTGACGCCAAACGCGGGAGAGTTCAAGGTATTATCGAAGAAGAGTTGGCCTTCATCGAAGAAAGAGAGAACACTCTCGGTCAGGGTCCTAGCAAGGCAATATGGCGCGACCGTGGTCGTGAAGGGTGCCGAGGATTACATCAGCGACGGAGAAAGAGTCCACGTGGACCAGGAAGGATCTCCTTTCTTGACCAAGGGAGGTTACGGTGATCTTCTTGCTGGTGTAGCGGGAGCCCTTCTTGCTAGAGGGCAGAGTCCATTTGACGCGGCGAAAGCAGCAGCCTACATAGTAGGCCGTGCAGGTAGGATTGCGGCGAAAAGATTGGGGGAAAGCACGCTAGCAAGTGACACGTTAGCCAAGCTACCTCAAGCTCTAAGCCAGCGACGCTAAGGCGCTCGATTCGGGGCTAGAACGTCAAAAGACCGCTCGTTTGAGTCATGGTCCCCACTTGCCGATCATCAATCCTCTGCGGCCGGCAAAGGTGACCCACATTATCGCTATAGCCGCGAGCGCAATTATGAGAGCGACGGCGACCACGACAAAGTCCTGGAATGCATTGTAGCCCTTTGCATAGAATCCAACATAGATTAGGGATCCGACCAGGAATCCAGCAAAGGCGATTATCGTTCCGATTATTCTCGACAGTAGACTCTGCGACCATCTCTCGACCTTGTCCATCATCAATCAACCTGAGGAGTCGGGTCTACTTGGATAAAGGCTTGAGGGTAGTCAGAAGTGAATGTTCAGGATGACCGGTTTCCAGAGCATTCTTAAGCATCCCATGAAAGGGTAAACCAACATCTTGGGCTTCTGTTCCTACTGTGGCAAAGAGTTCCCGCCTCAGGCCACGTTCTGTCCTGCCTGTGGAAAACCGGTACCCGGTCCCACGATGGGACCAGCCATGGGTCAGAGTCAAGCTACTCCAAGTGGAGGAAGACCCAATCTTGCCTCAGAGGGAGACAGGATCGTCGCGGTTATTCTCGACGCATTATTAATTCTTGTAATCTCGTTAGTCGTCTTCATCCCGCTAGCTTTCATCGCTGGATTCTTCGGCGCTTTCTCCATACCTTTTCTCTTCTTCGGACCACTGATCTTCATCCAGTGGCTATTCTGGCTGTTCTACTTCACGTACTTCGAGTCAACAACAGGACAAACCCCTGGAAAACACGTCATGCACATTCGAGTCGTTGACGAGACAACGCTCCAGCACCTCGACTTCGGCAGATCACTTGTTAGGAACATTCTGCGAATCATTGACTATCTACCCTTCTTCTATCTGATAGGATTCATACTAATCGCGACAAATGACAAGAAACAGCGACTAGGCGATATGGCTGCCCGCAGCATAGTCCTTAGGGAGTGATTTCTTTATCTACAATCGTAACGCTGTCACGTTAAGCGAATAAGGTGGCAAGAAAAATGACCGAGTCCAAGAAACCCGACCTTTCCAGGAAATCTGTCTCGCCTGGGCTGGCTGAGACCCGAAGGCTGCTTGCAATAGTCGAAAGGTCGCAGGTGCCTTTCGGAGAGTCAGCACCAATTTTCGCGAAGATCAAGACCCGGATCGACTCTGGCCAATCTCTAAGCGTAGAAGACTACGAGCATCTCCTGCGGCTCGTCAAGATTGCCAAGGACTGGAACAAAGCCGAGGAGAGCTCGGCCATGACAGAGCCCGACGAAACGTTGTCAGGCTAGGCTCAGAATCCAAGTTTTAGACTCGGAGTTCTCGTCGGATGGAGTCGATCCATCAACACTCGCTCTCTGAGAAAAACAAATCTCTCCGACAGAGAATCATCATAGTCGAAATTTGCGCTCAGCGAGAACTCCTTGTAAAGCTCAACCATTGTACGGTACGCGATCACGCGCGCGCTGGTTCCTAGCCTCTCTAACAGTATTTTCACCACATCCTCGAACCTGGTTGGGATATCGTCTCGAGTGATGCCTTTCTTTTCCAGGAAGTCGTAGACCCAGTCTCTGATCGGCCCGCCCATCCCCTGCAAGACGGTGTCGAACCAGTAGCTAACGGAGAGTTGAAACCCTGATACTAGGTTTGTCCGCATGAATAGGCATCCTACGGATTGTAGCTGTTGAGCAGACAGCGTGATACGCGTAATGTTTCTGCCATTACGTCGCGGCGGTAAAGTCCGCGACGGTAGGCTCGGCCGTAGGGGCATGGCCAAGTAGCCCCAGATAATCACATCATCGAGTCAGCGAATTTAGGCTGGAAGATCTCCGTCGCCTTTCAAGGCCCGAGAGAAAGACTAGCAGTCCTAGTCCGAGGAATGCGAAGCCTATCATCCAGTTGCCGACGGCGAAGAAGATTGCTGAAAAAGCTGCGAGGAAGACTCCTATCTGAGTCAGCCTCTCCTTCCAACTGACATCGATTACTTCTCTTTGAATATGCCTACCGCCCTTTGAGACGAGTGTTGCGAGAATGATGAATCCGATTGCGGCGACGAAGAATATTTCGGTAAGATTGCTAGTATAATCTCCGAACGTCAGTAGTAGGCCGACCTCATCCCCGATCAGCCCTGCTCCAAGGCCGAATACTATCGCCAAGTTTCTGCTCAGCCGTTCATTACTGAGAGCGATGCCTAGCCATCCTGCGCCTACGACCATCGCGAGGCCATACCAGAAGTGGTGAAAGTGGATTCCGTTGTGGACGACTACGACGGTCGGGTTCAAGGTAGCGAAGAGCCGGGCGCCAAGGAAGGCTGCGATGAAGGCTGTTGTTCCGTAGAACGCTAGTCCGTGTCTGAATATGGTCCGTGGGACTTCGCGTTCCATGTCAAGAGCATTGACGTTCTCGAAGATAAGAATTCATGAAGAGGGTCGGGAAGTGAGGTCTTGACGCGGAGTGCTGTACCGTCCTAATCCTAGCTTTTTCAACCAAGGGTTCAGCGTCCGGGCATGGGACAGTCGGGAGATCTCGACACGCTATTCGCGCCGACATCTGTAGCGGTCATTGGAGCATCCAACCGTCCGGGCAGCGTTGGCCGAGCCATATTCACAAACATACTCCTCAACGAATACACCGGAACAGTCTACCCAGTCAACCCGAAAGATCGTTCCATCAGCGGAGTAAGATCATATCCCTCAGTCCAGGACCTGCCAGAGAGCGTCGACGTTGCAGTCGTCGTAGTGCCAGCCGCTGTCGTCCCGGAGGTTACCGAGGAGTGCGGAAAGAAGGGAGTCAAGAATCTCATAGTAATCTCAGCCGGTTTCAGGGAAGTCGGACAAGACGGGGCAACCCTAGAGAGACAAGTCACCACACTGGCACGGAAATATTCCATGCGTATGATAGGTCCAAACTGTCTTGGAACAATCAACACCGACCCACAGGTCAGACTAAACGCCTCATTCGCTTCACAGATGCCTTTGCGGGGCTCGATAGCCTTCGCCTCACAAAGCGGCTCGGTAGGAGAGGCAGTGATAGACTACGCAGCAAGCGAGGGAATCGGATTCTCGAAGTTCATCAGCGTTGGAAACAAAGCCGACATCAACGAGAACGACGTTCTCGAATACCTGCAGACTGATCAACAGACAAAGGTCATTCTACTTTACATCGAAGACATTGTAGACGGACGAAGGTTCGTTGACACTGTCACACGTGTAACCCAAGACAAGCCTATCATAGCTGTCAAAGCCGGCGTATCCCCCGAAGGCGCCAAGGCAGCCTCTTCTCACACTGGAGCACTAGCCGGCTCGGACGAGGCCTACAATGCAATTCTGAGACAATCAGGGGTCATCAGGGTCGAGTCAATCATCGATTTGTTCGACTACGCCAGAGCCTTTGCGAAACAACCTCTTCCCCGTGGAAACCGGGTGGCGATCATTACGAACGGTGGCGGACCTGGAATAATGGCCACGGACGCAAGTATCCAATACGGACTACAGATCTCACAATTCTCCGAGGTCACGAAGGCCAAGCTGAGAGCCGGGCTTCCAAAGGAAGCATCCGTCAATAATCCGATCGATCTGGTAGGAGACGCACAGGCTGACCGTTACGAGCTCGCGCTTCAAGCACTCCAGGACGACAGTGTGGATTGCAGTCTTGTCCTGCTAACGCCTCAAGCAATGGTTGACCTGAAAAAAGTTGCCGAAACGATCGCGAGCGTTGGCCCTAGAACGGGAAAGACTATTCTCACAAGCATACTCGGTCTTACGGATATCACTCCTGCTGTCGAAGTGCTAGAGAGCAACAACATTCCCCACTACGTCTTCCCAGAAGCGGCCGTCCCGGCGCTCGCCGCCATGTACGAGTATCAACGATGGGTCACGAGACCACGGACACAAGTTAGACACTTCGACATCGACACGAAGAGAGCTCAGGAGATCTTATCCACCGCCAAAAGCGCTCGCCTCACAAACCTTCCACAAGACGATGCGCTGAAAATACTCGGAATCTACGGTCTCCCAGTCATCAAAACAGAGTCAGCCTCCTCCAAGGAAGATGCAGTTGCATCGGCGAAGAGAATCGGGTACCCGGTCGCCATGAAGATTGTCTCACCAGACGTGATTCACAAGATCGACATAGGAGGAGTAAAACTGGACCTGAACAGCGACGAGGATACTTCCAAGGCGTACGATGAGATTCAAAGAAACGTGAAGAGCAATCTCCCTAATGCAAGGATCGAGGGAGTGATAGTCCAAGAATACCTGACTGGAGGAGCAGAGACTATAGTGGGAATACATCGTGACCCGAAGTTCGGACCCCTTCTCATGTTTGGCCTGGGAGGAATCTATGTCGAAGCCTACAGGGACGTATCTTTCCGGCTCGCGCCGATCCGAGAACTCAGCGCCACCAACATGATAGGCGAAATCCGAGGAAACAAGATTCTGCAAGGATTCAGAGGCCAACCCCCATCGGACACAGGTGCCATAGTCGAATGCATCCAGAGGCTCTCCCAGCTATCAATGGAACTACCAGATGTAATCGAACTGGACGTGAACCCCCTCGTGGCACTGGAGCATGGCTGCAGAGCTCTAGATGCGAGAATAATCATTTCGAGAGATACTGCTCAATGAGTCTATCCGCTATGATGCCATTTTCTCGTACGCGATCCTTGTCAAGCGCGAATTTAAGCCGCCCCAGACGCCTACTATCTAGACGAGGCTCGTCTAGCTGGCAAAGGACCCTATTTGTGGAATGTACGTCGAAGAGGGAGAGCACTCTCTCAACACGACACGTCACGGGACAAAGTACTATTTCTGCAGCGAAGCCTGCCTAGTACAGTTTCAAGCTCCCGAGAAGGCAGTTGCCAGCCTAAAGCGGATGGTCGCTCTCGGAGCCCTACTCGCGATTCCGATTGCCGCTCTAACCTATCTTCCGATAATTCCCGATCACGGCATCAATAATCTCTTTATGTTTGCCCTGTCGTTGCCAGTACAGTTCGTCGTGGGTTCGCGTTTCTACCGTGGAAGCTACGACGCACTTAGGTCACGAACTGGTAACATGGACCTCTTGATCGGCCTCGGAACGACAGCGGCCTGGCTCTACAGTACCATCGTGACGTTCGCCCCAGGATTCTTCCTGAGCAGCGCGACCTATTTTGAAACCTCGTCGATCATTATCACTCTAATTCAGACTGGGAATCTACTCGAATACATCACGAAGGGGAGGGCCTCTGAGGCGGTCCGTAGGCTACTTGGTCTCCAGCCAACAGTAGCGAGTGTGATAAGAAACGGCGTAGAGACTAGTATTCCAGTCGAACTGGTCGAGGTCGGCGATATCATACTAGTCCGGCCGGGAGAGCGGATCCCAGTTGATGGACGGGTAATCGAAGGAAGTTCTGCAATTGACGAATCAATGATCACTGGCGAGAGTATCCCCCGAGACAGACATGCCGGCGACGAGGTCATAGGCGCCACCGTAAACAAGACTGGACTGTTGAAGATTCAAGCATCAAAAGTTGGACAGGACACGGTGCTGTCCCAGATTGCCAAGCTTGTCGAAGAGGCCCAGATTGGAAAAGCTCCTCTGCAACGCCTAGCCGACAGAGTCGCCGAATACTTCGTCCCAACAGTCATACTCATAGCGACAAGCTCGGCGCTCTTCTGGTATTTCATTGCAAAAATCGGACTTGCCTTTTCCCTGCTCGCATTCGTATCCGTCGTAATCATCGCATGCCCATGCGCGTTGGGGATAGCCACTCCCGCTGCCCTGCTGGTTGGGACGGGCAAGGGCGCTGAAATCGGAATCCTGATCAAAGGAGGAGACCAGCTCGAAGAAGCGGGCAGAGTCAATACCATAATCTTCGACAAGACAGGAACCCTCACAATAGGTCAACCGACCGTGACTGACATTATTCCGATAGGAAAATTGTCCGAGGTTCAGATACTCGGCTACGCTGGCGCCGTGGAGAAGGGAAGCGAACACCCACTCGCCAAGGCAGTCGTCGAGTTGGCTCAAGGCAAACGAATCTCCCTCCTCGATCCTTCAGATTTCGAAGCTCTTCCCGGACTAGGAGCAAAAGCAACCGTTCAGGGACGGGAGATACTCATCGGCAATCCGGAACTGATGCGCAAGTTTTCAATCCCTATAGAGGCGTATCTACAGAGAATGGAAAATCTGCAAGCTCAGGGCAAAACAGTCACTCTCTTAGCAGTCAACCGTGAGCCGGCTGCCCTCATCGGCCTCGCTGATACTGTAAAGGAGTCCGCGGCACGAACTGTAACCGTGTTGAAGAAGAAGGGGCTAGGAGTAGTCATGCTCACAGGAGACAATGAGAGAACTGCCAAAGCAATCGGGCAGATTCTTGGCATTGACACTATCATCGCGAATGTCCGACCTGACCAGAAAGAGGAGGTGGTGAAGAAGCTTCAGGCTGATGGGAAGAAGGTCGCGATGGTCGGCGATGGAATAAACGATGCGCCAGCTCTGGCAGCGGCAGATGTGGGTATCGCGATAGGTAGCGGGACAGATGTGGCAAAGGAGACCGGAGGGATAATTCTCATCAAAGATGATATGACGGATGTGCCCAGAGCCTTGGAGCTGAGCAAGGCGACCGTGAGGAAGATCAAGGAGAATCTTCTCTGGGCCTTCTTCTACAACGTTGCCCTTATCCCAATAGCAGCGGGAATACTGGTTCCGCTTCTAGGGGCTGGAATATACCAAGTTCTCCCTCTGCTGGCCGGCGCGGCGATGGCCATTAGCTCTGTAACTGTTGTTTCAAACTCGCTGTTATTGCGAAGGTTCAGCACGAAAATCTAGGGAGGTGAATAGTTGCAGAAAGACCCGGTTTGTGGAATGATAGTTGATGAGAAGAAGACAAGGTTCACTTCAATGTACGAAGGTAAGAGCGTATCCTTTTGTTCAAATGTGTGCAAAACAAGTTTCGACAAGGACCCGCGAAGTTACAGCCACAAGTAACGATTAGAGAGGTGTAAGGCCTCGTGGCCTAAACGTACACCGTGGACTGCTGGCCTACTTCGTTAGACCGTCCTTTTCTTGTGAGGCAAGAAGCGAAACGTGTGGAAGCTGTTTCGTCGATTATCAAGAGTCACTCAGCTGCCGCTCTTCGGAGTTAGCCCAATCGGCGACTATCATTTTCGAGGCAGCTTATCATTTGGATGCGGGCAGTTTCTAGTGTAATACCTGTTCCCTCTTTCTCTGAGTTACAGTCTCTATTTCTCTAAGGGCCTGTGAGCATCAAACATGGTAAATTTGAGTCTGAAGCCTCAGACCGCTCAGGCTACTTCCGAACCTTCGAATGCTTACACTGATTGGCTAGATGTGGAGACGACGTGGATTGAGGGAAAGGTAGGTTGCCCTCACTGTGGAAAAGGCTTGAAAATCGCTTGCGACAAAGACATGGGCACTCTTCACATACAGAAGGACGAAGAATAGACCAGTCGATCCCGAGACATAGACGTTTCGAGAAATATTTCTCAGAATCTGGGGTCCTGCTCTAAGGTAGCGAAGCTAGTTCTAGTTCTAAGGAAGAAAGGAGCTTCTTAATCTCCCCGCAACCGTCAATTCAGATCTTGCCAACAATTCAGATAGAAAAGACCGTCTACAATAAGCCCTCACCGAAGGATGGAAAACGGATTCTAGTGATGACCCTCTGGCCTCGCGGAGTTCGAAAAACATCGGTCGACTTATGGATCAAGGGCGTAGGAACAAACAGGGAACTAATCAAGGAATGGAAAGCCGGCAGAGTCACGAGGGCGGAGTATGAGAAACGATACTATGACGATATGAAAGGAGAAGCTCAACAAAAGCTGGTCAAGGAGTTAGCAGGTTATGCTCGGGAGGGACCGATTACTCTTCTCTGCTCGTGCAAGGACCCGAACCTCTGCCACAGGTCTCTGTTGAAAAAGCTCATCGAGGCAGAACTCTAGTTGAGCTGGCTATCGGCCGGTTGCTCTTTGGATCCCGAGGTCCTGGCTCATCTTGATCCGCTTCATTAAATCCCCACGAGTAATGATTCCAAGAACACTGTCCCCGTCTGTAACGATTAGTCTGCCAATCTGTTTCTGAGCCATCTTCTGCATCGCATCCGCCGCGGAGGCCATTGAACCTATCGTTACTATTCTCTGGAATGGGACCATTGCCTGGCCGACCGTCTCAAACTCTCTCTTCTCCTTGGGAATAGATCGCACAGAACTCATGGTGACAACTCCCTGAAGCTTGTCATCTTGAACAACAGGGTATCCGCCATGTGGATGGACAAGGAAGAAGTCGTTGACCAGCTGTTGTACAGTGATGCCGGGGCTGACGGTGAGAGGGTTCTTCGTCATAATATCACCGACGGTGATACCGTGCAGAGCCTCGGTCATCTGAGTCTGCTGAAGGCTAGTCTCGGCGCCGGATCGGATGAACCAGCCCAGGAAGATTATCCAGATGCCATTGACAAAATCAGCCGTAGCGACTACAAGCAACAGTCCCGCGGCGATCATCAGCAAGGAAAGGATCTCGCTGACACGCGTAGCGTTCTTCGTTGCCGTCAGGAGGTTCTTTGAGCTCCTCCAGAGGCTTCCACGCAAGACCCGCCCCCCGTCTAGCGGGAAGGCCGGGATCAGATTAAACGCTCCCAGCGCACCGTTGATCAGCGCATTGTAGCCAAGAACAGCGATGACGGCGATTGGAAAACCCACCAAACCTCCGAGATACCAAAGACTCCCCAGTACTCCTGCTATCGCGAAACTGGTCAAGGGCCCTGCGGCCGCCATTCTAACCTCCAAGCCGGCATCTTGAGGCTCCTGGCTCATCTCAGAGACACCACCGAAGAAGAAGAGAGTGATTCTAGCTATCGGAAGCCCATTTTTCTTGGCGATGTACGAGTGTGAGAGTTCGTGGACTAGGACGGAAATAAACAGTAGCAGGGCTGAGACTATGCCGACTATCCAGTCCATTGTAACTGAAAGCTGGGGATATGTCGCAGGCAGATATCCGACAGCGAGTGACCAGGCGATGAGTAAGAAGACAAACCAGAGCGTCCAGTGAATCCTAATTGGAATGCCTAGAATCTTTCCTATGTTCACCGACACTGGTAGCGTTCTCTGAACTCACCGTGAACACGGTTAGAATTTACCCTTTTCCTATGCCCAGGAAAAACATAGCCTGCGATATGGAGAGAGGGCAGGCCAGTCGCGCAATGGATTGCGACCTGGGCTACTAGGTCAAAGATTGAATTAGAACCGCTTGGAATCCACGACTGATTACGAGTTGAATCTCGCCCAAGGGCTTGCTGAATATGTTCAATCTGTGAATTATCAGGATCTCTCCGAGAACGTAATTCATGAGACCAAGAAGAGAATTGTCGACAGTTTAGGATGTGGAATCGGCGCATACTACTCTGAGCCTGCAAAGATCTCTCGTAAGGTAGCAGAGTTAGCTAGAGATGAGAAGGGTTCAACGCTGTTCGGAACGCGAAGGAAGACTACTCCTGATCTAGCTGCTTTCGTCAATGGAATAATGGTACGATACTTCGACTACAACGATACATACTTGTCGAAGGAACCGGCACATCCCAGCGACAACATCGGACCCTGTTTCTCAGTCGCGGAATCGGAACACGCCACTGGACAGGACCTCCTCCTCTCGATCGTTCTAGCGTACGAGATCCAGTGCAGGCTCTGCGACGCCGCAGACATTCGGCACAGAGGATGGGACCATGTCTGCTACGGGCTGGCATCGACAGCGTTGGCAGCAGGCAAGCTCATGGGATTGAGTGATGAAGAAATGACTGAGGCTGTGAACCTCGCTCTGAACTCTCACATTACAATGCGACAGGTACGGGCGGGAGAGTTGTCGATGTGGAAAGGCTGCTCATTCGCCAACGCCGCCAGAAACGGCGTCTTCTCCGCTCTACTGGCTCGGGAAGGCATGACGGGACCCTCTCCAATCTTCGAGGGAGAAATGGGCTTCTTCAAACTAGTATCCGGACCATTCCAGATCAACCTCAGCGATTTCGGCGGAAGGAGTGGATCTTTCAAGATCGCCGAGACCTATCTGAAATTCTTTCCGGCAGAGATCCATTCACAGACTTCCATATGGGCCGCTTTGGAGGCTAGGAAGGAGATTGAGAACCTAGACGATATCGTCTCGGTCGAGATTGCTTCGCACGAAGCCGGCTATACAATTCTCGGAAGGGACCCGGAGAAATGGAATCCTATGACGAAGGAGACAGCAGACCACAGCCTACCCTACATCGTCGCAATGGCCCTCTTGGAGGGCACGGTCGACAATTCGACCTACACCGAGAAGAAGTATCGAGACCCGAAGGTTCTAGCCTTTCTCAAGAAAATCACGGTAGTCGAGGACAAGGAGCTGAGTGCAAAGTATCCAGAGGCTGTCGCGAACAGAGTCACTGTCAAATTATCGTCTGGAAAGGTCGTATCGAAACAGGTCGACTATCATAAGGGCCACCCGAAGAACCCCATGAGCGACCAAGACGTTGAGGATAAGTTCGAGAGACTCACCAAGAAGTACGTGAACAAGAACCGGTCGAGACGAATACTAGACACTTTGTGGAACCTTGAAAAACTCAAAGAAGTCAACAAGATAGTGGCGCTTCTCACGCTACGCTAACCACAGTTGAAATGCAGTCAGAAAGCTTAGCGAGACAAGGTGCTGCAAACACTAATCGTTAAGTTCGGGCCCGGCTGCAATTTCTGGTAATTGCATGAGGATGTCAAGCCCAAGATCTAGACAACCCAACGCCGGTCTCCAGATAGTTCTACTGGTTATCGTCATTGCAATCTTTCTCTACCTGGCGTTGGATGTTAAGCAGTTACTTCCATCGTCAGAAATCGCCGAGATAGCTGTGGTCATTGTTGGTGGCGAACTCGTCCTCATGGAGATTCTATTCTTCAGAAGCTTCTATCGGCGCAGAGTGAGCCTAAAGGCTGGTGGGGTAAGTGTCTCGCGAGAGTTTCGAGCCGAGAAGAGGCGGCGCCCGACCTTTAACCACTTCATCCTTTTCTCGATCGTTACCTTCGACTTGTTTCTGCTCGTTCCCGCTTATGTCGTGTCATTACCCTCACTAGCTCAGGGGACAGTTTACAATATACTCACTACTCTGGTGACTGTACAGGGAATCCTGCTGGGTCTCCTCGGGGTTTCTGCCCTCCAGCTCACCGGAGACTCGCGAATACTCAAACCGCTTGTGGGCCTCACGATCATCTCGATCCTTGTCTCAGTTTCAGCGGTAATGTTCGGGGAGGCTTCTACAATTATTCCTCAAACAGTGCTCGCTGGGTTCTTTCTCGTAGCGGTCATATTCTTCACCGCAGTCGTAGGAGTCTACTCATGGTTCATTCTGGAAACCAGAGCATCTCAAGGGTTCGGATCTGGAACACGGACGGCGCCGCCGGAACAGAAACGCTTGAGCTAATCGACGCTATTCCCGAGTTAGGGATACGCTAGCTGTTTCCCTTTCCAAATGTCGCTGTCGCCCCAGAGCCCAAGCCTCCATGCGTTGTACTCGACGATCTGGCTATGATCTATGAAGAGGTTAACGTCTTTGCCGAATGTTTTCAGATACCATTTGAAGACAGGCGGGTCTGAGGCTTCGAACATCCATGAGTGGTAGCCGAACTTGTCGACGAGCTTCTTGACAACATCCTTCCGCCACTTGCTGGGAGGAAGGTCTTCCGTGATTCCTTCTGATTCGAGCATGAGGATCTTGGCGCCAACACTCAGATGGGCCGCGGTTTCTTTTGCAACGTCGGCGAAGGTGCGCATCTTTGTCTTGTAGCCGACGATATGGGTCCCGGCGCCTGCTCCAATCATCATCGAGACTTCGGGCTTAGCTTTCATTCCGAGTCTTTGTACTTGTTTGACAATTGCGACTTTGTCCTCTAGTTTGATAGATGCGAGGCCGCTTGAGACTTCTACCATGTCAAATTCCAATGATTTGCACTCTTCGAGATACTTGTCCACCGCGTCCGGTCCCTGAACGATAACGCGTTCAACGAATCCGCCGGTTGAGACGTACACACTGTGCTCGTGACAGAGCCGAATCATCTTCCGCGTCTTGTCCCGGTCGAGGAGGCGCATGCTCCCACCAGCGAACTTGAAACCATCAACATACTCCCCCCAGTCGTCGAGGAGATCTCTCAGATAGCCGTACGTGACTGGGGTATAGTATGGTCCCCGAAACTCGATGACTCCGGTCTTCCTCGGCTTCTCGGACAACTCGCTTAGTTTGACAAAATCGAAGGTTCTATTCTTTGAACTCAACTGGGCGAGACTCTCTTGGGCTTTTAAAACTGAACTGTCATGTATGTCTGGGTTTCGGTGACTTCGTCGCGAGGTCGAGAAGAAAGAAAATGGAAGACCCGAGTTTCCGTAACAAAAACATCTTCGTAGGGAGTAAGCGAAAACCGAGAGTCCTACTCTTGTTGCGGCTTTACTCTCGAAAGCTATGATCTGGCAGTGCTAGTTAGAAAGTGCTTGTCAATGTCCTCTGCGACGAGGTTATAGGACTTGACTAGCTTTCGAATCTCCGACTCGAGCGGATCTTCCTTTGGTTTGCGTCCGTCCATAGGAACCCCTACTATCATACAGAACCATTCCGCGAGCTCTTGAGAGTTCGCGAACACAAACATGTTCCCGTCCCCGGTTGAGACCGTCCAGCCGTTCTCTACCTGGTCTATCTTGTAGCTGGATCTTATGCTTCTAATCGTCGACTGTTTGTCCATCTCTACATCCGCCCCACACTACTGTTGCGTGGTTCACCTGGCTGTTTCTCGCGTCCTTGAGATACGTTGACCATGACGAGGAATATACGAGTAGTGTATCCTTTGCGGAAACCCCTAATACTCTAGGACCCGGCAGTGGTGGGTCATGACGACCGTCAAGATCGAAGGGTATACCAGGGTAGCTTCTACGGACGAGGTTCCGCCAGGCGTGACCAGGAAAGTCGCGTTAGAGGGGAAAGATCTTCTGCTGGCTAATATTGATGGTAAGTATTACGCTATTGGGAACACGTGTACACATGTTGGAGGGCCTTTGGACGAGGGAATGGTGCATGGCTTTGAGGTCGAGTGTCCTTGGCATGGTTCTAGGTTTGATTTGAGGAACGGAATGGTCATGCATGGTCCTGCTCGTGCTCCGGAGCCTAGCTATGATGTCCGGATAGAAGGAAAAGACCTCCTGGTTAGGCCGAAATAGCCAGAGTCCTCCGAGCATTTTTCTCTTCTCTCCTATCTTTTTCCTTCAGATGTCTCGCTTCTTTTTGTTAACTCGCCTTTTTTCTTCTTGCACATTTCTTGTCATCTTAGAGCCTTCCCGGGACTTCTCCGACAAACGACTCCCTCATTCTTTAGCCCTCAAAACAATCCTTTAACCCCTGACAACAACCGAATATCCATCGTCAACCCGTTGTATCCGGACCCGAAGCGTCTCCATATAGGCTGTAGCGGATGGTCCTACCAAGACTGGGTCGGACCCTTCTATCCCAAGACCGCCAAGCCCGGCGACTATCTCCATCTCTACTCTACAGTATTCGACGCTGTCGAGATCGACTCCACCTACTATAGAACACCAAGCCCACTAATGGTCAACAACTGGCGAAAAGCCACCACGGACAACTTCGTTTTCACCGCAAAATTTCCGAAAAAGATAACTCACGAGCTGAAGTTGCGTGACAGCCAAGCCCAACTGGAACGCTTCTACAAGTCAATGAGCGAGCTTCGTGAAAAACTTGGAGCACTGGTCATTCAACTGCCGCCCTCGTTCAACATGAAGAAGGACCTAGACGCGCTCGAAATCTTCCTCGGCCAGATCGACCAGAAGTACAAGCATGCGATCGAGTTCAGGAACAAGTCCTGGTGGAAGCCTGAAACCTACAAGCTCCTAGAAGCCAGCAATGTTGCACTCGCATGGTCAGAAAACCAGTATACCAACAGTCCAACCGAAGCAACCTCAGACATAGCCTATCTCCGAATGGTTGGTGATAGAGACATCACAAACTTTGGCGAGAAGCAGAGGGATCAGAGTAACGTCCTGAAGACGTGGTACACAGCCCTCGAAGAGAAATCAGACCTGTTCAAACAAGGCTACATCTTCTTCAACAACCACTTCGCAGGATTCGGCCCCGGCAGCGTCAACGAATTCCGACGACTAGCCGGACTAGCAGAGATGGATTGGAAATCGATCAAGACAGAACCCGGACCACTACAGAGTAGCATGTCCCAGTTCCAACAATAACATTAGCCAAGACTATGTGAAAGGGGTAAGTCTCTCACAAGCATCTGAATCAGGTAAACAGTTTTTCCTGTCCGTATTTGGTCAGGCTCCACCGCCCTGCGCGTCCCGACTTCGACACTGTGACCACTCTCTGCTTCAAGAGAAGTTTGAGATGGTAACTGACACACGCGGGACCAAGCCTCGCTTTTTCACTAATGTCCTGGACATTGGTTTTTCCTTTCTCCATAAAGTCCAGAATTTTGGTCCGGGACTCGAGGCCTCTGCTGACATTCCTCATCCCAGCTAAGTATGCACGCGGATTATAGGCGGGGCTCAGACGATATTCCTCAAGCGAAGTCGCTGATCAGCAACTTCTGCTGTTGCTTATCGACTGGTAAGGCCTTGAAAGTCTCAGACAACTCTAGCTTGATCAAGTCTAATCGTTGATGGTAGTATGGCCGGATCTTGTACCGGTCGACCATTTCTGTGGCAACATCTAGGTACTTTTCGACTCCGCTCCGAAACACTGTTGCCATAAGCTTGCCGCCGCATCGGTGGCAGACTCCTCCAAGTGGGACACGGCGGGGTTTTGATCCACACTTCGTGCAGCGTACCCGTTGGGAGGTGAAGGTTCGCAGGTTTCCTACAAGGTCCCTAAGGATGTGTGTTGAGAGGACTTTGACAGCAACCTCAGCGGCATTCACTGCTATGATCTGATCTGCCAACTGGAGCTGTTCCTTCACCTTGTCAAGCATAGTAGGCAGCTCCTTGTAAGAGCTGACCAGTCTTCCGCGATCCAGATCTTCGGTCGGGTGCGTAAACCCGATACTCCAGTGGTCAGAGCCAAGACTCTGGTTCAATGTGGGAACGAGATCCTCCACCTCGCTCGGGTGGGCTCCTTGCCACGTTTTCTCGTAGAACTCGACGGGGAGCTGTGCGACTGTCTCTATGTTCAGCGCCTGCCTAGCGACCTCTGACGGGTTTAGAAGAGGCGATAGTAACAGTGGAGCGTCCATTAGTCCTCCGATCCGGTCTGGCATAAAGTCGCGAGAGAAATTCAACAACACATCAAGCAGCAGTGATACCGAGTCTTCGTCGCCATCACAATCCCGACGTTTCGCAGCGTGCCAGAACGGATGAGCATAACAGACACTCGCTTTGGTAAATCCTACAATCCGACCCACGACGCCGACAGACGTGTGCGGCGACAATCCAACGACGAGTCGGCCAATCAGATCCTCTCTCTTCGTGGCATTGTAAAATTTTTCTATCCCATAGTAGCTGGAGAGCAGGTCGTCGAGGAATTTGGACGCTTTCAATAGATACTGCGCCCCAGTCTCCGGGACGATCAGATCCTGCACTTCCAAAGTGCAGAGCTGGTTGGGCAATTCTAGCCGATTCCCGTCCATATCCTTCTCGTAGCCTAAAGCGTAGGCCTTCTCGATTGAGAGGCCGACCTCTGCGGGACGAAACTGTGTTAGAATCGCGTTGGTCGAATCAAACCGTATCGTCCCATCCTTGAACACAGAAACGTCCGCCCTTGCCCGGAGCAATCCTTTCTCAAGCGGCTCGGGAGTCTTTGTCTTGTTTAGAAGTCCCTTTGTCCCCTTGACAGCATCCGGAATGATCACCAGCCCTAGCCGTTTTCCAGAATCGTCCAGAACGCGCTTCAGGTCGATCGGACTGTTCTTGTAACCAACCGTCTCGATGTTACAATTCTTGCAGACCCCAAATCCGGGAAGTCCACATCTAGGACACGATGTTCGTGCTATTGTTAGAGTCCCGCATGCGGGACACTTGATACGCGGTTCCCAGGTGTCACAGTTCGGACAGACTCGGTCTACAATTTCGAGACTCACTGCCAGTTTTCGAGAGGCTTCCACAATGTCGCGCCGGGTTCCGCCGAACTGTCCGGTTGGGAATAGACAGTGAACCTTGGGGGTCATGATGCGCTCTTTCGCTTTCTCCGGGCGTCCCATGCGAGCTCCTACAAAGTTGGGAGCTTTGCTCTTCACTGGAAATCCTGCGAGCCCAGACAACTTCTCTAGGACGGTCGATTGGCCTATCATCCAGTCCCTGTCCTCGGGCCGGAAAAGTGCTCGAAGGATCAGTGTTTCATCCTCCATGATACGGATCGAGGCGCCCTCGACTTTGTGAGGCAGACAGAGGTTCTCCAGGAGAGGCTTGATCTGTATATCGTTCGGTAAGAGTATTGTCTCTTCGGATGCCCTCGAAGAGTCCAGGATTTTTTCTCGCAGAGATTGGAGTTCTTCTGGTTTGATCGAGTCCCAGAAGAAGGTGTAGAATGGGTGGAGTGGAACGCCGAGTAGCTTCGATATCTCAACGGCCTCAATTGCTTTCGGTCTTGTGGAGAGGGGATTCTTTGCGAGTGTTTGGAGACGTTCGGACTGTATCGACATCGGTGGAGTAGTCCCGGAAGATTCGAGACTGGCCAGTTTCTGCCTGAGTAGTTCGCCCCACCATTCTTCAACGAACCCGGAGGGAACAAGTGTCCGGTTGTTTTCTAGAAATTCCCCATATCCGACCATGAGGTCGCCGAGGAAGAGAATGCTCTGAATTCGACTCTTGATCGCCCGGGCTTCGATCGGACTCTCTATCCTTGCGACGGAGCCGTCCTGCATTTTTACTACTGGTGGTTCGATGGAGTCTACTGCGGTAACTATTCCAGCTTTTCCGGGTCTCTCGGTTCTTATCTGGACTCCGACTGCTAGGAATCCTCCGAGAATCTCCATGGTGGCGGGGTGGACGCCGACAGAGGCGAGGCCGGTGTTGCGGGATCGGCCGTATCTTATTCGGAATCCGCCGGTTGCGCCTGGAAATGCGAAGATTGGTCGTCCTCCGACGACGTCTTCCATGAACATGAACTCCTTGGCCTCTTCTCCTTCTGCTGAGGTGCTCTTGAGTGATCGTAGCCAGTCCCAGCCGTCGAGTCCTAGCCTATCGACTATTCGGAGAACTTTCTGGGATCGCCCTAGGAGCCCATCGTTCACGACTCGGAGGGCGCCGCCGCGGACTCTGTTTGTTTCGACTCTCAGAACGTTCCGGTTGACTGCTACTTCGACCGGGTCGGTCTCGACCCCGTTAGGCTCGATTGGTAATTTCAGCATCGCATCGTGTAGGACATTGTCTGCGTTGCGATATTGGAATCTGGCGACGGCTCGTTCGTAGATCCGGAGTTCTTCGACAAATCTCCGGGCTTCTCCCTCTGATGCTCTGTAAGCTTGGAGGCTTAGCTTCCGCCGGACGTGGTCGGCCACGATCATCGTCATCCCCATTTCGGTCCCACCTGCGGATCGCATGGGGCCGGCGAAGTAGACAGCTAGGTGGCGAGTACGATCAGGATTCGTGCGGATCTTTACGGCATGTATTCCCTGAATGGGGGCAACGGTTACGGCCTCGTCCAGTACTGCTAGGGCTGTTCGGACGGCCTGCTCTGCGGCCTTCTCGGGTTCGAGGCTTCCGAACCGGCCTAGCACGATTTCTTCGCTGATCTTGAGCGCGGTTTCTTCGCGGGAGATGATCTTGTTCAGCTCCCTGATGCGCTCGGCAACGCCGAGCGGACCAACGGCCTTCTCGACTCTCTCCGCTAGATCATACGTGGTCTGCGACTCGACCTTTGAAGATGGGTCGAGTCCTTTTGACCGGGCTAGGGTTGCAATCGCATACTGCCTGCTGTATTCATCATGGAGCCGTTTGGCGTATGGATTGTTCTGCCTGTACTCCAGCGGGTCCAACTGGTTCCAGTCTCGCTCGCGAGACCTGTAGATAATATGTTATTCTTGGATCATGTCTGAGAAACGTAATCGTCTCTCTTTCTAATAGGAGAGTGGTTTCGTAGAAAGGCTGAATTGGAAAAGTTCCCTCGGGAGTATTCTCTGGGAGCACAGGCATAGAATGCACTCGAACGCGGGTCCAAGGATAATACTCCATTGTGATCTTGACGCATTCTATCCATCGTGCGAGGTCAAGCGGAATCCGTCCCTTGCGGGGAAACCGCTCATTGTCGGCGCGGACCCAAAAGGGGGCCATGGCCGTGGTGTGGTGATGTCATGCTCCTACGAGGCCAGGAAATTCGGGGTCCGTTCTGGTATGCCGATTTCCCAGGCGTACAAGTTGTGTCCTCAAGGAGTCTACGTTCCTCCCGATTTCGAACTGTATGGTGAGACTTCTGATCGGGCTATGGAAGTGTTGCGAAAGTTTGCTGACAGGTTTGAACAGACTAGTATCGATGAGGCGTACATGGATGTCGGGGAGAGTTGCAAGAACTATGATGAGGCGGCCGAGCTCGCGGGGCGAGTGAAGGCCGGGCTGAAAGGGTCTGAAGGTCTAACGGTCAGCGTGGGAATTGCGCCTAACAAGTCGATCGCCAAGATTGCTTCCGACATGAAGAAGCCTGACGGTCTCACAATTGTTAGACCGGACGAGGTCAAGGCGTTTCTCGAGCCGTTGCCAGTTAGCAAGATCAGTGGGGTTGGAAAGAAGACAACCGAGTATCTGCAGAACCAGGGGGTTGAGACTATCGGGCAATTGAGTCGGGTTCCTGCGAAGAAGTTGACTGACTGGTTTGGCAAAGGCGGGGTCTGGCTCTGGGGAATAGCCAACGCAATAGAGGAGAGCCCTGTGGAAGAGAGGGGGTTGAGGAAGTCGATCAGTGTCGAGCAGACGTTTGAGAAAGATGTTCAGAACAAACAGGTTGTGCTAGAAGCGCTAGAGTCGCTCGTCAAAGAAGTGCATGAGCGGTTGCTCGCGGAGAGACTCTGGTTTCGGACTGTCAGCATCAAGGTGCGGTTCGAGGGTTTCCAGACATTCACCCGCGATAAGACTCACACTGGCTATGTTGACGACGTCAATGTTGTCCGAGAGTACGTGCATCTACTCTTCCGCGAGTTCGAGAAAGACCGGCGAAGAATACGTCTAGTGGGGGCTAAACTGTCTGATCTGAAACCCGCCGAAGGCAAACAGACCAGGCTCGCCTAAGACAACTCCCGAACAACATTCTCGTGTCGCGGGAAATTTTTTGTTTTCGATTAGTCCAAGCGTGTTCCCTATCGTCGGTAGGGCCCTTTCACGCTTAGCAAACGGGCTTACGTTGGCTGTATTGGGCCCGTCCCATCGATCACGAATCGGGATCTGTTCTGGGGGTTTCTGATCGGAGTTCTCCTCCAAAGACCAGTTTTGTGTCGCGGGGAGACACGCTCCACGAATTTTTGGAGAGGAGTCCTGCCAGTTGAAACCGTTCTGGGCTTAGATTCCTTCTGGTCCCGTAGAACTGGCGAGTCTCGTGTTTTCGTCATGTGGCAGGTCAGCGTCCAGGTGAAGGTGCAAAGTCGTAGAGGTCAAAACGACTGCCCTGATTGATGATCAGAGGTTGTTCTGGGCGATTTCTGGAATTAACCTATCTTTTCTACTCTAAAAAGTAGTATATCGGACTAGGCGGACCCACAATCACCGATCGATCGTTCAGCTGTTCACGCTTCCCGTTGTTCAATTCGACGCTGTTTACGTCGATAGCGTAAAACGGTGTAAGCCAGAACCATTGCAGCTGCGATGATGACCACAACTATGATCATCGCCAGCATGGAGTCTGAAGGATTCGATGCAGGAGTAGCTGGCAAATTGTATGTGTAGATTGTGTTGTAAGTTGTGAAGTAGAGTTTGTTGTTTGGTCCGAGTTCTACCGCTATGACTCCACTTGGCGCAGTGTAGAGCTGGGTCATTGATAGGACCGAGCCGGCCGGGCTGAGTTGGAGCTGAACTAGGTTGCCAGTGTTGTATTCGCCGAAGACGTAGCTGTTCGGCGCGACAGTGGCAATTCCAGTGGGTGTCACCACAGGGTTGAAGTCGACAATAGGATTGATGAAACGAGGATCATTACAGATACCCAAACACGTCGGCCATCCGTAGTTGCCGCCCTTGACGATGATCAGAATCTTATCATCACTGCTCGGTCCGGCCATCGTCGAAATCAGCCGGCCGTTTGACGGGTCAAAATCGAAGCCGAAACCGTTCCGTATTCCCCAAGCATAATCCAGACCTCCAGCATTCGGATTGTCACTTGGGACTGACCCGTCAGGATTCATCCGCAGAATCTTCCCAGTGATCGAAGTCTGGTTCTGGGCCTGCTGATCTTGATGGAACTCGCCGACCTGCGCGTAGAGCTTACCGTCGGGTCCGAACTTGATGTAACCACCATTATGGTAGATTGTACCGGGCGCGCTACTAGTCACATCGAAAATGTCTCTTGGACTAGTTCCAATATTGCCACTGGCTGTGTATCGGACAATATGCCCGTGAGTATAGTTCTGGCTATCCCGGTACGTGTAGTAAACGTAGACGTAGTTGTTTGATGAAAATGATGGGTCGAGGGCTATACCGAGAAGCCCTGCTTCTCCGTCAGTGAAGATCGGGCTGATTGTTACGAAAGGTGCAAAGAGGAGTGTTCCGTTCGGTTGAATTATTCGAACGCTCCCGGTATCTTTCTCTGTGTAGAATATCCGACCGTCAGGAGCGAACCGGAGGGAGACGGGAAAACTGGCACCAGTGAGGAACGCGGTCACAGGCGAAGCTGCATGGGCTTGAATGAACAGAAATGGACTGAAGGAGAAGATGAGAAGAACCATCGTCTTGAAGAGAAGTCTTTGCGGCTGATGGCTCGACAACGTCAGGAATCAACTTCTCGGAAGTGAATCGCGATTCGACTCTACTGATTAAATACGCTAGCGGAGAGAATAGAGTAGGTCTATCATGACTCGACCCGATTGGCAGAAAAAAAAGAAGAAGATGTCTGGTAGAGAAGGACCCAAGAAAGGTAAGGTCCGCTAAAGTCAGACGGTTCGGAAGAGAACTGGAGAACGGAAGGTATCCTCGGTAGGACAGTAGTATGTGTCACGATAATGTTCTATTCTGGTAGAGTGCTAATACCGCTTCTCGCTAATCTCCATCGCATCCTTCTTAGTATCAGAGAACTCTAGCATAGTTTCCACGGTCCGGCTCCGGTACCGGCCGGTATTCCGGACATACTGCAAATAGTTCTGCATCTGGTCAGCAAACACCCCCACATTGTCAGCGACAATAACGCATCCCTGAGGTAGCTTGTCCTCGACGGCCTTCAGATAGTCCAGGTACTCCGCCTTCTCAGCATCCAAGAAGACTAGATCGAACGGTCCCGGGAGCTTGGAAAGTATCTCCCTCGCGTCTCCCTGTATCACCTTGATCTGGCTCTCTAGCCTTGCCCGCTCTACATTTTGTTCAGTAATTCGAGCGTGCTCAGGACTCTTCTCGACGGACGTGATTTCAGCCTTGGCAGGGCTGTTTTTGGCGATGAGAATCGCTGAATATCCGTATAGCGCCCCGACCTCTAGAATCTTCCTCGGTTTGTGCTTCCTTACGATCTCGGCGAGTATCTTTCCCTTGACCGGGCCGATTGATGGAATGAAGCTACGTTTGCCCATCTCCTCAATCTCGCGCAGGACAGCGTCAGCGGGGTCAATGGTCTCCTTCGAATGCTGCATTGGCAGTAGGGGTGTATACGCTGATAATTGAGGCAATCGGTACGAATGGCCTAGGCTTCAGCCAAGGTTAAAACAGAGAACGTCCCAATCGAGAAGATCATGAGCACTGCCTATTGGAGGGTCAACCCGGTCGCGATGATAGGCGCGGCAGTAGCTCTGATCAGCGTCTTCCTCCCGTGGTGGGGAATCTATGAATCCTCGCTTGGAGTGTTGACATTCTTCAGAAGGTGGACCCTCTGGAGCCCGCCCGGCACCACAGTTCTCCGAGCCTTTGGACAACCGCGGCCAGTTTCAGCTACCGGCTTATCCCAGACCTTCTCAGCGTCAAGTCTGATTGTTCTGACACTAGCCCTCGTTGCCGCTGCGCTCGCAGTCGCTGGATCCCTCACTCTGATTCGCAAATATCTAGTCGCGGGACTATTCCTATCGATTCTAACCCCAATTTTCTACGCCGCATCTATATCCTATGTGACATACAACTCTTGCCTGACTCCTCAGTGCTCGTCCGGACCTGTGGGCAGCGCCACCGCCTTCGACGGCGCAACTTTCGGATGGGGTTTTGAGACTGGATTCTACATTTTCATCATATCCGCAACAGTCCTAGCTCTGGCTCTTTTCATGAACAATAGCCTTGCCCGCAATTCTGCGCTTCAACGGGCCCAAGTCGCAGTCCCAACAAAAAAGCAGCTCAAGTAAAGAACCAGCTCTAAATGACTGGCGTGTTCGAGAATACGATCCCCTGCTGGGTAATCTGGTAGAAATATCCACGGGACGCCACCGGATTCCTTCCAATCCGCAACACCTTCATCGTACCCCCCTTCAACAATAGCTCCCCACTCCTCTTTCTCATCTCAATCACACCATCAGCGAGATTTGCCGTCGCATTCTCTAACGACTCGTCCACTACCTCAGTGTGCAGAATAGCAATAGTTACGGCCCGCGCGATCCTCGTTGCAAATCGCATGACCTGAACATACTGGAAGACCTTCTTCGCTTCGGTCAGAAGGAAGAATGGGGTGATCGAGTCCATGACGATAATTTTTGGACCTAGCCCGGGCTTCAAGGCGAAACTTCGTCCATAGCTGAGAAGGTCTTGGAACTTCATGGTCTCTTCAAGGATTTCGGATGGATCAGTTTTCGGCAATGACTCGGCCAGTTTTTGTGCCCCGAGTGAGAACATGTCTACAAACTCCAATCGGCCTTCTGCCTCGACCTTGTCGACAGCAATGTGATGATCCTCTAGGCCGAGCTTCACGATATCCGCTGGATCGTCAATACAGTAGTAGAGGAGGCTGCATCCTTGCCGGATGAAGTTGGTAACCAGTTCTCGGACAAGCATCGATTTGCCACTCCCAATGGGACCGAGTAGTGCGATAGCTGATGGGCGAGGGAACCCTCCTCCAGTAACCTTGTCCAGGATCGGGATCCCAGTCGGCTGTAATGCCTCGAGTCTATGATCATCGGTCGCCCTCTTCAAAGAAGCCCGTAGCCGGTAAGCTTGCTGTGCAGTGGTTCGAAAGGTGGCCTGTAACCAGAACAAGAGTCGGAAAGTGACACGCTAACAAGCGCTGAGGTCTGTCAACTCGTTTCCGGTCGACTAGTTGCTGGGTCAGCTTTTATTAGACTCGACCCGGCATGATCCATTTTCTCCCATGATAGTAATCGGCGGGTCAGCCTCCACCAATCTTGCAGAGAAGGTCGCAAAACAGCTCGGCCAAGAACCCGGACGTATCGAGATTAAGAGATTCCCTGATGGCGAGAAATACATTCGAATACACGAGGATGTGAGGGGTAAAGACGTCGCGCTCATACAATCACTTTACCGGACCCCGGACGAGTACGTTTTCGAATACCTCCTTATCGCTGACACTTTGCGCGACATGGGGGCAGCGACAATAACTGGCGTCGCTCCTTACCTCGCCTATGCCCGACAGGACTCACGTTTCTACCCTGGTGAGGCACTCAGCTCAGCGGCTATCGCCAAATTCTTCGAAGCTGCTGGAACAACATCCGTCATTACTATAGACTGTCATCTCCACCGGCTAGGAGATGTCTCCAAAGTCTTCAAGATACCCGCACAGAACATATCCGCAATGAGCCTGCTCGGCAAATACGCACGCGAGAACCTGAAACCGAAGAACCCGCTGGTCGTTGGACCTGACGAGGAGGCCGAACAATGGGCAGGCACTGTTGCGAAGGAGCTTGACGCGGAACACACCTCATTCACCAAGAAACGAGTCCGCAAAGAGGGAGAAACAAAATCCAGGCTCGAAATGGACACTGGAGATGTCGATGTGAAGGGTCGAGACATCGTCTTCGCAGATGACATCATCAGCACGGGAGGAACAATCGCTGAAGCAGCCAAGGCTTGCAAGAAGAAAGGAGCTCTGCGAATCTATGTCCTCTGCACTCATCCAGTTCTCGCCGACGGCGCAATCAAACGGATCAAAGCCTCAGGAGCTACCAGAATAGTCGGGACTGACACGATCCCCAGCCCCATCAGCACCGTCTCAGTCGCCCCCGTCATAGCCGCAGCACTCAAAACCCTTCGATAGCAAGCTCCACAGACACCATTCGATAGCCTGAACATTATTAGTAGAACGAAACGCGAGCCTAACGCCTACCGTTGCCTCCAGCCCTCGGAATAACAGGCGCCCTAAACTGGGACGTCAATTTATTCGTAAAGCAGATTCCTCGCACAGGACAAGAAGTAGTCGTTGAGAAGGTCGACCGGGTCCCAGGGGGCAAGGGAGGAAACGTAGCCGTCGCCGCATCGCGAATCCTCGGGCAAGGACACGTAGCACTCATTGCATGCCTCGGCAAAGACGACGTGGGAAAAAAACAGGTCTCCATCCTAAAACAAGAAGGCGTCGACACGACGGCCGTCCAGATCCTCGACGAGTTTCAATCCGGCCAAGCCTACATAACCGTCGACGAGAAAGGTAGCAATGTCATCGAGACCCACTTCGGCGCTAACGCCGGGCTCAAGAGTGAGCATCTGATGCTTCCCGCCGTCCAGTCGATCCTCGCCAACCTGCGAATGCTTGTAGTCATTGACCCTCCACGCCCGGTCGCAGGGAAACTGCTCGCCCAGGCCAGAAGGCTCCGGAAGTCAGTCATGTGGCACCCAGGTGTACTGACAAGATTTGGCCTAAAAGAATTCAAGGACGAGATGAGAGACATTGACTATCTCATTCTCAACGAGCATGAAGCTCCTCAATTTGCCGGTGCGAAGGAGCTAGGCGAATCGCTCTCAATACTCAGCAAGGTCTCGCCAAAGGCAAAGATACTCATCACACTCGGCAGTAAAGGCGCCGCTTTCTACTCAGCCGGTAAACTGTCGAAGATTCCTAGGATATCCCTGGATAAGCTGGGACGCAAAGTAATCAATACTACAGGAAGTGGTGACGCGTTCGTGGGAGCCTTCGCGGCATACAAGGTCCTAGGTGTCGGCGATATGGAGGCTTTCAAGTATGCTAACATGGCCGGTGCGCTGAAGGCTTGTCATGCGGAGACCCGTGGGAGTCCAACTAGGAAGGATCTGGAAGAGTCCTACAGAAAATATTTCGGCTAGCAGCTAGAATAAGGTTACAGATCCTATCTCTGATAGATCTGTGAGGCTGTTCATTTTGACCATTCCATTGCTGATGGTGTAGAGGACGTTGCCGATGTAGAGTGATCTGGTGATGTACAGGTTGCCGTTGTAGTAGGTGGGAAGTACGCCGGTGGGGTAGTGGGTTATTCCCCCCCTGAAGACGATGCCGTTCTGGACTGTGACGCCGAACACGTAGGCTCCTTGCCAAGCTATCGGATTGTAGTACCACGGGTAGGTTGCGTTCTGCTGGGCCTGAGCGATTGCGACAGGGACGACGAGGAGATTTAGGGACTGGTCGAAGAGTACTGCGCGATGGTCGGTTAGTGCGGGCGAGTCGCTACCGCGATCTCCAGCCAAGAA
>Ga0307471_100000004_pt1 | contig 144471 bp, 139 predicted proteins | sample atmos_gasesAM3C__2_FD_204566 | JGI IMG/M metagenome (GOLD analysis project Ga0307471, IMG submission 204566) | Hardwood forest soil microbial communities from Morgan-Monroe State Forest, Indiana, United States - atmos_gasesAM3C_515 | ecosystem: Environmental > Terrestrial > Soil > Temperate... | reverse complement strand
AAGACGAGCCCACCATCATGAAGCGATCCGTTGGCTTTGTTGTGCGGCGCAAATAATCGGCAAGCCGCAGCCATTCGTCGTAATCCGTGCGCACCACCGGCGGCCGCGCGGCCGAAACCAGACCCGGCCTTCCGTTATCGTTTGGCCATACGCCGACCGGCGAGAACCATAAGGCCCAAGCGCTGTTGGCGCACAGACAGGCGAGCAGGAAACCGCCCGCAATATATTTTTCCGGTCGTTGCCGCGCGGCAAGAAAAACGAACCAACCCGCCAGGCCCGTCATGACGAAAAGAGGTAGCGCCTGCAAAATATAATGATGCCCCATTTGATCGGGGCCAAAACACCAAATGACAAGCCATAAAAAAGCATAAATACCCACGAGTGCCGTCGGTTTCCGGTTGCTATTCTTGACGTGCGCACCAAGAAACAACCCGCTTGTAGCGACTAACAAAAGACCGATTCCAAAACCGCCGCCAACGAAACGCAGAAAAACAGCCGCTGGCCTTTGGTAAGAGCGGTAAAGCTCGCCGTAATTTACCGTCAGCGCGTTTTGGAGAAATGCCGGTGCGATGAGAGCGAGAAGGCCAGCAAAGCCAATACCTGTAGCGACAAAATAAATAGCCGTGTAGCCCAATTTTTTCCGACGGTCTTTTACCTGGCGCCCGATTTCCCAAATTGTGCATAGAGCAACCGTCGCCAGCAAAGCGAGCGCGGCATAAACGAAATGGCGGCGCAGAAGAACCGCGAGACCGAGGATAAGTCCCAGTTTCAATCCGTTTAAGGCAAGCCGAGGCGGCTTTGGTTGCTCGAGAACCAAGGCAGCGGCAAAGACGATACAGGCCGCAGCGCCGATATCGGGATAACCCTCCAGCAAAGGCAGCCATACAGGCGGGCTCAGGGATGCGGTGATCAGGCTGATAATGAAAGCCAATTCTTTCGTCAGGCCAAAGGCGCGCCGCAAAAAGAAAGCAAAGGCAATCTCGTAAGCGAGGAAGAAAATAAAAAAATTGGTGAGGATAAAAACCAGCCGGACCGGGCCAAACAGCCCGAAGCTTATCAGGGACGGCAGCGCGTAAAGGAGATTGTAGTCACCCGCGAGCGCGTTTTTAAAAACCGCCCAACCGGCGAAAAGGCTTTGCTCAAAAATGACGTGAAACTGCCGCGCCATGTTAAAATACATGGCATGATCCCAGAAATAGATCGTATGTTCGTGATTGACATAGCCGGCGACAAAAAGAGCCTGCAACCCGGCCAGAACAATCAAAGCCGCATAGATAAAGGCTTGCTTTTGGCTCATAAAGAACGGTCGCGATTTGGTGCACTGCCGCCGGTCATGCGGTCGATGACGAAAAGCGGCCGCTGTTTGCTTTCGAGATAAATCCGTCCGACATATTCGCCGATCATGCCGATGCAGAAAAACTGTAATCCGAAAAAAAACAGCATTATGCAGGCCAAACTGGTCCAGCCACGTATGGTGCCCAAAAAGAGCCAGGACATACCGACATAAAAAAGCATCAGCAAAGCCAGCGTTCCGCAGCCGAGGCTTAGCCACAGGCTCAAACGCAACGGCATTACCGAGAAACTGGTGAGACCATCCAGCGCAAAATGCAGCATGCGGCTCAAAGGATAATTGCTGCGCCCGTTAACACGCACCGCGCGATCATAGATCAACGGCACCTGTTTTAGCCCGACCCAGGCAATCATGCCGCGCAGATAGCGTTGGCGTTCGGGCATTTGCTGCAAATGTTCCCACACCCGGCGGTTGATGAGCCGGAAATCGGCTGCATCAAGGGGGAGCGTATGATCGCCGATCAGCCGCATGAGCCGGTAAAAAAAAGCCGCCGAGGCGCGCTTGAAAAAACTCTCGCCGGGCCGCTGACGCCTTTGGCCATAGACCACATCGGCGCCGTTATCCATCACCCCCATCATTTCGCCGAGAAGCTCGGGTGGGTCCTGAAGATCGGCATCGATGATGAGTATGCGGGCGCCGCGACAGAGAGAAAGACCGGCCGAAAGCGCGATCTGCTGACCATAGCGGCGGGCAAGATTGACGCCGACAACCGACACGCCGGCGGCTGCGGCTTTTTCGATCATGCTCCAGGTGGGATCGGTCGAGCCGTCATTGACAAGGATGATCTCGAAATTTTCGCCGGCCGCGCTGCGGCAAGCATTCAAAAGGCGGGGCAGCAAAAGCGGCAGGGCGCCGGCTTCGTTGTGGCACGGCACAACGGCGGAAAGCGCTAAAGAGGGTTTTGGCGGGAGGGAGGAATCCATGGCACAAGACAATTATTCCGGGGAAGGCTACAATAGCCTTTCCTTACTCACAAGCGCACGATAGGACATTATTCGCGCCGTCAAAGGAGCCCCTATGAAAGTCAATGTTGAGGTCGATTGCACGCCGGAAGAGGCACGAAGCTTTCTCGGCCTTCCCGATGTGCAGCCCATGCAGGAAGCCCTGATGAAAGAGTTGGAACAGCGTTTACGCGCCAATCTCCAGGCTATGGATCCTGAAGTTATGGTGCGCACCTGGCTTCCGGCCAGCATTCAGGGCGTCGAACAACTGCAAAAAATGTTCTGGTCGCAAGTTCAACAGACGATGGCTGGTGTTGCCAGCGCCACGAGCAGCATGGTCAATCTGGCGGATCGCAAGGCAAGACATGATGACTAAAGAGGAGAAAAGAAAATGATGACATGGCAGCGCGTGAGAAAAGCCGGCGTTGTTATCGAGACGCTTATTTTTCTGGCCGGTTTCGGGTTACTGGCGGAAGGCTTCATGGCCGGTTCGTCGGCTTTCAAGCTGGCCAGTGCCAGCGAAGTCACTCAAGGCACTGTCGTCGGGCTTTCCGGCAGCGGATTTAGTCTCGATATCCAGTTTACCGATGCGAATAGCAACACCAGCGTCTTTCAGCAATACGGGCCGTTCTTCGGTCGCAAGATGGGCGAGCAGGTGGCCGTGGTTTATGATCCCGCCAATTCGACGCGCGTTTCTTACGATGGTTTCGGCGCCATATGGTTCAAGACTTTTGTGTTAATCTTTCCTGGGGCGCTTCTTGTTATTTGGGGCTTGCGCATGCGGTCCCATCGTAGCCTATGAATTCCGGCGACGGCACCGATACAGCCAAAGATCCCCCGCTTTATTACCGCGCGCATGTTTTTTGCTGCACCAATAGGCGGACGCCGAGGCATAAACGGGGCTGCTGCGCCGAAAAGGACAGCGAGCATCTGCGCGATTACATGAAGAAACGCGCCAAGGAATTGGGTCTTGAAAATGTGCGCATCAACAATTCCGGTTGTCTCGATCGCTGCGAGCTTGGCCCCTGCGTTGTCGTCTATCCCGAAGGTGTGTGGTATTCGCCCAAAAACGAGGCTGATTGCGATGCGATCCTCACCATGCATTTACAAAAAGGCGGACGGGTGGAGCGTTTGATGCTGAAGCCTGAACAAAAGCCCGCTGCCTGACGTGAAACAAGCCGATACGATTTTTGCTTTGGCTTCCGCCGCCGGCCGCGCCGGTGTCGCGGTGGTGCGCATATCAGGATCTGAGGCGCGGCAAATCTTTTCTCTATGCAAGCCTCGGGAATTGCCCACACCGCGCCTGGCCAGTCTGCGCAATCTTCACAATCCCGAAAATGGTGATTTGATCGACCGGGGCTTGCTGCTCTGGTTCCCGGCGCCACACAGTTTCACCGGCGAAGATGTCGTGGAAATTCATATTCATGGCGGGCGCGCGGTTCTGGAGGCGCTGGTCGGCTGTTTGCGCAAATTCCCCTCCTTTCGTCTGGCCGAAGCCGGCGAGTTTACGCGTCGCGCCTTCGAAAATGACAAGCTTGATCTGACCGAAGCCGAGGCGCTTGCCGATCTCGTCAATGCCGAAACCGAGGCCCAGCGCCGTCAGGCCCTGCGGCAATTCGAAGGCGCGCTCAGCCAGTTTTATGAAAATTGGCGTCTGCAATTGACGAAAATCCTCGCGCATCTGGAGGCTTTGATCGATTTCAGCGACGAGGATTTGCCCAAGGAGGTCGAAGAAAAAAACATTTCGGAAATCCGTCTTTTGATCGCCGAGATCACGCGGCATCTCGATGATCGTAGGTGCGGCGAGCGTTTGCGCGACGGTTTTTCGGTCGCCATTTTGGGGCCGCCCAATGCCGGCAAATCAAGCTTGCTTAATGTTCTCGCACGACGCGAGGCCGCCATCGTTTCGTCCATGGCCGGTACCACGCGCGATGTTGTGGAAGTGCATCTTGATCTCGGCGGTTATCCGGTGACCCTGGCCGATACGGCCGGTTTGCGGGAAAGCCGTGAGACGATCGAGGGCGAAGGCATAAAACGTGCTCTGGCGCGGGCCGAGAAAGCCGACCTGAAATTGCTGGTGTTCGACGGCGAGAAATGGCCTGCGTTTGATGCAACGACGGCCAAATTGAAAAGCGACAACACAATCCTGATCGTCAATAAGGCGGACTTGATCGCTGCGCCGAACAGTCATGCCGGCATTGATCTTTTCATCTCGGCGCAAACGGGTCAGGGCATTGCGGAACTCATCGATAAAATAATCGCGGCGATCGACATCTATTTTACCAATGTAGGGCCACCTGCGCTTACGCGCGCGCGTCACCGGGCGGCGCTTGAAGAATGCAGCACTCATTTACAATGCGCGCTCAAGGCATCAGCCGCCGAATTGCGTGCCGAGGATGTAAGATTGGCGCTGCGCGCGCTTGGGCGCATCACGGGATGCGTCGATGTCGAGGATTTGCTCGATGTTATTTTCAGGGATTTCTGTATAGGAAAATAAAAGCGAAGTTTATATGACCGGCACCGGATCCGGTGTGAAAGGATCGCAGAAATTGTCGTTCTGAATCACCCGCAAGATCGGGCGCTTGTTTGTTTTCTTGCTCGCCGTTTTTTTCGTTGGTGCCGTGCGCTCGTCGTTCTGTTCCGGTGCGCGCATATAGCGGAAAATTTCAGGCGACTGCATGAGTGCAGCGATTTCCTCGGCGGTCTTGCCGAGATCTTCGGGGTTGCTCAGCTTGATATCGTCCACGCGATTTTCCGCGAGCCAGTTGCAGTAATAAACGATGCCGATGAGGCATGACAGATCGCGGAACAAATTGGCGATGCGCGATGCGAGCTTGATAAATTCCGGATGCTCCCAGCCGAAAGCGAGACCGCAGCGCGTTAGCGCATGCATGAAGTCATTGCCAAATTCATCGGCATCGGGCTTGCTGGAGAAAGCGGCCTTGAGCCAGCGCTTCATCGAGGAACGGTTTTCCGGCACGATCTCGGATTTGGCGTCAAGCTGCATTGGCAGCCAGTCGATCTCGGACAGGCGTCTATTGATCGCGCGCATACCGATCCGCTCGGCGCGCACATAAGCAAAGGCGTATTCCTCGCGGCTGAAATCGTCTTTGAGTGGATTGAGACCAAGAATTTCTATTTTTTCGCGCGAAAGCTTATCCTTCGCATAACTGAGATGCTCGCGGAGCTCGTCGAGATTGATGCTTCGTCCCATCTCGTCCCGGGCCTTTCTGGCAACCTCTCACCTCGTTCGCGCTTTAAACCGGTTTCATGTGAAACCCGGCTTAATTTGGCTCTTCGCCTACAGGTAGAAATATTAACAAAACAATGTGTCGAGATTGTTAACAATCCAGAACAATTGATGATAAAAAATTTTGCTTTAATAGATTGATTTCATTATATTTATCGCCATGCAAAAATTTGATGTCATCGTTATTGGGGGTGGTCATGCCGGTTGCGAAGCCGCCGCAGCCTCTGCCCGTATGGGGGCCAGAACTCTGCTCGCCACCCATAAAATCGAGACTATCGGGGAAATGTCATGCAATCCGGCCATAGGAGGGCTCGGAAAAGGCCATTTGGTAAGGGAAATTGACGCTCTGGATGGTGTTATGGGTCAGGTAGCCGATGCCGCCGGCATTCAATTTCGCCTTTTAAATCGCAGCAAAGGGCCGGCCGTTCGCGGTCCTCGTGCGCAGGCCGATCGCAAGCTTTACCGCCAGGAAATGCAAAAAACCCTGCTGAATATGGAGAATTTGACGATCCTGCCGCTCGCCATAGAAGACATAATGGTCGGGCAGGATCAGCGGGTAAGCAGTGCTATTACGGTGGATGGGAAGGAAGTAAAGGCGGGTGCGGTCATTATTACAACCGGCACATTTTTGCGCGGGCTTATTCATATCGGCGAGGAAAAAACACCCGCCGGACGAGTCAATGAAAAACCCTCTTTGGGTATATCTAAGACACTGAATAAACTAGGATTTTCTTTGGGACGGCTGAAGACGGGCACCCCTCCTCGCCTCGATGGCCGCACAATCGATTGGCGTAATATCGAAATGCAGTCTGGTGATGATGTTCCGGTCCCCTTTTCGACTTTGACTCACTCCATTCCCAATCGCCAGATTGAATGCGGGATCGTTTATACGACCAGAAAAACTCACGAAATTATCCATGCTAACCTAAGCCGAGCACCCCTTTATTCGGGCCAAATCGAAGGTATTGGACCTCGCTATTGCCCTTCAATCGAAGACAAGATCGTGCGTTTTGCCGATAAATCCCGGCACCAGATTTTCCTCGAACCAGAAGGGCTTGATGACCACACCATCTACCCTAATGGCATCTCGACTTCCCTGCCGCGCGATGTTCAGCTGGATCTGGTTCATTCGATCGAAGGGCTTGAAAAGGCCGAAATGATAAGGCCCGGCTATGCCATCGAATATGATTTCTGCGATGCCCGAGAACTTAAGCAAACACTTGAAACGAAAAAGATTTCAGGCCTTTTTTTCGCCGGCCAAATCAATGGTACCACGGGCTACGAAGAAGCCGCCGCACAAGGGCTTATGGCCGGCATCAATGCGGCCCGCAAAGTTTCACATGGAACAGAATTCATCCTCGATCGCTCGCAAGCCTATATCGGCGTGATGATCGACGATCTCGTCACGCGCGGTACTGACGAGCCTTACCGCATGTTCACTTCACGCGCCGAATACCGTCTCACTTTGCGGGCCGATAATGCCGATCAAAGGCTGACTCGTTTCGGTATCGAAATTGGTTGCGTTGGTTCAGAACGTGAAAAGATATTTGCCGCCAAAATGCAGACGCTTGCTGAGGCGAGAAAACTGACCGAAAATCTAAAAATGACACCCAACGAATTAGCCAAACACGAGCTTAAAATAAATGCCGATGGAATAAGACGCTCTGCTTTTGAGCTTCTATCCTATCCCAATGTCGCTTTTGACCAGCTGACCGAGATCTGGCCCCAACTGAAGTCGATATCGCCCGCAATCCTCGAACAGATCGAAATCGAGGGCAAATATGCCGGCTATATGGAACGACAGGATGTCGATATTCGCGCCTTCCGCAAGGATGAGGCGCTTACCCTGCCCCCCGATCTCGATCCCGACAAAATCGGCAGCCTCTCGACCGAAATACGCCAAAAGCTGCGGCAGATAAGGCCGGAAAGTCTGGGCGCCGCCGCCCGCATTCCCGGTATGACACCGGCAGCGTTGGTGGCGCTGCTTCGCTATGTCAAACGCCGGCGCGAGAAAATCAGTGCCTGAATTTGATCCGTCCGGCCGCGAAACTTTTTTGCGGCATTTTCCCGTTTCATGTGAAACCTTGGAAAAATTCGATCACTACGCGGAACTGCTTTCCGGGTGGAATGCAAAATTCAATTTGATCGGCGAAAGCACTTTGCCCGATATCTGGCGGCGGCATTTTCTCGACAGCGCCCAGCTTGTGAAATTCATTCCCGGCAGCGCCAAGACGCTTGTCGATCTCGGCAGCGGCGCCGGTTTTCCGGGCCTTGTCCTGAGCATCATGAATTTTTCGGAAATTCATCTGGTGGAGAGTATTGGCAAGAAAGTTGGTTTTTTGCGTGCGGTTATAGCCGAGCTGAAATTAAACGCGACTGTCCGGCAGATGCGTATCGAAAGCATCCACGGCATCAAATTCGATGTCCTAACGGCGCGGGCTCTAAAGCCTTTGCCGCATCTGTTGAAACTGGCCAAGCCTTTGATGAATAAAGATTCTATTTGCCTTTTGCTGAAAGGTCAGCGAGCGAATGCCGAATTGACAGAATCTGCCGAATATTGGAAATTCGACTGCGAAATGTTCCCCAGTATTAGCGGTTCTTCCGGCCGCGTGCTGAAAATCAGCAATCTGGCCTCGAAAGCCGGAAGCGGAAAAAATGGCGCCCAGCGAAAAATCAGATAAAGAAAGCCCCCGGCCCGCTTCCCCCGGTCGGTGCCGTGTCATTGCCGTCGTCAATCAAAAAGGCGGCGTCGGCAAGACGACCACGGCCGTCAATCTGGCAACTGCAATTGCCGCCGTCGGCCATCGGGTGCTGGCGGTCGATGCCGATCCGCAAGGCAACGCCTCCACCGGCTTCGGCCTCACGCGTGCCGAGCGCACCGCCGGTTGCTATGAGCTGATGTTCGATGGTCTCGCGGTCGAGGATGTTGCGCGGCCCACGATCATTCCAAATCTTTCGATCATAACCTCTTCGGCCGATCTCGCCGGCGCCGAAATTCAACTCGTGAATGCCGAACGCCGCGAATTCCGCATGCGTGATGCCTTCGAGCGCAGCGCCAAGGATTACGATTTCATCATCATCGATTGCCCGCCTTCGCTCAATCTCATTACGTTGAATGCGCTGGTCGCGGCGGATGCACTTTTGGTGCCCTTGCAAGTGGAATTTTATGCGCTCGAGGGGATTAGCAATCTGATGCAGACGGTGGATGCCGTGCGCGCGCGTTTCAATCCGGCGCTTGAAATCCAGGGCGTGGTGCTCACCATGTATGACAAACGCAACAGCCTTTCGGATGCGGTGGCCGCGGATGTGCGCGGCTTTTTCGGCGCGCGCGTTTATGACACGGTCATTCCGCGCAATGTGCGCGTCTCGGAAGCGCCGTCGCACGGCAAGCCGGTTTTGCTTTACGACCTCAAATGTCCCGGCAGCCGCGCCTATATGCGGCTCGCAAGCGAAATGCTCAAACGCGAACTGCAGGACAATCAAGAATTAAGAAACGAACAAGTAATCAAAGGGGCGGCATAAAAGGGAAAGCAGATGTCGATTGATTGGATAATTATAGCGACGATTGGCGGTCCAATCTTAGGGGCGGCGATCGGCGTTTGGTTAGATCAAAAGTTTGAAAATCGACCAAAGCTAATTGTTTATTACGGCCATATTTCCGAATTTGATGTTAATTCAGCGAGCGGAACACCTCTTAAAGTTCACACGCATTCAATAATCATAAGAAATGCTGGTCGTCGCTCTGCAAAAAATGTTCGAATTGGCCATTTTATAGCAGGGGTGGATTTTAAAATACTGCCGCCAACCCCACATAGTGTAAGCCTACTCGCCGGTGGCGGTAATGAGATCATAATTCCAAATCTAGTTCCCAAAAAACAAATCACAATTTCTTATCTTTATTATCCGCCCCTTACTTGGAATCAAATTAATGCATATGTTGAATCGGACGAAGGAGCAGCTAAAGCCATTCAAGTTATTCTCACCCCTCAAATACCTGGGTGGTTAAAGAAAGTTCTTTGGTTTTTGATATTAATCGGGTCCATAAGCCTGATTTATTTGGCCTATGACAGCACCAAGTTGGCTATTGATGTTATCCAGCACTACAATACCGTTATCGAAGGAACAAAAAAATGAATCAAGTGACCAAACCAGCGCCGCTCGGCCGCGGCCTTTCGGCTCTGTTCGGCGATGCCGACGCTTCCTATCAGCCGAAAACAGATATGCCCGGCGGAAAAAATCTGGCCACGCGTATTGTGCCCATCGAATGGTTGCAACCCGGCGCCTATCAACCGCGCCATACTTTCGATCAGGAGCTGATCGAAGGACTGGCGGAATCAATCCGCGAGCGCGGCGTGTTGCAGCCGCTTTTGGTGCGCCCGCTGCCGGAGGCAAAAAACGCGTTCGAGATTATTGCCGGCGAACGGCGCTGGCGCGCCGCCCAATTGGCGGGCCTGCATGAAGTGCCCGTCGTCGTGCGCGAATTATCCGATCGCGAGGCGCTCGAATTCGGCCTTATCGAAAATGTGCAACGTGAAAATCTTTCGCCGCTCGAAGAGGCCGAAGGCTATCGTCGCTTGCTGGAAGAGTTTCAACACACGCAGGAAAATCTCGCCAAGATCGTCGGCAAAAGCCGCAGCCACATCGCCAATATGATGCGGCTTTTAACCCTGCCGCCGGCGGTCAAGCAGCTGATCGAAAAAGGCGAGCTTTCGGCAGGACATGCCCGCGCTTTGGTGACGGCAAAAAATCCGTTGGCGCTGGCAGAAGAAATCATCAAAAAGGGCATGAATGTGCGCCAGGCCGAAGCGCTTGCCAAGCGCGTGGCCGAAAATCCGCAGATTCACAAAAGAAAAACCGCGCCGGATGCGAATATCGCGGCGCTCGAAAAAGAAATCACTACTATCACCGGCCTCAAGACCGCGATCGCAGCCCACGGCAAAACAGGCTCCGTGACGTTGCATTACAAAACGCTCGAGCAGTTTGACGGGATCGTGAAACGCCTGCGCGGCTAAATTTTACGCCGCCATTTGCAACAGAATCTGCGCGCAGAGCGCCGTGTCCGGTACCCCGGTGCGCTTGATTGCAGCCTCGACCTCATAAAGCCTGCCGAGCGCCTGATTGATGCGCGCCGGCGGCCAGCGGCGCAATTCCGCGCTCATCGGCTCCTTATGTTTCCAGAAAACAGGCGGCTGAAGTTTCTGAACGGCTTCGGCGGCACTCGCTCCCTGCTCCATCTGATCGCGTGCCCATTGCAGACGCAGAAAATGCCGTTGCGCGGCGCGCAAAAGGACGACCGGCGACGTTTGCTCGGCAAACAGGCGGTCGATCAGCATACGAGCGCGTCTTGCATCGCCTGAACCGATCGCATGGACGAGATCGTCGATTTCCGCTGCGCCTGCATCTTGAATGATAGCGAGAATATCTTCCACCCTGACGTCCTGTTTGCCTTTTGCGTAAAGCGCGAGCTTTTCAAGTTCGCTTTTCATGGCAAGGCGGTCGGGCGGTAAAATCTCGCCGAGAAAACCGAGCAGATCCTGAGATACGCGCAAACCCTCGCCGCGCAGAATTTCGGCGATGATGCGCTGACGTGCGGCGCCTTCCTCCACATAACAAGGGATCGCACAAACAAGAAGGTTTGCGCTTTCGCAAAGCGCGCGCAATTTCGAGCGTTTCTCGAGTTCGCCCGCTTCGATCAAAAGCAAACTGTCGCCTGGTGGCATATTATCTAAAAGTGCGCCGAGCGCGCCGGCATGAGAATCTGCCACTTGCTGAAGACGCACGAGGCGACGTCCGCCGCCGAGTGCCTGCGCCGCCATTTCATCGGCAAGCCGTGCCGGATCATCGGCAATTGTAGCGCCGGTCAGCATGGCGACACGGAACGGATCAGTCAGATCGGATACGATTTTTTTGGCCAGCGTCTCGGCGCGTTCACGCACCAAGCCGGCATCAGGCCCGTAAATCAGAACCACACGCATGCCGGGGTCGGGTTTCTGCAGGAAGGCGTTGATCTGGGTGGTTGACAGTTTCATGGCGTGGTCTGCGGCACGAGTCCCGGGATCGGCACCGGCTTGGCGGGCGGAGGTGGCGTGATGATGACGCCTTCCGAGAAATAAAGGCTAAGCCGCTCCACGATCAGATTGGCGATTTCCTTAATCGTGCGCTGATGTGCGCCTTGATCAGCGGCCAGCGTGCCATATTCAGCTTCAAGCTGGTTGAAGGTTGCGACTGCATGGCCGGTTGCATGCACCAATTCCTTGCCGCTTGCATCTTTCAGGGAATAATCGGCATACAGATTGAGTTCGGTCAGCGTGGTGATCGCGTTTGGCAGAAGGCCGATGCCTTCTTCCGTTTCCCGTAGCCGCACTTCGAGATGATATTTCGGATTTTGCGGCCGGCCCTTTCCATACATACGGTCGATCAGCTGGTTGCGCAGCATCTGGCCGTAGCGGTCAGGGATATTCTCGATCATGACCTCATTAAGCTCGGCCGCGACCGGCGCGTTATCGTCGCGCGCGCCGTAAATGGAATGGAAACCGCAGCCAGATGTCAGAAGGCAGAGGACAGAGAACAGAAGACAGAAATATTTTTTCTGGCTTTTAATATCTGTTCTCTGTTCTCTGGTGTCTGTCATACGACTACCACATTGACGATCTTGTTTGGCACCACGATCAGTTTACGTGCCTGTTTGCCATCCATGGCGCGTTTCACATTGGCGTCGGCCAGCGCCGCTGCCTCGACCTCTTTTGCCGCCGTGTCGCGCAGCATGGTAAGTGTCGTGCGCAGTTTGCCGTTGACCTGAACAGCGATCGTCACATGCTCCTGGGTCAAAAGCGCCGCTTCGGCCACCGGCCAAGGCACATCGACGAGCATAGTCTTGTGGCCGAGATTTGCCCACATTTCTTCGGCGATATGCGGCAGAAGCGGCCCAATGAGCTTCGCCACCGTTTCCAAGCCTTCGCGCATAACCAAAGCTGAGCCCGGTTCGTTTGCATCCATATCTTCAAGCGCGTTGGTGAGCTCGCGGATATTGGCCACCACCTTGTTGAAATGAAAACGCTCTATATTTTCGCTAACCTGCGCGATGGTGCGGTGGATTTGCTTGCGTCGCTCCAGGGCAACCGGGCCCAAGTCCGGACCGGTATTTTTGAATGCGGGCAAGATTTCATTTACCAGCCGCCACAAGCGATTGAGATAGCGCCAGGCGCTGTCGATGCCAGCCTCGGTCCATTCGAGATCGCGTTCGGGCGGGCTGTCCGAAAGCATGAAAAGCCGCGCGGTGTCGGCGCCGTATTGTTCGATGATGGCGCCGGGATCGATCACGTTTTTCTTCGACTTGCTCATGGTCTCGCTGCGGCCGACCGTGACGGGCTTCCCCGTCTTGACATGCTGAGCCGAACCATCCGGATTTTTTTTCACCTCTTCCGGATAGAGCCATTTTCCCGCTTCGTCCTTGTAGGATTCATGCGTCACCATGCCTTGGGTGAAGAGCCCTGTGAAAGGTTCGTCAAGTCCGAGCCAGCCGGTGGCGCGCATGGCGCGGGTGAAGAAGCGCGAGTAAAGCAAATGCAAAATCGCATGCTCAACGCCGCCGACATATTGATCAACCGGCAGCCAGTAAGAAGCTTCTTTGGCCTCAACCGGAATTTTTTCATTATGCGCCGAGCAATAGCGCGCGAAATACCAGCTTGAATCGACGAATGTGTCGCAGGTGTCGGTCTCGCGCCGCGCTGGCTTGCCGCAAGTTGGACAATTCACGTTTTTCCAGGTCGGGTGATTATCGAGCGGGTTGCCGGGCTGATCGAGATTCACATCGTCAGGCAATTTCACCGGCAAGTCGGATTCGGGCACCGGTACTACGCCGCAAGCCGTACAATGGATGGCCGGGATCGGGCAGCCCCAATAGCGTTGGCGGCTGATGCCCCAGTCGCGCAGCCGAAACAGAACCGTACCCTGCCCCGCCTTCCGTTTCTCGATCTGCGCGATGGCTGCTTTTTTTGCGTCCTCGACCGACAACCCGTCGAGAAATTCCGAATTATAAACGGTGCCGGGGCCGATAAAAGCTTCATCGCCGATGGCAAAAGCTTTTGCATCCTCGTCGAGCGGCAACACCACCGGCTTGACCGGCAATTTGTATTTACGCGCAAAATCGAGATCGCGCTGATCATGCGCGGGGCAGCCGAAAATCGCGCCGGTGCCATACTCCATCAAAACGAAATTGGCGACATAGACGGGCAATTGCCAACCGGCTTTAAACGGATGCACGGCCTTGAGGCCCGTATCGAAACCAAGTTTCTCGGCTGTTTCGATGGCGGCTTCGGATGTGCCGATGCGGTTGCATTCGGCGATAAAATTTTTGAGCTTGGCGTCTTTTTTAGCCAATTCCGCCGCCAGCGGATGATTGGGCGAAATGGCAATAAAGGATGCGCCGAACAAAGTATCCGGGCGGGTCGTAAAGATCTCAATACCGTTTGCGGGACCGGAAATTTTGAAAACAAGCTTCGCGCCTGCCGATTTGCCGATCCAGTTTTCCTGCATGAGGCGCACTTTGTCGGGCCAGCGTTCGAGCGTGACGAGACCCGCCAAAAGATCATCGGCATAGGCGGTGATTTTGAAGAACCATTGCGCCAATTTTCTTTTCTCAATCACGGTGCCCGAGCGCCAGCCCCTGCCCTCGATCACCTGCTCGTTCGCTAGCACGGTCTGATCGACCGGATCCCAATTGACCCAGGATTCCTTGCGGTAAGCGAGGTCGGCTTTCAGAAAATCGAGAAACAATTTTTGCTGGTGCTTGTAATAAGCGGGATCACAGGTGGCGAATTCACGGCTCCAGTCGATGGCCAATCCCATGCGCACGAGTTCGGCACGCATGGTCTTGATATTGTCATAGGTCCATTGCGCGGGATGGATTTTGCGTTCGCGTGCGGCATTCTCGGCCGGCAGACCGAATGCGTCCCAGCCCATCGGATGCAGAACGTTGAACCCGCGCGCGCGCTTGTACCGCGCGATCACATCCGAGAGCGTGTAATTGCGCACATGGCCCATATGGATGCGTCCCGACGGATAAGGAAACATCGACATCACGTAATATTTGGGACGTTTATTATTCTCGTGCGCCGTGAAGCTTTGCCGCTCGGCCCAGGCCTTCTGCCATTTGGCTTCGGCCTCGCGGACGTTGTAGCGCGCGGGCATGGAATTTATTTGAAGTCTTTTTGCGCCAGCTTTATTTGCCGGGCCTTGGTGAGAATGGAATTTTCCAGCGAACCGCTCGTCGCCACCGCGACCGACGCATCGGTCCAGCCGCCACTCGAGCTCCTTACCTGACGGAAGACGGACACTTTCACCCCGTCAGCGCGCAGATCGCGATCGCGGATAAAGATGTTGAGCTTTACCCGCTCATTGGGATTGCCGGGGGCCGAATACCAATCGGTGATTATTACGCCCCCGAAAGGATCGGCCGAGGCGATTGGCATGAAAGAGACGGTATCGAGGGTCGCTCGCCACAGAAAGCCATTGACGCCGATGCCTGTATTTTCGGCGCTTTTACCGCTGTCGCCACCCAGATTGAGCAGGTCCACGCCACCCTGATCGCTTAAAAGACTGCCATTTTTATAGAGTTTTTCATGCTCCGGATTGCTGTAGCTGCTATCGCTTTCGAGGCCCAGGCTGCTGCAGGCCGAGAGCGCAAGCATAAGCAAGACCGGCACAACCGACGGTGGAAATTTACAGTCTTTCATTTCCTTGAACCTTTGATGAATAGGCGCCGGGCCGGTAAGAATCGGCCCTGATTCTTTCTTTTACATGCCGGAAAGAATGAGCTTTTGCAAGGCCGAAGGGCCATTAACCGGTCTGTGGCGCAGAAGCCACAGAGGACGGTCGATTCGGTGGCACGGCCGATTTCTCCCTTGTCTGTGCAAGCCTCTTATAGGAAATTGCCGCTCCGACGGGGCTTCTCTGCCTCCCAAAGTCACTAATTAAGGCCTCAATCTTAAATCAATCCATCCACGAGGGGGATAACATGCGTAAACTACTTTTGGCGACGACAGCTCTCTTTGGCGGCGTTGCTTTCGCGGGCGCGGTCCATGCGACGCCAGCCCAGACTTCGCCGATCACGCTCAATGTCGGCGGCTATGTCGATTTCGTTGCCGGGTTCTACAACGGATCGCAGGGTGCTGCGAACGCTGCTCACGCGACTCCCGCGGGCGGTATACGTACTTCTTCACATGATTTCGAAACCGAGTTCAAAATCAATTTTGACGCTCTCGGCAAAGCCTCGAACGGCATGCAATATGGTGCCAATGTGAGCCTCTGGAACGGTGCCGATGTCACTAACCAGGCGAACACAGCGGCGGCCACTTCGACGGCGACCCCCTTCAGCGGCGGCAAGAACCAAGTGACGGTTGATTCCGCCTATGTGTGGTTGTCGGGCGCTTTCGGTAAAGCCCTGTTCGGCGACGAGCGCGGCGCTTCGGATCTGTTCGTCTATGCCCCGACGGTTGGCGAAGGCCAAGTCGACGGCCGTTACACGGACTTCGTCGATCCGACCGTTCTGGCCCGTATACAGCCGAGCGGTATCGACAACACCGAGCACAGCACCAAGATCACCTATTACACACCGAAGGTGGGTAATGATGACAACAAAGTGCAACTGGGCGTGTCCTACATTCCGAACCTCTATGATTATGGTCAGAACACGGTTCTCTATAATCAAGGCGGCGTAGGTCTCCAGGGCCAGGCAAACTCGCCCTATCAGGATGTGATCAAGGCAGCCGTGGAATATACCGGCAATTTCCACCCGGTTAACCTCGCGGTCAGTGGCCAGATCATCACTGGCGACTCTAGCCATGCGGTAGCGAATACCACAATGCTAAACCAGAATCTCCCTGCTGCAGCTTCCGCTGGTATTAAAGCGCAAGACTTCACAGCTTGGGGCGTCGGTACACAGATCGGGTTCTCCGGCTTCACGGTCGGCGGCTCCTATGTGAATGAAGGCCGTTATAATACGATACATGGCCAGAATCACAATCAGGACGTCACCACCCTCGGCGCCAAGTATGAGTTCGACAAGGTGGCCGTTGGCGCCAGCTGGTTGACCGGTCAGGGTTATGACAATCTGCTCGTGACCAACACGGCAGCGACGACACCGGGCGGGTTGGATAACGACAACTATGTAAGCTCGTTCAACGCTTATGGCTTGGGTGCGGCCTACACCTGGTTCCCGGGTCTGACCACCAATCTGGATGGCGTATGGTACTCGCAGAAGAACCGCGGCCTGGTCGGAACGACCGGTGCTACAGGCGCCAACGCCAACTCGCATAACGACGGCTATGTGCTCCTGCTGTCAGAAAAGATGACCTTCTAATCATCTTCAAGATAAGAAATCCAAGGGCGGTGGCTCCAACCACCGCCCTTATTTTTTGCCGATTTCACAGCCCGCAAGGGCGCTGCTATCGTAAGGCATGGATGAAATCGCGCGTAATCTGCAGAAAATCCGGCAAAGAATAAAAACCGCCGCCGAAAGTGCCGGGCGGGATCCGGATACAGTCCGGCTCATCGCCGTGAGCAAAGGGAAAACCGAAAGTGACGTGCGCGCGGCGATCAAAGCCGGCCATAGGCTGTTCGGTGAAAACCGGGTGCAAGAGGCGAAGGGTAAATACGAGCTTTTACGCAAAATCTGCCCTGAGCTTGAGCTGCATTTAATCGGGCCCCTGCAAAGCAACAAGGCGGAAGAAGCCGTTCGGCTGTTCGATGTGATCGAAACTTTGGACCGGCCGCGCCTGGCCGAGGCGCTGGCGGCCGCCATCAAAAAAACTGGCCAGGCGCCGCGTTTTTATATCGAGGTCAATCTCGGTGCGGAACCGCAAAAAGCCGGCATCGCGCCCGAAGAGCTCGCGCAATTCTTGCGCTTTTGCCGGGTAACCTGCGGGCTCGAGGTCGAAGGCCTCATGTGCATCCCGCCAAAGGAGAATGACGCCGCCCCACATTTTCAGCGCCTGCGGGAACTCGCGCTTCAGCATGGGCTTGTCCACCTTAGCATGGGTATGAGCGATGACTTTGATAGCGCTATCAAATGCGGCGCGACCGAGGTGCGTATCGGCACGGCTATTTTTGGCGCGCGGGCCTAGTTAATCAAATTGACCATGGAGCCGGGCGTCGCGGGTGCGGCCGAGACATGTCCATATTGGCTGAGCGCCTTCAGCATCATGTCCTGCGCGAGATCGGAAGAGGAAGAATTTTTCGGCGGCACGCCACTCATTGCGGCCAGAAGACCGGAAATGTCGGATGACATCATGCCGCTGGTGGAGAATGGTGCTGGACCGACGGCATTGGAAACGGGCGGTATCGATGGCGGCAAAACCGGTGGCGGTGCTACGACGGAAGCCGCATCCGGCGCTTGGGCTGTTGGGGCGGTGGCGGGCTTGGGCGCGATCATGGGGGGCAGCGGATGCGAGCCGTTCATCAAACGGCTGGTATAAATCGTATGGCCCATGCGCATGCCGGGCGAGCCTTGGGCAAGGGCGATCGCCAAATCCTGATCTTGGCTTTTACTGGCGGTGCTTGCGGTATCAGTGCGGGGTTTGAGAGGAAAAGATTTAGCCGGCGCCGACGGAACAGGGCCGATGGCGCCTATATTTTCCTGGGCTTGCGGAGTAGTAGAAACCGGCGCGACCGCAGCTGCGGTGTTGCTTGTTTGCGAATCTTCTGTCTGTTGCGCGGCCGGCGCCGGGCTCTTTGTTTGAATCTGAAGCGCCGCCAGCATCGGGTCCGCATCGACCGCTTGTGCCAATTCGATCTTTTGCACGGCGGGCACCGCCGCGTTCACGGGCGCAGCAGTAGTGGTCGCATCGGCCAGCTGAACCGTATCCGGCTTTTTGTCGTCGCCGAAGAGAGCCGCCAGTAACAGGCCGCCGGAATCCTTGCCGGTTTTCTCTTCAAGGCCCGCATCGGCCACGGCCGTTACGCCGCTGAATATGGCGGAAGCGCCGCCCATGAAGCCGCCATAGAGAATATCGCCGACTACCCGTGATACCGGGTTGATTTGCTCGTCCGTTACCGCGCGGTAGATGGAGCTCACAACCGGAATATGCTCCAGCGGATTGATCATATCGAGAAAGTCATTGAAGCTCAGTGTCGCGGTGCCGGCTTCGGTCGCGCTGTGATCGAAACGCGTATAGCGGCGGGAATCGGGCGCGGTAACCTCGTCCGTGCTCGTTGCCACGTTCGTTGCTTGGGTGTAATTATGCGCCGGCGCATAGTCAGGCGCGTCGTAAACCCCTGCCAAAACCGGGTTGATTTCGTGGCTCATCGATCCTCCCGCTTTACTTCAGCAACTCCCATGCCATAAAATAGTCTGTATATTTCAATTACTTATGTGATATCCGACCGCCCGTCCCGGCAGCTTTTGCCTTGTCGGCTAAGCCGGGTTTGAGGAAACTGGTTTCATGCCCGATATCCATCTCATTGTCGCCGATCAGGCCCTCCGAGGAGCCATTGCCGAGCAGTTGCAGCTTTTGGCTGCAAACGATCTGCGCCTCTATGAAGGAACCAATATCCCTGCGGCGCTCAATGGCGATACGCCGGTTGCGCTTATTATCGATGGGTCGCTACTCGGCGGGAAAATGGGCAAGGCCCTGCGGGATGCGCAGGACAAAAACAAGCGATTGAAAATTTTTGTGCTTGGCGAAAGCGAAACCGAGATGGAAGAGAATTTCGTTACGGAGTCTTTTGCCAAACCCTTGCGTCTTGGCCATCTGATGGCGCGCTTGCATTTTTTTCTGCAAACTAGTGCGCAGGGCGACCCGCTTACCTTCGGCCCGTTCCGGCTCGAGCCGCAGGCGCGGCAGGTGATCCGGCATAAGACCGGCGCCGCCATTCGCCTCACCGAAAAAGAGGCGCAGTTGCTCGAATATCTCGGGCGCAGTGACAAGCCGGTCAATCGCGAGGAATTATTGGCGGCCATCTGGGGCTATGATGCGCGCATCGACACGCATACGCTGGAAACGCATATTTACCGGCTACGCCGCAAACTCGATCCGCATAATGAAGGTATCAATTCTATCGTCGCTTCCTACGGCGCCTATCGCCTTATGACCGAGATTTCATGAAGAAGAAATTATGCGCGCTTTTTTTTGTGTTTCTCGTATCCGCCTGTGGGGGCGGTTCCGGCCATCATCCGAGCGGGGATCTGGTCGGCGCCGGCATGCCGAAAACACGTCCCGATCCCGTGGTGCAGCGGCGCATCGTGTTTCTGCAGCCTGAAAGCGGTGAGCGGTTAGATACGATCTATTTTCACGACGGTCATTACGATCCTCTCGCCTTGCGCAAAATCGATCATCTGTTCCGCGACCGAAGGGAAGGGGTGACGGGCAAGATCGATCCCGAGCTAATCGATTTTTTGGTCGATATCCGCACGCGCCTGTCTTTGCCCTCCTCGGTCATGTTCGAGATCCTCTCCGGCTACCGCACGAAAGCAAGCAATGTGTTGCTGGCCCGGCATAACAGCAATGTGGCGAGCGAAAGCCTCCATACGCACGGCTGGGCTGTCGATTTCCGCATTGCGGGTGTGGACGGGCGTGCGATCGCCGCCATCGCTAAGACCATGCAGCGCGGCGCAGCCGTGTTTTATCCGCATTCGAACCATGTCCATGTCGATATCGGCAATATCCGCAACTGGCACGAAAAATAGCCGCGGCCTTCCGCGGCTGGACTCGGGCAGGCTTTTCGCGCTAGGAAAGCGCTCCCTAAAGGCGGGCGATTAGCTCAGTTGGTAGAGCAGCTGACTCTTAATCAGCGGGTCGACAGTTCGAGCCTGTCATCGCCCACCACGCTTCGCCTTCGGCTTCGCGTGGCGCAGCCAAAGCGAAGCCGATCTTAGGCGGAGCCGTGTCCGGCGTAGTTCCCGCGCAGCGGGAGCGAAGATGGACTGATTGTCGCGCTCGCTACGCCTGGCGCAGCCACCTCTGCAGCGCTTCATTTCATTCGACTGCGCATCTCGTCATCGGGAATAATTTCTCCGGCCTGATCGCCGACAGCACGGAAAATCACTTCGGCTTCATCCAGACGGTTCAAAAATTGACAGGTGAGGCCGAGATTCTTCCAGGCCTCGACCCAATCGGGGCGCAGGCTGAGGGCAATTTTATAAATATGCTCGGCTTCCTCATGCCGTTCGAGGCGGTTGAGCGCCACACCGAGATGCAGATAGGCGGCCGCATTTTGCGGTTCAAGACCGATCGCCTGCCGTCCGGCTTCAAGGCTAAGATGAAAATCGCCACTTTCCTCGGCCAGCTTGCATAGGCTGAGCCAGGCTTCGGCATGATCCGGCCGGTCGTGAACCGCGCGGCAGAGTTCTTCGAGGGCCTCGGCTATTTTGGCCTTGTCAAGAAGGGGCCGGATCATAAGAATGCGGCGATCCGGCACCCGGATTTCCGGGTCACTGACATTACAAAACGCTAACAGGAAAAGCCGTTTGCGTGAAGCCGTGTGCCATCATTCGAACATTCGGCGAACTAAAATTCTTCCGCGTCCGGTTCGCCTTTGAAACGAACGGCGTCCGACCAGCGCCGCTCGAGCCGGCGCAACACCCGCCAAGCCGTTTCGATATCGGACGCCTCTGGCAGCAGGGGCTCGGCCATCTGCTTGTTGAGAGCGGCAAGCGCCTCGAGTACCTGACGACCCTTGGCGGAAACTTTGAGCTGAGCCGCACGGCGATCGCGCGAGGAGGCGCGCCGCTCGACATAGCCGCCATCGACAAGCTGCTTGAGATTGTAAGATGCGTTCGAGCCGAGATAATAACCGCGCTCGATCAGATCGCGCACCGAGATTTCCTCGTCACCGATATTGGCAAGCATCATGGCCTGCACCGGACTGATATCCTCGATGCCGAGCCGCACGAGTTCCACGCGCACCACGTCAAGAAAGCGACGATGCATGCGCTCGATCAGGCGCGGCAAATCCTGCGCGATTTGGGCGACTGAAAGAGCGCCCGCGCCGCGCGCGTCGTCATGCTTCGAAGCAGGGCGGGAGTGATGATCCATCGGTATGGAAACCCGTTCGAAAAACGCTTTAAAATAGGCGTTGGAAAATAATTTTTGGTTAAATCCGGTTTTCTGGCAGTATGGCGTTCCCGCCGTGCTGGTTCCGAGGCACATCCGCCGTGAGTGACAAAATAACCAAGCATTTTCAATATGTTAACAGGTTGTGGCTGGTTCCTTTGCTGGCGCTGGCTGTAAGCGGCTGTGCCGATTCCCTCGATCAGACCAACGGCGATATCAGCTCACCCGCCACCGGCCTTGTGCGCATCGGCGATCAGCTGCGTGCGGAAGGCGACAATGAATCGGCGCTGCAATTTTATGCCAATGCGGTTTCACGCGCGCCCGATGATGCATTCGCGCGCAAAAGATTTGCCGATGCGCTTGCCGCGTATGGCGACGATGCTAGGGCGGCTGAGCAATATGGCGCATTGGTCAAACTCGAACCCGGCAATGTCGATATGCGCTGTACCTATGGCCGTTTGCTGATAAAGCTAAATCAGCCCGCCGAGGCCAAACAACAATATGAAACGGTGCTGAACAACGACGCGGATAATGTACGTGCCCTGAACGGGCTTGGCATCGCACTCGATTTGCTGGGCGATCATGCCGCGGCGCAGGAAAAATATAAGACCGCGCTTGAACAGAAGCCAGATGACACGGCGACCATCAACAATCTGGGCCATTCCTACGTTATGGGTGGCGCCTACGAGCCAGCGATCAAGCTGCTCGAACCGCAGGGGCAAAATCCGGTGTCATCACCGACGCTGCGCCGCAATCTGGCCGATGCCTATGGCATGGTCGGCATGGATCTCGATGCCGAACGTTTGCTCAAGATCGATCTGCCCCCCGATCAGGTCAAGAAAGTGCTGGCCCATTATAAAATGCTGCACGCTCAAGGCGCGGCGCCGGCTCTTTATGCGGATCTTGGTGCCTTCTCCACGGCCAATCTGGCCGATGCGCACAATCAGAAGATCGCCGCGCAATTCGCCAAGGAAGTTGAAAAACTGGCGTTCGAAGTGGTGCCGGAGGTGGATGAAGAAGGCGGCACGCCCATTTTTTTCGCGCGCATCGGCGGTTTCGAACAGGCGGCGGAGCTCAAGAATTTTTGCGCAAAGCTCAAGAAAAGTGGGGAATTTTGCAAGCCGCATAGCGGCATGAGCGCGCCGGGCCTCAGTGCACCCCGTGCATCGCCTCCGCCACCCTGATCGCGGCAGGCCCAATCAGCACGACGAAAAGCGGTGGCAAAATAAAGATAATCATGGGAACCGTGAGGATTGCCGGCAGGCGCGCGGCTTTTTCTTCGGCTTTCATGATACGCTCCTCGCGCATTTCGGCCGACAGCACGCGTAAAGCCTGCGCCAAAGGCGTTCCGTATTTTTCTGTCTGCAAAAGCGTGTTCACAAGCGCAATCACGCCCGGCAGCGGCACGCGGTCGGCGAGGCCCTGCAGGGCCTTGGAACGATCGGGCAGGAAGTTGAGCTCAACGGAGGTGAGGCCGATTTCCTCCGCCAGTTCCGGCGCGTTTTGGCCTATCTCGCGGCTAACGCGATCGAACCCGGCATCAAGGCTGAGACCGGCTTCGGCGCAGATAACGAGAAGATCGAGCGCATCTGGCATGGATTTGCGCAACACTTCTTCCCGCTTCTGGGAAATATTTTTGATGAAAATGCTGGGCAGCATCCAGCCTAGTGCGCCGGCAAACACGACACCCACAAATCTCAGACCGACCGGAATTGTGGCAACATGCAGAACGAAAAGGAAAAATATACCGGCAAAACCGACACCGCCGACCATGACCAATTTGGAAAACAGGAAAACAAACATGGCATCGCGCGACCGGTAGCCCGCGCGGGCAAGCTTGAGCCGCAAATCCTGAAAACCTTTGCCTTGGGCCATCTTGAACCAGGTGACCACCTGTTTCATGAGACTTACGCGTTGCAAAACCATGCGGCGCGAAAGCTTTTTTTGCTGGGCGTGACGCAATTCGGATTTGCGCTGCAGAACATGTTTGAGCCGATCGGCCGGCAGCGCATCGCGCTCGATCAATGCCTGCCAGATCAGCACCACGACGACAAACGCCGCCGCGCCGCACAACATGGCGATGAAATCGGGGCTATGAAGCAGTTTGTCCATGGTCAGATCTCGAAGCTGATCATCTTGCTCATGACGGTCCAGCCGATCGTGATCATGCCCAGGCCAAAACCGAGCAACACATTGCCTTTGAGGGTTTGGAACAGAATCATCACATATTGGCTGTTGACGACCCACAAAAGGGTGAACATCACGAAAGGCAGGGAGCCGATGATCATGGCCGAGGCCCGCGCCTCCGATGACATCGCGCGGATCTTGAGACGTAATTGCCGGCGACGGCGGATCAGGTCGGCAAGATTGCCCAATGTTTCGGCTAGATTGCCGCCGGTTTCTTTTTGAATGGCCATGGCGATGATCAGAAAGCGGAATTCGGATATATCAATGCGCCGGGTGACGTCCCACATTGAATCCTCAAGCGTGCGGCCCATGCGCACGCCATCCGAAATGCGCCGGAATTCAATACCAACCGGATCGGCCATTTCGCGCCCGACTGCGCCGATCGATTCCGTCACCGGCAGACCCGAGCGCAGGCCACGGCACATCGTGTCGATGGCTTCGGGGAAACTGGCGAGAAATTTGCGAATGCGCCGCTTGCCCATCATGCCCGTCACCATATGGGGAATGTAAAGACCGGTCGCGATGCTGAGAAATAAGGAAGGCGCCTTCGACCAATGCAGCGCGAAAGAAAAGATAAGAAAACCGATAAAAACCAATATGCCATTAATCAATAAATACTCGCCGAGCGTTATATTGCGGCCCGTTTTTGCCAGCCGCGCGCGCAATTTGTCCGGATTTGGCAACAAGGCCTTGATGAGGCGATCGAAGAGAGGAATACCGCTATCGGCCGTAGAGCGGCGCACGCTACGCGTGGTTTTGTCTTTCTTGGCTTCGCGTGCCTCGATGAATTTGCCGCCGACGCGCAAAAGCCGGCGCTCGACGCGCTGATCATCCTTGCCGCCGCTAAAGGCGCTCAGGACGAGCAGCGCCACGGCGAACACGGCGCATCCCATGAGAATAAGCGTGGTGATGGTCACGTCATCGCCTCCATCAACTGCTTATCGAGACCGAAATAGGCCGCTTTAGGCAGACAATGTGGGCGCAGGCCGCTGTTTTTGAATTCGACGAGCAGTTTGCCGTCGGGCGCCTCGCCCGTCACTTCGCATATAAAAAGATCCTGCATGGTCACCACATCGCCTTCCATGCCGGTGATCTCCGTGATTTGCGTGACACGCCGCGAGCCATCGCGCATGCGGCTGACCTGGATGATCATGTCGATGGCCGAGGCGATCTGCTGACGTATCGCGCGCGGCGCCAGATTGACGCCAGCAAGGCCCACCATATTTTCCAGCCGCATGAGCGCTTCGCGCGGGCGGTTGGCGTGGACGGTCGAGAGCGAGCCGTCATGGCCCGTATTCATAGCTTGCAGCATGTCGACGGCCTCGCCACCGCGCGTCTCGCCGACGATGATGCGGTCAGGCCGCATGCGCAGCGCATTCTTGAGCAAATCGCGCATGGTGATTTCACCATGCCCTTCGAGATTGGCGGGGCGGGTTTCGAGCCGCACGATATGGGGCTGTTGTAATTGCAATTCGGCGGCGTCTTCGATAGTGACCACGCGTTCCCCGTGATCGATCATCTGCGAAAGCGCGTTGAGCAAGGTCGTCTTGCCTGAACCGGTGCCGCCCGAAATCAGAATGTTGAGACGGCAGCGGCCAAAAATGCGCAAAACCTTGGCCATGGTCGGCGAAATACTGCCGAATTTGATCATGGCATCAAGCGTGATCTTTTTCTTCGAGAATTTACGGATGGTGATGGCTGGCCCGTCGATGGCGAGCGGCGGAATGATGATATTGACGCGGCTGCCGTCGGCCAGACGCGCGTCGCAAAGCGGCGTGCTTTCATCGATGCGGCGGCCAATGGCCGTCACGATACGGGTTGCGATCCCCAGCACATGGGCGTTATCGCGAAAATGCACGTCGGATAACATCAACTTGCCTTTAAGCTCGATATAGACCTGCTTCGGTCCGTTCACCATGATTTCGGAAATGGCTTCGTCGGCCAGAAGCGGCTCCAGCGGTCCGAGTCCCAGCATGTCATCAAGCAGACGGGTGACAAGTTCCTGCCGTTCGACGCCGTTCAGCTGAATGCGGGTTTCGATAAGAAGCTCGGCAACCAACCCGCCCAGATCGCGGGCCAGATCCTCGCGCGCCATGCGTGCCGCGGCCGAGGTATCGATGCGTTCTAGTACCAGCGGTTGCAATTTAAGCTTGGCCTGATCGACGCTGGCGTGGCTGGTGCCGCGCGTGGGTGTAAGAAGAGCACTCAAGCTCGCATCGACGTTAACGGGCATCGGCGAAGCTACGGCAGAGACCTCTGCGCCCGAGCCTTCCGGTTCCGAGGCGGCCATTGCGACGGGCGGCGGGGCGGGCGCGAGAGGCGCCAACAAGCCATTGACGATGGCGGTCACAAGATCGCGCTGATCGAGCAAATTAAGATCGATGCGGTTTTTGCCGATGAATTCGCTCACCATTTGCTTGGCTTCACGGGCCACTTCGGCGCGCGGCAGGCTGGCAAGCTTCTCGGCCGGAAGTTTATTTTTAAATTCCGGTATGATGCGGTCGCGCAAAGTCGCGATCGTCGTATCGGGCGACGAACCGGGGCCGTCGGGTGTCATGGCTTATCCTTGGCCGGTTTCCGACTGCCGCGTATTTCTTTTTTGTTTTTATCCGCTTTCGGACTGTCACCGGTCAGTTTTTCCCAAAAGCCTTTTTTCGCTGCCGGCGCCTCTTCGCTGCCATGGCCGCAGAGTTTTTTGGCAAACCCCATTAGCGCCTTCGTCACGGTGGCCGTAGGCGCAGCTGCGCCAAGGGCTTTTCCGGTATTGGCGGCAAGAGCGACGGCTTTCGGATCGTCCGGGATGGTAAAATCGATTTTGATCTGGGCGCCTTTTTCGAAAGCCGTCTGATCAACCTGGCCCGGATTGACGGCGCTGACACGCGAGGCCACCAGCATGAGGCCGGCCGTCGTGCCAGTTGTCTGCAGCGCGTTTTTGATGCGCAGCGTATCGCGGATGCCGGCCAGCGAAAGCTCGGTAACGAGAATGATTTCATGCGCGGCGGCGAGTAGTCTTTTTTGGGTCGCCAGCATCTGGCGCGGCAAATCGACAATGATGAAATCGAAATTGCCCTTCATCTCCCGCATAAGGGCAGTAATCGCCGTGCCATCCACCAGCACGGTTTCATCAATCGCTTCTTCGGCGCTCAGCACGGAGAATTGCTCGCTGGCCGCCACGATCGAGCTTGCGACCATGAGGCTGTCCACCCTTTGCGGCGACGTCACGACGTCACGTAAGCCGCGCCCGGGCTCGAGATCGAGCGCCAGAGCGCTGGTGCCGAATTGAAGATCGAGATCGAGCAGTGCGCACTGAAATTTCAATTCATGTGCCAAAAGCCAGCCGGTATTGACGGCGATCGTGCTGGTGCCGGTGCCGCCGCGCACGCCGATCATAACGACGATCTTGGCTTCCTTGGCTTCGCCTTTGGCCGCCCCGCCCCGTAAGGCAGTTGCATAGACCTGGCCTAGCATCTCGGAGTTCAAAGGCTTAACGATATAATCGATCATGCCGGCACTCAGCATGCGCCGGTAAAGGCTGACATCGTTGGCGGAACCAAGCGCAACCAGTTTGCAATCGGCGCCGCAGAGACTGCTTAGGCGCGAAGCCGCCGCGGCAGGATTTTCTTGCCCGTCGATATCCACGATCGCGAGCTTAGGCGGCGATCCTTGCTCCAGCATTTGCGTGAACATATCGGGACCGCCCATTTGAACCGTGGCGGCCGGAAAGCCTTGTCGCTCGGCGAAACTGCGCAAGGCAGCGACGGAAGCCTCATCGATGGCGAAAGCCATGAATTCGGGATGCATTAGGGAGCCGTCGGCGCCCGCAGCGTTGGATCGGAAGGCGCTCATGCCGGGCGCCTCCAACTATTTCCCAAGAGAGGTGCCGCCGGACGACGGAGGAGTTTCGCCGGACAGGCTCGAAGCCGCGGTCGAGGCCGACGTGGCATCGATCACCGTATCGGGCTGCTGGGAAAGCCCGATCAGGCCGCGCGTCTGGTTGCCGTTGTAGCGCAAGATGGAGCCGGCCGACGTGACGCCGTTGGCGAGTTCCGAAGGTCTTCCTTGCAGTAAATCTTCCGGCCTCTCCACCATCACGGCCAGATTGCGTGCATCTGCGCAGCCGAATTGCGGCTGCGGCTGGTTGTCGAAGAAATCGAGATCGTTGTCCGACCAGCGGGGGCAGGAAGGCAGTATGGCAACGGCGGCCTGGCCGCTGGTCGCGGGGGTCACGCGAATGGTATAATCGGGCGTCGGCGTTGCCGAACAGCCGTTCAAACCCGCAAGAAGGAAAGGCACAATCGCGAAATAAGAAAAACGGTTCATGGCTTATTACTCCAAAATAAATCCGCCCGGACCGGAAGAAAGACCGGAAGAAATATTGCTCGGATGCGAAGGTTCTTCTGCTCCAGCAGCGGGCGTCACGACCGCGGCCGGCGCCGGGCTTGGCGGCGGCGCTTCATCCGACGCGGATTCCTGGGTCGATTCTTGCGGCGGTTGGGCCACAACCAGATTGTTGGGAACCGAGGCCGGCATGGCGGCGGCGGGTGCCGCGCTTTCGGCCGCGGGTTTCGCTTCCGCCGGTGCCGCCAGTTGTCCGCCGCTCATGGGCCGTGCGTTCGGATCGCCGCTGCTGTTGCGCAGGCCGAGCAGCCGTTCGCCATCCGACGGCGGGCTGTAGCCATCCATCGGCAAGGCCATGGCTTGCGGATTGGCGCCCGGTTTGACGATGTAAGGCGTTATGACGATGACCAGCTCGCTTTGGTCGTTTTGAAAATCGGTCGAGCGGAACAGGGGGCCCAGAATCGGCAGATCGCCGAGAAATGGAAATTTGTTGATGGCCTGGTTCTGGCTGTTATCCAGCAAACCGGCGATCGCAAAACTCTGACCGCTCGAAAGCTCGACCGTGGTTTCGGCCTTGCGGGTGGTGAAGGCGGTCACCGTGCCGGTGCTAAGCGTCACTTGCCCGATGGTCGAGGGCTCGCTCACTTCCGGCTTCACATGCAGATTAATGCGGCTTTCGCCGACCAGGGTCGGCGTGAATTCAAGCGAGATACCGTAGCTTATATATTGAATGGAGACCGTGCCGTTGGGCTGCGGTGTGACGATCGGTACCTGACCGCCGGCGAGGAAATTGGCCGTCTCGCCCGACATGGCCGTGAGATTGGGCTCGGCCAGCATGGTGACGAGGCCGTCGGTTGCCAGCGCATCGAGCAGGCCGTTGACGTTCAAGCGACTGCCCTGATGGGAAAAGGCGAAGCCGTTGGTCGCAGCGGAGGCGTTGTTGGTGGTCTCGCCGGTGAGAGTGGAAAGGCTGCCGATGTTGCTGAGCGCGGAAATCGGTGCGCCGGCCGCAAGACCGAAAACGAAACCGCCGGTCGAGACCAGACTGCCCCAGTTGATGCCGAACTTCTTATCGACATTGCGCGACATTTCGGCGAAACGCACGCGGATCATGATCTGGTTGCTGCCGACCACCCGGATCCGGTTAATGATGGCACCGTCCTTGCTGATAAAGCGCGCGGCTATCTTGCGGGCATCTTCGACCGCGACCGGATCATGTGTTTCGCCGGTCAACACGATGCCGTCCGGCAAGGCCGCGGCCTGAATTTTATTGTCGGGAATGGCCAACGCCAGTTCACGGCGCAAATTCGAAAGATCCTGCGCGACCACGACCGTACGATGCAGCAGCGGATGGCCGTTATTATCAGTCGCCATCAAAGTCGTCTCGCCGGTTTTCTTGCCGAACACCATGATCGAAGTCGGCGACATCACTTGCACGTCGGCCACGTCCGGGTTGGCGATGAAAACGGACGCCGCTGGCGTGCTGAGCGTAAGCGGCACGCCGTGATCGACGCTGACATTAAGAACCGGCACGTCCGATGCGGCTTGTGCCGGGAACGTAACGGCGCCGGCGAGGAGCGCCACAAGGACCAAAATACGAAAACGGACAATCATAAAGATCCTTTATTTATGACGCTCGAAAGTCGCTTCGGACTTGTCTTTACCGCGCATGACCTGAACTTTTTGCAGAAGACTGTCGTTACCGCCGGGCGAGGGGAAGGCTTCACTGACATCGCTGTCCCAAATCTGACCGCCAGAGTTCTTTTCAGCTGCCAGGATTTGGTCCAAGGAGGGAGGGGGGTTCACGCTATCGCTCGTCGCCAGACTGCGCAAGGACAATGATAAGGCGCCAAGCTGCGTCGCCAGCGCCAACTTTTCGGCCTGCCGGGGGGTTACTTCAAGCGTGGCCAATTGCGCGACTTTGGGGTCGTTGGTCTGGTCGTCGCTTTTTTGGTCGAGAGCCAGCACACGCACGTCTTTCACCACGGTCTGGCCGACATGACGATCGGTGAGATCCGGATCGTCCTTGCGGTTCAGCACATGGGTCAGAATTACATCCACCTGATCGCCCGGAAATACGAAACCGGCCACTTCGCCGCCCGGACTAACCGGGATCGACATCGCGCGCATACCGGGATGCAATACGGCCGCAAGGAAGCCTTGCGCGTGAGGATTGACCAATTGGCTGGTGAGCACCGGCTCTCCGTTACGCAAACTGTGCCGTAACACCGAGCCGACCAGTGTCGCTATTTCCACATTACCCTTGATGAACAGATTGGTGCTTTGCGCTTCCGTAGGCCAGGCGATCCATTTGAGATCGGTTTCCTTGACCAGCGTGCCGATAGGCAGATCACGCGCGGCCGCAATGACCTGGCTTGCCGGCTCGTTTTGTGCGGCCGTGGTCGTCGCGGATGAATTCATCATGGAACGCACCAGCAGCATGGCCGCGATCGCAATGACGGCGGCGGCAGCCAGCAAAATGATTTTACGTTTGGGCATAAGGGGCCTCCTTCAACTCGGAAACAAAAGCGGTTGCGACATCATGTAGAAAGTACTCAGACCGCCCACCGAAATGGCGACGCCATAGGGGATCGGCACTTTCGCCAGCGCTACGGCGCGATGGGCGGAAAGATTGCGCATGTATGTGAGACCAGCCATCAGAAGCGCCAGCACACCGCCCGCGATAGCCGTCGTGACCAAAAACACAGCCACCAGATGCGGGCCGGCCCACAGCCCCATCGCGGCCAAAAGTTTTATGTCGCCGGCACCGGCGATGTTGCTGACGAACATGACGAAGCCCGATATCAGCACGAGACCAAAAACCATCACATGCTGCCGCCATTCGACAGCACCGGGCGCTGTTAAGACAAACAGCGGGAACAAAATCAGCAACGCGGCGCAGACGAAATTGGGAATCCGATAGCGCCGTGCGTCGCTGATGGCGGCGATGACCAGCAGCAGGGCGGCGCCGAAAAGAATGGCGATATGAAAAACGCTCAACTCCAAAACCATGGGAAAACCTAAGGAAACAAGAGACTAAAAGGCGCGGCGGCTTGATTTGCAGTATCGCCCAAACGTGATTAAAGAGCCGTGAATAAAGGGGCAGACGGGTGTGGATAGAAGCTTTTCGGCACGGAAAAAAATCGTCAGCAAAATCAAAAGCCTGCAAAAGCGGTACCCCACGCCTGGTTCAGAGAGCGTCCGCAAGTTTCCGAAAGATTAAAAATGCCTGCAATTTTCCGGAATCGATTCGTCCGGTTTGACGGATGCCGGAGAAAAAAACAGCGGGAGGAACCGACGGTTCCTCCCGCATTGGTCTTGGCGGGGACTTCGAAATTAATTAAAGAGCGTTTTGAACCTGCTGAAACACATTACTCAAAGCCGGTCCTAAAGTGAGCAAGATGCCCACGATGGCGACCGCGATCAAGGAAGCGATCAGGCCATATTCAATAGCCGTCGCGCCGCCTTCGTCTTTCAAGAAATGGATCATTTTACGCATGATTCACCGTACCTCTCTTTAGTCCTGCGATTAGAGAGCGTTTTGAACTCTCTGGAACACGTTGCTCAAAGCAGGGCCTAAGGTCAGCAACACGCCGACGATGGCGACTGCAATCAAGGAAGCGATCAGGCCGTATTCGATGGCGGTTGCGCCTTCCTCGTCTTTCAAGAAACGAATCATCTTAGACATGGCTACTCTCCTCGTTTTCGGGTTAATGACTATCGAAGTCCGTAATGTGCGAAAGAGTAACGGAAACGCTTTAAGGAAGCGTGAAGTAAAGTTCGAATTTAGAAGTAATCCCAAGGCAATGCCGTATTTCTAAAGAAAGAATGAACTCAAAACGCCTTTGTTTTCAGGCTTTTCCGCATAACGATGCTTCTTAAACAGGCCTTAAGAGAGGCCTGCGACAATGAGCGCCAAAATTTTTTCAATCCTGTCTCATAGCCAAACATGAAGCGTTCCATGATCCGGTCTTCCCAAAGCAAGCCGCTTGTCTGGCGGGTGCGCTTCGATATGGCCATCCGCGCGGCGCTTGGTCTGTTCTTTGCCCTTTCGGCCGGCCTCTATTTTCATAATGCTTTCGCGCATTGGCATAAAATCGCCGGCGCCAAATCCTGGTTCATGCAGGCGGCGGATGGCTTTTCGATTTTTGCCATCGGCCTTTATACCTTTATGATCGCCTGTCTTTATGCGCTTCGCTTGCGACCCGTAAATAAATTCGCCGGCATAAAACCGGCCATAACAGCCATCATGGGCGGTTTTCTGGTGGCGGGTCTTTTGTTTCTGCCGCCGCGCGCGGATTTGCCTCTCTATGCGGTCCTAACCAGCATTGCGCTTATTATTATCGGCAATCTGTTCGCCGTCATCGCGCTTAGCCATCTGGGCCGTTCTTTTTCGATTTTGCCCGAGAGCCGGAAATTGGTCATGAGCGGGCCCTATCGTTTTGTCCGCCATCCGCTTTATGTGGCCGAAGCAATTGCCACGCTGGGCGCCATGATCAATTTTCTCTCACCAGCGGCTGTTGCGCTGGTTGCAGCCCAGTTTCTGTTGCAGCTCGGGCGCATTCATTACGAAGAAAAAACTTTGCGCGCGAATTTCCCAGCCTACACCAAATATAGCACCCATACGGCCCGCCTGGTTCCGGGCCTTTACTGAGTACCTTCGCCATACCACCAGCTTTCGAGCACCGTGCCGTAAAGCGGCACCGCCGCCGGATGGCGTAAATGTTTCATCCAATAGGCGGTGCAATCGGCGCCCTGATAATAAAAGGGAATTGTGTAATGCCCGCGCATGAGCACGCGATCAAGGGCGTGCACGGTTGCAACTAGCTCCGCGCGCGAGGCAGCGGCCGGAATGGCATTCGTCAGCGCATCCACCACCGGATCCTTGATGCCGGCATAGTTGCGGCTGCCCTTTTGATCGGCGGCCGCTGCGCTCCAATAGAAAAACTGTTCGTTACCCGGCGACAGGGTATTGATCCATTTGCCGGTGGTGACATCGAAATCGAAATTGGCGAGCCGCGCCTGATATTGGGCGCTGTCGACCGTGCGTACGCGGGCCTCGATGCCGATGCGCTTTAAAACACGCGCCCATTCGAGGCCGATTTTTTCCTCCGCCGGATCATTGAGCAAGATTTCGAAACCAACAGGTGTTTGCGCATTCGGAGGGTAAAGCTTTCCGTCGCGCGTCACATAACCGGCAGCCCGCAGCAGCTCATCGGCCTTGCGCAGATTGCGGCGCAGGGCTTCTTCGCCTGCCGTGCTGTCCGGCGGCGTCACGGGCTGGGTGAAGATATCGGCGGGAAGCTGCGCCTTATATTTCTCCAAAATTTTGCCCTCTTTCTCGTCCGGCAATTTGGACGTGGCCAACTCGGAATTTGGGAAAAAGCTCTCGGTGCGGCGATATTGGCCGTGGAACAAAGTGCGGTTGATCCAGCCGAAATCGAAGGTGTATTCGAGCGCGGCGCGCAGCGCCGGGTCATGGAACAAAGGCCTACGGGTGTTGAAAATAAAGCCGCTCGCCGGCTCCGGCCGCTGATGCGGGAAACATTCGCATTTTATGCGCCCGTCCTTGACCGCCGGTACATCATAGCCGGTTGCCCATTTGGTAGCGTTGGCTTCGCGCCGGAAATCATACTGGCCGGCCTTGAAACCCTCGAGCGCGATACTGTCATCGCGATAATAATCGATGCGGATCTGGCGAAAATTGAACAATCCGCGCTGGGCCGCGACCATCTTGCCCCAGTAATTGGGGTCAAGCTCATAAGTGAGCGAATGGCCGGGATCGAGCTTAATGAGTTTATAGGGCCCGCTGCCTACAGGAATGTGCAGACTGGCCGCATCGAAAGCGCGGGTTTGCCAGTCATGGCGCGGCAGGATCGGCATTAGTCCCATGATGAGGGGCATCTCGTGGTCAATCGAACCATCTTCATTGTGCCGGAAGATGAATTTTATGCGCAGCGGGGAAAGCTGCTCGGCTTTTTCGACCTTCTTGTAATAGGTGCGGTGATTGGGGCGGCCGTGATCCCGCAAGGTCTCATAGGAAAACAGCACATCGTCGGCCGTAATGGGTTGGCCATCCGACCAATGTGCCTTGGGATTTAGGTTGAAAATGACGCTGGAGCGATCGTCGGGCACTTCCACGCTTTCGGCAATAAGGCCGTAAAGCGTGAAAGGCTCATCCCAGCTGCGCGCCATCAGGCTTTCATAGACATAGCCAGAACCCAGGCCCATCGCCGGCACCCCGGTCACGATGAAGGGATTGAGGCTGTCGAAGGTGCCGGTCCAGCCGAGTTTCAATAAACCTTCCTTGGGCGCATCCGGATTGACGTAATCGAAATGAGTAAAACCGGTTTTATATTTCGGTTCGCCGTGCATGGCGATGGCAGGGCTCGAGACGCCGGTGGTTTTGTCTTGTGCCCAGAGAGGGGGCACGAAAAACCTCCCCGGCGCCAGAAGCGCGCAGAAAAAAATTGCGCGCGCTATCTTGCGCATCAGGATTTGCGGTCGACGACGAAGCGCGCTGCGTCCTCAAGGTGCTTTGCGCGGCCATCGAAGACATTCAGGTGCTGGATTGCCTGTTCAGAAAGAAGCTTCGCTTGCGCGCGCGCACGGCCGGCACCAAGAACGGTTACAAAAGTCGCCTTGCCCGCTTTCACGTCGCGGCCGACCGATTTGCCGGTTTCGGCTTCCGTGCCTTCGGCATCCAGCAGATCGTCGATGATCTGAAAGGCAAGCCCGAGATCATGCGCATAGGCGCGCAAGGCATTGTGATGGGGCGGCGAGGTCTTGCCCAGAATGGCGCCGGCCTCCGCCGAAAAAGCGATCAATTCGCCGGTCTTGAGGCGCTGCAGGCGCGTAATCGCGCCGATATCGAGCTCGGTCGTCTCGGCAATCAGATCAAGCATCTGCCCGCCCACCATGCCATGCACGCCGGCGGCCCGGGCGAGGGACGTCACCAGCCGGCAGCGCACTTGCGGATCCTCATGCGTGCGCGGGTCGGCGAGAATTTCGAAGGCGATCGTAAGCAGGGCATCACCCGCCAGCACCGCCGTGGCATCGTCGTATTTTTTATGCACCGTCGGCCGCCCGCGCCGCAGATCGGCATCATCCATGGCCGGCAGATCGTCGTGGATCAGCGAATAGCAATGCACGCATTCAACGGCGGCGGCCGCGCGCAAGGCGCAATCATCGTCGACGCCGAAAATGCGGGCGGAGCTTAGAACCAGAAACGGACGCAGGCGCTTGCCGCCGCCCAGCACGCCGTAACGCATCGCCTCGAATAATTTATATTCCGGGAAATCGGATTCGGGGAGGATGCGTTTAAGCGTTTCCTCGACCGCTCGGGCGGATTCCGCCATGGTGGCGGCAAGGTTAGGACTGACGGAGGGCATGGATTAGGCTCGGATGTTAGGGATCAGGAGTCAAAAGATTTGGTCGAGATTTTACCATCCTCGCCCACGGAAATGCGCTCGATTTTCATCTGCGCCTCGCGCAATTTGGCTTCGCAATGGCGCTTGAGAAGCGCGCCGCGCTCATAGGCGCCAATGGCATCATCAAGCTTGGCCTTGCCTTCCTCGAGCTGGCGCACCAGTTTTTCGAGCTCGCCCATCGCTTCCTCGAAACCGAGTTTGGCGATATCGGGCGGCAGGGGCGCCTGGCGGTTATTGGGAGTTTTTTCGACCATGGCGGGGGACTTTAGGCGCAAGCAGGTGCGGCAATCAAGCCGTGCCTGAAGCAGGTTATTTCACGCTGCCAACAAGGCTTTCACATGCGCGCCCGCGCTTTGCGCGAGAGCCGCAAGATCGTAACCGCCCTCCAGCGTGCTTATAAGCCGCCCCTTACAGAGCCGCGCGGCAAGGCCGCATAATTCCGCCGTGATCCAGCCGAAATCGTCTTCTGTAAGACGCAAATTCGCCAAAGGGTCGTCACGATGGGCATCGAAACCGGCCGACACAAGGATGAGTTCCGGTGCGAAATTTCCGATTTTGGGCAGGATAAAATTTTCCATCGCATGGCGGAAGGCGGGCCCGCCACTGCCGGCCGGCAGCGGAACATTGATGATATTGTTAAATGTCCCGTGATCCTCGGCATAACCGGTGCCGGGATAAAAAGGAAATTGATGCGAGGAGCAAAACAGAATTTCGGGATGCTTCTTGGCCCATTCCTCGGTGCCGTTGCCGTGATGCACGTCGAAATCCACGATCGCGATGCGCTTTAAATTATATGTGGCGAGCGTATATGCAGCGCCGATGGCGATATTGTTGAAAAAACAGAAACCCATCGCTGTGGCCTGTTCGGCATGATGGCCCGGCGGCCGCACGGCGCAAAAAGCGTTTTTGATTTTTCCCTTCATGATTTGATCGAATGCGGCAATCACAGCCCCCGCCGCGTGCAGCGCTGCCTCGCCGGAATGGGGCGCAAGCGCAGTATCGGGATCGAGCTGCGCATAGCCTTGCTGCGGCACATGTTTCAGAATCTCTTCGACATAATCGCGCTCATGCACACGCGCGATCTGCGCGATGGTGGAAGCAGGCGCCTCAAAGCGAAGCAGCGCCGCATAATCCGGTTTTTGCAACTCCCCCAGAACCGCCTTGAGGCGGTCCGGGCATTCGGGATGGCCGAAGCCCATTTCATGCAGGAGGCAGGATGGATGGGTGAAAAGGCCCGTTGACATGGAAAGACAGTCTATAGCAATCAAAAGGAAGAAAAAATCCTTATAAAATAATGAGATAAAACAATATGGACTAAATTAGTACTGATTTGATAGAATAGATACATGATCAAGCTTGGCCGCCTTACCGATTATGCCGTGACCTTGCTCAGCCAGATGGTTGGCCGGGGCGATGGGGTATGGGCCGCCTCCGATCTCGCCGAAAAAGCGGGCCTCCCTTTGCCGACGGTCTCCAAAGTCCTCAAGCATCTGGCCAAGGCCGGCGTGGTGCAAACGCGGCGCGGCACCAAGGGAGGTTACCGTCTCGCGCAGCCGCCGGCATCCATAACGGTCGCGACCATCATCGAAGCGATGGATGGACCCATAGCACTCACCGAATGCAGTGAAGGCGGCGAACATCATTGCGGCGTTGAAGCCATTTGTCCCATGAACGGCCATTGGAACAAGGTCAGCCGTGCGGTGCGCCGTGCGCTTGAAACGGTTTCGCTCGCAGATATGGCCGTGCCCGCTTCATTTCCGACCTTGCCTGCGGCTTCCGCTATTCATGAAAAAGGAAGCGGAGCATGAACACCGTCACCAAAAAGCGTGCGCAGGATATGGCGGCGCAGAAATACAAATACGGTTTCGTCACCGCCATCGAATCGGAAACCGCGCCCAAAGGGTTGAGCAAAGATACCGTCCGCTTCATCTCGGCCAAGAAGAACGAGCCCGCATGGCTTTTGGAATGGCGCCTTAAGGCCTACCGGCATTGGCTGACGATCACGGAGCCCGATTGGGCCAATATCCATCATCCGCCGATCGATTATCAGGATGCCTATTATTACGCCGCGCCCAAGAGCGGAAAAAAGCCGCAGAGTCTGGAAGAGATCGATCCCGAGCTTTTGAAGACTTACGAGAAGCTCGGTATCCCGCTCAAGGAGCAGGCCATTCTGGCCGGGGTCACGCCCAAAGTAGCGGTGGATGCCGTCTTCGACAGCGTCTCGGTGGCGACGACCTATAAAAAAGAGCTCGAAAAGCACGGCATTATCTTTTGCCCGATTTCCGAAGCGGTGCAAAAACATCCGGAACTTGTGCAGAAATATCTGGGCTCGGTGGTGCCGATCACGGACAATTTCTTCGCTTCGCTGAATTCGGCCGTCTTCACGGACGGGTCCTTCGTCTATGTACCGAAGGGCGTGCGCTGCCCGATGGAGCTTTCGACCTATTTCCGCATCAATGCTGAAAATACCGGGCAATTCGAGCGCACACTCATTATTGCGGACACGGGCAGCTATGTTAGCTATCTCGAAGGCTGCACGGCGCCCAAACGCGACGAAAATCAGCTGCACGCAGCCGTAGTGGAGCTTATTGCGCTTGACGATGCGCAGATCAAATACGCGACCGTGCAGAACTGGTATCCCGGCGACGAGAATGGCAAAGGCGGCATATATAATTTCGTCACCAAGCGCGGCGCCTGCCGCGGCAAAAATTCCAAAATTTCCTGGACGCAGGTGGAGACAGGCTCGGCCATCACCTGGAAATATCCAAGCTGCGTCTTGCAGGGCGACAATTCGACCGGCGAATTCTATTCGGTTGCCATCACCAATCATCATCAGCAGGCCGATACTGGCACCAAGATGATCCATATCGGCAAGAACACAAAATCGACCATCATTTCCAAAGGCATCAGTGCGGGCTCGGCGCAGAACACCTATCGCGGTTTGGTGAAAATTCTGCGCACCGCCAAGGGGGCGCGCAACAAGACGCAATGCGACAGTCTTTTGATCGGCGACCAATGCGGTGCGCATACGGTGCCTTACATCGAATCGCGCCAGCCTTCGGCGCGCGTGGAGCACGAGGCGACCACCTCCAAAATCAGCGAGGATCAATTGTTCTATTGCCGCCAGCGGGGCTTGGGCGATGAGGAAGCGATGGCGCTCATCGTCAACGGCTTCTGCAAGGAAGTGTTGGCTGAATTGCCGATGGAATTTGCTGTAGAGGCGCAGAAACTGGTCGGCATTAGTCTCGAAGGGAGCGTCGGATAATGCTTGAGATTAAAAATCTGCACGTCGTCGTCGATGGTAAAGAAATTCTCAAGGGTATTGATCTTACGATCAAGGCCGGCGAGGTTCATGCGATCATGGGGCCGAACGGTTCCGGCAAAAGCACGCTGTCTTACGTGCTGGCGGGGCGCGAGGGTTATGACGTCACGCAAGGTACGGTGAAATTCAAAGGCAAGGATTTGTTGGCGCTGAAACCGGAAGAGCGCGCGGCGCAGGGCATTTTTCTCGCCTTTCAGTATCCCGTCGAAATTCCGGGCGTCAGTAATATTAATTTCCTTAAATCCGCCTTGAACGCGATCCGCAAGGCGCATGGGGAAAGCGAGCTTGATGCGATGCAAATGCTGAAATTGCTGCGTGAAAAAGCCAAGGCGCTCGGTATGACGGAAGAAATGCTCAAACGCGCGGTTAATGTCGGTTTCTCGGGTGGCGAGAAAAAACGCAACGAGGTTTTGCAAATGGCCGTATTGGAACCAGCTTTGTGCATTCTGGATGAAACTGACAGCGGCCTCGATATCGACGCGCTCAAAATCGTGGCGGAGGGCGTCAATGCCTTGCGCAGCAAGGATCGCGCGATGCTGATCATCACCCACTATCAACGATTGCTCGATTACATAAAGCCCGATGCCGTGCATGTTCTGGCGCAAGGAAAGATCCAGGCTTCCGGCGGCGCGGCGCTGGCCGAAGAGTTGGAAGCCAAAGGCTATGCCGGCTTTGCGCCGCATGAGGCGGCCTGACGATGAACAGCTCTGCGAAATTTATCGTTTGGGATTGGAACGGAACCTTGTTCGACGATTTCGATGCCATGCTGACATGTAACAATATTATTTTCGAGCGTTTTGGCCATGCGCCTTCCACGCCAGATACCTATCGTCAGCATTATGAAATTCCCTTCAGCGCTCTTCTGCGCAATCAGGGTTTCAAGGATGATGAAGTGGCGGCCCTGGACGAGCTTTCGAAGGAAATTTTTCACGATCAGTACGAACCGCACGCCGCCTCCATCAATTTGCGCGAGGGCGCGGAAGAGCTTTTGCGCGACGCCAGCAAGTACGGTATCCAGTCCCTTATTCTCAGCAATCATTTGGTGGAACCGATCCGCGCGCAATTAAAGCGGCTCAAGATCGACCATCTGTTCGCGGAAGTGCTGGCCTATGCCAATCGCGGCGTTCAATTCCGCGACATGACCAAGGGCGAAAAGCTGCGCCATTATATGAAAAACCAGCCTGTGCGGGCTGGGAATACGCTCATCGTCGGCGATTCAACGGAAGAGATCGAGATTGCCCGTACGCAGGGTCTTATCAGCGTCGCCATCACCGGCGGCTGCGTTTCCGAGGCGCGGTTGCGCGCCGAAAAGCCGGATTATGTCATTCATTCAATGCGCGATCTGAAGCCGATCCTGCAGGAACGGGGCTTCGTGTCATGAGTCTTGCCGCCACCATCGAGCGCAGCCGGCGCGACCGCGAGAGTTGGAAATACACTAATCTCGCGCCGCTCGCCGCGCAGACATTCACGCCGCCGCTCGTCCGGCAGAAAATCGTCGCGGCGGACTGGAAACTGCCAAGCATCGCCGATGATGCCGCGCAGCGGCATCAGATCGTGTTTCTAAACGGCGTCTGGCGGCCGGAACTTTCCAGGCTTGGCGCGCTGAAAGGATTGATCGAAGGCGATCTGGATGCCGGCTATGCTCTGCGCCTCGCCGGTCAGACTTGTCTGGTCACAGCGCCGGTCGAGCTTATTTATCTGACCGAAACGGATGCACCGGCTGAAATCAATCTGCGGCTTGCCATAGAACTCGGCGCCAGCACCCGCTTGACGCTGATCGAACATCAGATCGCGCCCAAAGGCAACCAGCCGGTGGCGTGTGTTTTCGATACATCGATCCGCCTCGGCCCGCAGGCAAAGCTGGTGCATGGCAAAATCACGGATGGCGACGATGGGATTACGGTCCTTGCGCGCACGCAAGTCGAGATCGGCGAAGGCGCCTATTACGATAATTTCCAGCTCGTCAAGAGTGGTAAATTGGTGCGCAACGAGATCGAGGCGACGCTCGCCGGCAAGATGGCGCAATGCGCGCTCAACGGCGTCATGCTGCTGCGCGGCGATCAACATGCCGACACCACTACGCATATTATCCATGCTGCTCCCTTCGGCAGCAGCCGCCAGACCTATAAATCGGTCGCCGGGGGTAAGGCAAAGGCCGTGTTTCAGGGCAAAATCACGGTCGCGGAAGGTGCGCAGAAAACCGATGCCAACCAATTAAGCCGCGCGCTTTTGCTGTCCGAACAGGCGGAAGTGGATGCCAAGCCGGAACTACGTATCTATGCCGATGACGTCAAATGCAGCCATGGGTCTGCCGTCGGCGCGCTGGATGAAGAAGCACTGTTTTATCTGCGCGCGCGCGGTTTGGACGAAGCACAGGCGCGTGCTGTTCTCATCCGCGGCTTCGTCGAAGAGATTCTAGACGAGATTCACATGCCCGAATGGCGCGATTATTGCCGCGCGCAGGCCGCGAGGTGGTGCGATGAGCAAAATTGAAGCCTCCAGCCCCGTTTGCTACGCGCCCGAAGATGAATTGTTCGGCTGTGCGGCGCCGCGCGATTTTCCCGTGCAGCAATACCGCAAAGATTTTCCGATTCTCGCGCAGGAGGTGCATGGGCATCCGCTGATCTATCTCGATAGCGCCGCCAGCGCGCAAAAACCGCGCGCGGTGACGGAAGCCATGACGCGCTTCATGGAGAATGATTACGCCAATATCCATCGCGGCGTGCATGAGCTTTCCATGCGCGCGACCGACCGGTATGAAGAAGCGCGCGAACGCGTGCGCCGTTTCCTCAATGCCGGGTGCGTCGAGGAAATCATCTTTGTGCGCAACGCGACCGAGGCCATCAATCTGGTTGCCGCTAGCTGGGGCCGCGCTTTCCTGATAAAGGGCGATGAGATCGTCATTACCGCCTTAGAGCACCATTCCAACATCGTGCCCTGGCAGATGCTGCGCGAGCAGATAGGTGTCGTGCTGCGCGTGGTGCCGGTGACTAAGGAAGGCGAGGTACGGCTCGAGGATATAAAAACGGCGCTCGGCCCGCGCACCAAATTGGTCGCTGTCGCGCATGTCTCAAATGCGCTTGGCACCATTTTACCGGTCGTCGAGATCATCAAGCTTGCGCATGAACATGGCGCCCTGGCGCTCATCGACGGCTGCCAGGCGGTGAGCCACAAACCGGTCGATGTTCGGGCGCTCGATGCCGATTTTTACGTCTTTTCCGGCCATAAACTTTATGGACCGTCGGGCATCGGCGTGCTGTACGGCAAATACGATATCTTGCAAAAAATGCCGCCCTATCAGGGCGGTGGCGAAATGATCGCTTCCGTCAGTTTCGACAAAACCACTTATAAAGATCCGCCGCACCGTTTCGAGGCCGGCACACCCGCGATCACGGAAGCGATCGGCCTTGCGGCCGCGATCGATTATGTCTCGACCATCGGCCTTAATCGCATCGCACGTTATGAGCAAGAATTGCTCGCTTATGCCACCGAAAAATTGCGAGCAATCAACAGCTTGAAAATCATCGGCAATGCGAAAGAAAAAACCGGCGTCATTTCCTTTGTGATGGAAGGCGCGCATCCGCACGATATCGGCACCATTCTGGATCGCCAGGGCATCGCGATCCGCGCCGGGCATCATTGCGCGCAGCCTTTGATGGAGCATTTGGGACTGACGACGACGGCACGCGCCTCCTTTGGACTTTACAACACAAAAGAAGAAGTGGATGCGCTTGCCTCTGCGCTCGGCAAGGTCAGGGAGATATTCGCATGAGCAATGCGGCGCTCGATGCCGATCTGCGCGATTTGTATCAGGATCTGATCCTCGATCACGGCAAACATCCGCGTAATTTTCGCACTTTGCCGCAGGCGAATCGCGAGGCTTTGGGGCATAATCCGCTCTGCGGCGACCGGCTCATGCTTTATCTGGCGGTCGACGATAAGGGCATCATCAAGGATGCGGCTTTTCAGGGGCAGGGCTGCGCGATCTCCACAGCCTCGGCCTCGATGATGACCGAGATGCTCAAGGGCAAAAGCGCCGCTGAAGCTGAGAAATTATTTCAATATCTTCATACAGCCTGCACGGGCGGCGATGCGGCCGGCAAGGGCATCGATGAAGATGCCGTGGAACGGCTGAAGGCTTTGGCCGGCGTACGGCATTATCCCATGCGCGTGAAATGCGCCACGCTCGCCTGGCATACGTTGCAGGCGGCGCTGAAGAACGAAAAACAGGTTTCGACGGAGTAGGCGATGGGAATCGAGGCCAAAACACGCATGCTCGAAGAGAAAGTGATCGAGCGGCTGCGCACTGTTTTCGACCCCGAATTACCGGTTAATATTTACGACCTCGGCCTCATCTATAACATCGACTTTAAACCGGCGATGGAAGACCGCTTCGATCTTCGTATCGATATGACGCTGACAGCCCCTGCCTGTCCGGTGGCGGGGCAGATGCCGGGTATGGTTGAGCAGGCTCTTGTAAACATGCCCGAGCTTAACGATATCAAGGTGGAGCTTGTGTGGGATCCGCCCTGGGATAAATCGCGCATGTCGGACGAGGCCCGTATGCGCCTGAATATGTTTTAGGGGCTAGGGAAGAGGGAAATAACGAATGTCGCTTGATAATGTAACAGGGCCAGAAGAGCAGCCGGTAAATCCAATGCCCGGGGCGATGCTCAGCATCACCCCGGCCGCCGCCGCGCGCATTCGCCATTTGCTGGCACAGAAGGACCCAAAGCCCGAGGCCGTCATCGTGTCGGTCACATCGAAAGGCTGTTCGGGCCTCAGCTACGATCTGCAGTATCTCGAAAAGCTTACCGACCGGCCGAAACTGGCGGACGTGGTGACACAGGACGGCGTGACCGTGGTGATCGATCCCAAGGCGTCGCTTTATATCGTGGGATCAGTCATGAATTACAGCGAAAACCCGACCCGCTCCGGCTTCGATTTCGCCAATCCCAATGAGACAGGACGCTGCGGCTGCGGCGAAAGTTTTTCGGTCGCGCCGGAACTGGCGGAGAAGCACTAATTTTGCTAGAGATCGCGGCATCCGTTGCCACTCGCGATTACCATGCCCCAGCCCAAGGAAGTCTATCTCAAAGACTATATCCCGCCCGATTATCTCATCGATAATGTGGCGCTGGATGTGGATATGCGCAGCGATCACGCGCGGGTGACGGCGAAGCTCGTCATTCGCCGCAATTCCAAAAGCAAAAATAAAAAAGCGCCGCTGTTTCTCAACGGCGAAAATCAGAAACTAATTTTGGTTACGCTGAACGGAAAGGTGCTGGCAAGAAAATATTATCGGTTCGATGCGCATGGCCTCACGATCCCGAACATGACGGGGAAAGCCGTGCTGGAGATCGTCAGCACGCATAATCCCTATAAAAATACCGCGCTTTCCGGTCTTTATGCCTCGGGGCCGATGCTGGTGACGCAATGCGAGGCCGAAGGTTTCCGCCGTATTACCTATTATCCCGACCGACCGGATGTGATGAGCAAATTCTGCGTCACTATCCATGCTGACCGCAAAAAATATCCGGCGCTTCTTTCCAACGGCAATCTGATCGAAGCCGGGGCGGAAGAGAAAACCCGCCATTTCACGATATGGGAAGATCCATTCCCGAAACCATGTTATCTGTTTGCCCTTGTGGCCGGCAAATTCGACAAAGTCACCGACCATTTCAAGACCAGATCCGGCCGTCCTGTGCGAATCGAGATCTATGTCGAGCCCGGCAAGAAAAAACAAACGGGCTTCGCCCGCGCGGCGATCAAAAAAGCCATGCAATGGGACGAGAAGCGTTTCGGCCTCGAATACGATCTGAGACGTTTCATGATGGTGGCGACCCCCTTTTTCAATATGGGGGCGATGGAGAATAAGGGGCTCAATATCTTCAACGATAGTTGTGTGTTGGGCCAAACGGAAACAGCGACCGATAGCACCATCGAATTCATCGAGCGCGTGGTGGGGCATGAGTATTTCCATAACTGGACCGGCGACCGCATCACCTGCCGCGACTGGTTTCAATTGAGTCTCAAGGAAGGGCTGACCGTCTTCCGCGAGCAGCAATTTTGCGGCGATATGAACTCGCCTTCTGTCGAGCTCATCGACAATGTGCGCACGCTGCGCCGTGCGCAATTTCCCGAGGATGCAGGGCCGATGGCCCATCCGGTGCGGCCCGATCATTATCAGGCGATCGACAATTTCTATACCGCGACCGTTTATGAAAAAGGCGCCGAAGTCGCGCGCATGATCCAGACGTTAGTCGGGCGCGAAGGGTTTAATAAGGGCATGAAACTCTATGTGAAGCGGTATGACGGGCAGGCCGTCACCTGCGATGATTTCGCGAAGTCCATGGCGGATGCCAACCGCATCGATTTACGTCAATTCATGTTGTGGTACAGCCAGGCCGGAACGCCTTTGCTCAAGGCGAAAAGCCGTTACGACGCGCGGCGGAAAATTTTACATCTCACGGTGCGGCAATCCTGCCCGCCGACACCGGGGCAGAAAAAGAAAAAGCCGATGCATATTCCGCTGGCTGTGGGGCTGCTAGATCAAAAAGGACGCGATCTGATCGGCACCCGAATTTTGTCGGTCAAAAAACCCCGCGAGGATTTTGTTTTCCGAAATATCAAAGCCAAGCCGGTCGTGTCGCTTTTGCGCGATTTTTCGGCCCCTGTACGGCTCGATTATCCGCAGAGTGAGCAGGAATTGCTGTTTTTGCTCGCGCATGACAGCGATCCTTTCAACCGCTGGGAAGCCGGACAAAAATTATTTATGAAAATTCTTTTGCGGATGGTGTCTTCATCCCGCCATCAGCCGCCGGCAGAAATGTCACGCCTTGCCGAATCGCTCGCCGCGCTTTTGCGCGATGCGAAAATGGATGCGGCTTTCAAAAGCATGGCGCTTGCCTTGCCGAGCGAAACGGAAATCGGTCTTGCCTTGCGCGCGGCGGGCACATTCATCGATCCTCTCGCCATTTACGCCGCACGCAAAAATAGTGTGATCGCGCTCGCGCATCATTTGAAAAAAGATCTGCAGAAAATCCGCGCGTCGCACGAGAAGCTCAATCCGCGCGCGACCGACGGGGTCAGTATGGGCAAGCGCGGCCTGAAGAATCTCTGCCTTGCCTATCTGGCGGCGGATGAAAATCCCCAAATTTTAAATCAGGCTTGCCGGCAAGCGACCACGGCCAGAAATATGACCGATGTCATGGCGGCGCTTGGCGCACTCGCCGATACAGATTCGTCTCTGCGCCCGCGCGCTCTGGCGCATTTCGAGAAACGCTGGCGTCGGCAACCTCTTGTTATGGATAAATGGCTCGCGGTGCAGGCATCGGCCCGGCGCGCGGATGTGCTCACCAATGTAAAGCGGCTCATGCGCCATCCTGCATTTGATCTCAAAAATCCCAACCGGGTTTCGGCGCTGATCGGAGTCTTCGCCGGCAACAGCTTCGGCTTTCATGCCAAAGATGGAGAAGGTTATCGTTTTGTAGCCGAAATGATCGTGAAACTCGACCTCGTCAATCCCCATAGCGCGGCTCAATTGGCCCGAAGCTTCATGCGCTGGCGCGATTACGAACCAAAGCGGCGGCAACTCATGCAAAAAGCGCTTAAACAGCTCGTGAAGCGCAAAGGCCTGTCGCCCAATTGCCACGAGATTGTCGCCAAAAGTCTTGCAACTGCCTGAAGATGCAAGTTTTTGTTGCCTTTGTCTCGCCCCCATGAGAAGGAAAGAACTCGTCCCGCCTTATATCTCCTCCCTGTCACTCCGGGGTTCTGTCATGTCGCGTTTTCTAGCGCCGCTTTTGATCCTGATGCTTCTGCCTTTCGCCGGTGCCCGCGCCGAAGTGCCGCCGAGTTATTCGCCGGCCGCGCAGCCGGCTCAGCTCGCGCAACAGCAGCCCACCGGCCGGCAGCCCAATCTGATTTCACTCAGCGCCGGTTATGTCGACTTCGACAAGGACGAGGCGCGTACACAATCGGCGGATTTTCGGCTCGAGCATCGCTGGGGTTATTCGCTGTGGTCGGCGCAGAATAACTGGCTCGATTTCGGCATTCATCCTTTGGCCGGATTTGAATTTTCCACCCGCAGTCAGCTCTATGGTTTTGGCGGTTTTGCTTTCGATGTTCTGATGTGGAAACATCTCGTTTTCACCGAAAGCGAAGCGGTCGGTCTGTTCGATTCGGGCGATGCCAAACCGCTCGGCTCTTTCATCGAGTTCCGCTCGCAGGCCGAGCTCGGCTGGCGGTTCGATAATGATGTACGCGTGATGGCCCAGATCAGCCATATCTCGAATGCAGGCCTGACCAAACGCAATCCGGGCGAGGAAATCGTCGGCGCCTATCTGCATGTGCCGACCTACATGCTGTTCGGCCACTAAGCCGGTTTTTCCGGAATTTCATTTCGCCTCGTATGGCTTTAATTTCCCTCAGGTCGCGGGAAATATTTGCCTTTGACCGCAGGCACTGAAAGCGTCCTTCCAAAAATATCAGATAAATCAGCCTCTTCCACTTTGGCACGGGGCTTGCTCGGCAGCTCTTGGAATTTTGCGTCCTCCCGGGCGCGGTAACACAAGAGGTGCATCATGGCTTCGCTTTTCGGCGCTCTGACGGTGGCAGTGGGTGGTTTAACCGCCCAATCCAATGCCATCGGCAACATTTCGGACGATCTCTCCAACGCCCAAACCACCGGTTTCAAAGGAATCGGCACGACTTTTCTGTCGTTGGTGACGGAATCCAACGCCTCCGACAACGAACCGGGCGGCGTGCGCGCCATTCCGAAATATCGCAACGATGTGCAAGGCAATTTGGTGCAATCAGGCACGCCCACATCGCTTGCCATCACGGGACAAGGTTTCTTCGCGGTCGAATCGGCCACCACCGACACCACCGGCGCCACCGTTTTCAGCGGCAACACGCTGTTCACCCGTCAGGGCGATTTTGCGCTCGATAAAAACGGATTCCTGGTCAATGGATCGGGTTATTACCTTCTGGGTTATAGCGTTACGAATGGCGTGGTTAACTCCTCGACCACGAATCCGATTCAGATCTCGGCGCTCCTGAATAATCCGGTCGCCACCACTTCGGCGACCTACAACGCCAACCTGCCGGCAAATGCCACCGCCGGCAGCTTTACCTCCACGCCTTCGACCATCCAGGTTTTCGACGCGCTCGGCAACACGCATGCCATGAGTCTCACCTGGAACAAGACCGGGACCAATAAATGGAATCTTGCCATCGACGTGGTTGATGGCAAATCGAGCGTCAGCGATTATACGGCGACGGTCCCCTTTACCTTCAACAGCAGCGGCAATACCGGCACCATTCAAAGCATCGGCACCGGCAGCGGCTATACGGCGTCCACGGCAACCGCTGGCTCCCCGGCCGATGTCACCTTCACGCTTAATTTCGCCGGTGCAGCGTCGCAAACGCTGGTCATGAATTTCGGCAATTATGACGAATCCAACGGCCTCACCCAATTCTCAAGCTCGGGCGGATCGGTGACCGTCAATTCATTCAGCCAGAACGGCTTGCCGGAAGGTTCCTTCAGCAGCCTCGGCATCGACTCGAGCGGCAACGTTTCGCTCAATTACAACAACGGCAGTTCCAAGGTCGTCGCGCAGATACCGATCGTGCAGTTCTTCGCGCAAGACCAGCTTCAGCGCGTAACCGGCGGCGCTTTTGCCGCCACGCTGTCGGCCGGATCGCCGCGCTTTGGCCCCGCCGGCACGAACGGTGCCGGCACCCTGGTCAGCAGTTCGCTGGAAGCCTCCAACGTGGATATCGCGACCGAATTCACCAATATGATCCAGGCGCAGCAAATCTATTCCGCCAACGCCAAGACGATCACGACCGTCAACAATATGCTGAACACGATCATCAACACCATTCAGTAATAAAGTTCGGTCGCATTAAGGGAGTTTGCGTCCATGTCGCTTTCGTCGGCCTTAAGCGTCGCACTGACCGGATTGCAGGTCAGTTCCACGATGCTGCAATTGACCTCCGATAATATTTCCAACGCGAATACGGCCGGTTACACGACTAAGGCGGCCAATCTCACCTCGATCGCGACCGGCGGCGTCGAGATCGCCAATTACACAAGAGCGACCAACAACGCCTTGACGCTAGCCTTCGGTGCGGCGACCTCGAGCGCGTCCTATTTCGATACCCAGAACACCTATATGCAGCAGGTGCAGGCGATTCTCGGTTCGAACGCGAACAATCCGCCTTTGTCCGACGCTATCGCCAAGTTCGCGGCCGCCTGGACGCAATTGCAGGCCTCACCAGAAGATCCGACCGTCCAGGAAACTGTCGTACAGGCGGGCAATAATTTTGCCAAACAGATCAACACCATCGCCGCGCAGGTCGGGACGTTTCAGACGCAGGTTAGAACCGATATCCAGAACACGGTTAGCCAGCTCAATACCGATCTTGCCAGCATCGCCAGCTTTAATCAGCAAATCGTTACCGCCAACTCAAACCACCAGCCGACCGGAAATCTTGAAGACCAGCGCGATCAGCTTGTCAATAAGGTCGCGGCCATTACAAATGTCCAGACATTCCAGCGTAATCAGGGGCAGATAGCGCTTTATACCCCGGATGGCGTCTCGCTGCTGGACGGCACGCCGCAAGTGTTCAGCTACAACAGCAGCACTGGCGTCGTCAGTAATTCCAACGGTGTGAATGTCACGAACGATCTGATCGGCGGTTCGCTGCAGGCCGGATTGCAATTCAACGCCACCACCAACCCGCCAAGCTCCCTGCCGGGCGTCAACACGATTCAAAAATTGCAAGGGCAGCTGAAGGATCTGGTTACGGCCTTTACCAACGGATCGGCTTTCGCCACCGCCTACAATCCGGGCGGCGTCACCGCCAATGACTTTTTCCAGGCCACCAGCAACGATCCAGGCACTTTTGCCGTTACCAGCTCTCTTATCACCGACCCAACCACCCTTTCGCAAACCACGGCCACGGCCACGGCGGCGACCTTCACCGCGAACAACACTTACACGGACGCCAATGCCGGCCTTTCCGTCACCGGCACCTACGCCGATCTGGTTGGCAGCATTCTGTCCAGCTTTCAGCAGGCCGCGAACACGATCAGCAATCAGAATCAGACGACGGCGCAGCAGAAAACCTACTATCAGCAGAGTTTATCCAACGCGACCGGCGTCAATATCGATACCGAGCTCGTCAACTTGACCAATCTGCAAAACAGCTACGCGGCCTCCGCGCATGTGATCAACACCATCACTCAAATGTTCAACGATCTTATCTCGACCATCGCGTAAAACATGACTTCAACCGTCAGCACCTTCGGCATTCAGCTCTTCAGCACCGCCAATCTGCAAAATGAGCTGACCAACATCAATCTGCTCACCCAGCAATTGGCGAGCGGCCAGCAGCACACGAATTTGACGGACTATGCGCCGGTAGATGCCCAGCGGCTGGTTAGTTTTCAGAATGCCATCACCCAGCGGCAGGCCTATATCGGTTCGATGCAAACGGTGAATGCGCGCCTGAAAATTTACGACAACACCATGAGCGATATGGAAAGCCTCGCCGCGCAAGCCAATTCGCTGGCGACGCAAAATCAAACCCTGGATCCGACCAAAGTCGGCAATATCCAGACCCAAGTGCAATCCTACATGCAGCAGGTGGTGAACGATCTCAACCAGCAGGTCGGCAATCGCTATATTTATGCCGGTACCCGCTATTCGACGCAGCCGGTTAATCTGACGGCTGTTTTGACCGGGGCGCCGGGCGCCCTTGTCACCGCCAACACGCTGCCTCCCTATGATTCGGAATATAATCCACCCACCACCACGACCGATGCCAAGGCTTGGGCGCAGGATTCCGTCACGATCGACGCCAATTTTAATCTGCAATATGGCGTGACCAGCGTGCAGAAGGGATTCCAGGAACTGATCTCGGGCATGCAATATATAAATGCCGCCACCCAGACGAATAATCCTACGACTTATCAGTCGGACATGACCCAGGCCACCCAGCTTTTGACGCAAGGACTGACCGATATTCAGACCTATCATACGGGTGTCGCGGCGGCAATGAATACGATAACGCAGGAAACGGATACGCAAAACACCGATATCAACAATCTGAAAAGCCAGATCGGCGATATCCAGAACATCGACGTGGCGCAAGTCGGCACTATGCTCAACACCTTGCAGGCTCAATTGCAGGCATCTTATTCAGCCACGGCAACCCTGACCCAGGAAAGCATTCTTAAATATCTCTAAACCCACCAAGCAGGAGACTTAGCATGAATTTGGATCTCGATTTCAGCCCTGTATCTTTAAGCTATGTTGGTGCATTGCGCGGCATCCAGCCGCGCCGACCGGGCGAAAGTTTTTCTTACGCCGTCATCAACGGCGCGGATGTCGAGCAGCTGATTTGTCTTGCGGCCAGCAACCCCGAGGGGCGTTTTTATAGTCTGGTGGCGGGCGCGGCGGATAAGACCGAAGGCGAGAACCGCGCGCGCGCACGGCAGGTCAACAACGTGACGTTTCTTGAAGGCCGTCTCGAAGACTATCTCGCCAAAACCGAGAAAGATCCTTCGTTGCTCCCGCCGTTGCATTATTTGTGCTGCGATGAGCGCAAGAAGGGGTTGTCTTCGTCCGAACGCGCGGCGCTGTTTGCGCTTGCCGCCAAATGGCTGCAGCCGGGCGGACTGTTTGCTTATGGTTATCGCGCTTATGATCAGGATGACGGCGCCTTGCGCTTTCTGGTGCAGGAATGCGCACCGGAAATGGATGACGGACAGGCCAAAGAATTTCTGCAGGAAATAAAAAAACTCGGCGCTTTCTATTTCAGAAATCATCCGCAGGCGGCTTCCAAACTCGAACAAGCAATCGGCCAAAACATGCCGGATCAGTTTTTCGCGGGTTGCGGCGGGCTGGCGGTCCGTTCGGGATCGATCGACACAATCGTGGCTTTACAGCCGCGCGGCTTTACGTACGCGGGCGATGCGCATGTCGCGATGAATTACATCGAATTGTCGGCACCCGCCGACGCCCACCAGCTCATCATCGAATGCCGCGACAATCCTCTGTACGAACCGGTCAAGGATTTCGCCCTTAATCGGCAGGAGCGCTGCGATGTCTGGTGTCACCATCCGCTGTCAATGACGGGCGATGCGGCCGCGCTTTTTGGCAGTTTCGTGTATGGCATCACGGCGCCCCGCGCCGATGTGCCGTGCCAGGTCAAGACCGAAGGAAAGCCGGTCGATTTGAGTGCGCCTTTGTTTACCAAATTAATCGATCTTATGACGCTGGTGCCGGTCAGCATCGGCGATTTCTTGGCTCATACGGACGGCAAAGGCTTTACGCCGACGGAAGTTGTGGGCGCCATTCAGATTCTGGTGGCTTGCGGCATTGCCCAGCCCATGCGTGGCCGTTATCGCAGCGAAACCAAGGCCGATCTTTCCCAGCCGCGTCTCACCGGCGCCTTTAACAAACATCTGGAACGCATAATGGTTACCGGCGCGCCGGTATGGCTGGCATCGCCCATGGCGGGCGGCGCGGTTGCCGTCTCGCCGCGCGATGCGCTTGTCATGCAAGCCCTTAATCGTGTGGGCCTTGCCAATTCCGTTGCGGCGCTGTTGCCGGAATTGCAGCGTCTGGCGCGCGATCCGGCTTCAGCGGCGCGTGTTATGGATACCGCGGAACCGACGCCGGAAATTGCCTGTAATATGATCAAAGATACGGTCTCGCAATCGATCGTTCAGTGGTATGCTTACGGGCTCTTGTCGGCGGCATGAGGGCCGCTGATTTTTTCTAGCCCAGGCCCGTTACGGGGCACGGTTGCGACATGGCTGTGGCCACCGAAAATCTCAGTGTTTTACACCAAAAACTTGAAACGGCCCTGGCCGATTTTCAGGCTGGCCGTCTGGGCGAAGCGGCGCGTGCCTATCGCGCGATTGTCGAGGAAATCCCCAGTCAGCCGGATGCTCTTCACATGTTGGGCGCGATCGCACAGCGGATGGGCAAGACCGAACTTGCCTTGGCGCTGTTCGACGAAGCTCTGCAAGCCGTGCCGACTTTTGCGCAAGCCTGGTCGAACCACGCGCTGATTTTGCGTATTCTCAGACGAACAGAAGAGGCCTTGCAATCGGGTCGCCGGGCGATCGCCTGCGATCCGAAACTGGCCAATGGCTGGGATATCACCGGCCTTATCTTGCGCGAGCGCCGCGAATACGCATCCGCCTGTGAGCATCATGCGCGCGCTGTGGCGCTCCATCCGGATAACCCTCTTTATCAAAACAACTATGCCGTCGCGCTTATCGCCTGCGGACGGGTTGAAGATGCCTATATGGCGGCAAGCCGGGCGGTCGCAAATGATCCCGCTTTCGCCATTGCGCGTTTGACCTTGGGTAATATTCTCAATGAAGCCGGCTATCCGGAGCAAGCCATCGATTGTTACCGCAAAGCTTACGCGCTCGATCCCGCCTTCACCGAAGCCATTGCCACCGAAGGCCGCATGCTAGTGCTGATCGGCGATCTGGAGCCGGGTTGGGCCAAAATGGAAGTGCGCGATTACGGCAAAGAGCGCTTCGCCGCCTTACCGCGCTGGCAAGGAGAAAAGGTGCGGCATCTTCTGCTTTATGCCGAGCAAGGCGTAGGCGATGTCGTGCATTTTCTGCGTTATCTGCCGCTGATCCGCGATCGCGCCGAGACCGTAAGCCTGCAGGTGCCGGCATCCTTGCGAAAGCTTATCGGCGTCCATTTGCCGGACACGATCCTCATCACGCCGGATGATCCCTTGCCACCGGCCGATCGGCACGGGCTTTTGATGAGTCTGCCCCATTTCTGCAAAACGACGCTGGCCAATATTCCGGCCCCCATTCCTTACATGCATGCTCAAGAGCCATGGCGAGAGCCATGGCGTGCGCGTCTGGCGGCACTGCCTAAGCCACATATCGGGATCGTCTGGATGGGCAATCCGCTTTATAGCGATGATCATAAACGTTCGCTTTCGACGGAACAGGTGAAGCCCTTGTTGAGTGCCGCAGGGTTGCATCTCGTCTCCTTGCAAAAAGGATCGACAACAGCGACCGCCGCCAATACTGGTACTTTCGATGCCGATCCGTGGCTTGACGATTTTGCGGCGACCGCCGGTCTCATCGCCGAGCTGGATCTCATCATTACGGTCGATACCGGCGTTGCGCATCTGGCCGGTGCCATGGGGCGGCCAGTATGGACGCTTCTGCCTTTTGCTCCCGATTGGCGCTGGATGCTGGGGCGCGAGGACAGTCCCTGGTATCCAACCATGCGTCTCTTCCGGCAAAAAACACCCTATGATTGGGTACCGGTGGTTGCGCGCCTTACGGCGGAATTACGGGGATTTTTGGCTGGCGACCATTCGGTCTTGCCGCCGCCGGTTTGGCAGGGCCATGTTTTGCGTCAAAATCCGGGAGCGATTGAGCTGCCGAAAAGCTATTAAGCCGTCGTCATGACCGAGCTGCCCGGCAATTCCGGCGGCGGCATCTGGTCGGTGGTTTTCGGCTTGGCGCTGAGGCCGGTTGCAACGCTCCGGTTAATGTCGATGAGGCTGGCGAGCAAGGCGGGCTTATATTCGGCGCTTGCCCGGAAGCTCACTTTATCGACGTAGCGGCTCAGATTGAGCAAAATGATCTTAAGTTCGCGTGGCAAAGGATTGTCGGGATCGCACAAGGCCACCTGAAAAAAAGTCCACAGACGCTGGTTGCGTTTCAGGGCCTCGGCGTAGACGGTGCGGTCGTTGCCCTGGCTGGCGGCCGCCAGCAGGCTGGCGCAACTCAAGAGCGCGCGCGCCTCGATCTCGCGGTCGCTTTGGTTTTGATGTTGATGCGTTTTATACGCGTCGTGTTGTTCGTATGTGGCCGCGGACATGATGACCTCCTGTCAAGATGCGGTGGCTTCGACTGCCGGCGCCGGCGTTGTCGAATTGGCGGTGTTCGGTTTTTCCTGCTCGGCTAGCAATTTGTGCGCGAGGCGCAGTGCCTTAAACGCTTCGCCGGCCTCGAGATACGCGATGATCTGATCGACCTCGCCAACCAGATGCGGATAAAGCTTGCCGAAACTTTTGACCGTGTCGATAACCAGATGGTCAAGCGGCTGTTGCTTGCCTTTGAACAGGTAAATGACTTGCAGCAGGAAGTAGACGTTGCTCGCATCCGATTCGTTGCGGCGATCGATATTCATCATATAATCTTCGCGCAAGACCGGACTGTCGGAAAGAATGAGAAGATCGGCCGGACGGTTGCCAACGTTCTTGAGAACGGCGCCGCCAGCGAAAATTTTGCCTTCGGGTTTTACGCGGATTTTGAGAGGCATGTCCCGACTCCTTCGTGGACTTTGTGTGACCGGCCCTCACGGGCCTTTTAAAAAAAGAAGAAGGAGGATGGGTTTCCCCATCCTCCTCCCGATAGGCTTATGGGAACAACCGCAGTATGGCTTGCGACAACTGACCGGAGATTCCCAAGCTGACGATCGCCAGCTGGTTTTGCGCTTGCAGCGATTGCAAGTTCGCGCCCTGCTCGTTGACGTCTGCCAGGATCAGGTTATTCGACGCCTGAGTCAGTGAGTTGATCAGGTTGGTCGTGAAGTCCTGACGAGTTTGGATCAGCGAGGCGTTGCCACCGAAGTTCGACGCATCGGTGCGCAACGTGGCTAATGCCGTCAGAAGCAGTGACGCCGACGTATTGATGTTCGACGTTGCCGCCCAGCTGCTAGCCGCTGCGCTAATGCCAAGTCCGGCGGACGTGACATTGACGCCGTTGATCGTCAACGCGGTCGTATCTTTTGCGTTGAAGAACACCACCAGCGTATTGGTCGTGCTGTTCAGCAGGTTGGTACCATTGAAGGTGGCGTCATTGACCAACAGATCCAGCTGGGTTCGCAGGCTGTTGAACTGTGAGGCCAGACCCAAACGGGTGGTCGTATCACTGGCTTGCAGAGCTGTCGTCGTGAGACCTTGCAGCTGCTGCACGAGTGTCGTGATAGCAGTGATCGACTGGTCGGTTGAGGTCACGGTCGTCAAGGCGGTCGACAGGTTGCCTTTCAGATTCGACAAGTCGTTTGCCGACTGCAGGAAGCCTTGCGACTGGAAGAATGCGGTGGCGTTATCCGCCGCCGAATTGACCGATTTGCCCGTCGCCAGCGCAGTTTGGGTCGAACCAAGCTGTCTGGCAATGATTTGCAAGGCCTGCAGGTTTGCATAGGCCGATGCACTCAGGGTAACGCTGCTAATAGCCATAGGTAGAACTCCTTTCGGGGTTGACCGCAGACTCCTTCCGCGAGGTTAATTACCGTTAACTTTTATCCACAGCTATGAATTCGAGCTAAACGGCGCATAATTTCATGCCAGAAACGTGCCAATGACCGGCGATTTCGCGATCTTTGCGAATCAAGATGTTAAGGAAAATGGCAGGAGGAGGGGTCGGCAATTTTTGCCGGGCTTTCCTATGGGAGGAAATTTTTACCGGCAAAAATTGCCGTTTCTTCGATTTTAGCGCGATTTCGTTCCGGTTCCGGATCCAAGATTTCCGAAACGGGCAGCGGCGTTGCCGCGAAAATTGTAAGAACCCGTATGGGTCAAACGGCTCTCGAGATCGAGCCAGATTTCGCCCCCCAGCGCCCCCCAGCGACGGCAAAAAGCATAGTCCTCGCTCAGATAAACGCCCGTGTCGGGATCGATGAGGCAATCGAAAAGCGCGTACAGATTTTCGCTCGGAAGTCTTGGCCGCGGGAAAGCATGCAGTGCCTTAAATTTTGTTTCCGGGTAGGCTTTTATCATGCGCTCAAAAACGTTGCGCTTGATGAGCTGAAAGCCAGTTCCCGCATAATTCCCGGCAGCAAAACCGTTTTCGATTTTGAGTGCCTCGCCGGCGCAAATATCGCCCACATAGGCAAGTCCCGCTTCTTCCGGCGTTTCGGAACTTTGTCCGAAACGCGTCGCCATTTGCTGCCAGTCGAGAATTTTTGCGGGATAAAGTCCGGCCACAAAATCGTGGTCGAAATGCAGCATGCGGATCACCGCTTCAGGTGAAAAACAGATATCGGCATCGACGAAAAGAAGATGCGTCGCGGCTTCATGGTCGAGGAATTTGGCGGCGATGGCGCTCCGTGCGCGCGGAATAAGCGCATCATTGCCGAGCATGACGATGGCAACATCAAAATCTTTGGCGGAAGCGGTCAATTGGATCAGCGACATCGCGTAATCCTGCGTCACAACGCCGCCAAAACAGGGTGTGCCGACGATGACAAAAGGCCGCTTCATGCTGCGCTCTCGAGCGGTTGCGGACAAACGATTTTGAGCAGTTTTTCGTTCTGCAAGCCCCAATCCCACGCTTTGATTTTATCGGCAACGATCGATGCTGTCCGCGCCGACTCTTCACGATGATCATAGACGTAATCAAGGGCGGCGACCACTTCCTCGACGTCCGTTTCGCCCCAGCCTTCCAGGGATTGCATGTCGGGTGCCGCTTTGACCGGTTTTTGCGCATGAAAAGCCTTGCAGCCAAGCAGATCGATCAGGTCTTTTTGGCCGGTATTGTTGGCGACGAACGTTGGCACGCCGCAGGCCATCGCCTCCATCGCCACCAGATTGGTGCCGCCCTCGCAGCGATTGGGGAAGATCGCCATGTCGCATTCGTGCAGCACAGACGGCATCAAAAGATTATGGGTGAAAGGCAGATCGATAAAACTTCCCTCCGGCAATCCCTGTTGCCGGAGCCATGGTGTTATCTCAAGCCCGTAATTGGCCGCGGCTTTCGGCACATTCTCGCAATGGCCTGCGAGTGCAAAAGCGACTGCATTCGGCATCAAAAGATTTTGCCAGCACACAACCAGCAAAGCGTCGGGATGCTTGACGAAAAAGCGCTTGAAGGCTGCCAGAACAATATCCTGGCCCTTGCGAAATTCGAATTTGCCGCCGGAGAAAATGACGAAACGGTCGCACCATAGTCCCGTCCGCGGCCCGGGCGCGAACAAAGTTGTATCAATGCCCTGATGACAAAGGTGGACCGGACCGACATTGAGGCTACGCAGAAATTCCTCATTCCAGCGCGAAATGGCAATAAACATCTGATAGTTACTCGCAACCTCGCGTCCATGTGGCGTACAGACGAGATGCTCGAGCGCCGCGCACGCGACATTGGGATTCCCCCATACCCGGTCTTGGCCTTCGAAGCCGGAAAAATCATTGCCACAGCCATGCAGAACGGCATGGTCAAAACTCAAGATTTCCTTGGGGTTTTCTTTCAGAAAATCATCCAGTTTGGCCGCCAGTTCGAAGAGGGGTGTAAGCCGGTATTCAGTCAGCGGCGGCAAGGCGGAGAGCGACGGCTTGCGGGTCAGGATGATCTGCTTTCCGCCGCGGCGCAAAAATTGCATGACAATATACAGGCCGTAGATCCCATACCCAGAGATGGTCGACAGTGTCCAGCTGATGGCAAGGGAAGACGGCAACGGCGACTCCTTGGCTGAAATTAAAGGTGAAACGCTTGGCTAACACCTGGTTAAGAAAAGATCAACGAAAGGTAAAACGAGGCGAAGTGCGGTAAAGGTTTTTTTAGGCAACTTTTTATCGGGCGTTGAGATCAGGAAGAAAAACAGCTTAATGACCTGCTAACATTCGAGTTCACAGTTTATTTATGTTGTCAAGCCAAAATATGTGGCGTATGATAAAAACGCTACTAGTGTAACGAGATTTTGGAAAATCAGTCTGGGTGTCTTGTGAGGAAACGGGCAGCTCGCCAACGTTTTCGGGACATGGAAAAATGACAAACGCCGTCAGCATGATTGGTTTAACGCAAAGCGCTCCACAACCGGCAGCGCCCGCAGGCGCAGGCGCAGGCGTGTCGGCCAATACCGTCAGCGCGGCGGCCACGCTGGACAGCAAACCGCTGGCCCCGGATCCCGATACGCCGATTTCTCCCCGCATCACGGTCGATCCGTTCGCGGGCGTGATTACCGAATTTCTCAACACAAGCGGCCAGGTCCAGTCACAAATTCCTTCTGCTGCGGTTGTGGCCTATTTGCGCGCCGGCTTAAATGCGGATGGTCAAGTCAAACAGGAACCAGGCCAATCGAGCCAGCTAACGCAACCGGAAGCACAAGCCCAGCACGAGGCCAGCGTCGTCGCCTAAAACCGGCTTATTCAGAAAGCTCTGGCCGCCACGCTTTAGCCGCCTTAAAAGGGCGGCTTTTTTATTTCAGCCGATTGCACTTAGCCTTATGCATGGGAAAGGGTGGCGATTTTAACCCATCTGGCGTATCCTTGCCTTGGGACGAAACGTATTCCTCCTCATCGTCCAGCCTCTCCGGCACGAAAGCCCGTGTCGCCCGAAGATATCGACTATGATCTCTTGCCTACATTCTTTCATGCGTCCCGGCATCCTGTTTCGGACCGGGTTAGCAATTTTTTTGATTCTGGCGCCGGTCGCGCCGGCTGCGGCCGCTCCTTCCTCCTCCAAATCATCAATGGCCGTGCCATTGCGGGTCGGCGTTCATGAAGATTTCGACCGTCTCGTCTTCGATTGGCCCCGCGCGGTCGCTTATGTCGTTCATCGCGACGGGGCGCGCGTAACCATTCAGTTTTCGGCTGCAGGAAAAATCAATTTCAACGAAATCGAAGCGGCACAAATGACCCGTGCGCGCGCTTTTTCCTCTTCCGCCGATGCGCAAGGACATCTTGCGGTGTCTTTTGCCGTCGATGCTCATGCCACCGTGAAAGATTTTCTGAGTGGAACCTCGATTGTCGTCGACATTCGCGGTGCCGCAGCTCCGGCAAAAGCCCCGCCGCAAACCGCGGCCCAGACGCCGTCCGGCGCAACGCCCAAGCCGCCGGCGGCATCATCGGCACCCCAAAATCCCGCGCCCGTCATCGCCGCAGCCCCCGTTCTTCCGTCACCGCCTTCGACCGGAGCCGCCGCACCACCACCCTTAACCCCCGAGCAGCAAAATCCTACGCCTGTTTCGGATGCGCCGTCACCGCCATCGCCCTCATCTTCAACACCAGCACCAGCACCAACTTCAACACCTACATCAGCATCATCGGCATCACCACCAGCGAAAACCGTCACCATAACACCGCCAACCGTCGCGGTCCCGAATACACCCGCTCCGGCCGCTGGTGCAAAAACCGAAAACCCGTCCGATAAAAATCTTCCCGATATCGGCACGGCGGCGCAACTGGTCGTCTCGCTTGATCCGCATGTGGTGACCCGCTCCGCCATTTATCAGCGTGCCGGCTATGCCTACATTGTCTTCGATCGCAAATTTACGCTCGATCTCCCGGCTTTGACCGCAGGACAAGCCCCATCTCTGGTCGATCTCGAGCCGCTCGATCTTCCCAAGGCAAGCGGCTGGCGCTTTCCGGTGCCGACGGATGCCGAAATCCGCGCCACCCGCGAAGGCACGGCCTGGCATGTTTTTCTCAGCAAGCAGCATGTCGAAATCCCGGTCAGCACCACGCTGCTCGCGCAGCCTGATTTTGCTCTCGGCGCCCGCTTTCTGTTGCCTTTGCCCGATGCGCCCGAGCCGGTTTTTCTGACCGATCCGGTGGTTGGCGATCGGCTCATGCTGGTGCCGCTCGGCGAGACCGAAGCTTTCAGCGTGGCCCGGCGGATGGCGGATTTTCGCATTCTGCCGGCTGCCCAGGGTCTCGTGATCCAGCCGCTGACCGATAAAGTCATCATGCGCGACGTCTCGGATGGCATCGAAATCACAGCCGAAGGCGGCTTAAGACTTTCACGCGCGAGCGACACAGGCGCTTCCCAACAATCGGTTCAGAAAACCAAGGCCGCCGCGTCCGGCAAATCGATTTTCGATCTTAACAGCTGGCGCGGCAAGCCCAACGAAACCTTCACCGAGACGCGTCAACGCTTGCAGCAAACAATCGTCGATGTGCCGGAAGCGGAGCGCAACCGCGCGCGGCTCGAACTCGCCCGCTTTTATTTTGCCAATGGTGACGGCGAAGAAGCGTGGGCGCTTCTTCACTATCTTGCCATGCTGGTACCCGATCTCATGACGCATGCCGACTTCATGGCGCTCTATGGCGCGGCGCGGGTTCTTGCCTATCAGCCCGATGACGGCCTCGCTTCTTTCGAGAATTACGATTTGAAAGGTCAGCCGGAAATCGAATTGTGGCAGGCGGTCGGCGATGCCGAATTGCGCAACTGGCCGGCGGCCGAGGAAAAATTCGCGCTTACCGAAAATATTCTGGCCGGTTATCCGGAGCCGTTTTATTCGCGCTTTTCAATCCTGGCCGTCGAATCGGCGCTGGCCGCGGGCAAGGACCGCGAAGGCAAGGATTGGCTGGATCGGCTGGAAAACGGCCATCACCGCCCCGAGATCGATCCGGCGATCGAATATCTGCACGGTGTCATTCACAGCAAGGAAGGCCGCGCTCAGGCGGCCGAAGAATTGTGGAAAGAGGTGACCGAATCGAATGACCGGCTCTATCGCATCCGGGCCGAGCTTGCTCTGATCGATCTCGATGTCGCGACCGGAGCCCTGACGCCTGCAAAAGCAGCCGATCGGCTCGAGGCCATGCGTTTCGGCTGGCGCGGCGATGATCTCGAGCTCGATATTTTGCATAGGCTCGGCCAGTTCTACATTCAGGCCAAAAACATCAAAGGCGGCTTGGGCGTACTCGATCAGGGGATCCGGCTCTATCCCAAAAGTCCTCTGACACCGCAGATTAGAACCGAGATGGCCGATATTTTCCGCGGCGTGTTCCTCGGCGATCTGGCGCCCAATTTGCCGGCCGTCGATGCCCTTACGCTTTATCAGCAATACCGTGCTCTGATGCCGACGGGTGCGGCTGGCGATGCCGTCATGCGCAATCTGGCCGAACGGTTGGTGGCGATCGATCTGCTCGATCAAGCCGCAGGATTGCTTGAGGAGCTCGTGAAGGGTCATTTGCAGGGCGTCGAAAAAGGACGTGTTGGCGCGCGGCTTGCCGCCATTCGTCTGCTCGATCACAAGCCCGATGCGGCCATGGCGGCGCTCGATTTGAGCAACGACAACAGCTATCCGGCCGAACTTCTGACCGAACGCCAGTTGCTGCGCGCAAAGGCTCTCTCCGAGCTTAACAAAGGCGACGATGCGCTCGAGCTTCTGAAAGGCAATGACAGCAAGGATGCCCGCATGCTGCGCGCCGATATCATGATGCATGCCCAGCGCTGGGGCGAGGCGGCCAAGAATCTCATGGAACTTATCGGTGCGCCGCCCAAAGCCGGCGAAATGCTGAGCGCGCAGCAGGCCGATTGGCTGGTGAGCTGTGCGATCTCCCTTTCGCTTGCCAATGATCAGGACCAGCTCAACAAGCTGGCGGTGGATTTCACGGCCTCCATGGCGCCCATGCCGCAAAACGATACGTTCCGCGTTTTGACCCAGCCCGAAAAAGCGGCGCAGCTTAAGGATATCAGCGCTGTGCAAGCAAAAATCTCGGAAGTGGATTTATTCCGCGGCTTTTTGAATACCTACCGCAGCGCGCCGGGCGGTAAACCGGCCAGCGTGCAACCTGTGAGCCCGGCCAATGCCGCGCCAGTTCAGAAGCCCTAGAGGCGCTTGCTAATCGCTACTGACAACAATGTGCCGTTGTAAACCTAATCCCTCAATGCCCAATTCAACCTTGTCGCCGGCGCGTAAATAGATCGGCGGATTACGGCCACGCCCGACCCCATCCGGCGTGCCGGTCGCAATCACGTCACCCGGCTCCAGCGTCATGAATTCGCTGATATAGGCGATGAGCCGGAAGACCGGAAACAGCATATCGCTGGTAGTGCCGTTTTGCATTCTCTCGCCGTTGACGTCGGTCCAGAGACGCAAATGCCCGGGATCGGGAATTTCATCGCGCGTGACGAGCCAGGGGCCGAGCGGACAAAAACTGTCGGCACTTTTGCCCTTGGTGTGTTGCTGACCGCCGCGCTCGAGTTGAAAGGCGCGCTCGGAAACGTCATCCACCGCACAATAACCGGCGATATGCGCGCGCGCGTCTCGCTCGTTTATATTTTTGGCGCACTTTCCGATGACAACACCAAGCTCCACTTCCCAATCGGTCTTCTGCGAATTTTTCGGCAGAACGATGTCGTCATAGGGTCCCGAGATGGCGCTGGTTGCTTTCAGAAATAAAGCCGGTTCCGATGGCTGGCCCAATCCTGTCTCGACTCCGTGCAGACGGTAATTGATGGCGACGCCCACCACCTTACGCGTGCCCGCGACGCAAGCACCGAGGCGCGGCGCGCCTTCAACCAGGGGCAGTTTTTTGACGTCGAGCGCCCGCAAATGTTTGAGGTTTTCGTCGCTTAAGCTGTCGCCGGCAAGATCGCCGATAACACCCGACAGGTCGCGGATCCGGCCTTCGCCTTCAAGCAGACCGGGCTTTTCCCGGGCTTTTTCGCCGTAACGAACCAAACGCATCTCGTTTCCCCACCAACGGCTGCGCTCCAAGGAGCGGTTGTTTATGGGTTAGTCGGTTTGCTAGAACCTTGCAACCGCTGCTCCGAGCCTTTGCTGCCGATGATCCCTTTTCCCCGTTTTTTGCTGATTGTGATTGTTCTGATGCTGCCCCTGCAAACGCATGCGCAGGATCAGTCAGATGGAACGCTGCATGTGCTGCGTCCTAGCATGAGCGCCGATCAGGAAATGGGCGAACTTTGTCTTGAGTTCGATCATGCGCTCGATCTTTCGGATCGCGCCCGGGCCCTTTCCGCCATTCATCTGGAATCGGACGGCAAGCAAGTCGCGATCACGCCGACAAATGCCGGACTTGCCGCCACGTCTTTATGCCTGCAGTCGCTCGCCCATCGCCGCAATTACAGCCTCACCATCAGCGATCTGCGCGGCGCGAATAAAGAAAAACTCACTGGCCCCTACAAACTCTCTTTTACGGTTCCCGATCGTCGTCCGACCTTGGGTTTTTCCGGTGATCCGGCCGCCGGTAATCCGGTGCGTTACCAGGATAACGATCCCGTCTTACATGCCATCAATGTCGCGCGCGCGCGTGTTATGCTTTACCGCATCGCCGATCCGGCGCACATGGCCGATGCCTATCGTCAACGCATGCAAACGACGCTAGCTCCCTCGGAAAGTCTCACTTTTGCCAGAGATAACGGCCAACTAATTTGGCAGGGAGAGCTGGTTTTTGACGATAGCGAAGACAGTAAATTCGCCAATCAGAGGGTCGAACATCCCGTGCCCTTGCGTGCTGCCGTTGGCACTCTTGCGCCGGGATTTTATTTCATCGCGGCGGAAGATGTCGTGCCTTCTGGAAAAACCAAAACGGTTGCAAAGGGTCTGGCGCCCCTGGCCGCGCAATGGTTTACCCGTTCCGATCTCAGGATCGGCCATGTGCGCGGCGCGGACGGCTTTTTCGTCACGGCCGAAAAGGCGGACGCCTCGGCCTTCGTCAAAGATGCAAGGCTGTTCATTTTGGATCGCGATCAACAGATATTGGCGGAAGCGAAAAGCGACGATCACGGCCTCGCCTTCTTGCCGCTTGCCGAAGACAAACGCGACCACGCGGCTGTGCTGATCGGCATCATGGAGGCGGGGGATGTCGATTTTGCGGATGCGTCTTCCGATCAAAATGCAAGTGATCAACAAACCATCCTTGCAGGACTGAATGCCGCATTGATGGCCGACCGACCCTTTTACCAACCGGGGAATATGGCCCATCTTCTGCTCACAGCCCGCGATGTGTATGGAAGGGCGGTTTTGACGCCGGGCAGCACCATTCAGCTTCTGCGACCTGATCACAGTCTTTACGAGACTTTGCCGGTGCCGGACGGCAAGGCGGGTGTTTCCTCACTTTCCTTTTTAACACCGGCAACGAGCGGGCTATGGCCGATTGTTTGGCAGCAAAATGATGGCCGCGTCCTTGCTCAAGGTTCTTTACGCGTCACGACCAGCGATAAAGCACCTCATCTCGACATAGCAGCGGATCGCGCCCGGCTCGATTCCGGCGGTGATCTTACACTGACGCTCAAAAGCACGGCGGCTGGCGGTACGCCGTTGCCCTATCTGAACGGCCGGGTCTTTTTGCAGTGGGTGCAGCCGGATTCCCTTGCCGGCTTGAATGATTATCGCTTTGGCGATGGAGAAAAACGGGAAACGCCGTCGGCCCCGATTGCCGCTTTCATCACGGATACAAATGGGATGGCGCACCTGCATCTCACGCTCAAAGTGCCAAATGACGCGGCGGCTTTGCGCACGGCCGTTCTTCACGTCGAGAGTGATCCGTCGATGGGCGCGCTCGATCCCGAGCCTTTATCCCTGCCGGTGAAACCCGCCAATTACGTAGTCGGCATCAAGCCTTTGGCGCCCGATGGCAAATTCGCCGAAAATAGTGTTGCCCGTTTCGATATCATTGCGCTCGATGGCGAGGGGAAACGCCGCGACACCAACGATCTTCAATATCAGATCTATGAAGAGGGCCGCAGTTTCGCCTGGTATCAAACGGAAGGACGCTGGGAATACAAACTTTTGCAGCAGCGTCGGCGTGTCGGCGGCGCCGCGCTTTCCATCAAGGCCGATGACAGCACGCTTATTCGCTGGCCGGTGATAGCGGGGGCCTACAGTCTTGAAATAACGGACGCCAGCGGCAATTTACGGGCGCGCGCCTCTTTTAACGCCGGTTGGGGCTTGTTGCGTTCGAACAAGATAGAACCGGCCCATCTCACTCTGGCGGCGCCCGCTTCCGTTACCCCGGGAAACGCCGCGAAAATAAGCTTTACGCTCGATCATCCGGTCGCGATTACGGCGGTCGTCGCGGATGACAATGTGCGTAAAGTTTTCCATCTCATGGGCGCCACTGGCGCCAATGACATCGAATTCACGCCGGAGGAAAATTGGGGCAATCGCATACGCGTTCGCGTTAAAGCTGAAATGGCAGGCGACCCGGCAGCGCCTCCTTTGGTTGGTGTAGTCGAGCTGCCCGTGCATCACAACACGAAAGAGCTTACTTTGACCGTCAATGCCCCCGATCATGTGGTCCCTGGCCAAAATATAGCGCTTTCAATTACAATTGGTCCGCTGGCAGATCAGCAAACAGCCCTTATCAATTTTATCGCTACCCCGATGCCAAAAGAGGGTGATCAAAATACCGAACTGCCCGCGAGCGTCACGATCAAGGATGTGGAAAGTGACGGCAATGGCAAGGCTACGCTTCGTTTCACGGTTCCCTCATTTTCCGGCGATTTGCGCATCAAAATCGTTGCATCCAATCAGGACCAATGGGGGCAAAAAGAGCTAATCGTTCCGGTAGAGCCTGCCCTGGATACGGATTTTTCCTTTTCGTCCGTGATGCAGATTGGTGATCATGCACATCTGTCGCTGGTGCTCAAAAACGCCGATGCGCCGGCAACTTCCTATCGCTATATGCTGGGCGCCAGCTCCGGCCTCAAAATTACAGGTCCGGCCGAGGGCAGCCTGATCTTGCCCGTAGGTGCCCGCAAAGCTATTTTCTTCGATCTTGCTGCCGAGCAAAGTGGTGCCAAGGAAATCAAGCTAGATTTAACCGGGCCGCAAAATTTCCGCATCAGCCACACATGGCCGCTGGCGGTGGACGGAGATTGGATCTTCAAAAATAGGGGCGATCTTCAATTAGATCCCCAGCAATCCTGGTCGCTGCCGGTTGCCGAAAAACCATCCAAAGGCAAAGTGCGCCCGAAAACAAAACAGGAAACGCCGTCGCTTATATTTATTGGTCCCATGCCCCTCTTCGAAACACCCGATATTATAGAAACATTGCTTAAATCCGAGCCCTTCACTGTCAGCGAGATAGCGAATTGGCTGGAAGCCATTCGTCTCTGGCGCTCCGTGATTGTCGGCGCCGGTTTTTTACCGGATCGCGTTTTGGTTGCGCGGCAGAAAAAAATTCTGGAACATTTGCTGGCACGGCAGGGATCTGATGGCGGCTTTTCCAACCTGCCTGGTGGCGAAAGCGATATAGCGAGCACGGCGGATGCGCTTGCGGCTTTGGCGCGCACAGACCAAACTCTCGCCAAGCCGGCTATCGATGCGGCGGCCGGCTGGCTTTCGCAAAGGCTTGCCAATACCTGGTTTGACGACAAGGAACGCAATTTGCGCGCGGCGAGCTTCGGTGCTCTGGCGGCGGCTGGACGGCTCGATGTCGCGGCCTTGCGTTATTTCGCCGAAACCAGTGACGGGAAAACTCTGACGCCCCTCGCCGCCGCGCAATTGGCCGCCGTGCTTGGTGCCAGCGGCGACCATGATAAAGCCGCCGTTTGGCTTGGCGCCGTTCGCGACCGCGACACGCCCGCGCTATGGCCGGCGCTGGCGGAAAATCCGCTTGTCGACCCGCATGATATCTTGCCGATTCTGCAAAAATTTTCAGACGGCTTCGTCCAACGCAAAATGCACGATCCGCAAATACTGGCCGGTTTTTTGCGCGCGCTTGGGACCTTGAATGTCCGCAGCGGCAATTGGCGCGCTTCCATCAACGGTGATGAAAGAGACCACACCGGTATATGGATCCTGATGTTAAGCGAAAAACCGGCGCCGCTTTCCATTCGTAACGCAATGGACCGGCCGCTTTTTGTCAAAGAGGGCGAGAAAACGGATATGCCGACATCCCTGCCGCCAACCAACGCCATGATGCGCCGCATTTACCGGCTGGATGGCCATGAAGCGCCCTTTAATGAATTAAAGCAGGGAGAGACCTACCTCATCATGCTGGAATCGCCATGGCCTTCCAAATCCGCATCGGGCGATACGCTGTTCATTCATGATGCGCCCGGCAGCGGCTGGCATATTTCCGGCTGCGCGCTTGATAGCGCGGCGGGAGCTGCGGAAAACTGGTCGTGGATCGGCAGTTTATCGCTCACCGCGCCCGTGAATTGCGAAAAAGGTACGCAGGAAATCGGCATCGTCATTGCGGGTTCCGGAAATAGCGGCGGGCTATGGCGCGTTGGCTATTTTGCGCAAGCCGAACAGGGCGGCATTTTTTATTCGCAGCCGGCCTCGGCGCGCGGACTGAACAGTGATGAATGGATCGAAGGCAGCAGCCAGCGGATGGAAATCCGGTAAGAATCGTCAGATCAGTTCGATCCAGGTCGCTTCGCGGCCCTTGGCGGCGGTGTGCACGCGCATCTTCACGCGCTGTCCGGATTCGAGACCGTCGAAGCCGGCGCGTTGCGCCACGCTTTTATGCACAAAGACGTCTTTGTCTTTGTCATCGGGCATCACGAAGCCGAAGCCCTTGTCGGGTTTGAACCATTTGACGGTGCCGGTCATTTCCACTTCAGGGCCGGTCGGCACGCCCCGGCCCGACGCCGGCACCTCGCCCATACCGAGCACCTCCCGGATCTGAACAACCTGGCGACCTTTAGGGCCGTCGGTGATTTGTACCAGAAGCTTGGTGCCTTCGGCCGCTTCCTGCAGGCCGGCGCGCGTCAGCGCGGACATATGCAAAAACGCATCTGGCGAACCATCTGCGGGCGCGACAAAACCAAAGCCCTTGGTCCGATTGAACCATTTGACGACGGCTTCGGTTTCAAAGCCCTGATCGGATGACGGCGGTGGACCAAACGAATTTGACAACGGACTGACCTTCGGACCGACACAACCTATGGCTGTGTATTATTAACCAATTTCTCAGGTTTCGACAACTCTATGCGGCAAAATGGGCATTTTTTGGTTGGGATTTTATTAACTTTTTCGCCAAGTGCCTGAATCTCCACAAATCCATTTCAGGGTTTGTTAGGGCCCAAAGGGTAAAATCAATAATGGGATTACCAAAAATTGTGGGGACAGGGCGGGCCTTTTATCCGCCGGGAGCAAGCAGAGCCATGAAAATGGTGGCTGGAATTTTTTCATGTATGCGGCCGCGCCGATTGTCTCTGGCGCTCGGGCTGGCGCTGGCTTTTTTCGGCCTCTCTCTGCCGGTGCTGGCAGAGGATGCTCCGTTCGATCTCGAATCCAGCAGCTGGATGTCGTTCGACCGTTACAAGGAAAAACCGTCAAGCTGGATGGCGCCTGACGATCGCACGCAAATGGCGCTGCAGCCGGTGACGGCGCCGGCACCCGTCATGCCGGCCGATATGTCGAAAATAACCGCGCCGACGCGCGAAATAATGCCGCCCGTCATGCCGGCGCTCAATAAGGGTTTCGATGTGCAGGTCAACTCGACCGAAGACAACAACAAAACACTTCAATCCCTGCTTGACGACCAGCAGAAACGGCCGGATCAAGAACTTGACAGCAAAAACTGGAAAGCCCCGGCTGACGCAATGCGCAGCGATGGCGGCCGGACCTCGTTTGGGGTGCGTTTCAGCTATCTGCCCAATCTGCAAATGCCGAAAGCCGCGCCGTCCGCTGCCCCTGTCAAGAAAGCCGTCGTTGCGCAGGCAAAACCGGCGGCGCCGGTCGTGGCGCCCAAGCCGGTGGTCGATCCGGCCGTGTGCGCGGCGCTGGAAGCCTATAAGAAGCGCCAGCTGGAAGCGATCGAAAGCGACCGGCAAACCTTGACGGCCCTTAAGAACGCCATTTCCCAGCTCGGCTTGCAAAAACAGCTGGATTTCATGACCAGTAACAGCGGCGTGCTCAATTCGCAGGCCGCCGGCGCTCCCGACGCCGCTGAACCCGCCATGCCGGCCAGAAAAAACTAAACGCGATTCGGGCTGCTTATCTTCCCGCAAGTGACAGAAAGCCCATGCGAAGCTAGAATTCAGGATCGCTCGTGATTCCTGTCTTCGCTTCCGGAGTTTTCCATGCATGTCCAAACGACCCTCATCTATGCCGGGCTGCTCGGCCTGCTGCTGCTGGTGCTTTCTTTTAATGTGATGCAGAACTGGGTGCGCGTTACCGGCAAAGGGCAGGAAACCGACCGCGATATGCGCCGCGCCGAACGCATTCTTTCCAGTTTTGTCGAATATGTGCCGCTGACGCTTATCCTTTTGGCCTTCATCGAGTTAAAAGGCGCGCCGCACACCATCCTGCACATATTGGGAACCGCCTTGGTCGCGGCCCGGCTCATGCATGCCTATGGCAGCAACATGATCAAGGGTGCCAGCATCCTGCGTTTTCTGGGCGCGCAGCTTACTTTCCTTGTTTTGGCGACGGCTAGCCTCGCCTGCATTTGTTATTTCGGCCTGGGGCATATGTGAAATCAGAATAAAATGGAACTTCCCCATAAAATAAGCGCAACCCCCGCAAGCGTAACCAGAACGCCATAAACAAAAAACCAGCGCGCAAGCTTGAGATGAAGAAGCTGCGCGGCGCTGGCTTCGGGGCCGGAGAAACCCCTCGGGGCAGATTTGCGTCGCCGTGTGCCATACGTCCACAGCATCAGGCCCCCCACGATCATCAACGCGAGGCCGAGAATGATACACCAGACGGCGCGTTCGTAAATGTTCATGCAACGATAATGCCGGGCGCTTCGAGGACGGTCAACGGGGTGTCAGGAACCGAGCCGGTCCTTGACCTTGGCGAGAAAGCTTTCGCTTGCGGGATGGGTTTTGTCGCCGGTCTCGGCCGCGAACTCGCTCAAAAGCTCTTTCTGTCTTTTGGTGAGATGCACCGGCGTCTCGACCGCAAGCTCGACATAAAGATCGCCGCGTGCGGAGCTGCGCAGCACGGACATGCCTTTTTGCTTCACGCGCGTACGGTGCCCGGCCTGCGTGCCGGCGTCGATTTTTACATCCGCCAAGCCGCCATCGATCACTGGCACCTCGATCATGCCGCCGAGTGCCGCAATCGTCATCGGAATCGGCACGCGACAATAAAGATTGGCGCCTTCGCGTTGGAAGACGGGGTGCTGCTGAATACCGAGAATGACATAAAGATCGCCCGCATTGCCGCCCCGCGTGCCGGCTTCGCCCTCGCTCGCAAGACGTATGCGTGTACCATCCTCCACGCCCGCCGGAATCGTGACCGCAAGGGTACGTTCCTGGCGCACGCGACCGGAACCCGCGCATTTTTTACAAGGATTTTGGATTACGCGTCCCGCGCCATGGCAGGAAGGGCAGGTGCGCTCGATTGTGAAGAAGCCCTGCTGCGCGCGCACATGCCCCACTCCCTTGCACATCGGACATTCGGAGGGTGTCGTGCCGGCGGCCGTACCTTGGCCTTTGCAATCGGCGCAGGCGACCGAATTGGCGATCGAAATATTTTTCTCGCTGCCTTTGAAGGCTTCTTCCAGCGTGATGGTGAGATCGTAGCGCAGATCGGCGCCACGCCGCATGCCGGATGCCGCAGCACCGCGCCGGCCGCCGCCCAGAATTTCGCCGAACATCTCATCGAAAATATCGGCAAAGCCGCCCGCAAAATCGAAGCCGCTAAAACCGCCCGGTCCTCCCTGCTGAAAAGCGGCATGGCCGAAACGGTCATAGGCCGCGCGGCGCTCATAGTCGGAAAGCACCTGATAGGCTTCGCTGATTTCCTTGAATTTATGCTCGGCCTCATGATTGCCCGGATTTTTGTCCGGATGATATTGCATGGCGAGCTTACGATAGGCTTTTTTGAGATCTTCGGCGGAGGCGTTTTTGGACACGCCGAGAAGTTCGTAATAATCGGCTTTCATGAAAATAACCGCATCATTTCAAGAAACTGATTGGAAAGGTTCAGGATAATTTACTTCACCCGTAATCCCATGAAGAATTTTTGGTACTAGCTCAAGAACCATAAAATTGTCACCGGAAAAAGGCCCTCGTAATTGTCTGGCCAACGCTGATGAAAATCCAAAGCAGGAATAATATGTCGGATCGCCCAGCACAACAACAACCTTGTAATTGCGTTCACGGCATATATCGAGACCCTTTCGGATTAATTTCGAGCCAATTCCTCTCTTTCGCCAATTTGGCCAAACAGCGATAGGGGCAAGCGCAACACCGGCCAATATTTCATGAGATGTTTTAATAGGAAGCTGGCTGAACATGACATGCCCAATAACGCCATCATCATTGGTTGCCACAAGCGAAGTAACAATCAACCCATGTCCTCTAAGTCGCTCGACAAGATCGGCTTCATTTGCGCGATTGAATCCGAGCCAATGGGTTTGTGCGATTATTGGCGCATCGTCGGGAGTTTCTTCGCGGATCGTCAGATTCATTCCTGATCCCCGAATCCTGCTTTACACCGTTCCGCTCTTTTTGTCGTCCTTGACTTCGCTGAATTCGGCATCGACGACCCCAGGTTCCGTTGGACTCGCGCCGGGCGTAGCGCCGGCTGCCTCTGTATCGCCACCCGTCTGTTGATTCTTGTAAAGCGCTTCACCCAATTTCATTGAAGTTTGCGCGAGCGCGTCCGTTTTGCTCTTGATTGCGGCGGCATCGCCAGCATCGAGAACGCCCTTCAAATCGGCAATCGCGCTTTCGATTGCAGATTTATCGGACGCACCGACCTTGTCGCCGAGATCTTTGAGCGTCTTTTCGGTCGTGTGGATGAGACCGTCGGCCTGATTGCGGGCTTCCACCGCCTCACGCCGTTTCTTGTCTTCGGCGGCGTTGGCTTCGGCTTCCTTGACCATGCGCTGGATATCGGCGTCCGACAGACCGCCGGAGGCCTGAATGCGGATTTGCTGCTCCTTGCCGGTGGCTTTGTCTTTGGCCGTAACACTGACGATGCCATTGGCGTCGATGTCAAACGTCACTTCGATCTGCGGCACGCCGCGGGGGGCCGGCGGAATGCCAACCAGATCGAACTGACCGAGCATTTTGTTGTCGGCGGCCATTTCACGCTCGCCCTGAAAGACGCGGATCGTAACCGCGTTCTGCCCGTCTTCGGCGGTGGAAAAGACCTGGCTCTTTTTGGTCGGAATGGTGGTGTTGCGGTCAATGAGGCGGGTGAAAACGCCGCCCAGAGTCTCGATGCCGAGCGAAAGCGGGGTGACGTCAAGCAAGAGGACGTCTTTCACGTCGCCCTTGAGCACGCCCGCCTGAATGGCGGCGCCGACGGCGACCACTTCATCGGGATTGACCCCACGATGCGGCTCGCGGCCGAACAACTGCTTTACCGTCTCGATAATTTTGGGCATGCGCGTCATGCCGCCGACCAGAATAACCTCGTTGATGTCGGAGGTTTTGGTGCCGGCGTCTTTCAGCGCCTGTTTGCAGGGCTCGACGGTTTTCTGGACCAAATCATCGACCAAGGCTTCGAGCTTGGCGCGCGTGAGCTTGATCGAGAGATGTTTCGGTCCCGACTGGTCCGCCGTGATGAAGGGCAGGTTCACTTCCGTTTGCATCGAGCTTGAGAGCTCGATCTTGGCCTTTTCGGCCGCTTCCTTGAGGCGCTGCAGAGCCAGCTTGTCGCTGCGCAAATCGATGGCTTGTTCTTTTTTGAATTCGTCGGCGAGAAAATCCATGATGCGGGCGTCGAAATCCTCACCACCCAGAAATGTATCGCCGTTGGTCGATTTGACCTCGAACACCCCGTCGCCAATCTCCAGCACCGAAATGTCGAACGTGCCGCCACCGAGATCATAGATCGCGACTGTGCCGGATTTCTTCTTTTCCATGCCATAGGCAAGTGCGGCGGCCGTCGGCTCGTTGATGATGCGCAGAACCTCAAGCCCCGCGATCTTGCCGGCATCCTTGGTCGCTTGGCGCTGGCTGTCGTTGAAATAGGCGGGAACGGTGATGACGGCCTGTGTCACTTTTTCGCCGAGATAGGCCTCGGCGGTTTCCTTCATCTTGATGAGAATAAAAGCGGAGATTTCGGACGGGCTGTAGGCTTTACCGCCACCCTCGACCCAGGCATCGCCGTTCGAGGCTTTTGAAATTTTGTAGGGCATCAGCTTGATGTCTTTTTGCACCATCGGATCGTCGAAGCGGCGGCCAATCAGGCGCTTGACCGCGAAAATCGTGTTTTGCGGATTGGTGACGGCCTGGCGCTTGGCGGACTGGCCGACGAGACGCTCGCCGGAGGGGGTGAAGGCGACGATGCTGGGCGTCGTGTTACCGCCCTCGGAATTGGGTATGACCTTCGTGCTTTGCGCGCCTTCCATGACGGCGACGCAGGAATTGGTGGTGCCGAGATCGATGCCGATGACTTTGGCCATGTTCCTTATCCTTTCCGATGCAAGAGGGGCTTAGGCCCACCTCTAACCTTGAGTCACATATAGGGTTCTTTTGCGGTTCTGCAATAGTGCCGCCGATCTTTGGTGCAGCACAATTTTTAGGCTTATCAAAAGGTTAACCTGGGCGCTCCTCCTTCAGGCCGATGTATCGACTTTAGGAGCGGCGGGACCTGCGCCCTTAGCCACCGCCACCAGCGCTTCCCGCAAGAGACGATCATGGATGATATAGCCCGGCTGCAGCACCTGAACGACGGTACCGGGCGGTTTTTCGGTATCCTCGATCTCCATCATCGCGCGATGGAAATTGGGATCGAATATCTGGCCTAAAGGGTCGAGCTTTTTGATGCCATGGCGCGCGAGTGCGGCCTGCAGTTGGCGCTCGGTTGCCTCAATGCCAGCGACGAGATTCTTGATCGCTTCGCTGCCGCCACTATCCTTGGGCAGGGATTCGAGCGCGCGGTGGAAATTATCGGCCACCGCCAGCATGTCCTTGGCGAAATTGGCGGTCGCGTATTTCGCTGTATCGTCGCGCTCTTTCTGCGCGCGGCGGCGGGTGTTTTCGGCCTCGGCCAGGGCCCGTAGCAATTGATCCTTGAGGCGCGCGATTTCGGCTTGCGGGCCGTCGGCCGCTTCATCCGATTTGGATTCCGGCGTATTGCCTTCGCCTTCCGGCGTGGCCGTGTCTTCGTCCTCGGACTGGGTGCGTGGTTCGGTCATAAGATAGGGGCTGGGGATTAGGGGTTAGCATTTAGGAAATGATATAGCATACTGGATTTTCAAACCCTATTTCTAGCCCCTAGCCTTTAGACCCTAAACCCTTGTCCGATACCTCTCCTACATTCGAAACCATAGGCGTGATCGTCGGGCGCGATCTGGTCGGTGATGCGCTCATGAAACTGCCTTTTGTGCGTGCGCTGCGAAACGCCTTTCCGCGCGCCATGATCAGCTGGATCACGAGCCAAGGACCGACCGCCTTCGCCACTGTTTTGCGCGAACCAACAAAAACCTTGATCGATAAGGTATACGAGCGGCCGGAATGGCTGGACGCCGAAGGCCGGGGACCGGGAATCGGAAAAACAATAATCAGGCTGCTTTCTTATTCCCCGGTTTCTAAAAGTCAGCTTCTGGCCCCCCGTTTCGATCTTCTTATAGATACGCGCAACCGCTGGCGCGAAGCCTTGCGCGCGCGGCACTTGCCGCATCGCCTGTTTTTGGCACCTGCGATGCACTTCCTCTTTTCCGAAAAACGGCCGCCTTTTTTGGGTTCGAGGCCGACACATCTCTGTGATCAGCTCATTGAGCTGGTGGAACTCGCCTGCGGCTTTCGGCCGCTTTCGACCGGCGCTTTGCCGGTGGCGGCAGACGATTTGCACAGAGCGCGGCAGATTTTGCCGGAAGGACACGTATATGTCGGTCTTGCGCCAGGTGCTGGGCATCTCGAAAAAGCCTGGCCGCGCTACAAATTCGAAAAAGTCGCCATTATGCAGGCGCAGAAAGGCCGGGTGCCGGTTTTCATTCTGGGACCGCAGGAATTGAGCTGGTACAACGAATTGCAGGCGACCGTGCCTTCGGCCAAATTTCCTTTGCAGGATTACGGGGTGTGGGGCAGCCATGCCATAACGCTCGATCACACGCTCGCCATCGGCAAATTGCTCGATGTGGCGGTCGCCAACGATAGCGGTGCCGGCCATATGCTGGCGGCGGCCGATTGCCCGCTTATCAGCCTGTTCGGCCCCACCTCGCCCGAAAAACTGGCCCCGCGCGTCACGCATGGGATCGCGTTGCGGGCGCAGCATTTTGGCGCTCCGCAGACGCGCGCGATTACCTGGGAAGCAGTCAACGAAGCAGTTGAAAGCTTGCTCTCCCTGAAAGGCCGCAAGTAAAATTTTATTGTCCGCGCTGTGTATCGCATCACAGCGCCGCCGCTTTCGACGAAGATATGGTCCTCCGCCCCCGGATCCCCGCCCGCCTTTCGAGAGTGAAGATTTGCCCTCACCACACAGGCCTAACCGCTCGGCGGGATCAGGCTGTGCCCCTCCGGCGGCAAGCCGCCAAGCTCCTCGAGTACATGGATGCGCTCTTCAATAGGCGGATGGGTGGCGAATAACCCGAAAAAATCCATGGCGGAGGGAGGATTTTCGATGAACATCTGTTTCACTTCCGGAGGCACATGCGGCACCTCGGGTGCATCCGCGATCTTGCGCAAGGCCGAGATCAGCGCTTCGGGATCTTTGGTCAGTTCGACCGAACCGGCATCGGCCAGATATTCGCGCTTGCGCGAAATAGCGAAGCGCAAAACGAGCGCGAAAAAATAGCCGATCAGCAACATCACGCCCGCAATCAGCATGATCAGCCCAGCCCCGCCGCCACGCCGGTCGCGGCTGTAGACGGCGAAACGCATGCTGCGCCACACCATCTGCGCCAGGAACGAAATCATGCCGACGAACACCACCGTGATGATCAAAAGGCGGCAATCGCGGTTGATGATGTGGGTCAGTTCATGGCCGAGCACGGCTTCCATTTCCTTGTTATCGAGCCGGTCGAGCAACCCCTGCGTGACCGTGATGGCGTAGCTTTTTTGATCGATGCCGCTGGCACAGGCATTCATTTCGTCCGTATCGATGACATAAAGATTGGGCGTTTTAAGGCCGCGCGCGATGCAAAGATTTTCGAGAATATTATAAAGCTGCGGGGCTTCGGTGCGCGTGACCGGTTTCGCGCCGGTCGCGGCGTGAATAAGGGCGTCGTTGAAAAAATAACCGATCAATATCCATATTACGGCGACACCCGTTACGATCGGCCAATACTGGATGATGGCGGCCGCGGCGAAATCGAGCGGCGTATAAGCGCCATTGGCCGAGGCGAGATGGAAATTCTGAAACAAATAAGGGCTGATGATGCCGTCGGCTCCCGGCTGATTGGCATAAACCAATCCCAACATATAAAAAATTCCACCGAGCAGGCCGAGCAGCAGAAATGGAAAAGCCAGCAGCAACAGCATCGATTTGATGTTGTTGTTCCAGCGGTAGGTGGAAAGGCCGAGCGCAGCGGGCATCATTCAACCGCCGAACGAAACCTTCGGCGGCGTGCTGGCTTCGACTTTTTCGCTCGCATCGAGCGTGAACATCTCGGCATGCGAAAAACCCAGCGGCCCGGCAAAAACCACGGAAGGAAACTGTTCGATGGAGGCGTTATATTCCGCGACCGCGTTATTGAAGAAGCGCCGCGCGGCGGCAATCTTATTTTCAAGGTCGGCGAGCTCGTCCTGCAATTGGCGGAAATTGTCGTTGGCCTTCAATTGCGGATAATTTTCGGCAACGGCCATGAGATTCATCAAGGCGCCGGACAGGGCGGCCTCGGCGGCACCCTTTTCCGCCGGGCTTGCCGCGCGCATGGCGGCGGCACGGGCTTCCGTCACTTTCTGCAAGACGCCGCTCTCATGCGCGGCGTAGCCCTTCACGGTCTCGACCAGATTGGGCACCAGATCGTGGCGCTGCTTTAATTGCACGTCGATATCGGCGAAGGCGTTTTTCCAGGCTTGCCGCAGGGCGACGAGCCGATTGTACATCACGATCACGAAGAGCGCGAGCAGACCAAGGCCGATCAGGATAAAGCCGGAGATGCTCATGGATTCCTCATGCGTTCGGGTTCGTATTTATATAGGGGCGTTTCAGAAATCATAGCAACGGCCCTTATGTTCCCAATCGCCGTAGCGGGTCGGTTCCGGCCCCTTGACGCCACCGATTTCGCGCGGACGCGCGTTTTGATTGTCGGCTATTTTGGGTGTCTCCGTTGAGGACGTTTTGGCCTTTTCTTTGCTCATAAATGTTACTTTATACCTGTCCTTTTTGCTGTGCAAAGCCTGTACTTTCCGAGGGGCAATCTGATATATCTGATACCGTTTTCCGGCTTTTGCGAATGGCCATGCAGCAACCCACCCGTATCGCCCCTTCCATCCTGTCCGCCGATTTCGCCAAGCTCGGCGAGGAGGTGCGCGCGATCGATCAAGCCGGCGCCGATTACATCCATGTCGATGTGATGGACGGGCATTTCGTGCCCAATCTCACGATCGGGCCCGGTGTGATTAAAGCCTTGCGTCCTTTCAGCAAGAAAATTTTCGATGTGCATCTGATGATCGCGCCGGTCGATCCCTATATCAAGGATTTCGCCGAGGCCGGCGCCGATATCATCACCGTGCATCCCGAGGCGGGGCCGCATCTGCACCGCACCATTCACCTGATCAAGGCGCATGGCAAGAAGGCCGGGGTGGCGCTCAACCCGGCCACTCCTATTGCGGCCGTCGAGCCGGTGCTCGGCCTCATCGATCTGGTTTTGGTGATGACGGTCGATCCCGGCTTTGGCGGGCAGGCTTTCATTGTCTCGCAACTCGAGAAAATCCGCGCGCTGCGTAAATTGATCGATGCGGGCGATCATCCGATCGATCTCGAAGTGGATGGCGGCATTGCGTCCGATACGGGCAAAGAGGCGGTTGCGGCGGGCGCCGATGTGCTGGTGGCAGGCACCGCGAGCTTTAAAGGCGGGCCTGGCCAATATACGGCCAATCTTAAGGCCTTGCGTGGTTGAGCATGGTGGACATGGTGGATAAGAAAAAGATCGGCCGCGCGCTCATTTCTGTTTCCGACAAAAACGGCTTGATCGAATGCGCAAAGCAGCTTGCCGGTTATGGCATCGAGATTCTCTCGACCGGCGGCTCGGCCAAAAAACTGCTCGAGGCCGGGATTAAAGTGATCGAGGTCGGCGATTACACCGGCTTTCCCGAAATGATGGATGGGCGGGTGAAAACCCTGCACCCCAAAATCCATGGCGGCATTTTGCAGCGGCGCAATCTCAAGGAACATCAGACGGCAGCGAAGAAGCACGAGATTCCGCCGATCGATCTCCTGATTGTAAATCTCTATCCGTTCCGTGCGACAGTCGCCAAAGGCGCGGATTTCGAAACATGCATCGAGAATATCGATATCGGCGGCCCGGCCATGATCCGTGCCGGCGCCAAAAATCACGATTTCGTGGCTATGGTCACCGATCCTTCGCAATATGATGCGCTGTTGGCCGAATTAAAGGAACATGAGGGAGCCACCAGGCTCGAATTCCGCAAACGACTGGCGGCTTCGGCCTATGCGCATACGGCCTCTTATGATGCCGCCATTGCAAGCTGGTTTGCCGCGCAGCGTGGCGAGGTCTATCCGGAACAAATCGTCTTCGCCGCGCGGCGGAGGCAGGTCTTGCGCTATGGCGAAAATCCACATCAGACAGCCGGTTTTTACGTGGCTGATGAAAGTCGCGTTGGTATCGCCAGCGCTATCCAGATTCAGGGCAAGGAGTTGAGCTACAACAATCTCAACGATACCGACGCGGCGTTCGAGCTGGTTTCCGAATTCACCGATAAACCGGCGGTCGCCATTATCAAACATGCCAATCCCTGCGGCGTAGCGCTGGGACCTGATTTGCATACGGCCTATCAACGGGCGCTCGCCTGCGATCCGGTGAGCGCCTTTGGCGGTATCATTGCCTGCAACCGGCCGCTCGATGGCAAAACCGCCAAGGCGATCGCCGAGCTTTTCGCCGAAGTGATCATCGCGCCCGATTGCGATAAGGAGGCACGCGAAATTCTGGCAGCCAAGAAAAACCTGCGCGTGCTTTTAACGCGCGCGATGCCTAAGCCCGGTGCTGCTGATACGATCATCAAGCCGGTCGCGGGCGGTTATCTTATGCAGACGCGCGATAATGTTGTGCTCGATCCCGCGACGCTTAAATGCGTGACCAAAAGACAGCCGACTGAGGCCGAAAAATGCGATCTCATCTTTGCTTTTACCATTGCCAAACATGTGAAATCGAACGCCATCGTCTATGTGAAAGACGGCGCCACGGTTGGCATTGGTGCGGGGCAAATGAGCCGGGTCGATAGCGCCCGCATAGCAGCACGCAAGGCCGAAGAAGCGGCCCAAAAAGCCGGATTAAAGGAGCCGCTGACCAAAGGCTCGGCAGTGGCCTCGGATGCGTTCTTTCCTTTTGCCGACGGGCTGCTCGCGGCTGTCGAGGCGGGCGCAACGTCGGTCATTCAACCCGGCGGCTCGGTGCGCGATGCCGAAGTGATCGAGGCGGCCGACAAGGCAGGCCTCGCCATGCTCTTTACCGGTATGAGGCATTTCAGGCATTAGGGTGCCAGCAATTCGATCTGTCCCGGATCGGTTATTTCAATCATTGGCCCTATATTATGTTTGACCCAGCCGCGTGCGCGGAGGTTTTTGCCGGCGAGAGCCAGCGGATCGATCCCGGGTTTACGGAAATTATGCAGATCATGGGCGGCGATTGCCAGGGTGAAGCTCGTGCGCCAATCCTCGCCGAAATGGATATAGACCATATTCTTTGCCCGCAGCGCCTTAATGACGGTGCCGCGTATGAAAGCAAAGCTGCCTTCCCTTGCGAAAGGCTGATCGGCCAGCGCATCGCTATAGGCATTATCCGACCAGATGCCCGTTTTCGCCTGACGCGCGGCGGCTTCAAGCGCGCGCATCTCGTCCAGCCTCGCTTCAAAACCGGTCGGCGGATAGAGGAAGACTAATCCGCGTTTGAGCATTTCGCCCTGCAGCCAGATTTTGTTATTTTGCGCATCCACCGCATAAACTTGCGCCGCCATGCGTCCGTAGCGGTCGGTTATGCCGTCTTCCAGAAACGGCCGCCGCCCCGCGGTCAGATCCCGCAAGACCTGCCGCGCCTTTTTCTGCCATTCCTTCGTTTGCGCGAGCGGGGTTTTGACGCCTGCGAGATAGAGCAAATGCCCATCCGTAAGCTTAATCTCATCGCCCGAAATAATGTCAGCGATGGCGGGCGTGTCCGGCGCATCATTCGCCTGTGCCGGCACATTCACAAGCAACAGAAAAAAGAAAAGCGGAAGCAAGAACATCGGGCGCGACTATAGGAGAATCGTCCCCTTTGGGCTATGCCAGCTTTCATGCCCAACTGGCTCCATAATCCGCAGGCATGTTATGTGCTGGTCGCTTACGGCGCGGCCGTAGCGGGCTTGATCAGTCTTTTGTTTTTGTCATGGCAGGGCTGGCGCCGGCGTAAGGCCGAATGGCACAAGCAACAGAAAAAACGCGCGAAAGAATCGCCATGACGCGCCGCCGCGCCCGGCTCTATGGAGTCTTGCTCTTTTTGCTCGGTCTTGGCACCGCAGCCGGCCTTACACTTTTTGCGTTGCAGGACAATCTTTCCTATTTTCGTACGCCGAGCGAGATCGCGAGTGGGCAATATCCCGAACGCACGAGCGGCCGGAATTTGCGGCTTGGCGGGCTGGTTGAAAAAGGCAGCCTTAAGCGCACGGGCGATCTGGTCAGCTTCCGCGTCACCGATCTCAAGACGGACATAGTCGTGAATTACCGCGGCGTGACCCCCGATCTGTTCCGCGAGGGGCAGGGCGTGGTGGCCGAGGGCAGGGTCGGGCCGGACGGGATCTTTCAGGCCAACCGCCTGCTCGCCAAACATGACGAGAAATACATGCCGCCGGAGCTGGCCGGTGCTCTGGGAAAAAAGACCCATCCTGCCGCCAGGCCCTAAACTGGATCTTTGGGCAAAACAGGGTTTCGAAGGCCAATTTTGGTCGTTCGATGGTCTTTTTCGACCATATCAGGGGTCATTTTAAAGGGGCGAACGGGTATTTTTATGTTTAAGACCGGTATTTTTGGCATAATTTGCTCAATTTTAACTCTTTTCTTGACGATTCGAGCCAAATAAAGCCAGAACAGGCTCGTCTATGTCAGATTTTCGATTAATTTAATATCTGCTCCGACCCATGGCTAACCGGCTGAATAAATATACAGAATCCCGAATTTCGTGGTAAATGATGAAAAAGGCTGGAGAAAACCGGCTCCGAAACGGAAATTATCAACAGTACTTCCAAGGCTCTCAACCATGGCTCTTGCAAAAAAGAAAGTTACGGCAATGAAACAACTCCGCAAACTGTCGCGCAAGGCAGGCAAGCGCGCGGGCAAGGTCAAGCCGGTGAGCAATATTCTTAAATGGCGGCCGCCAAGCCTGGTCTCGCAACTATCAGGTGCGAGCAACGCTCCGCGCCTGGCGCCGCGGTTGCAGGCTGTTGTCGATAAAAGCGAGATCGCCGATGTCGTTGCCGCCTTTGGCCGCAGCCTCGATCGTGCGGATGAAAATTTGTTGCGTTCCCTGCTACATCCCGATGCCACGATCGATCTCGGCCCCGGCATCTTTCAGGGTATCGGCAATGATTACGTGCATTGGGTGCTGGGCGTGCTGCAGGGCGTGCGCACCTCGCATCATCTGATCGGCAATGTGCGCGCCGACGTAAGCGGCGACGTGGCGCTGGTTGAATCCTATTTTCATGCCCATTTCCGTCTCGACAAACCAACCGGCCGCGAGGATGTATTTATGGGCGGCCGCTATCTCGACCGTATGGAACGTCGTCCTGCCGGGCCCGGTGGCGTGTGGAAAATCATCCATCGCAAGCAGGCGCTCGATTGGGTGCGCACCGAGGCGGTGTCGGATATTTTCTATCATCAGAATCCGGACGCGCTCTGGAGCGTGCGCACCAAGACCGATCCGTCCTATCAGATGAGCCATTTCCCCGGCAGCCAGTCGGGTGGGCGCTTGCCGGCCTTTTTGGGCCGCCGCTACGAAAGCAAGAGTATCAAATTCTAATACAGACGGTTTGATCCGCACACGCCTTTTGGCATAATCGCTTTATGCCTTGTCCTTTCCGCAACTGTGCCGACACCTTGTTTGGGATGCCGCGTGCGCCCTTGCTGATCATGCTGGCTGCAGCGGGAGCCCTGGTTTTCGCTTTTCTGTTTCAGTATGGCTTTGGCTATCAGCCTTGCATTCTGTGCCTTTGGCAGCGTGCGCCTTTTGCCGTTGGAATAATTTTGGCGGGGCTCGCGCTTGTTCCCCGTCTTAGACCCTACGCCGCATATTTATTCGGATTATGCGCGCTTGTTTTTTTCATTAGCGTGGGCCTTGCAATCTTTCACACCGGCGTGGAACGGCATTGGTGGCTTGGCACCGAAGGCTGCGCGATCACGCCGCTCAGCGGTAAATCGGTCGAGGATTTGCGCACGCAGCTGTTGCATACCGTGACGGCACGGTGTGATGAAATCGCCTGGACTTTTCTCGGTCTCTCGATGGCGAATTACAATGTGATGTATTCGCTTCTCCTGGCGCTGTTTTCCCTGGGCGCCGCCGGCAGGGCAAAGGCATGAAAAAGAAAACCAAGCGCCGGCAACGCCTGCCGGGCGACCGCAAGGCGGGCGATAATGTCGCGCGCGTGATCCGCGTTGATCATGCCGGCGAATTCGGCGCCCAGCGTATTTACGCCGGACAACTCGCGGTCTTAGGGCAAAGCGCAGCGGCATCCGCGATTCGAAAAATGGCGCGGCAGGAAGACGAACATCTGGCCGCCTTCGAAAAACTTATGATCGAACGGCACGTGCGCCCGACCGTTTTGCATCCCATCTGGCATCTGGCGGGATTTCTTCTGGGCGCTGCCACGGCGGCGCTCGGCGAAAAAGCGGCGATGGCCTGCACGGTCGCGGTCGAGGATACGATTGTTGAGCATTACAAAAAACAGATTGACCGTCTCGGCATGGATGAAAAGGAATTAAAGCGTCTCCTCGAAAAATTCCGCGCTGACGAAGATGATCATCGCAAGGCGGGTCTCGAGCATGGGGCGGAGGATTTGCCTTACTATCCCGCCCTGCATGCCCTGATTCGCGCCGGTTCCAAAACGGCCATTTGGCTTTCCGAGCGGTTTTGACATTGGCGTGCGTGCGGCGCAAAAACGCAAAGACGAAAAAGCGGAGAGTATCATGACCCGATTTCGCACCATCCTGTTTATGCTGTTAGCCGCCGTGCTCGGGGCCTGCATGAATGTGAATGATCCCGACAAGCTGAAACAAATACAAACCCTCGATTTATGCGAATCCTATTATTTTGCCACCCGTCCGGCATCCGGTCGCATCGACAATTCCTGGCCCGATAAAAACCTCGCCATCAAAAAAGAGCTTGAGCGCCGCAATGTCGTAACACCTGCCGAATGGATATCGATCGACCATGGGCAAATTCAGGAAGGCAGCAGCGAATGCGCACTACGGGCGGCCTGGGGCTTCCCCCAGCGCGTCGACCGCGCCGCGACGAATGCCGGCAATACGGCCCATTACGTTTATTCGCAAGTGCGCTATGCCGATCTCGTCAATGGCAAGGTGACGGTTTTTAAATACTGAGGCGGCTTTAACCGGCCTCCAGCTCCGTATCCCAATAAAGATAATCCCGCCAGCTATGATGCAGATAATTGGGCGGGAAGGCGCGGCCGTTTTCCTGCAATTCATGACTCACGGGACGCCAGGGTTTTTTCTTGGGATACATATGGCATTGCTGCGGCAGGCGATTGCCTTTTTTCAAATTGCACGTGCAGCAGGCTGTCACGACATTTTCCCACACCGTGCGGCCGCCGCGCGATTTCGGCACCACATGATCGAAGGTAAGGTCGGGGGTGGGGCGCCGGTAGCCGCAATACTGGCAGCTGAAACTGTCGCGCAGGAACACATTGAACCGCGTGAAGGCCGGATGACGCGAAGAGGCGATATATTGCTTGAGCGCGATGACGCTGGGCAAGCGCATACGCAGGCTCGGCGAGCGTACCTCGCGGTCATATTCGGAAAGGATACTCACGCGGTCGAGGAATACCGCCTTCACCGTATCTTGCCACGACCACAGTGACAGCGGAAAATAGCTCAGAGGGCGGAAATCCGCATTGAGGACAAGAGCAGGGCAGCTTTCGGGCGATGGCGACATCAGCATCAGGATGTAAATAATTCGGAAGGAATTGTCAAAACGAGACTTACACCAGAAGTTTTTGCAGAAATTTTAATCCTTCCACCAACCCGCGCTCATCGATCGTATGGCCGGTGCCATGGCAGGTGAAACTGGTCACGGGAATGCCGGCCGTCCTGAGCCCGCGTTCGCTGGGCTCAAGGCCTGCGTAGGGAACGACCTCGTCCGCCGTGCCATGGATCAGCAAAACAGGCGGCGCGGATTTCTTTTCCCGCCCCAGCGTCTCTCCGCCAACCAGGACGCCCGAATAACCAACAATGCCGGCGACCGCTTGCGGGCGGCGTGGGGCGGCATAGAGCGCCATAAGGGTGCCTTGCGAGAAGCCGACAAGGGCCAGTTTGCCCGCGGCGAGTTTGCGCGTTTCCAGCACATGATCGATATATTCGTTGAGATAGGGCGCTGCCTTTTGGGCGCCTTGCAGCATCGCCTTTGGGTCGAAATCGCGTAAGCTGAACCATTGGCGGCCCATCGGCCCCATATCGAAGGGAAAGGGCGCATCGGGGCATAGAAATTCGGTATCGGGCAGGGCGCTTTGCCACAAATTGCCGATGGAAAGCAGGCCGCCCGAGCCGCTATCGCCCACACCATGCAAAAAAATTACCGTATGGCCGGGAGCTCCGCCTTTCAAAGGCGGAATGCGGTAATCGGTAAGCATGATCCGTTAGTGTTTGAGATCGGGCGTGGTTGCCAGCACGATGCGGGCTTCCAGCGTCACTTTTTCCGACCGCTCAATCGGGGCCGCTGGGGCGGCTTCGGGCCCCATCGCCATGGCTATGCCCGGCGCCGCCGCGCGACCCTTAAGCAGGCGCGGCATCGGCGTCGCTTCATCTTCACTGGTGGTAAAATTGATAAGCGCGATGCGGTAACCGCGGCCCGGCAGCGTGGCGTTGAGAGAATTTAACTGGTCGTTGGCGATTTTATAGATTTGCTGGCGCAGCGCCCCGCGCGCCGTTTCCATTTCTTCCAGGGTCGGCGTGAAATCAATGCCGATGACCGAAAGCTGCATACCGGGCTTGCTGAGTTTTTTGGCATTGTCGTTCAAAGGGCCAAGATCACTTTCCGGTAACCGTGCCTCGAAAATGGCGCTCCAATGCTCAAGACCGGTCTGATCTTGGTTACGATTGAAGGAGGTGAGACGCCAATCGCCCTTGGCCAATTCGCCAATCGCTTTCATCATTTCGGCCCGCATCGTCGCCGCCGCATTCGCGCTTACGGCGGCCTCGACCGACGCCGTCACATGCGCGCTTTTGGTCGTCACCCAATCTTCGGCCGATACATCGAATTCCACGCGGTCGTCGGGCTTGAAGCCTTCGGCGCGCGCTTCGAAAGCAAACAGGCCAATCAGGGCGAGGACAAAAAGAAGCGAACGTTGCATGGATTGTCTCCTCAGAAGTCGAGATCGGCATAGTGCCGCGGCGGCGGGAAACCTGCAATATGGTCGCCGAGCAAGCCACGGAAAGACGGGCGCGACTTGATGCGTGCATACCATTCCTTAGCCAGCGCGTGATCTTTCCACGGCACGTCGCCCAGATAATCGATGACGGAGAGTTGTGCCGCGGCGGCGAGATCGGCGAGCGTAAGGCTATCCCCCGCCAGCCAATTGCGGCGCTCGGTAAGCCAGGCAATGTAATCGAGATGGCCGTGAATGTTGTGGCAGCCCGTGCGGATCAAAACACTGTCCGGCTGACCGGTGCCGGTCAGGCGTTTGAGGGCTTTTTCGCCAAGCAAAAAGACGGTCACTTCCCAATGAAATTTCCGGTCGAACCAGCCGATAAGCCGCCGCACCTCGGCACGCGCGATGGGATCCTTGCCGAGTAGAGAGAAAGGGTTTTGCGTCTCATCCAGATATTCGCAAATGGCGCCGGCATCGGCCAGCATCGCGGTGTGCCCATCCTCTTTGATGGTCAACACCGGCACTTCGCCGGACGGGTTGAGTGCCAGCAAATCCTCGCTCGGATCCCACGGATTTTCGACGAAAAAATCGCAGGCAACGCCTTTTTCCGCCAGCGTCAGACGCACGCGGCGCGAGAGAGGATCGAGCGGATGATGATAAAGGTTATAGCGGACCGGCACGGATGACAGGGCTACCATGTTCATGGATGAAAGGCTAGCGTAGCCCTTATGTTGCAGGTGCAATCGCTCGCCTGCCGGCGCGGCCGGCGTCTCATATTTCGCCATCTCGGATTCGATCTGGAGCCGGGTGGATTGCTGCTCGTAACCGGACGCAATGGCAGTGGCAAATCGAGTCTTCTGCGTATGTTGGCGGGGTTGCTGCCTGTTTTCGAAGGCGCCATTTTCTGGCGCGGGGCGCCGATAAAGGACTGGGACGCCCAGCGCGCGCGCGTCAATTATATCGGCCACACGGATGCGCTTAAGTCTGCACTGAGCGTAGGGGAAACCCTAGGTTACTGGTCCATTCTGCAGGGCCGCAAAGAGAAGAACACAAAAAAGACGCTCGAATTATTCGGCCTTGCGGATTTGCGCGACCGCTCCGTGCGCGCGCTTTCAGCCGGACAAAAAAGGCGCCTTGCGCTGACGCGCCTTGGTCTGAGCGAGGCACCCCTATGGTTGTTCGATGAACCTTCCACCGGGCTCGACGATGAAGGGCAGACACAGCTCGCCACGCTTATCGAAAGCCACCGCAAGGCCGGCGGCTTTGCGGTGATTGCAACACACCACAAGGCCGATTTTAAAAATGCGCGGCATCTCGCGCTGGACCAGATATGAAAAATTTTCTTCGCCTCTTGCGCGCCGATATGCGTTTGCAGACACGCTGCCGCGCCGAATGGGTGGCGTTGGTCATGTTTTTCATTATCGTGAACTTCCTGCTGCCTTTTGCGATCGGGCCCGATCCGGAATTGCTGCAGCGCCTCGCACCCGGCCTCATTTGGCTGGCGGCTCTCCTTATGAGTCTGCTCGCGCTTGAAACTTTATTCATCGCCGATGCACGCGACGGCACGCTCGATCTGATGCTGCTTTCGCCTTTGCCCCTGCCGCTCATCGTGCTGAGCAAACTGATCGCGCAGGCGTTGATTATTGTCGCGGGTTTGGCTTTGATGGTCGGTCCCGCGGCGCTTTTGCTTGGCATGAATTTGGCTCTGCTGCCCGTTTTATTGCTGAGCCTTGCGCTCGGCGTGCCGGTTTTGGTTTTATTGGGTGGCGTTGCGGCTTCGATCACGGTGGCGCTCAATCGCAACCCTGCGCTTTTGATTCTGCTTTTGATCCCTTTCTATATCCCGGTATTGATTTTCGCGGCCGGGGCCTGCGAGGCGGCTTTGATGGGCGCTCCCGTGGCACCGCATCTTTTATTGCTTGGTGCCATGCTGGCTTTGCTTTTGCCTTCGGCGCCTTTTGTCATCGCGGCCGGTTTGCGCAGCGCGGAAGGATAGGAAATGCCGGTATCCCGTTTCGCCAATCCCGGAAAATTTTTGCGGCTTGCCGATAGGCTGCTGCCCTGGCTTGGCACGGCGGCGATTGTAAGTTTTGCCTATGGGCTTTATCTCGCGCTTTACGCATCGCCACCCGATTATCAGCAGGGCGAAACGGTGCGTATCATGTATGTGCATGTACCGGCAGCGTGGATGGGCCTCGTGATTTATGTGGCCATGGCCATTATCGCGGGCATCGGCCTGGTTGCGCGCCATGCTTTGGCAGATATTTTTTGCACCGCCGCCGCGCCGGTCGGCGCTGTGCTTACGGCCCTTTGCCTTATCACGGGCAGTCTCTGGGGCCAGCCGACCTGGGGCGCCTGGTGGGTATGGGATGCGCGCCTTACCAGTGTTTTGATCCTGTTCTTTCTTTATTGCGGCTATATTCTTTTGCGTCATTCCTTCGACGATCATGACAAAGGCGGCAAGGCCGGGGCGATTTTGCTTCTGGTCGGCATTGTCAATATCCCCATCATTCATTTTTCGGTTCTGTGGTGGAACACGCTGCATCAGCCGCCGAGCGTGTTTCGCCTGACCGGCCCCTCCATTGCGCCCGGCATGCTAAAACCCTTGCTAGCTATGGCCTTTGCTTATCTTCTCTATGCAAAATCTGTGATTTTGCTGCGCATGAAGACCGAGTTGCTGGCGCGCAAGATCGAAACCACCGAAATGCTCGACGATTCAGACTAGGCCCGGCCTTCCCGCCGCCAGGCGAGCATCGCACCGCCAAGAAGCACGATCACCGCAAGCCAGGCTGGCCATAGGGGCCAGGATTTGCTGCCGGTCACGCGATACTGATCGTTTTTCTTAAGTCCGATCCAGTTCCAGCCATAGTGAGCGCCGCCGGTGCTCATGCGTCTTATATCGGGCCCGTTCGGATGATCGTCGAGCCAGAAAATGCCGCCGCCGCTGGCTTCCGCATAGGGCTTGAGCTTTTCTTCGGTCGTGAACATGTCTCCGAATTCGGGCGTATCGCTGGGGCCGGCAAGCACCAGAATTTTATCATCGCCGCTCTCGAGATGATAAAGCCCGGTTTTATCCACGGACTTGGTGGCTTCCAAAACACCCGGCTGCTTGCCGGGACTCAAGGTCACACTGACCGTCTGATCGTCTGGTGCCGTCACGCTGATCGAGGCACTGTCGTCATGCAGGCTTTGCTTGGCGATCGCGAGTTGCCAGCCATTGTCGGTCATTTCGGCATGTGCGCGCAAAGCCGACTCGTCAAGCTCCGGCTCGCCGACCAGCCAATGTGCGGTGCGCTTGAGCAGATCGGCCTGGGGGCCGCCGCCTTCGAAACCGCGCGACCATAGCCAGAATTGATCGGACAAAAATTGTGCGACGCGCCCATTGCCCGCATGCGCGAGAACCAAAAGCGGCGCGCCGTTGAGCCCCGCCATCAGCACATCGCCTTTTTTGACATGAGACTCGATTTGCCGGAACCAGGAACCCCAGCGATCGCGCGGCATTTCTCCCGTCAACGCGTCCGTCACCGGATGGCGCCGTCCGGCATCGGTCAGATCCGGCACGAAAGCGCCGGTTAGAAGACGCCCGGTCGGCTCGGCCGGCAATATGCCCGCGAGTGGCGAGAAAGTGAGCGGCGGCACGCCTTCATCCGTGGCGTTCGAGATCAAGAGGGCCCCGCCTTCCGTGACGTAATGCGCGATATTTTCAAGATAATCGTCGGGGATCAGCGATTGCTGGCGGAAACGGTCGAAAATGACGAGATCGAAGCTTTTGAGCTTAGTTTCGAACAATTCATGGACCGGAAAAGCGATCAGCGAAAGCTCGCTGTTAGGAATCCCATCCACCTTGTTGGGCGAGCGCAGAATGGTGAAGTGAATCAGATCCACGGCCGGGTCCGCCTTGAGAAAATTGCGCCAGGTGCGTCCGCCGATATGCGGTTCGCCCGAAATCAGCAGCACTCGCAAGCGATCCCGGATGCCGTTAATTGTCACGGCGGCGCTGTTGTTGATGGCGGTAAGTTCATTCGGCAAGGGTGCGGTCGAGAAAGCGAACAAATTGGGCCCGGCATGGGCGACCGGCACTTCGAATTTGACATTCTTGCCGACCGGCATTTCAAAAGTCTCGCTTTGCCCGTCATCGCGCAGGAATGTGACCGGCGCGATTTCGCCTTGTGGTTCCGGACGGTCGTCAAGACGCAAGGTAAGCGTCACATTTTTACCGACGATGCCGTAAGCGGGCGCTTCGGTGATAGCAAGGCGGCGATCGATTTCATCCTTATGCCCGGCAAGCAAAATATGCAAAGGAGACGGCAAAAATGTCGCGTTTTGTGGCTGATCATGCACCTGGCCATCACTCACAACAATAACGCCAGCTAATCGTTCGGGCGGAATGGCGGAAAGTCTGCCTTCGATGGCGCGGAACAGATTGGTTTCGGAAGCGCCTTTGACATGCAGCGTTGCGACATCGAGATCGGAGAATGCGGCCAGTTTTTTGCCGATTTCTTCTTCGGCCTTGAGTGTTTGTTGCGGGCGGTCGCTGATTTGCATACTGGCGCTGTCATCGATGACGAAAAGCGCCGTATCCTTGAGTGGTTCGCGCTGTTCCTCGATCAGCGAGGGATTGGCCAGTGCCAGCAACAGCAAGGCAAAGGCAAGACCGCGCAAACCCGCACCCCGCGCTCGGCGCCACAAGGCATAACTGACCAACAAAGCCACGACGAGCGCAAATGCTTCCAGAACAGAAATCGGCAAAAGCGGCGCGAAAATGATGCGCAAATCGCTGCTCATTTGCCGAGCCTTTGCAAGAGCGCCTGCGCATGCAACTGATCGGATTTATAATTGCCGGTCAGGGCATACATCACAAGGTTGATCCCGAAACGATAAGCAAACTCACGTTGGGCCTCGCCACCCGGCGTGCAGGGAAAAAGCGGCCGCCCGTTTTCATCAATCGCCCAGGCGGCAGCCCAGCCGCCGCTGCCGGCGATGACGGCGGCAACGCCATCAAAAGTCGCGAGTTCCTCGGGCTCGAGCCACAGATCGACGTTCGTAAAACGGCCGGGGAATTCATCGAGCAGGTAGAAACTGCGATGCAACACGTGATTTTCCGGTATGCGCACCAAAGGCGGAATATCGATCCCGCGCAGGAGCGATTGCATCGTGGCCGCCGGCAAGGCACCACCGCCTCCAAGCCCGCTATCGAATAAAATCATGCCGCCATGATGGAGATAATCATTCACGCGCTGCGCTGCTTGCGGCGAAAGGGGGGCCATGGCTGGCGTCAAAGGCCAATAGATGAGTGGAAAAAAAACCAGTTCGTCTCTATTCGGATCGACGCCGGTTACGCCTATCTGGTCAAGCGAGCTGCGTCTTTGCAGCATGCGCGCAAGACCTGTCAGGCCTGCTTGGGCCATATGATCGATGGTGGCGTTGCCGGTCTCGAGATAGGCGAGATAGGTTTTTGACGTAAGCTCGATCGCTGCTTTTTCATTGTTGGCGGCATGAGCGGAGAAAGGAATTGCCAACAACAGAAGCGCGATTGTGCCTGTGCGCCGCAGGCGCGGATTAAAATCGAGCATGCCGCGTATGCGTAAACTAATGAGGAAATCGCCAAGCAAAAGAATCAGCGCAGCCGCCAGCAGCCAGGGCTGCAGATCATTTTCGCGCTGTGCGGGCTGGTAACTTTCGGTTGGCATATCCTTAATGGCAACCGGCTGGTTGATCGCGGGGCCGAGATTAAGCGCCCGCCGGAAAGCGTCGCTGCCGTAATAGCCGGGCGGATGTTCGGGGCTGATCGGGATATGGGCAAGATCCGCATCATTGATGGCCTTAACAATCGCGCCCGGTGTCTGTTCATTGCCAAAGGCATCCAAAATTTGTTGGGGCGCGAGCGACGAAAAATTTGTGCGATTTCCACTCTGGCCGCCGCCAAGATCGGTAATTCTTTTCAACATTTCGACGAAGAGGCCGGAAAGCGGCAGATTCGACCATTCCGAACGGGCCGGCACATGAAACAGAATGCTCAAACCACGCCCCAGTGTTTTGGCGGTTACGAGCGGCGTGCCGTCTTCCAGCATGGCCCAGCTTTTGGCAGCGAGATCGGCGGAAGGCTCGGCCAGAATCTGCCGGCTGATCGTGACATCGGGTGCCGATGCGAGGCCTTGAAAGGGACTTGAAGAAGGGAATTCGCGCAGTTTCTGCGGCGTTGCCCAGCTCATGGTGCCGCCCATGGCACGGTCGCCGGTGCGTAAACCGACCGGCAGTAACTCCATTTCATGCGGATTTTGTCCGGTCGCCAGCCGCTCGCCGGCAAAACGCACGAAGACGCCGCCTTTCTTGATCCAATCAGTAAGTTTTGGAATCTCGCCGTCATTAAGGGGCGTCGAGTCGGTTAGGATAAGCACACTCATATTTTGCTCGAGCAGCGAATTGAGACCGTCGATATGAATGTCGGCAAAAGGTTTCAGCGCCCGATCGATATAGAAAGTACCGCTCAAAAGCGAATGCACACTTTCTTCCGACCGATCGCCCACCACGCCGATCGGCCGGTGCTGCCAATCCTGATCGAGCAGGCCTGTCGCGGCCGCCGTGGATTGTCCTTCGATCTCAAGACGGGTGACTTCATTATGTGCGGCGAGCGGCAGATCAAGCGTGCCGGAGGCCTGCGGGGCGCCGGGAGCGAAGCTGACCGGAACGCGCGCGAAGACGTGGCCGTTGTCGCCAAGCGCCAGCACGGCTGCCTCGGCGCTATCATGAACATTCGCCCGTGTGACCGAAAATCCTACATCCTCGCCGCCGTTTTTGGGCGGGATCAGAACATAGATAGGATTTTCGGGATCGCTCAGGACGCGGCTTTCCTTGAAGGCACCGTAGGATTTCAGCGTCGCGTAGAATTTTTCCGCATCAAAGCCGCCAAGCCCGCTATTGAACCAGAGGCCATAGGCAATTTTATCGTGTTTGAGCTTGCCGATCAGCGCTTCCGCCTGTTTCCAATCGGCCGCCCATGGCACCGGTGCCAGATGATCGGCGGCGGCTTTGGCGGCTTTGGCGTCAAGAGGTCCGATCAATTGCAACACTTCGCCATTGGCCGCGGGTGCCGTCGGCAGCAAAATGACATTGCGGTTTTCGCGTTCCGCTTCCTTGATGAAACGATGCAGGGCGTCGTGCCTCGTATCCCAGGCCCGCGCGGCCGCCCAATCATTGTCGATGGCGATCAGTACGGCGCCCGTGCCCGGCAAGGCTGCCTGCGGATCGATTAAGGGCTCGGCGCAAGCCATGATGACCAAAATCGCGATGAGAAGCCTCAACAGCAATAGCCACCAAGGCGTGCGTGCGGGGGTCCGTTCGGTCTGGGTAAGATCGTGCAAAAGCGAAAGTGTGGGAAAAGCGATAATGCGGGGGCTCGGCGGCGTCAGGCGCAAAAGCCACCACAAAACCGGCAGCACGCCGAGGAAAGCGAGAATCCAGGGCGAGGCAAAAACCAGATGGCCGCCAAACATCAAAGCCCCCGGTTGTCGGCGGAAAGATTCTGGAACAATGGCAAAAGCGCCTGATGCGCCGGTGCGTTCGTGGCATGCGCCATATAAAACCAGCCCGCGCTTCTGGCGCTTCGCATGAGGTGTTCCTTATGTTCTTGCATGCGCTTGCGGTAAGAATCGCGCAGCGCACCCGCATTGGGAAGCAAAAGCGGAATTTCGTTTTCGCAGCCCTGCATCTCAAGCCGCCCTTCGAAGGGCAGATCTTCCTCGGCCGGATCGAGGATATGTATCAAAGCGCCACGAGAATTATGTGCCGCACAGCGCCGCAGAAACTCATCGAGCGCTTCGGGCGGCATCAGGAAATCGCTGCACAAAATCATATGCGCGTGGCGCGCGATGGGTACCGGTGGCGGGAGACTCTCACCCCGTTGCGCAAGATCGATCTGCGCCGCAATTCGCTCAAGCCCCGCCTTGCCATGCACCGCAAGAGGCGCCGTGCCGAGCCAGATCACTTTCTCGCCGCCACGCAACAACAGGCTCGCCAGCGCCAGCGTCAGTATATAAGCGCGCTCGGCTTTGGTCGGGTCCTGCGGCCGCGAATGATAATGCATGGAGCCCGAGGAATCGGACCACAGATAGACGCTTTGCGCCGCTTCCCATTCGCGCTCGCGGATGAAAAGCCGGTCCGAGCGGGCCGATTGCCGCCAATCGATGCGCCTTGCGTCATCGCCGGCCACATAGCGCCGGAACTGCCAGAAGCTGTCGCCGGAGCCTGCGCGGCGCCGTCCGTGAATACCGAGATGCACAACGGACGCCACCCGTTCGGCTTCCACAAGAAGCGGGGGCAGCAGCGCGGCGATATTCTGGGCTTCATGCTTAAGAAGAGTATTCATCAGCCTATAGCGCTGCCGCCGCCTGCGTCATCGCCCCCAGCACATCTTCCATTCGCACGCCTTCCGCGCGCGCCGAAAAGCCGAGCGCCATACGGTGCTGCATGACGGGATGCAAAAGCGCCGTCACATCATCCAGCGAAGGCGCCAGCCGTCCGTCGATCAGGGCGCGCGCGCGCGCCGCAAGACTAAGCGCCTGGCTTGCGCGCGGCCCAGGACCCCACACCACGTATTTTTTCACGATTTCTATATCGCTCGTATCGGGGCGGCCGTTGCGCACCAAAGCGAGAATGCCTTCCACCACTTTCTCGCCGATCGGCATGCGGCGCACCAGATTTTGCAGACCCTGCAATTCGGCCGCCGTGATTACGGGCTTCACGGCCGCTTCGCCGGCACCCGTGGTGGCCAGCAGCATGCGGCGCTCGGCATCAAGATCGGGATAGCTGATATCGATCTGCAGCAGAAACCGGTCGAGCTGCGCTTCCGGTAGGGGATAGGTGCCTTCCTGCTCGAGCGGATTTTGCGTCGCCATCACATGAAAAGGCGCGGGCAGCGGATAATCATGCCCGGCAACGGTAATGCGGTGTTCCTGCATCGCCTGCAAAAGTGCCGATTGCGTGCGCGGGCTGGCGCGGTTGATCTCGTCCGCCATCAAAAGCTGGCTGAAGACAGGTCCCGGCACGAAACGGAAAGAGCGTTTGCCGGTGTCGCTTTCTTCCAGCACCTCGGCGCCGAGTATGTCGGACGGCATCAGATCCGGCGTGCATTGGATGCGCCTTGCATTGAGGCCGAGTGCGATGCCGAGTGTTTCCACGAGCCGCGTCTTGGCGAGACCCGGCACCCCGATCAGAAGCATATGGCCGCCGGAAAGAATGACGGCGAGAATTTGATTGATTACTTCATCCTGCCCGAAAATCACGTCGCCGACCGCGCGCCGGATGGCGGCCAGTTTGCGCCCCGCATCCTCGATGAGAGCCAGAAGATCAGCGGATGCGTTGGCGGCGGCGGGGCGCGGAGAAAAAGGCGAATTCACGGAAACCTCGGGACAGCAGGAAGAATCCGGATGTAGCATAAAGTTCCGGCCAATGCCATGAGGCGCACCGCCTAGGCTGCTACCGTCAGATATCGGTCAATAATAGAAGCGGCATCGCCATCGGCAAGCAATTGCCCACGCTCAAGCCACAGGATCCGCGAACAGGTCTCGTATAGCAAATCCATATCATGCGAAACCATCACCACAATGCCGGCATTTTCCATCAGATTCTGCATGCGGGCACGGGCGCGTTTCTGAAACGTAGCGTCGCCGGCGCCGAATACTTCGTCGATCAGCAAAATATCGCCTTCCATATAGGTCGAAATGGCAAAAGCGAGACGTACATACATGCCCGAGGAATAGGTGCGTACTGGCAGATCGATGAAAGAACCGATATCGGCGAAAGCGACGATCTCCTCAATGCGTGCGGCGATTTCGGAAGGTGCATTGCCCATCGCGAGCCCGCGATAAAGGATGTTTTCGCGCCCGGTCGCATCCGGCTCGAAGCCGAGGCCGATATTGAAGAGGCCCTGAATGCGCCCCTCTACGGTGAGCGTACCTTCCGCGATCGGATAAATGCCGGCGATGGTCAAAAGGGCGGTGCTTTTGCCGGCGCCGTTGCGGCCGATGATGCCGATGCGTTCGCCGCGCCCGATGCTGAGACTAAGACCATCGAGCGCTTTCACGTAATCGCGCTTTTCCTGCTCGGTCTCAAGTGGCTTGTGACCAAAAACGCGGAACAAATTGCTTTTGATACTGCCTTTGACGAAAGGGCCGACCGGATAGTGCAAGCCGACATTCTCAAAACGAATCAAGCAACCTTGTTCCCGCCGGTTTTCGACGGGCCTGGTACTTAAGCGGGCGGGTAAGGGAGTGACCATGGCGTTCAATAATAGAAGACGATCTTGCGCTCGTTGCGCAGGAGCATGAATAGTGCCGCCGCCCACAATCCCAGCGCCCATACGATGACGAGAGCATAAAGGGTCAGGCTCGGCACGGCGCCCTCGATTACCGGCGCACGCAGCATGTCCATGAGCGCGGCAATCGGATTAATGGCCGTCCAGCCTTTAAGCCCCGGATGATCGAAGACCGAACGCATGATGAAAACCGGCGATAGATACCACAGCATCTGCAAGCCAATCCCGATCGATTGCTGGTAATCGCGCAATTTGATGTTGACGATTGCGCTAATGATGGCGATCGGCGCGCCGAAGAAAAAAAGCGTCAGGCAAAAGGGGATCAGGAAAACCCAGTACCACGAAAAAATCGCGGGCTTGAAAATAAGTGCGTAAAGCACGAAACCGCAGAATTCCAGCAGAAAGACAATGCAGCAATACAAAACGGATTTGAGCGGATAGCCCATCATGGGCAAGCGCACTTGCCGCACATAGCTTTCGGCGCCGATAAAACTCATGGCGCCGATCAGAAAGCAGCCGGTGATGAAGTTCCAGGCAATCATACCGGAAAAAATATAGATCGAATAATCGGCGAATGTTTGCCGGAAAATAAAAACGAAGACCGCCGCCATGATAATGGTAAGCAACAAAGGCTGCAGGATAAGCCACAGAATACCGAGATAAGAGCGGCGAAAGCGCGCGCGCAAATCCGACAGCGCCAGATGCGCCCAGAAATGGCGGTAACGGAACAACCGCTTTGCGTACAGAACAAGGCCGGAAAAACCATGGGACATAGGCCGACTTTAATAGGGCCGCCAGTGGATTCAAGGGCAAGTCTATATCGGCAAAAAAGCCGTGCGGGGCGGCGTTTGTGATGCTACGTTATTTTCGCATTCGCCGCCCATTATCGCCGGACCCTCTGCGTGAAAACCGTCATTACCTTCGGCACCTACGATTTGTTTCATGTCGGCCATTTGCGCCTGCTTGCGCGCGCGCGCCAGTTGGGCGATCGGCTCGTGGTCGGGGTTTCGACCGATGACCTCAATTTTCTCAAAAAAGGCTACCGCCCGATTTTCTCGCAGGACGACCGGCGCGCGATCATCGGTGCCGTCAAAGGCGTCGATGAGACGTTTTTCGAGGAAAGCCTCGAGCGCAAGGGCGAATATATCAAAACTTACAAGGCCGACATTCTCGTCATGGGCGATGACTGGAAAGGCCGCTTTGACCAGTTCAAAAATCAATGCGAAGTTGTCTATTTGCCGCGCACCCACGGCATCTCGACCACGCAGATCAAGGAAGAAACGGTCAGGAAAGCCCTGCAATAAAAATCAACGCGGGCGGTTGATCCGGTAAAGAGAATAACAAAACCCGCTCACGATGAGTTGCGCCATAAAAACCAGAATCCGGAAACTGACTCCGTAAAAAGCGCCCACACTCGCCGGCACGTGCCATAGGGTGAGCAGATAGGTCCAGCTCCATTCCGCGATGCCGAGATTGGCGGGGGTTAGCATCAGAAGGCTTGACATGGTGGCGGGCGGTGCTGCGTAGGCAACAATACCGAGCGGCACCGCGACGCCGATGGCAATCGCGCCCAGCATCAGGCGCAGGATGACCAGCGCGAAACGGGCACTCGATAAAAACATCATGAGAGCGATAAGGCGTGGTGCCAGCAATCCTTGTCGGCGCTCATCCATCAATCCCCATTTTGTTAGCCATTTGGCCGGCAGGAGGCGGGGTGTCTGGGCGAGGATAAAGCTCGCGCCACAGATGATTCCAATGCCAAGCGCGAGCCATATATAAAAATGAAAACTGTAAAGTCCTTGCAGCAGGCTTGCTGGAATCAGGATCGCCGCGACGGTGAAATCGAAGCCCAAATCATAAAGCGCGTTCAGGAATCCCTTTTTAAGCGCGGTATTCTGCTTAAGACGCATAACCGCCGCGCGGCTGACGGCGATCGCCACCGGCGGCGGCAGGAACTGGCCGATCAGCATCGCCTGGGCCGTGTAATGCGTATAGAAAAACGGACGCGGCGCGGGCGTGCCGGAAATGAAATGCCATTTCGCCGCGCCAAGAAGAACGTAAAGAAAGGAGCACAGAGTAATGCCGGCGAAAGCCGGCCAATAAACATGCGCGATGAGATGGGCAAAAGAAGCGGGCGAAATGCCCGTGATAAAAAACAGCGCTGCGAAAAGCCCAAGCCCTAAAAGACCAGCCGCAAAACTATACCACACGAAAGTTCTTCTCATGCGGCGGCCCTTTGACCGATCTCGCGGAAAATCTCGGCGTAGCAAGTCGCGATTTTCGGCCAGGACCAGAAATAACGCGCGGCTTTCGCAAGTTCCCCGTTGCCCTCGGCCAAAGGCAGGAATTCGCGCTGGGTTTTAAGCCGCCGCGCCCAGATCGCCGCCGTATGCGAAGGCGAAGCCGGATCGACCGTCGCGGTGAGAAGAAAAGGTTTCGCCAATTGGCTGCCGGCGGCCGTCGCGGAGCTGCAAATAATCGGCAGCCCGCAGGCCATCGCTTCCTGAATGACGAGGGGAAAACCTTCGCCATAGCTTGGCAGGATCAGCAAATCGGCCGCCTGGTAAAGCTCGGCCAGAGCCGTGCCTTCGCGTTCGCGGAATGGATGTACGTTCGGCAGATTCCAATACTCAGGATCGATCGGCCCTTTACCGGCAAGCCAGAAACGCCAGTCGGGCAGCATCAAAGCCAATTGCTGGATGACCGGCAGGCCCTTCTTGTCGACAAAGCGTCCGACGAAAAGCAGGACCGGCTGATCTTCGCGCAAGGCAAATTGCTCGCGCAACTGCCAGCGTTTTTCCCCCGTGACGGGACGGAAAATTTCGCAATCGACGCCATTCGGCACGATGCGCACCGGCGTGCGGAAAATGCGGCGGCGGTGGTAATTGTCGGCGACCCAGTCGCTAACGAAAACGGTTTGTTGCGCGCTTTGCAGCATCCGGCAGGTGATAAAACGATCGGCCAGTGCCGCGAGCCCGCGCCACAGCGGGTTACGGTACGGAACCGGACCGATATGCTGCGTGATGACAACCGGTTTTTTTGCCCGGCGCGCCATGCGAAACGCCGCGATATTGCCCATATAAGGCGCGTCATGCAGCCAGACGAGGTCGGCTTGCCGCACGGCTTGGCGCAGCGCCGCAAGACTTTTCCAGCTCCAGATGGGCCAGGGTATGCCAAAGCGCCGCTCGAAAAAATTATTGGCCTTCATGGGTAAAAATTTCGCGCCGGGAATCCCTTCGTCTTTGCCGATCGCCGGTGTTTCTTCAAAGCTGGCGGCCCAGGTGAAATTGAATTCGCCGCCGGCGCCGATCTCCTCGATCAATTGCCGCACGGCGCGCTCGATGCCGCCGCCATGCAGATCGTAATAATGGCTGACGACCAGAATTTCGCCTAGGCGGCGGGGTGAAGGAGCCTGTTTGCCCATAACAAAGAGTTATGCCGCAAACGAGAACAAATTTCACGGATGATTTCGGGATGCGTCTACTTGACCGCGCGGGCGTCGATTCCTGCTTCGGCGGCAACGGCCGCTTCGATCGAGGAATCGTCCAATTTGCCGGTGATGCCCTGTTTGACGGCGCGTGCACAGGCGAGATCGAGCGCAAGCAAGGATTTATCCGGATTATTGCGGCCGCGAATATAGCGGTCGGTCAGTTTGACAACGCGCGCGCAAGCTTGCTCGCTGATTGCAAGGCCATAATGTTTTTCGAAATTGGCTTTAAGATTGATCATGATATTTTGCGTGGTCTCAAGATCGGGCGTGCCCAGCAGGATTTTCTGAAAGCGCCGGTCGATGGCGGGCTCGATACGCACATAATCGTCATATTCCTCATGCGTGGTGGCGGCGAGCATATAAATGTCGCCCGCCGTCAAATAGGGTTTGAGCAAATCGGCGATGCCGGCATAACTGGAGGCCTTGAAGGTCACCATTAACTGGTGAACTTCGTCGACGCAGAAGATCACCGGCGGCCCGCTACGCGCCGCGTTGCGCTCAGCCACGCCCTTGACGATGGGGATCAGGCGTCCTTCGAGATCGGCGCGCGATTGCGATCCGGCGCCGATCATCGACATCTCGAGCTCGATGAGGCGTGCGCCCTGCAGCATTTGCGGCACTTTGCCTGCATTGATCAGTTGCGCGAGGCCGACGAAAAGGGCGGTTTTGCCAACGCCGGCCGGGCCGATCAGAATCACATTCCGGCGCAGGCGCTGCAGGAGGATGAGGACCATATGGTCGAGCTCCGCATCGCGCCCCGAGATGGGATCGAACTTGCCTTCGCGCTCCAGCGCCGTGATATCCCGGGTATAACGACTGAGGAGGGTGTTCAACTCATCGTCCGAAATCACAAACGGTTTTTTTGGCGCACTCGAACTCATGCGGCTTTCCTGATCAGATCCCGCAACACGTAGGGCAGAATGCCGCCGTTTTTGTAATATTCGACCTCATCCAGCGTATCGATGCGACAGAGCAGGGTAACCCGATCCGTTTTGCCGTCGGGCCGCGTGATCGCGAGCGTCACATCCATGCGCGGCTTAATCTCGGCGGCGACGCCGGTGATGGCAAATGTCTCGGGCCCCGTGAGTTTCAAATCGGCCCGCGTCATGCTATCCTTGAATGTCAGTGGCAACACGCTCATGCCGACCAGATTGGAGCGATGAATGCGCTCGAAACTTTCGGCGATCACCGCGCGCACGCCCAGCAGGCGGGTGCCTTTCGCTGCCCAGTCGCGCGAGGAGCCGGTGCCATATTCCTTGCCGGCGATGATGATGAGGGGGACATTTTCTTTCTGATAACGCATGGCGGCATCGTAAATTGGCATCGTCTCGCCGGAGGGGAAATGCTTGGTGTTGCCACCTTCGGCCCCGTCCATCAGCTCGTTCTTGATGCGGATATTGGCGAAAGTGCCGCGCATCATCACTTCGTGATTGCCCCGACGCGCGCCGTAGGAATTGAACTCGGCCGGCTCGACGTGATGCTCGATCAGATATTTACCGGCCGGGCTACTCTTTTTGATGTCGCCGGCGGGCGAGATATGGTCGGTCGTGATTGAATCGCCGAACAGGCCGAGAAGACGTGCGTTCTGAATGTCGGTGACTTTCTGCGGCTCGCGCGGCATGGATTCGAACAAAGGCGGCAGTTTGACGTAGGTCGAATCCTGCTCCCACTGATAGGTCATGCCTTCGGCGGTCTTGATCGTTTGCCATTTTTGCGGACCCGCAAAGACATTCGAGTAACGCTGGCGGAACATCTCCGGCGTCAATGATTTGCGGATCTCGGCCTGGATTTCCTCGCTCGAGGGCCAGATATCTTTAAGAAAAACCGGCTTGCCATCTGATCCTGTGCCGAGCGGCTGTTTGATCAGATCAAGCGCGACTGATCCGGCGAGGGCATAGGCGACGACCAGAGGCGGCGAGGCGAGATAATTCGCCTTGGTTTGCGGATTGATGCGGCCCTCGAAATTGCGGTTGCCGGAAAGCACAGCGGCAGCGCAGAGATCGCCCTCGCTGATGGCAGCGGCGATCGGCTCGGGCAGGGGGCCCGAATTGCCGATGCAGGTCGTGCAGCCATAGCCGACCAGATTGAAGCCAAGCGCGTCGAGCTCGACCTGCAAGCCGGATTTCGCCAGATAATCGGTCACCACCTGGCTTCCAGGTGCGAGCGAGGTTTTGACCCACGGCTTGATCTTAAGCCCTTTGGCGCGCGCCTTCTTGGCGACGAGACCGGCGGCCAGCAGCACGCTCGGATTGGATGTGTTGGTGCAGGAAGTGATCGCGGCAATCACCACATCGCCATGCTTGATCTTGTAATCCGTCCCTTTGACAGCCACTTCCTTGCCGCGGGCAGCCGTGTCGACCTTGAAATTCGGCAATTCTTTTTCGAACACCTCGACCATATTGCTGAGCGCAACCCGATCTTGCGGGCGGCGGGGCCCGGCGAGCGAAGGCTCGACCGTGCTCAAATCAAGCGCGAGTGTGTCGGTAAAAATGGGATCGGGCATGGTGGCATCCCGCCACATGCCTTGCGCCTTGGCGTAAGCTTCGACGAGCGCGATGCGCTCCGGATTGCGCCCGGTGAATTTGAGATAATTGATAGTTTCGGAATCGATCGGGAATATCCCGCAGGTCGCACCATATTCCGGCGCCATATTGGCAACGGTGGCGCGATCGGCGAGCGTCATGCCATCGAGGCCGGGCCCGTAAAATTCGACGAATTTATTGACCACGCCTTTCTTGCGCAGCATTTGCGTGACCGTCAGAACCAGATCGGTTGCTGTCGTGCCTTCCTTCAATTTGCTCGTGAGCTTGAAGCCGACCACTTCCGGAATCAGCATAGAAACCGGCTGGCCCAACATCGCGGCTTCGGCCTCGATGCCGCCTACGCCCCAACCGAGCACGCTCAAGCCGTTAATCATGGTTGTGTGGCTGTCGGTGCCGACGCAGGTATCGCAAAAAGCGACGGACTTGCCGCTCGCGTCCTGATCGACCCATACCACTTGCGCCAGATATTCGAGATTGACCTGATGGCAGATGCCGGTACCAGGCGGCACCACACGGAAATTGTTGAAGGCTTTCTGGCCCCAGCGCAAAAAGGCGTAACGTTCATTGTTACGCTCGAATTCGCGGCTGACGTTTTTCTCGAACGAATCCGGTTTGCCGAAATAATCGACCATCACCGAATGATCGATGACGAGATCGACCGCACATAGCGGATTGATCCGCTGCGGATCGCCGCCGAGCGCAATCGTCGCCTCGCGCATGGCCGCGAGATCGACGACGGCCGGCACCCCGGTGAAATCCTGCATCAAGACCCGCGCCGGCCGATAGGCCACTTCCGTGTCGCTGACCCTGGTTTTAAGCCAATCGCCAAGCGCCTTGATGTCGTCGACCGTGACCGAACGCCCATCCTCGAAGCGCAAAAGGTTCTCGAGCAGGACTTTGAGGCTGAAGGGAAGCCGCGACAGGTCGCCGAGCGTCTTTTCCGCGGCCTTGAGGCTGAAATAGTCGTAAGTTTTGCCGCCGGCGGTGAGCGTCTGGCGGGTTTTGAGCGTGTCATTGCCGGTTTGCGCGGTCATGGATCACTCCTTGGCATTCGCGGGGGGGCCGGCGGACCGTCAGCCGGTCAATTTGCGATTCGTTTGCGGACATCGATTTACGGACACAGGAACGCACTGATATACTGACAGCTGGTTGCCAACAGGTTAAACCTTTCTGTTTCTGCCGCCGAGAGTCTTTTGGCATGCGCCCGAATCGCCTAGTTCCGGCCTTTTTGCTGATCTTATCGAGTATTGTGCCATGGCCGGCCAAAGCCGCCATGGTCTTCTGCAACCGCACGCCGGGCGTGATCGAGGCCGCCGTCGGTTATCGTGAAACCATCGACTGGATATCCGAAGGCTGGTGGCGAATCGAACCTGGCCAATGCGCCCGCGTGTTCGGCAAACCGCTTACCCAACGTTTTTACTTCTATTATGCGCGCGCGCTTGCGCCGCCGCCCAAGGGCAAACCACTGATGGTATGGGCCGGCAAATATGAATTTTGCACCGACAGCAAGGCTTTTCGCATCGAAGGCGACGATCAGTGCGAAACCCGTAACTATCAGACCCAGTATTTTCACGAGATCGATATCGGCACCAATCAGCGGGACTACACGCTCGACTTCCGCAATGGAAGCTCCGGCCCCTAACGGATTGTTTGCGAGGCAAATCAAGGCATTAGATTCTGTGTGACTAAGTCCTCCTCCGCTATTAAGGAAATGTGAGTAATTTATCGGCTATGCCGAATTAGTTTCATTGGCAGCTGAAGGGATTGTCCTCGGAGGCGGCTGCAATAGTTTCATGGCATCGGGAGCCGTGTGGCATGAATCCGCCAGATCTATCGGGAATCGAACCGCAAACGTCAACACCGACGCCACCGGCCGTAACCGGCGAGGCGGGCCCCAACTGGCAAGAACAAGATGGTGTATTGCGCGAATTGTGGATGTGCAATCAGTCGCCCGCCGCGATTGCCAAAGTTTTGGGCCGTTCCATTCCCGCCATCATGACGCGCGCCGCGCGCCTCGGCTTGCCGCGCCGTTTTGCGCCGGGCCGCAAACCCGGCCGCCGGCCGGTGGATGCCAATGACAGCCGGAGCGCTTCCGCAAAAACGGCGCGCTCTTCGGCCGAGAAGAAAGCCGAGAGCGTCGAAGCTTCGTCCCAGGTTTCGCCGCGCATTTGTTTGATGTGTCTCACCACTTTTCCGTCACTCGGACGGCACAACCGTATATGCCCTTCCTGCAAGAATTCAGCCGAATATGAATCCGGCAGCCGTTTGCCGGATCTCGATTTCCCAACCGGCGAAGTCTAGGAGACTGCCGCCATGCCGTTGAAAGACGCCATCGCCACCATCCTCAACCGCAATGCGTTTTACCGCGACGGTTATCGTCTCCTTTTGCGCCTCAGCATCATCCAGAGCATCGTCATCATCGTTTTGGCGGCCGGTGTTATCGCGCTCTTTCTTTCGATCGAAAACAAGCATGTCTATTTCGCCACCACCTCCGACGGACGCATCATCAACATCGTGCCGCTGGACGAGCCTTACAAAACCGACGCCGAAGTGGTTGCCTGGGCGGCCGGCACGACGCAAAAAATCATGACCTTCGGCTATCATGATTACCGCGCGCGCCTGCAGCAGGTTTCATCCGAATTCACCACCACCGGTTGGGACAGTTTTTTGAAGGCGCTCAAGGAAGCCAACATCATCGATGCGGTCAGCGCGCGCAAACTGGTGGTAACGCTTGCGATCGAAGCCGCGCCCGAAATTCTCAAGAGCACGGCCGAGAACGGCGTCTATACCTGGTATTTGCGGTTTCCGATCAGTATCAAATTTGACGGCGACCAACCGCCTTCGACCATCCATACCATGCTCTATCTGCATATCGTGCGGGTTTCGACCCTGCAAAATCCGGACGGCATCAGCATCGAGCAGTGGGTCACCGTGGCTCCGGACAACGCGAAATGACGACGGCCGTATCCAAAGACGGACTTAAAAAAAGCACGAGCGCTTCCACAAAAAAATTACCGCCATCACCACCGCCGAAAACAAAGGGCGGATTTCTAGCCGACGATCCTGTCAATCTTGATATTGTGGTCAACGAGCAGGTCGAAAGCACTCAGCATCGGCGCCTGTTGTCCGTGGTTTTCGTCCAGACGGTGGTGGTTGCTCTTCTGTCCGGATTGCTTCTTTTCATGGGGCCGGTGTTCCAGCCCATTTATAATTATTATGCGCTGAATCCCGCCGGCAAGATGATGCCGCTCACGGGGCTCACCATGCCCAACATGACCAACCAGGCCATTCTGTCATGGACCATCAACAGCGTGACCGAAATAATGACCATCGGTTTCGGCGATTACCGAATCAAGCTGGACCGCCAGCGTGTGCGATTCACAAGTGATGGTTGGCAAAATTTCGTGCAGGAATTTCTCAAACAAGATGTGGGCGAAATTTTCAAACATAACCAACTGGTGTTGACGACGGTGCCGTCCAACGTGCCGGTGATTCTTTCGCAGGGCAAAAACGAGGACGAAGTCTATGAATGGCGGGTTCAGGTGCCGGTCATCATGACCTACACCACCAACAACAACGTTACCCAGCGCGACCGGACGGTCGTTACGCTTACGATCGTTCGCGTGCCGACGAAATCCAATTCCGACGGTATCGCTATCAAGACCTGGCATGTGCGTGCGTAAAATTTGACGAATTATGCTTATCGCTTCGGTTTGCCAATGAATTACGGTGTTGCTGTTTAAACTATTCGCATCCGAAACTTTTCCCGGAGAAGATTGAGAAGGAGGTAAAAATGCCACCGTTTTTGCGATCCAGAGATTTATTAGAGACAGTGCGGGCTTCGATATCAATTGTTGTAAACGAACTATTAACTTTGACTTGCTCGAACATTAGATTGATGTGTTGCCGCCGTCCGATTCGGGGACTGCCTTTGCCGAAAAAACTTGATCCATTTTTCATGTCGTTTCGCACGGCCGGCGGCGGACTGCTTGCGCTCGGTCTCTTGATCGCAACGCCAGCTGCAAGCCACGCGCAGCAAATAGCGTCGCCGGGTTATTCGGCGAGCGCCACCGCGGTTGCGAGCCCAACCAACACTCAGGCTGCGGCGCCGGTGCTGGTGCCTTCCCAAAATCCATCCAATACAGGCGTCAGTCTTCCGACACCGCCTCCGCCCGCGGCCATCTCAAGCGACGCTTCGCAACTTGCCAATCAGGCGGTAGAAGCCGCGCAGCAGGCGCAGCCGGTTTTGACGCCCCAGCAAATGCAGGCGCAGGCCGCAGCCGAGGCGCGGGCCGAAGAGACGGCACGCGAAGTCGAGCACAATGAAAAATCTTTCGATCGCGCGTCATCAGGTCTCTTGCCCCTCTCGGGCGAACAGATCCACGATTTCATGCGTAAACTGGAAGCGACGCAGAAGGCCGCCCAGCCGCCTTCGAGCGGTCCGCCCAAAGGCGAGGTCAAGCTCATGACACTCTCACTTGATCCCGGCGTCGATCCGCCGCAGGTCAATCTGGCCGCCGGTTACATAACGACCATCACGATGGTCGATGCGACCGGCGAACCCTGGCCGATCATGGATGTCGGGGTGGGCGGCAATTTCGAAGTGACGCCGACCCAGGCCGGCGCCCAGCATGTCGTGCGCATCATGCCGCTGACGCGCGTAGGCACCGGCAATCTATCGGTACTTCTGAAGGATTTGCCGACCCCGGTTATTTTCCGGCTCGCGGCCGGCGGGCCGACCGTCGATATGCGCTATGATGCGCGCATTGCAAAGCCGGGTCCGTCCGCCAAAATTCCGCTCATCAATCGCCAGCGTCTTGAAGCCGGCGATGAAACCATCATGCTGATGCTGGATAACGCGCCGCCCAAGGGGGCCAAGCGCATGAAGATCAGCGGGGTCGACGCGCGCACGATGGCGTGGATGCTCAACAATCATGTTTATGTGCGCACGCCGCTTACGCTATTATCGCCGGCATGGGACGCCAGCGTTTCGTCTGCCGACGGCATGACGGTTTATCAAATCGGCGATGCGCCGGTGCTTTTGATGTCCGACAGTGGTGCCATGGTACGGGCGCGGCTTTTGCGGGAAGACGACCATGACAAACAATAATCTCGAAGATCTCGATCAACCAGGCATGGAACCCAACGGTGGTCTGCCGCCCCCGCAACGCGGGCTGCGCGCTAACCTGTCCGAAGCCTGGCGTACCAAGCCCCTCTTCAAGCTGTTTGTGATCATGGCGCTGGTGGGCGCGGTGATTGCTGTCAGCATCACGCTCTTTTCCGGCAGCCCGCCGGTGGAAAGCTCGCGCCTTTTCCGTCCGCCGAAAGGATTGAATCAGCCGCCCGGCGGCCCATCCTCGCCCTATTTCATCGAACAGACCGAGAAGGCCGAGGCGGAGCGGGCCAATGCCGCCATGCAAAGCGGCGGCAGCGCGCTTCCCACGCCGATCGGTTCCCCAACCAATCTTGGCGAAGCAGGAGCCGGCAAAAAAGCTCAAGATCCTCTCGTCGAGCTGCGTGCCGAGACCGAACATCTCAAACAACAACTGGCACAAGTGCAGCAACAGCAGCAACAGCAACCGGCCCGGCAGCCGGAGCAGTTCGACGACAGTCTGGCGCGGGCCATGCAGAAGGAACTGGAAAGACTAATGGATGGTTGGGAGCCGCACGGCATAAAGAATGTCTTGGTTACCAAGGAAGAAGAGAGGAAAGCCCAAGCCGCGGCGGCGGCGGCCACAACACTCGGCGGTTCGGGAGCGACGGCCATATCTGCCGCTGACGCAGCCAATACGAGCCCGCTGCAGCGGGCCAAAACCATTGTTCCTGCCGGCACCGTCAGCTACGCCGAACTTTTGACCGAGGCCAATTCGGATGTGCCGGGACCCATTCTCGCGCAGATCGTATCCGGTCCGCTTTCCGGCGCACGTGCGGTGGGCGCGTTCAAGGTTATGAACGAGTATTTGGTTCTTACTTTCACGCTCGTCAATTTCAAGGGCAAGGACTACCAGATCAACGCGATCGCGCTCGATCCCAACACGACGCTGGGCGGCATGGCGACCGAAGTGGATGAACGCTGGTTCACGCGCGTGGTGTTGCCGGCGGCGGCCGGATTCATGCAGGGCTTTGGTGCGGCGCTTTCGCAAGGCAGCTCTTCCATCGTAACCAACGGTACCACCACGATTGTCCAGCAATCCGGCAAAGGCATTTCGCAAGGTGCCTTCCAGGGCGTGGCACAGGCGGGGCAAACGCTGGGCCAGTATTTCCAGAACGCGGCCAACAATGTCCAGCCGTTGGTGCGCGTCGCCGCCGGCACGCCGATGGGCCTCTTCTTCACCACGTCGGTGACGGATCAAACATACTACCAGCAGCAACCATATTCCTGGCAGCCAGGCATGGCGGGCTATCCCGGCGCGGGTTCCTATAATGGAACGTCACCGGCGGGTTATTATCCTGGCATGTCGACATCCCTTTATCCGGGGCAGACGCCTGTGGCCGGAACCCCTCTCGGCACGACGAATACGCCTTATCCCTATGCGACAGCGCCTTATCCAGCGCTTACAAATTATAATACGACGCCTAATACGAGCATTATAGGCGCCTCACCATATGGTATTGGCACTCCGATAATTACCCATTAAATTGCACGGGTAATTTGTCCATTGCATTGCTTCGCCGGAAGCAGGAGATTGCCCCAATGACTGACGACTATGGCACCGAGAAGGACCAGGCGGATCAAGCCGGGACCTGGCAAGCTGATCGCCCGCATGAGATGCCGCCGGATGATTTTGCGGACCCGCAAAGTTCAGGCGAAGAAGCAGCCATGGTATCACAGGAAGCGGAAGCCGAGGCCGTTGACGCATCCACAGCCTCGGGAAAAAATTCCCGCTCGATTTTGCCGATGGCAGCGGCCGTCGTTGGATTGTTGTTTCTCGGCGCCGCCGTTTATTGGCAATTCGGGCGCTCTGTTCAGCCGCCCGTGCCGCCGATGGTTATGATCGCGCAAACGCAGGCAACGCCAAAGACGGCGCCAACGCCGGTGCCCGCGGCGTCAACGGGAGCGGAAGCGGCGGCAACGCAAAATGCCGGCACCTCCGATCTCAAAGGGCTATATAAAACCGCGCCGGAATCGGCAAATACGGAAACGACTCCAAAAACAGCCATGGCGACCATACCGGAAGCGCCCGCGCCGGCGAGCGGCTCGGCATCGCCAACCAGCACGGCCGCGGCGCCCAATTCGCCGCCGCTCTCTCCTCCTTCTCCTTCTTCTTCATCTTCTGCAACCTCATCGCCATCTTCGTTTTCTTCGGCGGCACCCGTGACATCCGCCGCAGCTGCAGCCCCTTCTTCAGCCGGCTCTGTGGATCCGCGCCTCGCTATATTGACGACGCGCGTTGACGATTTGCAGAAATCTCTCGACCAGGCAAACAAACGGCTAAATCAGATTGGCAACATGGCCGCAGCCAATCAGGCCGTGCCGACATCCGGCGGCCATGCTGTGCCGGCTTTGGAAGAGCGACTCAACAAGATTGAGCAGACGTTACTCGAGATACAAAGCAAACAAGCCGCCGGTCCGGAACCAAGCAAGCCAACCACCGTGGTGGCGGAAGTGACATCGCCGATGCCCGTCGTTCCCGCAAAGCATGAAAGTGTCAAAAAAGATAAGAAACCGGCCGTGCAGCATGCCGCGCAACATAAAACCGCGCCGAAGAAATCGAAGAAAACAGCGGTGAGCAAAGCCAAAGCGCCGGCGGAAATTCCGGCCGCGACGCCGCATTGGGTCTTGCGGGCAGCGACGCCGGATGAGGCTTGGGTTTCTATCAACACGACCTCGCCCGATTTACGGCATCTTCAGGTCGGCGATATTCTGCCCGGTATTGGTCGTGTGCGCGCCATCCGTCAGACCGGCGGTAATTGGGTCATCGATGGGGCGAATGGCAACATCAGTTCCGCCAAGCCCTAACAATCTGACAAGACAAACAAATCCCTGCCAATTAAGCGCTTCTTAAGCTTTTCCGCGGCAGAATCGGGTCGCGAACATAAAAATTGAAGCGATTTTTTCGGGATCGTAAAATGGCCGTCTTTCCGCTTGATATAAAAGCTGTTTTTTCGCGCTTGCGGCATCTCCATTCTTCCGCCGGCGGCACGACGATTTTCCTCGCAACACTGGTTTTCATTTTAGGCGCGCCACATCCGGCCGAGGCCCAGACGCTGGGCCATATGATGTGCAATGTGTTCGAAAATCTCGGGCCCGTAGTCTTTCTTATGAATGCCCTTGCTTATGTCGCCGGCGCTGTTCTGCTGGGGCAAGGCGTGTTGCATTTAAAAACCCACACCGAAAATCCTAATAACAATCCCCTGCATCAATCGATGAGCCGCCTGGCCGCCGGCGCCGCACTTTTGGCGCTGCCCTATTTCGCGAATGTGCTGGTTAATACTCTTTTCTTCGATGTCGGCGGCGGCGGCGTCGAGAGCTGCAAAGTTGGCGCGGTTGTTCCGATCGGCGGTGGCATCGGCGGCCTCGATGTTCTGGTGACCAATCTAGTCGGCAACATTCAGGATGCTCTCGTGAGCCTTCTGTCCGTGGTGGCCATCGTAATGGGCGTGTTTTTGCTGATCCGCGGCCTCATGAAAGGTGCCAAATACGGCACCGATCCGCGCAGCAATTCCGTACCCAACATCGCGACGCATCTGGTAATCGGCGCTATTCTCATCGTGATCGGCGAAAGTCTGCGAACGATGCTGCTCACCATTTTCGGCAACGCCAACATTCAGGATTCCGGAATCATTTTGGCCTGGGCCGACTCGCTGGATCCCACAGGGCATTTCGGCACTGCTATCACGGCGGCGCTCACTTTCTTTCAGCTGATTGGCATGATCGCTTTTCTGCGCGGCTGGTACATCATCAAGAATGCCGTCGAAGGCGCGGGTCAGGCGACGATGGCGCAGGGATTTACGCACATTATCGGCGGGGTGCTTGCGATCAATATATATTCGTTTCTGCAGATTATGGATCAAACCTTCGGCACCAACTTTCTTGGCTGAAGCGCCGGTGCGGCCTTCCGGCGGTTTAGACATTCTTAAACATTGGCTCTTGTTTAAAGTCGTAAAAGGCCAAATAAAAAGAGGTGGCGGTTAAGGGTAGCGTGCAGGAAAGACTTAAAAATAAGGCTTTTGAGTTGCCAATTAATGGCTTGTTAATGTTTTCCGACTAAATTCAAATCGAGTAAATTGCTATTTAAATTTTATCAAATTCAACCGGGGGAGTCTCAAGGAGGGCACGATGAAAAGGGAAAAACTAATCAACGATATTTTCCAAAGCCTGTTGATGGCGGCGGTAGTCGCTGTGGCGCTTCCGTTTCCGGAACTGGCTTGGGCACAAACGAGCGTCGGCACCGCCGCGGGCTCAATAAGTAGCGGCGAACTCAATCCCGTCACCACACTGGTCTCCGGCTTGTTCTATGTCGGCGGCGGCGTTTTGATGGGCGCGGGTGCTTTGAAGCTGAAACAACATTCGGAGAATCCAACCCAGACTCCGCTCGGCCATGGTCTTGGCCGGTTGGGTGCGGGCGCGGCTCTGATGGCGATCCCGTATTTCGGCAACCTCGCCGTCAACACGCTGCATATGGGCACGACGGCGGCTCCGTTTGCCACGTTTAGCACGATACCGTAAACTGGTTTGTCTCCAACGAACATCAGTACGGTGATTTTTGGCTCCTCTTCCCCTTGCTCTCGGCGTCAGGCGTCCCTCTGACGCCGAGACAAGTGTTTTCGTAAAACCCACAAAATTCAAGACGCTGGCGGAGAAGACTCTGCGGCGCGACAATTTCACTTGCCGTTATTGCGGCTTCCGGGCCGAACAATATCAACGCATCATTCCTTTCGCGGACGACGATCCGCCCTTCGTCACCGCCTGCAGTTTTTGCGAACAATGCATCATGCTGGATCGCGCCGGCCTCGCAGGAGCAGGTGCCCTCGTATGGCTGCCTGAAATCGGCCAGGCCGAACTGCATCATGTCATGCGCGCCATCTATGTAGCCCGCGCCGCCAAGGCCGAAATGTCAGACGCCGCGACGCGCGCGCTCGATGCTTTGATGGCGCGTCGCACGGATGCCAAAAAACGGCTTGGCAGCGACGATCCGTTATTGCTTGCCACTGCCATGCACGAAGCTTTGACCGACGAAGAATATAAAGGCACGAGTGCGAAGCTCGAAGGCATAAGGCTTTTGCCGCTCGATAAGCGGCTCGTGCGCACTCATAAGGGCGATATCAATCAATTTCCCAATATGGTGAAATATTGGAGCTCGCCCGCCGGGCCCTTCGGCCGTTTGCCGGTCAATCAGTGGATGGATCTATTCAAGAAAGCGACGGCCGCGGTCGGCCACGCCTGATTGTTTTTTCGCCTAAACCTGCTTTGCGCGCGACCATTTTTACCGCGCCGATCGACAAAAGCGCGATAATGGCGCCGGCAACCATATCGATAAAATAGTGGTCGCCGAAAAACGGAATCGACAAAAGCATCATGAGATTGAGTCCCAGAGCCACAAGCCCGAGCAAACCGGTTTGCCGCCAGCTATAGGCAAAGGCAATAGCGCAGACCGTGTGAAAGGAAGGAAAGGTAATAATGCCGCTTAATTTATGCGCTTCGAAATCCGGATTTATACCGGCCCGAATCGCGGTCACCTGGGCAAGCGAGTCTTTAAACAACGGCTGGATCGCGCCGAAGGCGGATTCAAGTCCGAACAAGGATGCCGGCCCCAGCGCCGGTACGAAGCCCGACAGAATTACCGTCAGCGATAGGCCAACAAGCAAAATCCAGAATGTTTCGACCAAGCGGTTTTTGCGTTGCCAAAACGAGAAACAGGCAACGAAAAGCAGGAACTGGGGCACCATGCTGGCATAAGCGATTTTAAGGCAAGTATAGAAAGAAGAATGTAAGGACCAATGAAACCACCGCGACCAATCAAAGCCCATGAGATGATCGAGGCGATCCAAAAACCGATCGGCCAGCGGATAGGGCAAGGTGCAAACCAGATAACTCAGAAGGCAAAGAGCGAGACCGGTTCCATAGCAAAGGGCGACATATTCGACGCCCAGCGACAGTCTTTGTTCCCACGGAGTTTTTTTGAGCAACAAGAAAACACAATGCAAAACCGGCAACTCGGCCATGAAGAGCAGGTGGTATAGTAATTTTGCGTTCACAAGCAAAAGCGGCAGCGTAAAACACCGCCAGGGCGAGGGCATCGCGAGCCATGTGTGGGATAGCCACACAGCGTCCAACAGGACAATCCCGGCAAGGGCGGCCCATGCCGCCGGAAAATGCAAAATTGGCGGATGCAGGATGTTTTGCACAACCGCCCGGGATGAGCTTTTCTTTGCGGTTTTCGGCATCCGGCGTTTCCCGTTCCGGAAAAGCCGGCCGCGCGCTACAGCATCGCGGCTCCCGCACCCCGGACATTCGCGTCACGCTATCTTTAATAGCCGCGTCCCCATTAATTATGTCTTAATCTTGCACCGAGGATTTAGGGTATTAGAAATTATTCCTTTGCATGCTAAGAATGATTACCAACCTGACCGCCGAACCTCGATGAAAATATGATCGGTTTTCTCAACGATTTTTTCGCTTCGATGCTGATGTCGGCTCATTTTCCGATTGAGTCCTTCATCCAGCTCGAAACCGCCGATGACGACGTGACATTGGCGGCCAGCGACGGTTCGCTGGTGAGTTTCATCAAGCTGTTCGGTTCGCGCCAGATCATCGGCGATATCGAATATCAATGGATTGTCGACCAGGCGACGCTCAAGCTCGGCGCTCGCTTCGACCGTCCCGGCTACGGGATGCAAATTTATTTCATGCGCGATCCGGGCTCGGTCGGCCATGATGTCGACCGGCTCATGCGCGGCAATCGCGCGGCGACCCGCGTGCTCGATCTCGATCTCGAGGATCTGCTGAACGAAAGGCGACGCAATCTGGTGCGCTACATGGCGCATGAAGATATTTACCTTGTGCTGTGGACGCGGCCCGGTGCGCTCAATAAAAACGAACTCAAGATGACGATCAAGCAGCGCGGGGAGAAAAAATGGGTTCCCGCGCGCGATGCCCAGTTCCCCATGCAGGCGCTGGAAGCCCTGCGCACCCGCCACAAAAGCTATGTGTCCTCGATTCTTGCGGCACTCGAAGAGATCGCGATGAAGGCACAATTAATCAACACGCATGAGGCGCTTGCGGCGGTGCGCACCAGTCTTTACCCGCAAATCGGCCACGAAGATTGGCGTGCCAACCTGCCGGGTGATCCCTTGATGCCGCGTGCTTCCTCCCGCACCGGCAAGGATGCGTCCGATATTTTATGGCCGCCTTTGCGCCAACAATTATGTACGGGCGATGCCGCGATTGTTTCTTCTTCCATCGTGCGTATCGGCAGCCTCTTATGGGGCGGCGTCGATGTAACCTTGGCGCCGGCCGAACCCTCGCCCTTTCCGCAATTGCTCGCGCGCCTGATCGATAATGATGTGCCGTTCCGGCTTTCGTTTCTGGTCGAAAGCGGCGGCGCGCAGGGAATCGGGTTCCGCGCTTTCGCGGCGGCAGTGCTCGGTTTCAGCAACGAAGTGAATCGCCAGATCCGTGAGTCGCTTAAGGCTTTGCAGCAGTTGTCGCATAGTGAACCGATCGTGAAATTGCGCATCTCGATCGCGACTTGCGCGCCATCCAATGATCGCAAATTGATGGAGACACGGCTCGGCGCCTTAACGCAAGCGATTGAAGCCTGGGGTTATTGCCAGGCGTCTTCAGCCGGCGGCGATCCGTTGGAAGCCTCTTTATCTTCGGCGCTCGGCATTGCCTGCGCCTCGACGGCACCGGCGGCCGTGGCGCCATTCCGGGAAGTGGTCAAATTACTGCCTTGGCAGCGGGCCTCCTCGCCATTCAACGAAGGTTCGGTTTTGTTCCGCACGGCCGATGGCCGTATCTGGCCCTATCAAATGGGCAGCACGCTCACCACCACCTGGTTCGATCTGCTGTTTGCCCAGCCGGGTGCCGGCAAATCGGTGCTGATGAACGCGCTTAATCTTGGCACCGTGTTATCGGCCGGTGTTTCGCGTCTGCCCTATATCGCCATTCTCGATATTGGCCCGTCTTCGGCGGGTCTTATCTCGCTGATCCGCGACGCTTTGCCAATCGAGCGGCGTTTTGAAGCTGTGCATGTCAAACTGCGCATGACGCCGGAATATGCGATCAATCCTTTCGACACGCAGCTCGGCTGCCGCCACCCCTTGGCCGAGGAGCGGGCTTATCTCGCCGAGCTTCTCACGCTGCTTTGTACGCCGCCGGGGCAGGCCACTTATGATGGCATGACGCAATTGGTCGGGCTTTGCGTTGATGAGATGTATCGCTGGCGCGACGATGCTGGCGCCAATACCGAGGCGCGGCCCTATCTGGTGCGGGTTGAGGCCGAAGTGGACGAGGCGCTCGAGAAATTCGACATTCATCTGCCACATGATCCCTATTGGTGGGATGTTGTCGACGCCTTGTTCGACAAGGGAGCCTATCATGAGGCGATGCTGGCCCAACGTCATGCCGTGCCGACTTTGGTTGATGCGGTCACGGCGGCGCGGCGGCCGCAGATCCGGGCTCTTCTGGAAGGAACCCAAATCGGCGCTTCGGCCGAGACCGTCATTCACGCGTTCGAACGTATGATCGCCTCTTCGGTGCGCGAATTCCCGATTCTGGCATCCGTCACGCGTTTCGATATCGGCGGCGCACGCATGGCCGCGATCGATCTGCAGGATGTATCGCCGCAAGGCGACGAAATCGCCGACCGCCAGACCTCGATCATGTATATGCTGGCGCGCCATGCCCTGATCCGCTCCTGGTGGATGGGGCCTGATGCCCTGCGTACGGTGCCGGAACGCTACCGCCCCTATCATGAGGCGCGATTGCGCGATATTCGCGAAAGCCCGAAACGCATTTGCTTTGATGAATTCCATCGCACCAGCCGCACCGGCGCCGTACGCGCGCAGGTGGTGCGCGACGTGCGCGAAGGCCGCAAATGGGGTGTGCAGATTGTCCTTGCATCCCAATTGCTCGACGATTTCACGAGCGAAATGGTCGATCTTGCGACGGGCGTATGGGTATGCGGCACGGCGGTCTCGGACCGCGCTATTGCCGACACGGCCGACCGTTTTGGTCTTTCCGAAACCGCGCGTTGGGTTATGCGTTATCGCCTGACGGGGCCGCGGCCCTCAGGCGCGCCGGTCCTTCTTTTACTCAGCACCAATGAGGGGCGCTATGAGCAGCATCTCGTCAATACGCTGGGTCCGATCGAACTCTGGGCGCTCTCAACCTCGGCCGAAGATGTCGATTTGCGCAGCCGTCTTTACACGGCGCTCGGTGCCGTGCGCGCGCGGCAAGTTCTGGCCCAATTCTTTTCCAGCGGTTCGGCGCGACAGGAAATTCGCCGCCGCGTCGTGCTGCGGACCGAGAAAGGCGAAATTGAATCGGGCGCCACTGTCGCCGTCATCGATGAAATCGCTCGCGAACTTTTGGCCTTCGCACGCAGCGGCGCCACCCCGCAAGTGCCGGTCAAGACATGAGCAAAAATAAGATCGCACCCTAGGCAGGATGGATTGATTGATGTCCGCCAATGCGCCCCGCCCCGAAGCCGAACCCGCCTGGACCATGATTCTTATGGTTCTCATGCTGGCGCTTTTTTTCTGGGCGATCTGGTATTTTCTCAAACCCCAGTTTCTCGAATTTCTGCGTTATTTGCGCCTTTTGGAATTGTGGGTGATCGGCATTTTCACGCATCAGACCCATGCCTGCGCTTCCTGGCTGCGCCAGGCGCCCATCGGCAATGCCTCGCCTACGGTGGAGAATGCGCAACTGGCGCGAGCCTGTTTCGGCGCGGGTTATGTCGACACATTGCCGCCCGATCAGGAAATGGATTATTTCAACCTGTCGGGCGCCAGCATCGGGGCCATCGGCCATTTGACCGCGCGCTATCTTCGTATACCGGTGGCTATCGGCTGCATCGGCGTGGCCTTTTATGTGATTTACTTTTCACCGCGCAACAAATTCAGGGTGCGCCATACGCTCGAAAGCTTCATCAAGGTTCAGGCCAAAATGTGGCCCGTGATCGCGCCCATCGTGAATTTTAAACCATCCAATTACAGCGCGCGCATTCCGGGCCAGACGGTGCCCGATCAACTACCGCCTTTTGCCGAAGCTCTTTCGCCCGAAGAGTGGATCGCCTGGCACCGCATTACGGTAACGAACGGGATTCCCGACCGCGAAGCGGCGCGGCGCGCCTTCATTCAGCAACTGGGACCGCGCTGGCAAGGCGTTGATGGCCAACCGCCCTATATCCGGGCCTTGTTTGCTGCCTGCGCGCTTAAGGGTTCGCAAAAACGCGAGGAAAGCGACGATCTACTCGGCCAGCTTTCAATCTGCTGGACGCCTAACGGCGGATTCGCAATGACGCCCGAGATCGCAAACCAGGTCGAGCGTATCATGCGCGATGCGTCGCTCAGCGGCGAAGTTGCGAGAGTTGCCGAAAGTCATGCTTACCGGACTACGGCCGTGCTCGGTGCGCTTAAATGGGCGCGCAGCATGGGCGGCGTTCTTGCGTCAGCCCAGTTTTTATGGCTGCGCGCGGTCGACCGAGCGCTATGGTATCCGCTCAACAATCTGGGACGCCGTTCGTTCCATGTCGAAGGATCGGGTGCCATGGCGCATTTCATGGCCGAAGAAAGTGCGAAAAAACCGTTGCCGATGCCGAGGGTCGATACAGCCATCATCGCGCTCAACCAATTTCTCGCCGATCCGGAGAAACGCACCACGGGGATCCCGCCGCGCGAGGAACCGAAAAACAAAAAGTGACGAGGGTGAAATCATGTTTCTAGGCGAAAAAAAACCAGTCGAAGTGCGGCGCATCGGCCAAACGCTGGTCGCCACGTTCCGCAACAGCAACCCTCCGCTTATCTGGAAGTTTGATCTCGCGCGTCATCACAGTTTCACACTCGCCTTGCAAGGTGATGAGGGCGATCTTGAACTCGGCATCACCTCGCCCAAGGGCGAGTTTTATTCGATTGCCCGTTTCGCCGTGCGCGAAGACGCCGATCTGGCTTTCACGGCTGTGCAGAAAGTGCTGATGAAAAAAGGCGGGCGGTTCAAAAAACTGCTGGCGTGGCTCGGCGGCATTCTTGTATTGCTGGGGGCCAGCATCCTGATCGCGGGCTATTTCGCAAGCCATACTTTCCCGCTTATGCGGGGCTCACAATCGTCTTCTGCTTCACAGACGATCCCCCGCGGCGTGCCGGTGCCGGCCGATCAAGCGGTTACGCCGCCCAATTAACCGGAGGTTCACCATAATACCGCAGGACTTTTGGTCAAAAATACGCTAGAATAAGGCTGTTTTAGCAGGCGCAGAAACTAAGGTGCTTTCATGCCTATGGTATTGTCGAAAAACGCGCGGTCGAATCGCGCCTTTCACCGCGATGTGCGCCCGGTCTCCGCCCGCATTACCGAAACCCTTGAGCGGCCCTCCTCGATCGCGATGACGGGCATCATCTTCGCCGTCCTCTTTTTGCAAAACCTGCCTTATGTCACGGCCAATCTCGATCTGATGACGGTGATGGCGGTCTTTTATTTTCGCTGGATTTTTAAACGGCCGTTCATTCTGCCGTTCAAATTTCCCCAATACGCCAATCTGCCGGATCGGCACAATCCGCCACCGGGCCGCGGCGGGGTCGGTAAGTCGGAAGGCATCATGTATATCGGCAATGCCGACGATAAGGACGAGGAATTTTACGGCCAGGAATTGTGGCTCTCCAATACCGATGCCCGTATGCACACGCTTTATCTTGGCACGACGGGTTCCGGTAAAACCGAAGGACTCAAGGCCCTTGTGACCAATGCGCTCAGCTGGGGTTCGGGTTTCGTTTATGTCGACGGCAAGGCCGACACCGATTTATGGGCGGGCTTTTATGCGCTGGCGCGGCGCTTCGGACGCGACGACGATCTGTTCGTGCTCAATTACATGACCGGCAATACCGATTCCGGTTCGGTGTCGAACAGCATGAACCCGTTTTCGAACGGCTCTTCCTCCTATCTTGCTAACATGATTACGAGTTTCATGCCGGATGCCGGCGGCGACAACGCGATGTGGAAAGAGCGCGCCGTCGCGCTTATGTTCGCATTGATGCCGGCGCTCACCTACAAGCGCGATCACCAGGGCCTCCTGCTCGATATCGGCGTGGTGCGCGACAACATCGAATTGCAGGCGATCATTCGCCTGGCCCGCGATTCTAATGTGCCCGAACGCGTCACCCACGCCTTGCAGGGCTATCTGCGCACTTTGCCCGGTTATGTCGATGCCGCGTTCGACGATGAAGGCAACGAGCGGCCGCCCTCGCCCGATCAGCCGATGTACGATTTGCAGGTGGCGCGCCAGCAGCACGGGTATCTGTCGATGCAGTTCACGCGCTCCTTGCAGATGATGGCCGACGAATACGGTTATATCTTCAAGGCCCAACTGGCCGACGTCGACGTGCTCGACGTTGTGCTCAATCGCCGCATTCTGGTTGTTTTGGTGCCGGCGCTGGAAAAATCGGGCGACGAGGCAGCCAATCTCGGCAAAATCGTCGCCGCCAGCCTGAAGGGCATGATGGGCGCCACGCTCGGCAACACGGTCGAGGGTGCCTGGGAAATGGCGATCGGCAGCAAGCAGACGCGGTCGACCTCTTCCTTCATGACGGTATTCGACGAGGTCGGTTATTACACCGCGCAAGGCATGGCCGTGATGGCGGCGCAGGCGCGCTCGCTCGGCTTTTCGCTGGTGTTTGCATCCCAGGATTTGCCCTCGATGGAAAAACGCGTCAAGCAGGAAGCGAAATCCATAACGGCCAACTGCAATCTCAAAATTTTCGGCCGCATCGAGGATCCGACCGACACCAAGGATTTCCTCGTCAAACATGCGGGCACCTCCTGGGTGCTGGAAACCAAGGGCATGACGGCCCCGACCAACACGGTCTCGAGCTTGTTTATGACGCATCCTTTCTATGACGACCGCGGTACCGCCAGCGTGCAAAGCCGCGTGACCGTCGATTACGACCATTTGCGTAACCAGCGCGAAGGGGAAGCGACCCTATTCTTCTCCGACTGGATCGTGCGCGCGCGCATGTTCTATGTGGCGCCTGAAAAAGTGAAGGCCTTACGCGTCCATCGGCTTTTGGCAGTACCGGGCACGACATCGTCCACGGCGGCGCGCGAACGCGCCATGCATGAGCTGATCGCGAAATTGAAAGACCCCGAATGGACGGCGGCTGAGGCTGGTCCTGCCGTGGCGACCTCGGCCGAGATCGACGCGATGGCCAAAGGCCTCGCCACCGCCAATGAGACGAAACACAATCAACTCGAGGCCGGCATCATGGCGCTCGCCAGCGTTTCGATTCTGCCGCCGAAGGTCGAAGCTCCGGCCGAAAAAGCCGCCCGCCCGGTCGCTGGCGAAGGCAAAGCCATTGGCGCCGGCGCGGCGGCGAAAAAGAGAGCGCCTGCTGCGACTGCTGAAGAGGAAGCGCATGAACCAAGGGAACACCGCGCGGGCCAGACGCCGCTGCAGGAAGGCGATCAATATGCGATCGAGGATATAGAGCGCGCGCCGGGCATGGCCGCGCAAGCTCCTGCGGCTGGCTTCGCCGGCACTGACAGCGACTTCGGGGTTATCACCCATCCGGATCTTGCCGGCGAGGAGATCGGCAGCGTCATGGATGTGCAATTGCCCGAAGACATCGCCACGCTGCTTGAGCAATCGGCGAAAAAGCTCAATCGCGGCCTGACAGGCTCCGAAAGCCGCTAAAACTCTACCGAAATCGTCTTGGCAGGATTTAGGCCGGTAAAGCCGGCTACAATTTCCATTTTTTGCGTGCTAGGACTGGGAGAGCCAATGCTCATTCTTCATATCTTCACCAACCACGCCTGCCGTCGCGTCGAACGCTACGCAGCTGCGGTTATGCTCGGCCTGCATGAAGCCGGCGTGACGCAAACTATACTCATGCCGCCCGGCAAATCGCGCTTTGGTGAAATACGGGCCGCGGGCGTTATGATTGAATCGCGGCCGCTGCCGGCCGGTCCGCGCGTATGGCAGCATTTTTCATTGCGCCGATTGATTGGCCGGTTGCGGCCGAATGTGATTCATTGCTGGACGCGCACGGCCGCCCAGGCTCTGCCGCCATGCGACATTCCGGTGATCGCCTGGCTTGGCGGCGAGGATGATCCGCTTCATTTTCCACTTGCTAACTATTTTGTCGGCGTCACGCCGCACATTGCTGCGCATTTGGTGAACCATAATGTGCCGCGGGCAAATATCCGCTTCATTCCTGTTTTTTCCACGATGAAACCCTCACCGCCGCTTGAGCGCAACCGGCTAGCAACGCCAAGCACGGCAAAGGTTCTGCTCAATTTGTCGAGTTTGCAGCCCGCGAGCCGTCTCGATCTTTTACTGAAGACGCTCTGCGATTTGCCGGATTGTATCTTATGGCTCGCGGGTCAGGGACCGCTGCGGCGTGAGCTTGAAGCTCAAGCGCGTGACACCGGCGTCGGCGACCGCGTGCGGTTTGTTGAGCCCGGCCTTGACCGCGGGGCCTTGCTGCGCACGGCCGATCTCTGCGTTTTGACCGCGCCCGATGAGTCGCTCGGCGCCATTATGCAGGATAGCTGGACGACTGGTACCCCGCTGATTATCTGTGGGTACAGCGATGACATGAGAACCAATGAAAATGATGCTGGCTTTTTAGTCGCCGATCCGTCCACCCTAACCCACGCCATTCGCCGGGTTCTGGTGGAAGAAGATGTACGTCGTCATCTGGTGGGGCAAGGTTATGCCAACGGACACAGTTTTTATACGCGCAGCTCCGTGATCCAGCAGTGGGCCGAATTTTACCGCAAAATAAGCATTCAGCATTCATCCATCGGCATTCGGGAAGAAAAAGGGAGCATAAAAGATATGTTTCCCCGCATGCTGAATGCCGACCCCTGAATACTGTTTCTTCATGCACATCTTCTTTATCAATCTTGCTCGCGCCACCGAACGCCGCCAAAATATGGAACGGCAATTTTCCGCCCTTGGCCTTGAGGGCGAGCGTCTGGAAGCAACCGACGGCCAAACACTCAGCGCGCAGGATCGCGCATTGGTCGACGATCAAAAGCGCCGGCGCATCACACCCTATCCCCTCTCGGACAATGAGATCGGCTGCTGGTTGAGTCACCGCCGCGTCTTGCGGGCGATCGCGGATGGAAGCGCCGCCATGGCGGCTGTTGTCGAAGACGATGCCGCGCTTGCCCCCGAATTTCCGCGCGTGCTGGAAGCGATCGAGCGCCAAGGGCCGAATTTCGATTTCATCTTTTTGCACCGTAAATTTAAAAACAATGAGATTTTTGTTCCGTGCCGGGCGCTGTTGCCAGGTCTTAGTCTCGGGCGTGTGGGGCCTGCGCATATGGGGGCGATTGCCTATATCGCCTCGCGCGAAGGTGCGCGCAAATTTCTTGAATATGCGCCGCGTCTCGCGCATGCCTTTGACAAGGAAATTCACCGCTATTGGGCGAATGGCTTTGACATTTACGGGCTCGAACGGCCGGTGGCCGAACATGCCGATCAGGGCCATTCCTTTATCGAGGAAACGCGCGCGCAGGACAGTTCGCACCGGCGCGTCCGTTACCTGGATGCCGATCGTTTTTACTGGCGGTTGATGCGCGGCGTCACGCGTCTTTCCGACAGTATTCATAAACGCCGCGCCTGGATGGCTTACAAACGAAAAGGAAAAAACATATCATGAAGCCATCCGCAAATTTTTTGATCCAGAGACTGCCCGGCTTTTGTTTGTTTATTTTCGTGGCGGCGGCAACCATTGGCGTTTTTACGGGCGGCATATGGGCCACGCTCGGCCTTGGCGGCGCGATCGTCATGTTTGCCGCCATTTGGCGGATCGAGGGCCGCGCACCTTTGCCAACTTCCGAAGTCCTTATCTTTGTTTTGTCGGCGCTGTGGGTCTTTGCGATTCTCAATTTCCAGTCCTCGCAAACGTCTTTGTCCTGGGCCATGTGGGAGCAGTTGGCGACCATTTTTCTGCCGCTCTGTGTTTACGCGAATGCGAGCATTCAAAAACGGGCGGCGTCTCCCCGGTTATTCAAAGTGCTGCCTGTGGCGGCGGCGATCGGTGCGCTCGCGCTTGGCGTTGAACTCAGTCTGCACGGCCCCTTATTGAAATTGGTGCGCGGTCCTGCTGCCGGTCTTTTTCAATACAACCGGGGCTTTTCCTATTTGGTTGTGCTGGGTTTTCCCATTATGGCCGGGCTTTGGGTTACCAAAAGACGATGGCTGATTTTACTCTTCATTCTTATTCTTTTGCTGCCGGCGAGCTTAACCGAATCGCGCGCGGCGAAGCTTGCCGTGGTGCTGGGATTACTGACGGCGCTGGCCGCGCATCTTTTGCCCTTGATGACGCGGCGGAGTTTGATGGCCCTCTCGATCGTCGCGATCGGCTGGCCTTTCGCGGTGCAGCAACTTTTTCTCCATCATCATAAATGGATCGAAAGTCTGCCATCCTCATGGCAGGACCGTATGGAATTATGGGATTACATGTCGTACCGCATTCTCGAGCGGCCTATTTTCGGCTGGGGCCTGGGATCGAGCCCGACGCTGCCTTTGGCCGAACCGCACGGTTCGCTTTACCGCTATGAGCTGGTGAGCGCGCCGCATCCGCACAATGCGATTATTCAATTATGGGTCGAACTTGGATTACCGGGGCTCGCCTTCGGCCTCATTTTCGCGTTTTTCATGTTAAACCGCGCGGGCCGGCTACCTCATTCCTTGATGCCGTTCGCCATGGGTGCCTGGATGGCTGCTTTTTGCCTTGCCATGATTTCCTACAATTTCTGGACCGATTCGCTGTGGTCGGCGCTGGCGCTTACGGCTTTTGCTTTCGCTTTGTTGCAGAGACAGAAAAAAGAACCTGGCAAAGGAAGTTAATGAGCCGTTAATTTCCTTGTCGCAATGATAGTGGATCCCGGCTTTCGCCGGGATACGATCTTTTCTAAATGCGCACAAGCGCAATTAGAAAAGATCTAATTAACAACTCGATAACATTTATGGAAATATGATGAAGATGACTCTTCGCGTGCGGGGCGTTCTATGAACAGAAAATCAGGACGTGTTTCCGTCATCCTGGCGGCCTTTGCGGCGCTGTTGATAATTGCCATGCCGCATGATGCCTGCGCGGCAACCGGAACATTGCAAAATCCCGATATGTCGAATTGCCGACAAAATTGGTACCAGGGCTCGATAAAGCGGGCGCAGGATAAAGCGCAGGGCCTCAGTAAAATCTGGAGCAATGTGACGCCCCCCAATGTAAACGGAAGCTGTCTGACCAATCTTATGAGCATGTTCAGCCTGGTCGGCAGCATTACGGATCCGTTCAACCTCATTTGGCAGCTGGTCCTTGCCGCCATTCAAAGTTTCATCGATCAGATTTGCCAACAGGTTATGTCCGCCGTCACCGGCGCTATCAATCTGATCAAAGGTGCGCTTTGCATTCCAATACCAAGTATGAAACTGAATTTTAGTCTGAGCGGGGGCAGTTTCGGCGGTAGCAGTTCTTGTAACGGGGTTGCGTTACTGGGCGTTTCGGCTAGCGCGCAAGTGGGGCCGGCCCTACCGCCGGTCTGGCAATGGAACAGCAACCTTCAGCCGCGTTGACCGTGATGGATCAAACATGCGGACATTGAAAAATAAGTTTCGAAAAAGACATTCTGTAAACCGATTGCCGCTCGTTGCAATGATCTTTCTGACATTGTTTCTCACTGTAACGCCGCCGGCACCCGCCATAGCCCAATGTTGCGGTAACCAAGCCACAGAAACGACTTTGCTTGGATTTAAGGCTGCCGATCTTGCTCAACTCGGCGTGATCGGCAGTTTGATCAGCAGCGTTCTGACCGTCGTTCAATATTTGCAGAATACTCTCTTTCCGCAAGGTTTTTCTTCCGTCTCCGCCGCGGTCGTCGGCAGCAGCACGTTGCAGGCGAAGGGCAATGCCAATAACACGAACGCTCTCATGCAATCGAATTGGCAGGGCATATGGAACGGCCAGGTTGCCGCATTGCAGCAAGATGCGACCGCGCCGGATCAATCGACGGCTTGTCCCATGATTGCGGATGCGCAGAATTACAACACGCTGCAGGACGCTATTATCAAATCCGGCCGGCAAGAAACGGCCCTACACGCTGGTGAATGTAAAACGGGAGCTACGCCGGTCGCCTGCGCGCAACAGATACTTGGCCAGCTCTGCAAGCTCGGCATGTTGCCAACCGTGTCCACGGGCAGTTATGGCCAGTACATTTCTCAGATGGGCTGCTCGAGTGATTCAAATTTCACCGATGCCGCCGTCTCGAGCTGGTATAATTGCGGCCCGATTGGAATGGCCGTGCCGGACAATGTGACCATAGACTCCAAGACAGGCAATCTAGATTTTTCCAATATTACAAAAGGTAACGGAGATTGCCGCACCGACGGGCGCTGTTTCGCGGCGGCCGTCTTGCATTGCGAACTTATGGCTTTGGAGAATCCTGCCGACACACCGCCCTATGGCACCAGCGCGCCAGTTACGCAACAAATCACGGCACAGATTGTCAAGGATCTTACGATTACTTCCCACAAACTCGACAGCTTTCATCAATGCATGCAAGATATAGGCTATCGTTCGATCTGCGGCCCAAATGCTTCGAGCGTGGCTATCGCGGCTGTTGGCGGCACGGCGAATTGTTCCCAGCTTCAACAAGATGCTTGCAAAAAGCTCGGTACGGCACCGGCTGCGGGCGCCAGCACCGGCACCGGCGGCGACGGTCAAGGTGTGGGCATAATGACCCCGGATATTCAAAGCTGCATGAGCGGTAATACCGGGCTCAGTCTGGCCGAACGGGACCGTGATACGCTTTTTGCTCCTTGTCTGGACACGAACTATGCAACCAATATAGCGCCGAGCATGAAAACCAACGACGAGGCTCAACGAGATGTGAATACCTGCCGTCAGAAGCTTTCGGAGTTTTACCGTAGTATGAGACAATGCAACGGGGTCCGCTTCAGCGGCTCCGCGCAGGGCGTGGAACAGTAATTCTTTCGATTTCAGCCGTATAAATGTAACAGTCTGTTTTTTGAGAATTTGGTCCGATTTGCCGTTCGGTAACTGTTAACCATTTCAACTGCATAGTTTTGCCCATGGCCGAAAGCGCTGCCCAAACTCCTGACGGAAAAGCCACCGCTCCCTCGGCGCGCATGCAAAGCCTTCTGTTGACCTTCCGTCAGATCGGCATGCCGCTCCTGCAGGCTCTGGCCGAAACGCCGGCGGCCGAAGGCCAGCCGCCGCAACCCGCAAAGATTGGCCAGTTTGGCCCTCTCATCGACAGCACCGTCGATTTAAGCCGGGCTCTCGCCGCGCAACTGGGCGCAAGCGAGGAACAGGTCGATGCCTGGGTAAGATGGGCACTTGCTGGTGCGGCAAGCCAATTAGTCGCCTCCAGCTTCCGCGCCACGGGCCAGCCTTTGTCAGCTGAGGATTCTACGCGCATCGCCGGCCTTGTGGGCGAATTGCAGGACAAATTCAAATCGCAAATTCCGACCGGCAGCGAGCAGATCCCCAACACGGTCGCCACCTTCCGCGCCAAGATGACTGAAGCTTTGGTGCCGGTGGTGGGCGCCATTGCCCAATACTCTTTCGGCCGCGCGGAACATGCCTTGCTTGCGGATGTGGCCGAGCGGCTCGTGCGCACGGCCGATCAGGTGACGCGCGCGCTGGCACCCGCCGGCAGCTCGCCCGAGGAATGGCGGCTTCTGTGCTGGAACGTGCTGAAGGCGGCGGGGCAGATTTACACGGAGTCCCATTACGCCGAGGCTGATCGCCTGCTTTACATGAATCCCGACGAACGCGCGGCCTATTTCGCCAAGCATGGCAACATCGTGCCGATGATCCAAGTTTGGCAGGCCTTCAACCAGCGCATGGCGATGCTGGCGACGCTGGCGACGTATCTCGAGGCGCCGGCCGTGGCTGACGCGTCCGATCCGTCCCAGGCCTGGCAATAGGAGATTTGATGCTGACCGTCCAAGCGCTCGCAACCTGCCTTTTGATGGCGTCCAACACGTATCAAGTGCCGGCCGCCGTCATGATCGGCATCATGCATGTCGAGGGCGGCCATGTCGGGCAGGAAGCCGGTCCCAATATCAACGGCACTTACGATCTGGGACCTATGCAAGTGAACAGCCGCTGGCTGCCGCAGCTTGCGCAAATCTGGCATGTAAGCGAACACACGGCGCGTCTGTGGGTGCGCGACAATGGTTGCGTCAATGTGCATGTGGCGGCGTGGATTTTGAAACAGAAGATCGTGGAGACCGGCAGCCTCTATGGCGGCATCGCCAATTATCATTCGGCGACCCGGGGAATCGGCTATAGTTACGCGAACAAAGTGGTAACGGTAATGGATCGCAAAGGTCTCATCCGGCATGAGGGCGGAACGCTTTTGCCCGCCTACAAATATGCGGAGCGGTGAATGAAGATCACGAGGAGCCAATGAATCCGAAAACGTATATGCAGAAAAATTTAACAATCCTCGTTCTTTTCGCATGGATAAGCATGCTGGTTTGGTCCGCGACGGCCAAATCAACCGAGCCCGATCCTTCGGCTACGCCGATGCTGCAGCAACTGATCAAATCGGGTGCCAAAGTTTATTACTTAGGAAAAAATGCGGGCGTGGATGGCTGGTTTATCATCAAGGATAATCAGGTCCAGATCGGCTATGTGCCGCCCGAGAATAAAAATCTTATATTTGGTGTGCTGATCGACAAAGACGGCCAAAGCACCAGCGCGCTGCAGATCAAGAATTTGTATGACAACAATCCGGAAGTCGGCAAACTGCTGACCAACATGCAGACGCCGGCGACGCCACCAACGCAAACCGCGCCCGCACCCAGCCAAATAAATAGCTACGATATGGGCATACCGCCGATTCCGATGGCTGCGTCGCCAAACCCGTCGGTACCATCGATTGCGGCACCTGCGGCTTCACCCGGCGAGCGTCTGTTGCAGGCGCTGCAAACTGCCGCCGGTGTCAATATCGGTGCCGCCTCCGCCCCTCGGCTTTCCATGGTGGTCGATCCCAACTGCCCTCATTGCCAGGCGGCCTGGCGTGCTTTGCGGGATCCCGTCTTTGCCAGCAAATTGCAGATCCGCCTGGTCCCGATCGGCGAGGTGGATCCCGACAGCGAACGGGCGGCGGCACAATTGCTCGGCTCCGCCAATCCGCTCGAGGCGTGGGATAAATATATCGGCGGCGACCATAATCAACTGGCGGGGACGCCGGATGGAATTCGTCTCACGGCCGTGCACAACAATCGCCTCCTTGTCGATGCGTGGCACATTCAGATGACGCCCTATATGGTCTATCGGGCAAAAGACGGGCAGGTAAAAATCGTGCAAGGCGAGCCGCAACAGGCCGCCGCTATCGTCAACGATATCGCGCCCTGAGGATCCTATGACCAACTGGCTCGAAAAATTTGTGCCACGACTTCCCCAGGGACCAACGAACCGCAATTTATCCGTCGATGTAAATCAGAACCGTCCTCTGGCTCCGGGTCAAAACAGTTTCTTGGCTGGCGTGCCCAACGCCTCGCTCATCTATGGCGCGGCGGCCAGCGCGCTCTTTGTCATTGCGCTTTGTTTCGTGTTTCGCGGCCGCTGGATCACCGGCTTTTTGATCATGCTGCCGGCCGGTTGCTTCCTTGGTTATGCGCTGCATTTTCTCAAATACCCGCGTTGAGGAAGTTAAGAAGATCTAAACGATTAGAAATGAAGATGAAGCTTTGGTGATTTGAATCGGTTTCGAAAAGATTGCAATTTTTAATACATGCCGGAATATCACATGGCGCGCTATCCCGGCGAAAGAGAACAAGGCGCCAGTTGAAATGAGGCAACAGGCGGGCTTATACAAATGAATCGTCAAACGAATCAGCTTTGGCAGATAATTATGCGCTTGCGACCGAAACTTTGGGCCCTTCTGGGCACAGCACTGTTGCTGGCGGCATGCGAGCAGCAAACCACGACCGTTACGCCGGTGGCGAGCGAGCCGGATATAGTCACCGCCAAACTGGAGCAAGCGGCCGATCGCGCTTCGCAGGCGCTCGATACGATTGCCGGCGTCGAACAGCAGCGCGCGCCGATTCTGCCGCCGGTCGAAGATTATTCGATGGCACCGCCCAATTTGACGCAGCCGATCACCATTCGTTGGTCGGGCCCCATCGAACAAATTTCCAAGATGCTCGCCGACCGCGCCGGATTGCAATTCCGCGTCAAGGGACGCGTACCGCCGGATCCCATTACGGTAACTATCGACGTCTACGAGGAGCCGCTTTTCCAAGTGTTGCGGGATATCGGTTTGCAGGCGGGGCAGCGTGCCGATCTTGCCATCGATGCCCGCAGCGGCGTCGTCGAGGTACGCTATGTGTCGATTGATAAATCCTGACCACCGGCGGCTCGTTGCCGTTCTCGGTTTTATGCTAGCGTTGGCAGGCGCACCGGCGGCCCAAGCAACAACGACAACAAATCTCAATCAGCCCCCGCCCGGACCTTTCATAGCGCCAACGGCACCGCCCAGCCTCTCGTCTCTCACGGTTGATATGCCCGATCCCGCCGCCGGTCCTTCGCCGCCGCCGCCGGTTCTGGCGGAGTTGCAGGAACAGGCCACCGGCCAGGAAGTAAGCCCCGATCAGCTTGGCTTGCAAATTCGCGCCGACGCGCTGCGCGAGGGGGCTTTGTCTTACGGCGCACGCGGCGGTCTTGCCCATCGCACTTTTCAAATTCAGCGGCGTCTCGCCGAATATGACGCAAGCCTTTCCAGGGCTTTTAATTTTCGGCGCCTGCTGATCGCGGCACCTTCTGGTCTTCTGATCGAGCCGCCGATCGTGTCCGAAGCGCAGCGCGCGGTCATCGTTGCCTCGGGCGGCCAGGCGGCGGCCGTCGCCGATCGCGTCTATCGTATCAACCGTATCGCGCGCATCGTAACGTCTTCGCGCGACTGGCATCTTTATCTCGAGCGCGATTGGGGCAAAGTCGATCCGCCGCCGGCCATTCTTCTGCCACGCGACGACAATGAGCGTGTCGCCTGGCGCCAATGGGTCAAGGAAGGCTGGGATGCGGGCATCATGCAGGCCGAAGACACGTTCGAAGCCGATCTCGACCGTATGACTGCGGATTTCGTCGGCATGGTGCGCTATCGCGAACTTTTGCAGCAGGGCATGATTTCATCGCCTTATGCGCTCAACGAAGATCGCGGCGTCACCGGCGGCGGCAGCGAAATGCGCATCGGCGACCGCGATGTCACCATTACAGGCCCATCGGTCCTGATTCCCCGGAGCAGTCAATGGACACCGGCGGCGCGGTAGACCAAACTTTTGGCACTGCGACCAATCACATCGGTATTTGGCCCGGGGAACCCTTACGTTTTACCGACGCGCATTACGACGACATGCTGGTGTGGTCGGTTCAGCAGCGCGCCACCGATATCACGGTGCAAACCGACCGGCCGATTTACATCGAAGCTGACGGCGTGCTTTATCCGATCACGCGACGCAGTCTGGATCCGGCCGATCTTGCCAACGCGCTCAACCGTTTCTACGGGCCCGACGCGCTGCCGAAACTGGCCGCCGGCAACGATCTCGATCTCTCTTATGAGGTGCGGCTCGATCGCAATACGCGTTTTAGGTTTCGCGTCAACATCACCGCCATTATGAGCCGCGGGCGCGATTCCGTTCAAATCACGCTGCGCAGCCTACCTTCCATTCCGCCGACCATGGATGAACTCGGCGTCGAGCAAAGGTTGATCGACAACTGGTCGCCGCGGCAGGGTTTGATCCTTGTGACCGGCCCGACCGGATCGGGTAAAACAACGCTGCTGGCCGCCGGCTGCCGCATGCTAATCGAGCGCGAGCAGGGGGCGGGTAAAATGCTGACCTACGAAGCACCGATCGAATATGTCTATGATGCCGTCATCAGCGATCGTTCACTGGTCGCGCAGTCGGAAATCCCGCGTCATTTGCCGACCTTTGCCGCCGGCGTGCGCAACGCCTTGCGCCGCAAGCCGAACATCATTCTGGTCGGTGAGGCGCGCGATCGCGAAACGGTAACGGCGGCAATCGAAGCCGGGCAAACCGGCCATCTGGTTTTTTCCACGGTGCATACGATCGGCGTAGCTGCGACCGTGCGACGCATCGTAGCCGTATTCGAGCCCGCCGAACGCACTGAACGGTCGGTCGCGATGGTCGAAACTCTGCGCATGGTTGTCACGCAGGCTCTGGTGCCGCGCGTCGGTGGCGGGCGCATAGGCTTGCGCGAATTTTTAGTATTCGATGAAACGGTGCGCGAAATTTTGCTCGATCTGCCGATCGAGCGCTGGACGGCGGAAACCCAACGGCTTTTGCAGCGTTACGGCCAGACCATGGAGCAAACGGCAACCCAGGCTTTCAAGAAAGGTCTCATTGATCGGCTCGTTTACTTACAATTGCTCAAAGGATTTTCGGGGACCGATGAAGAAAAAGAAATTGAGAGCGCCGACGACACGGCCGATAATGAAGACGGCGAAAACGAGTTGTAACTGGCATGGATATTCATTGGCGTAACACACAGAAACCGGCGCGTTTTTTTATTCTCGATGCGCGCGCATTTCTTGCGATCCTTCTGTTTCTCGTCCATGCGCGGTTATGGACCTTCACGCTTGCCGTCATCATCATGATGGTTTTTCTGTTTTTCGAGCGTCGCGGACTCACATTCGAAGCATCCTTGCGCGCTTTTCGTTGTTGGCTTATGGGAGAACACCGGCCGGCGAATCACTGGCGAGCGATTCGTCACTGGGTCGACTACGAATAATTGTTCGTCTGATCGATTCGCCTTCGATTCGAAGGCGCGTGTTGGGAGTATTTTTGTTGCCTAAATGCCACAGCATCTAGCACCTAAAGCTGTTGGTAAGTCTACATGTTGTCCGTCTGCATGACGTCATTTAGGATGCAGATTCGCTGGCCGCATGCTGCAAATGTCTTTGGAAAGAGGCAGGAAATCATGCCAAATCAGGTTTTTTTCAATAGGGCATCTTCTCTGAAAATTTTCGAAACCATGCTGGTTGTTTCCGGCCTTCTGATTTTTTCAGCGCCGGCTCAGGCTGCCATTCATCCTGTCTTGTTTCAGTGGGTTGGGCCGAATGATTCGAGCGCGCCTTCTTCCGTATCAGACCGGCAAAATCAGGCAGCGGATGAAATAGCTCCCTTAGCACCGGGCGCCTCAACTATACCCGTGCAATCAAGTGCGATCGAAAGCCCGGAAGTGATTTCTCCGATTGTGGGTCAGGTGCCATCATCGTCTTCGCTGCCGTCTGTGAAACTTCCGGCCGATATTCAAGGTTCTTCCTCCGGCAAAGTGCCGGGTTCTCCGGCGCGGTCGCTGACCAAGATCAATATGCCGGGACCTTACGTGGGTGCCATGCCCGAGGCTTCAACGGAAACGTCCGTAAAGGGTTTCGCCAACAATGTGCCACTTGCCGTTGCGCTCCGCCAAATTGTGCCGCCGGGTTTCGGTTTCTCGGTCGATCAGGATGTTGATCTTGGCACGCTGGTATCCTTTAAAGGTGGCCAGCCGTGGCGCGAAACGCTGCAGGATATGCTGCAACCGGTTGGACTAGCCATGCGCGAACAGGACCAGATGGTTTTGGTTGGCCGCTCCGCGGGCGCTTTTGCTCCGCCGGCGCCGTCGCATCTTGCTTCAGCCGCGGCGCCTTCGATGGAGACGTCGGCAGTTCCGTCTTCTCAGGCAGCGGCTGGTTCTGAAATGTCGGAGCCTCTTCCGGCCGCGCCATCTAAAATGGCAGTCAGCGAAGCAATGCCGGAAATTCCGGCGGCACCTCCCTCGGCGCCGATGGCTGCAGCTTCCGCACCGGCCCCGGTGGCCATTCCAGCTCCGGCGAATAAAGCTTCTTCTGGCGCTGTTGTTTCGGCAACTTCCGCTCCATCGGCTTCCTCTATGGCGCCGACATCCATTTTGGCGTCGCCGCCAAAGACGGCTGCTGCCTCGCCAATGCCGGCCGCCGCGCCACCGCCACCGCAGATGGCAGCGGCTACCACTCTCACAACGCCGACTTTGTCTCCGGCTCCGGCTCTGGCTCCCGCCCCCATACCTATGCCAACATCAATCCCCGCCCCGGCGCCCACACCTATGGCGATGCCGGCTGCCCCGCCGCCAACAACTTCTTATCTCGTACCACCTTCTGAGGTTGCGCCGACAACTCATATCGCTACTAATTTTGCGCCTCCTCCTGCGCCGCCACCTTCCTCTTACGCAGCGCCAGCTCCGGCTCCAGTTCCAATGGCGGCCGCGGCACCGGCTGCTATGCCATCCCAGGCTGTCGTCGCTAATCCTGCTATGCCGCCTCCGGCTTACTATACCTATTCCGTACCGGCGACCGCCACCATGCCGGCACTGCAGCCGGCCCCCGCCCCGGTCGCGCAACCTGTTGCAGTCGCTCCTTCGATGCCGGCCTATTCCTATCCAGCGCCCACGCCTGTGCAGGCTCAGCAAACCGTCAGCGCAGCTCCGCAGCCTATCGTCGCCGCGCCTTCGCCTTCCGTGCCGGCTTATGAAGCGCCAATGCCGGCACCAGCGCCTATGGCTATGCCAAGCCAAGCTGTCGCCAGTCCTGCTCCTGCTCCTGCTCCTGCTCCTGCTCCTGCTCCTGCTCCTGCTCCTGCTCCTGCTCCTGCTCCTTCGACTTCTGCAGTAATGTCTGCTTCTCGTTCAGGAACATCGCCCGCCCTCATGCCCCCATGGCCCGGTGCAAATGTGGAGGGCCCCAAACCCGAATTGACCCAGCCTACACCGCCACCTCTGCGTTTTTCGGGTCCTTCCTCGGCTTCCATACCATCCGCCGCCGTTAGCACATGGGCCGCCATGCGCGGTGAGACGCTGCACAAGGTTTTAGAAAAATGGGGCCATCAAGCCGGCGTGGAAATCGATTGGCTGGCGGAATACGACTATCCGCTGCAAGCATCTGTTGCGTTCAACGGTACGTTTGAAGATGCCGTACGCAGTCTTCTTTCAGGATTTGAACAAGCGCATCCGCAACCGATTGCGGCGCTTCATGCGAATCCGAGTGCGGGCCAGATGATTCTGGTCATCGAGACGCGCGGCAACAGCTACACCGATTGAGACGGGGAAGGCGATGACGATTCGAAAATTCAGGGACACTTATGGCGGCTCGTTCGCTTTTCTGGCAGTCCTCGCCTTCGCCGTAACGCTGATGGGATGCGATGCAGGAACCACGCGCAATCTGCTCGATGAGCGCGGCGGCGAGGCCCAGGAATCCCTGATGCGGGCGCGGGCGCCGCAGCCGGATGCCAAGCATTACAATCCGCTTGTTGTCACCGACAAAGTTTGGGGCGGGAATTCGGCGCTGCGCATGCATCGTGGTCTGCCGCTGCCAGTACGTTTTGAAACGCCGCGCGGCATAACAATTATTTCGGGCCAGCCTATGTCGCTGGAAGAAATTGCGACCGCCATTACCTCGCAGACCGGCGTGCCGGTGCGGGTCGCTGATGCCGGCATCAATGCTCCCAGAAGCAGTGTTCCGGCAGCTGCCGCTTCCCCGGTTATGGCCACTTTCGGCAATCCCGCTAATCCCGGCGTTTCTAGCGAATCCAGGCCGTCCGCGCCGGCAAACGTGTCGGCCAGCACCATGCTGGTTGCCTATGAAGGGCCGCTTTCCGGTCTTCTGGAGCGTGTGGCGGGTTATTTCGGCGTCAACTGGCGCTATGACGGAACATCGGTGAGCATTACGCGTTTTGAAACGCGCGTGTTTCTTATTGAAGCTTTGCCGGGAACGGCGACGACCCAGGATTCATCGCAAGGCTCAGCATCAGTCGGATCGAGCTCTGGCGGCGGTGGTGGAAGCAGCGGGGGGGCAAGTGGCGGCAGTAGTGGTGGCAGTAGCGGCAGTAGCGGTGGAAGCGGTGGCGGCTCATCGAGTTCAACGACCAGCACCATCACCGGCAGCTTGACTCAAAATGTAAGTTACAACGGCACCATCAAATATTGGGATGAGCTCAAGGAAACCTTGACGGCCATGCTGGGCGGTGTCGGCAACGTCGTCGCCTCGCCTTCGAGTGGCGAAGTCACGGTAACAACGACGGCCGAGATCATGCATACGGTCGCCGAATATCTGGCGAAGGAGAATAAGAGAATATCACGTCAGATCGCCATCAATGTCGAAGTGTACAATGTTGATCTGGCGCGCGATTCGGACTTTAACGCCAATTTCACCGCCGCCATCGGCAGGCTTGGCAACGTCGTCAACATCAAGGCGGTCACCGGCGCCGGCGCCCCGGAAGGCGTGACGACACCGCCATTGAACGGCCTCGGTTCGCTCTCGATCGCCATTCTCAACCCCGAACATGCCAACGGTGGCAAGGTCAAGGATATATTCTCTGCTTTATCGACGATCGGCGATACCTCGACAGTGGCGCAGTTTCCAGTAACGACACTCGACAACCGGCCGGTGTCGCGTTTCGTGGGCGTTACCCAGTATTTTGTGCCGCAATTGCAGAGCAATACCATTGCCAGTGCGTCAACAACGGGGACTTCAAGCACATCGGCCACGGCCCAGCCGATTACCTCCGGCTTTACGTTGCAAATGACGCCGCGGCTTCTGGATGATGGTCGCATCATTCTGCAATACTCGCTGAACATTCAGAATATCTCGGCCATTCAATGTTTCAATGTTTGTACGGGCCAGGTTTCGACAACCTGCGGCGCCGCCGGCAATGCATCTGCTGGATGTGTGGTTCAGGAGCCGTTGACGACCAATCGTTCCTTTATCCAGCAATCGGTCCTGCGTAGCGGCTCCACACTTGTCATCGGCGGCGTCGATGAGGAAAACACTGCGCAAAACGCTCAGGGCGTCGGCGATCCGTTCGACTGGCTGCTCGGCGGCGGCAATTCGAACTCGAACGGACGCACGATGGTGTTCATCGCGATCACGCCACAAGTACTCGATCCGCTGGCGGCCGAGCAGGGACTTTGAAATGGGCGCAGGCGTCGCGACCGTAGGCCGACGCCCCTACGCGGTTGGCCTTTACTGGGAAAACAGCCCCAGCGGCCGCGTTTCACAGGCAGCTAAAGAAGCGGCGCGCCAGCCCGGCCAGCAGGCCGAGTTTTATGCGGTTCGCGCCGGTAGCAAAAGCGGGCGTATCCCCCAATTCGGTCTCAGCCCACAAGCCGCCGGTCACAAGCCCGGCATGCCGGTTTTTGCCGCGTGCCTCGCCAACCAGCAACCCGGTTCCTGGGCCGGGGCTTTTCGCTTGCGAGAGGGCACCGTCGTTACAGTCGTGCGCGACGATCTTATCGTGCCGGATGGCGATCAATTTTTCGCCGATGAATCCGAAGCGCGCGACCGGCTCCTGCAAGAAATCGGATTCGGCGGTCTGCAACGCATTTATGCGCCGGAAGCCTGGGCCATCCCCGGCGCGGATACGATGCCGGTCAGCCTTTTGCTCAACGACCGCACCGACATCAAACTGCGGCCGATTCAAATTCCAAAAATGTATGTCATTGCAAGCGCCGTAGCTGTCGTGCTTCTGGCACTTGTGCTCGGCATTGGCTGGTATATGCAAGCGGAACGGGCACAAGAAGAAGCCAAACGGCTCGCCGATCAAGAGCGAATAAAAGCCGAACTGCAGAAGGCGCGGTCAAATCTTGGTGGCATCCTTCAATCCGATCAGCCTGAATATCCGCCACCGGAACGTAAATGGGAAAAGAAACCACTGCCGGTGCAATTCATTCAAGCCTGCCATACGGGGCTGATCCAGATGCCGGCGGTTGTTGCCGGCTGGAACATGAACAGTGTTACCTGCGATGGAGCAACCTTGATTAGCACATGGAACCGCACGACCGGGTTTTCATCGCCACCGCCGTCCTTTGTCATCAATGACTCGGCCTCGGTAGCCACCGTGACGATCACCCTGCCGACAGCGGACGCGCGGGGACCGCAAAATCTGGTCGATCCGGACGAAGTAACTCGCCGGTATCTGGCTCAAAACTGGCCCGGTACGATTGCGCGCATGCCGGACGATCCACCGCCCCCGCCACCTCCCGACTATAAAGGCGAATGGAATCCCCCTAAACCACCGTGGGTTAAGCGTTCCTTTACCGTTACGGTGCCAGTCTTACCCTGGAACGTGAACACGTTTTTTGGGGATTTACCGGGCACCATTCTCAATTCGCTCAAATATTCAACAGGTGGAGGCTGGACAGCCGAAGGAGTGATCTATGAAAACCGCAAATAAATGGATGGTTGCAGGCTCGTGGCTTGCGATCTTCGGCTGCTTTGTAATTCCTCTGTCAGGTCATGCGGAGGGTGCCGTGCCATCCGCGGCCGCCGTAATGCCCACAATCGTATCCACGCCCGCGTCCTCAAGCTCCACCGTAACGCCATCGCCCAAAATTGCGGCGCCCGCGGTCAATTCAAACCAGGCCGTAAACGGCGTTTCTGAAATATCTTCGGGCCCGCCGGTTGACAAAAAAGATGTGAAAGATTTCGATTCGTTGGACATCAAAGTCCCAGATTCGGTCAAAACGATCATGAAACATCTTGGTACCGCAACCCAGGATGTGACCCTTGATGATTTGAATGCCGCGCGCGAAGCGATCGCCAAACTCGATGTTCTGATCGATATTGAAAAGCGCCTGGCGGATCTCGACAAAATTCGCCGGGAACGGGAAGGCAAATCCATGATGCAATCCATTCCGGCCAGCGCGCTTGCCATGCCGTCACCCGCCACGTCCTTTCAGCCGGCCAACATACAATCCATGCCGTCGCAAGGGAGCATAACGGATGTAATCCAAATTACCGGCAGCAATGGTAATTACGCCGCCCTGGTTAAGGAAGGGGTAGACAAACATTACATCCACACTGGCGATCGTTTATCTGATGGCAGCATCGTTCTCGCCATTACCCCGGGAGGCGTCGAGCTTACAAAGGGTAAAACCAAACATTTGGTTGAAGTTAAAGACGTGCAAACGGTGTTCGGAAATTCGCCCTAAAGAATCACCATTATTTTTTCATCTTCTGGCTCTCGCGAGCGCGTTTTTAGATAATGGTTCATGCCTTGAGTGATCTTATCTCCGAATTGGGCAATCGGTTACGATCCGCCTTAACCTCAAAATCCGTGCCCGGCGGGCCGGGCGCGCGGGGTGCTGCTTTAAAAGGCGGCGGCAAAAAACCCCCTCCCCCCGATAAAAAAGATTCGTCCGAAGACAGTACCGCCAAAATCACCGATCCGCCGGCGGACGATAAAGCGTCGCCCGGTAGCGAGTTGACGGCCGCCGAAACGGCCAGCCCGCCGCCGAAAGCGGCCCCCACCCCCATAAAAATTGAGGACGAGCGCAGTCTCGCCATGGCGGGCACATCGATTTCCTTTGCCGGCGAGGTGCTGACGGCCGAGGGCGGCCCGCTCAAAATTCCGGAAGAATCGCGCAATTTATGCGCGCTTTTTGACAGCGGGTTATGGCTGGTCAGCGCCTCGCACCGCTACTCGCCGCTGGTTACGTCCGTGGCGCAAGCGGCAAGACGGCAAGGATTTCGCGTCGACGAGCCGCGCTATGTAACGCCCAACATCGTCCGCCAAGCCTATATGTACTCCGACCGCCAGGGCGTCGGCGCGACCTTCGATGAAAACGCCGTCCGCCGCCGGGCAGTCGCCACGCTTGAAAAAGCGGTCGAGGTCGGCGCCAACGACATTCACATCGAGGCCGTCAACAACCGCACGCGGGTCGAGTTCCGTATCGACGGTGCCTTGCGCGTGTGGGAAACCTGGACGCAGCGCGAAGGCGAACAGCTTCTCTCCTCGATTTATTCCCACTCCATCGGCCAATCCGGCGCTATCGCCAACTGGATGGAACCACAAGCCGCCATGTTGACCTCCGATACGCGCGGCAAGGAAACCATCACTTTGCCCAAAGGCGTCATCAGCGTGCGCTGCCAGTGGGTGCCGCTGGCCGATGACGGCCGGTATCTCGATATGCGCCTGCAGTACGATTCGGCGTATTTGTTCGGCGAAAATTTCGTCATGGCGGATGTCGATTCGCTCGGCTTTTCGCAGGAACAATTAAAAGTGGTTCAAAGCTTGCGCACCATGCCCGGCGGCATGCGCGTATTTTCCGGCCCCGTCAATCAAGGAAAAACCACGACCTTACGCGTGACGCTTAACCGCCGCATGGCCGAAACCAATATGCAGCTTAATTGTCTTCTGATCGAAGATCCACCGGAAGGCGGCGTGATCGGTGCGCGCCAGATCGGCGTGTCCGCGTCCGTGAAGGACGAGCAACGCGAGCGCACCTTCGTCGAGATCATGCGCTGCGCGTTACGCCTCGACCCCGACATCGTGATGCTGGGCGAAGTGCGCGACATGCAGACGGCGAAATTCGCCTTTCGCCTGGCCTTAACGGGGCGGCAAGTTTACACCACGACCCACGTTTATGCGGCGCTCGCCATTCCCAAACGTCTACGCGATATCGGCATCGAGCCCTACCTCGTCTATGACGAGCATCTGCTACGCGGCATGATTTGCCAACGGCTTCTGCGCGGCGTCTGTCCCCATTGCCGCATTCCGATTGCCGTCGCGCAAATCGAGTTGGGGCCGGTTTACAAGGATCTCGCACGCCGCGTGCGCGCTGGGCTTGCCATCATGGATGCCGAACGCAGCAAATCCGGCCTTGGCAAGCCGGCCATGGAGCGCCTGTCGGAACCCGACATGCGCCATATCTACGTTGCCAACCCGGAAGGATGCGCGCAGTGCTACAAAGGACGTGCAGGCCGTACCGTCTGCGCCGAAGTGATTGAAACCGACGTCAAAATTATGGAGCTATTGCAAGATAACCGCATGGAAGAAGCGCGGGCCTATTGGCTGTCGCCGGCTGGCATGAACGGCGTTACAATGCTATGGCATGGGCTTGAGAAAGTACGTCGTGGAGAAGTTTCACCGCTGGATGCCGAATTCGAGCTCGGTCCCTTCGCGCGCGAGCGCGAAGTTCTGGAAGTTGAGCAGCATTTGGGGACTATGCCATGAATATCGATGATCTTGGCCGTAAACTGACGATGTTTCAGTTCCGCACCGGCCGCAAGCACCGGTTTCGCGTATGGCGCAAGCTGGAAGGCATGCTGCGCATGAACGAAGCACTTTCGCGTGCGCTCGACCGTCTTTATCTCAATGCCTCAGAAATGGGCAAATACCCCAACCGCCCTTCGGCCATTGCCTTGCGCGAATGGTTTCTCAAGGACCGCGCCGGCATTTCGTTTGCCGAAGCGGTTGAAGGTTGGGTGCCGACCGGCGAGCTTTACATGATCCGCGCCGGTGAGGAATCGGGAACCCTCGTCAAATCGCTTGCCTATATTCAAAATATCGGCGCCAAAGCGCGCGAGATGCGCGAAGCCGTCACTTATGCAATCGGTTATCCGATTTTCATGGTGCTTTTGGTCAGTTTCGTGCTTTGGACGTTTGGCGTCAATCTGATCAAAAACATGCGCAAAGCGGCACCCAAGAATGTTCTGGCGGCCATGGGCGGAGTCGCCAAATTGTCCGATTTTATCAATGACTGGGGCATCGCGATTATCATCGGTACGATTATCATCTGCATAATCATCGCCGTAACACTTCCGCATTGGAAAGGGCCTTTGCGTGCGAAGTTCGATATGTTTCCGCCCTGGTCCTGGTATCGCATTTTACAAGGCAGCGGTTTTCTTCTTGGTCTGTCGGCGCTGCTTGGTGCTCAGGTGCCGCTCAAGCGCGCACTTGAAATTCTCGAGGAACAGGGCAACACCTGGATTCGCGAGCGCATCAATTCGGCGCGCCAGGAAGTGCTGCGTGGCCGCAATCTTGGCGAGGCGCTGCGCACCGGCAAATATAATTTTCCCGATCCGTCGGTGGCAATCGATCTTGAGATTTTATCGGAACGCGCCGACGTCGGCACCATCATCGAACAGGTGACCGAAGAATGGATCCGCGAACAAATCGATGTGTTGAAGACGCAAGCGATGATTGCGCGAAATGTCGGATTGGCGTGCGTGGGCGGCGTCATCGCCTGGACCATGATGTCGATCTTTAATGTGGTTGGCGAGTTGTCCAAACCGGGCGGCGGCTCGCACGGTTTCTAGTTTTTGGCAAAAAATAGTCGGGATAAAGCTAAGTTATTGAAATATATAACTTAAAAAATCCGGCTTGGAATTATTTCAAAAATATTAAGGTTTTTTGTTTAGATATGGCGGGATATGAAAAAGCTTGAAAAACAATCTGGCCGGCTCGCCAGCCGTGCGCAAAAGGGCGGATTTACGCTGACCGAGCTTGCAATTGTGCTTGGTGTTGCGGGCATAATCCTGGCTGGTATCTGGATTGCCTCTTCTTCCGTGAATCAGGCAAAAGCAGTCAATCAGGCCGTGCAAGCGTATCAAGCCGTTTCGCAAAATATCTTTAATCTTCAGCAAAACCGGCCTTTTACCGGTGGCGCACAAAACAATATAACCGGAAGTTTGATATCCAGCAGTGCTATTCCAGGCTGGCTGGTGACCGATGCAACGCATGCGATGAATCCGTGGGATGCAAACGGCTTTGTGGTATGGGCCGATCCCATGCGCGGCGGCGCGGGTACTGGCACCAGGGTATTTCGCATTTCTTTTTACGATATTCCCGCTAGCGCCTGTATTTCTATCCTTACCCAAGCCATAAACTGCGATGTCAATCAAGCCGTATGTCCGACATGGATCTACACGGCCGGTAGTCCGACAGCATTGCCGACTTGGTCGATGCAAGCGCCGACCGCTGCCAATGGGGGATGGCAGGGGAGCTTTGACCCAAGCACGGCAGCCACCGCTTGCGGCAATAACGCAGCCTATCCTGCGGCGGGCGCGGCCAATTCGGTCGAATTTGATTTCCAATTATGAAGCCGATAAAAAGATGATGAACCCATCTTGGCGACAAACACGGCGCGGTTTCACTTTCACCGAGTTAACCATTGTGCTTGGCGTCATCGCCGTCATGATCGGCGGGATCTGGATTTTTATCGCGCCGGCCGGCGAGAATGCCGAGCAGCAGCGACTGGCGCAAGAACTATCGATCGTGGTCGGCAATGTCCGTGCCGCGGGCGCCGCGCAAAGCAGCCTAAGCGGTACCGCTGACCAGATGACCAATCAAATGATTCTTGCCGGCGCCATTCCGTCCACCATGGTACGCACCGGTGCGACCTGCACCAATGCCAGCACCCGTTGCGCCGATGGTCCTTGGGGGCCGAACGGGGGCGCCGGCGCGGGCGCCGTCACCAATGCCGGTTCGTTTGCCGTGTGCGCGTGGAATACAGCCGCAAACGCCTGCGCGGCGGCCGGTGTAAAGTCGCAGTTTTTCGGCGTCGAGATAAGAGGGATGAAAACGGGCAGCTGCGTCAGAGCCGTTACGCAAAACACCTCCGCCGAAGGCCCATCCGGATTGATCGCCGTTTTTATCAATAACACCAATGTCGGGTCATCCCTGCCGGTTACCGTGGCGAATGCGCAAGCGAACTGCCAGGCACCTGCCACAGTCGATCTTGTCTACCGCGCGCGCGCGGCGGCTTTTTAAAGCGAATTCGGGACGTGGATTACGCAAGGGCAGGGAATGGCTGCTCGAGGGGAATTTTATGAACGGTTTAGTTTATTCTTCCGAAAAAGGCATTTTAACATTATCTTAACCGAAACGATACTGGCTGACCCTCGGAAATATCGTTTGCCAAAGCAAAAACCGAAGACCCATTTTACTGTCTCTTAACAATTACTCGTGTAAAGTTGCGCCTCTATTGAACCCTATTTTGACCTCTGGAGGGAGACGACGATGACCACACAAGTAACACACACGACCGAACTTGCCACGCGTCGCTCCAAGCGGCGCGGCTTTACCCTGACCGAAATCGCGATCGTGCTCGGCATCATGGGCCTGATCTTGGGCGCGATCTGGGTGGCTGCCTCGGCCGTCTACACCAACATGCGCGTCTCGGCCCAAACGAGAGACATCATTGCGCTGTCGCAGGGCGTGCGTCAGCTGTACGCTAACCAGGGCGTTATGGATGCCATCACGACGGCCAACCTCATACAGAGCGGCGCCGTGCCATCTGATATGATAAATGGTGCTGTCCTGACAAACGAATGGGGCGGCGTCACAACCTTTACTCCGGCAACACAGATCAACGCCGCAGGCGACTCGTTCGTGATTGATGTAGGCTCCGTTCCGCAAACCTCCTGCGTAGGTCTTTTAACCGACAGCTCGGTTGGCTCCAACGCAACCGGTTCGGGCATTTATGGCCTTAACGCTCGTCCACAAGCCGGTGGTATCTATACTACCATCGCTGCCGTCGGCCAAACGGTGAACTACACTGGTACATTAGCCGTGACAGCTTGCGCGGGTGCGACGAACCATGTCGCCTACGCGTTCTCACTCAAATAAACCGATTTGACGAACACAGAAGCGGGAAGCCTTACGGCTTCCCGCTTTTTTTATACCTTCATCTGATAATATTGAGATATGAAACTCTCCTCCATCGGATCCCTGATCGCCATCGCGCCGATTGTCGGCACCATTATCGCCGCCCTGTGGGTGGCGGGCGTGGCAGCCTATGAGAATGTCAAAATCGACATGACCAAGCCGCAGTTGATATCGCTTATCGCCATGGCGCAGGAAAACGCCAAAGACCCAGACTTTGGCAAGCAGGCCGGTGAAGATCTGCTCGACAGCCTGGCACGCCGCGGGGGCTTTGAGAGCGATCTGCCGTCCCACTCGATCAATAGCTGGCATAAGCCGATTCGCTT